>OGCB01000248.1_pt1 | contig 15922 bp, 12 predicted proteins | sample 1570031 | NCBI WGS metagenome assembly OGCB01 (sample SAMN05518655, study PRJEB24509) | hot springs metagenome | isolation source: Octopus Spring Streamers, Yellowstone National Park, Wyoming, USA | place: USA:Octopus Spring Streamers, Yellowstone National Park, Wyoming, USA | collected 2011-10-11 | reverse complement strand
CGGGGTCACCCAAAGCGGGTGGAGCCCAGCGATATGGATCCCGATGAAAAGGGATCCCGAGGGCTTTGAAGCCAAGGAAAGAGAGCTTGGCAAAAACCAAGCCCAGTGAAACCCGAACCCCATTAGGAGGTTAGATATATTAGCTTTGCAGTATATCTATTTAGGCGGCTATGTGGAGTAGCATTTATAGAGATTTTGAGAGGCTCTGGATATGGGAGAGGCTCAGTAATAGGCTTGGCTGGTATCTAGGGGTTTCTATTAATAGATATCCAGCTAAATATAATATCGCCAATAGAGTTGCAGTGCCTGCCAATAGCTTTGATGAGATAGGCTCTATTGAGGAGGGGCTTTCGACATATGAGAGGGCTACAGAGGATTTTCTAAGGCTTTGGAGGGATGTTAGATATGGAGGCGAGGATATAACTAGGCTTGAGAGACCTAGATATAGCTTGTTAGACCTCGCCAGGAGCCTTGTTAGGGCTATTGTTAAGAAATGTGTTTTTTGCAGGTGGAGATGTGGTGTTGACAGAGCTAAAGGTGATAGGCTAGGGGCATGTATGCTCACCACAGAGAGCAGAGTTGGCTCCTACTTCCACCACTTCGGTGAGGAGCTTGTCTTTAGAGGTACACACGGCTCTGGAACAATATTCTTCACTTCATGCAACATGAGGTGTCTCTTCTGTCAGAACAGCGATATCTCTAGAGATAGATTCAACGGTGTTCCCTACACCCCAAGAGAGCTTGCCCAGATAGCCTTCCTCCTCAGGATCGAGGGCTGCCACAATATAAACTGGGTTGGTGGGGAGCCAACTGTGCATCTCCACTCCATAGTAGAGGCTATGTGGTATCTAGCGAATGAGGGTTTCAAGCTAATGCCTAGAGACGGGGAGCTTGAGAAGCTCCTCCTAACAAAGGCAGACAGCTATATACCATATCCCATGGACAAGAGGTTCGGATCATATAAGGGTCTCTTCAACGTCCCAATGCTGTTTAACACAAACATGTTCCTCTCAAGGGAATCCATGATCCTTTTAAGACCCCTCATAGATATATGGCTACCTGACTTCAAATTCGGTCCAGGGAGATGCGCTATAAGGCTATCCAGAACCCCGTGGTACTATGAGACGGTTGCTAACAACATCAAAACACTCTATGAATGGGGCGAGGAAATGGTTATAAGACATCTCGTGATGCCAAACCATGTCGAGTGCTGCACAAAATCAGTTCTAGAGTGGATTGCTAAGAATATACCGGGCACCCCAGTAAACGTTATGGATCAATATAGGCCTGAGGCATACGCAGATCCAAGTTCGCCCAGCTTCAGCCCGGACGCATTCGACATAGCTAGAAGACCAACGAGAGAGGAGATATTAAGAGCATGGAGATATGCAGAAGAGCTCGGACTAAACTACAGAGAAATAACGTTTGAGAAGAAGCTATCGATAAGATCTGTAGAGGGTTTACTAGAAACACTTATAGAACACTAAGCCCCAAGCCCCAATACATCCTTCTAGAGATAGCAGCCTGCCTGGCTTCTCCCCAGAGAATAGATATCCACACATATAATGACTAAGATTAATTTAGATTGTTGTTATATATAAAGCGTTTCTAGCGAATTTTATATATCTCGCAAGTAGTTCTTGTTTGGCGATGCTCAATGGTTAAAAGGCTCTCAATAAAACCCGGCTCAAGATGTGAGGATGAGCCTGATATATGTCACAACAGGTGGCATCCCGATATTGAGCCGGCTATAGAGGTAGATCCTGGAGAGGTTGTTGAGGTTGAAACGAGAGATGCCTTCGATGGCCAGATATTAAATAGGCCAGGTGTTGATGATGTCTCCAACGCTGATCTCAACTTTGTACATCCACTCACGGGCCCAATCTATATAAGGAGTGCGAGGCCAGGGGATCTCTCGGTTGTCGAGGTTCTAGATATAGAGCCAGATGCCTTTGGATTCTCAGTTATAGTTCCTGGCTTCGGCTTTCTAAGAGATCTATTTCCCAAGCCATACAAAGTTAGGTAGAGCATTAGTGGGGGCTATGCTTCCTCACAGGATCTGCCTAATATAAGGATCCCTGGGGATCCGTTCTTCGGGGTCATGGGTGTTGCTCCATCCAGACCGCTTCTAGAGGCTATGAGGAAGAGGGAGGAGGATCTAAGGGCTAGGGGCGGCTTCGTCCTACCCCCAGACCCTAGGGGAGCTGTCCCCAAGAAAGAGCCAATAGCCACAGAGGGGCTGAGGACCATACCTCCGAGGGAGAACGGCGGGAATCTTGATGTGAGGCATTTCAGCCCAGGATCCAAGATATATTTCCCTGTATTTGTAGATGGAGCTCTATTCTCTTTAGGGGATGCTCACTTCGCCCAAGGAGATGGCGAGGTATGCGGTACAGCTGTAGAGATGAGGGCGAAGGCAAGGCTGAGGTTCTACGTAGTTAGAGAAGGTGCGAGGAAATATAATATAAATTCTCCTATCTTCAAACCCTCTGATAGCTCTTTGAGGAGATTCTCGTGGTCTAAAACACTCGCTATAACGGGCTTCGGGATTTTTAATGGGAGAAATGAGTCTGAGAATGCAACGCTATCAGCCAGACATGCTCTTCTAAACGTTATAAATATTCTCGAAAAGATCGGTTATTCGAGGGAGCAGGCATATATAATAGCAAGTGTAGCTATAGATCTCAGGCTAAGCCAGCTTGTTGATGTACCCAACTTCACGGTAACAGCTTTCCTACCGCTAGATATATTCGTAGATCCGCCTAGAGAGCTTCTCGAACTAGTTCTCTAACCTCTAACCTCTTCCCGCAATTCTAGCTTGCCTTCAATAGTTTTTATGAATAAGGAGCATTAATTCGGTGTGAAGGCTTTCCAATTTGTATTAATAAGATAGCTATATATTCTATCTACTTGGTAGGTGCTTGTATCGGATGAGTGAGGGGGAGGAGATCGAAGAGGTTGCTGAGGAGGTTGAAGGGGAGGAGGTTGCTGGTGGGGCAGTTGCTGAGGAGGTCGAGTCTGAGGCTGAGGTATCTGATCTTCTTTTAAGCCTTGATCAGATTAACACGATGATCCAGGTGACGGAACTCTGGGACTCAATAGTCTCTGGAAAGATAGGTATAGACGAGGCTAGGAAGATGTTAGACAGGCTCTCAGGCTATGGCAGGAGACAGACTTTGGAGACAGAGGTGGAGGAGGAAGAAGCCGAAGAGGAGGAGGAAAAGCCTAAAAAAGTTAGATCTTCTAAACAGCCTGGTAAGAAGAAGTCCAAGGGATCTAAGGAGTAGAGCTTGAGGAGCGATGTGGTTGGAGATATGGAAGGTGATGTTTTCTCACTCCTACATCCAAGGCTTAGAAAAGCCATTCAGAAGCTTGGGTATATAAGGCCGACAAGGATCCAGAGGCTCGCCATACCAAAACTGCTTAATATAGATAGGAACGCCTTGATAATAGCCCCAACCGGTAGTGGTAAAACTGAAGCTGCCCTCCTCCCGATACTCTCTAGAATCCTTAGTGATGGCAGCGAGGATCCCAGAATACTGTACGTCACACCCCTCAGAGCCCTTAACAGAGATCTCATGGCAAGGCTGGAAACGCTTTTCGAGGAATTGGATCTAGGGTTAGGGGTTTGGCATGGAGACACGCCTAGAAGTGCTAAAAAGAAGATGATGGGGAAGCCTCCTACAATGGTTATAACTACACCAGAATCTCTTCAATATCTAATCGTGAATAGGGATCTTATCCCCAAGCTCTCAAATATCGATTATGTAGTCGTCGACGAAATCCACGAGCTATTGCCGAGCGAAAGAGGTTCCGAGCTTGTCGCGGCCCTAGAGAGACTCAGAAGATATGCGGGTTCCTTCATAAGAATAGGGATCTCTGGAACCGTTGGGAACCCATTGGAGGCCGCACGTTTCCTTGCAGGATCCCATGTTGGTGTTGAGATTATAATGGATAGATCTAGCAAGCCATATAGTACAAAGGTCTATAGCCCCCTCCCAATATATGTTTCTGAGCGGAGTGGAGATCTAGATCCCTTCTTCGAGGCCAGGATTTCAAAGATAGAGGAGATCCTTAGAGACTCCAGGGGATCCGCTATAATATTCACCAACACAAGGGATCAGGCTGAGAGGCTCGGGGCAGAGCTGAGGAGAAGAGGTCTTCTAGTCGGTGTTCACCACGGATCCCTCTCAAGAGATGCTAGGGAGGATATTGAGAGAAGCCTCAGGGAGGGGAGGATCCCGGCTATAGTGGCTACATCGAGCCTCGAGCTGGGGATAGATGTGGGGAGCGTCGAGATCGTTATCCAATATATGTCGCCTAGACAGGCTATGAAGATGCTCCAGAGAATGGGTAGGAGTGGGCATAGAGAGGATGCACCATCTATAGGCTATATAATTGCTAGCGAAAACATCTACGATATAGCTGAGAGCGCTGTTATAGCTAGGAGGGCATGCTCTCAGGAGCCCTACAAGGAGATCGAGAGACCCTCCCCTCGAGAGCTACCCCTAGATGTTCTTGCCCACCAGCTAGCAGGGTTAGTTCTTGAAAGAGAGCCGATCTCCGTGGAAGAGGTGGTTGAGATACTCTCGAAGGCCTATCCATTCAGAAGTCTCACACAACAGGTTGTTGAAAGGGTTGCTGAGTTCCTCTCCAACATAGGGGTTATAAGGATATCTGAGGAAAACAGCGTAAAGATCCTGTTAAGGGGTAGAAGGGCTAAGCAGTATTACTACCGGGCAACTATGATTGTTGATACCAAGAGCTACAGGGTTGTCGATATAGCCTCCAACAGATCTATAGGGGAGCTGGATGAGAGGTTTGTCGCCAAGGAGTTGTCTCCAGGAGCTATAATAGTCCTCGGAGGATCTCTCTGGAGGGTTTTAGAGGTCGAGGATGATCACATCTATGTTGAGGCTGTAGATAGTGCAGAGGGATCTGTGCCCAGATGGATTGGACAGCAGATCCCAGTTGATAGGAGGGTCGCTAGAGAGGTGTGTATGATGCTGAGAGCCCTATCCATGGATCCAGGGAAGACCGTGGATAGATACCCTGTTGACGCTGATGCTATGAAAAGGGTTTTGGAGGTCGTTGAGAGACATATATCTAGTGGCTATCCAATCCCAGGGGATGACCTAGTGTTGATAGAGAGTTGGAGAGACTCCGGTGTTAGCATCGCCATCATACATGCCTGTATAGGTTCTAAGGCGAGTGAGGCTCTAGGGTTATATATATCTAGCTATCTAGGCTCCTCAGCATCTTATAGAGCTACACCATATGGCGTTGTAGTGGCTATACAGGGTAATGTGGGAGCTAGGGATCTTGAGAAGATTCTATCCTCTTGGAGAGATCCTGGCGTGATAGAGGCGAGGGTTCTAGGGGCTGCAAGGGCTAGCGGAGGTTATAGATGGCACCTAGTAGCGGTTGCGAAGAAGATGGGGGCTGTTGATAGGGATTACCCCTTCGAGGAGGCTTTGAAACATACAAGGCTCTTCGAAGACACGATTGTGGGTGAGGAAGCTTTAAGAGACATGCTCTATGAGGAGCTTGATCTAGATGGGCTGAGAGATCTTCTATTAAGGGTTAAGGATGGGAGGGCTAGGATTATTGCTCTAGATCTGAGGGAGCCAACACCGCTTGGAGGTGAGCTCTATAAGGGTATATCGGGCTTTGAAAGGGTTAGAAGCCAGTCTATACCTAGGAGCTTACTTGCAGAGCTTGTGAGGAGGAGGCTTGAGGAGAAAGATGCATCGCTAGTATGTATTATGTGTGGCTATACATATACGTCAAAGGTAAAGGATCTGCCCCAGAAGATTGAATGCCCAGCATGCGGATCTGTGTTCGTAGGTGTGAACAAATATGGCTATCCATCTGCGAGAGAGCTTATCAGAAGGGTTGCTAAGAATCCAGAGATCCTAAGAGATCCAAAGGCTTTGAGAGATGATGAGAAGGAGGCCCTCTCAATGCTTGTAGGGACAGCTAACCTTGTTGCCAGCTATGGTAGAAAGGCTGTGCTTGTCCTCATGGGAAGAGGGGTTGGGCCGGAGAGCGCAGCTAGCATTATAGCTTCTTCACAGGATGACGAGGATCTCTATATAAAGATCTTGGAAAGAGAGAAAAAATACATGTCCACAAAAAAATATTGGGATTAACCCGATCAGATCTATAGCATTTAGAATAATATGGATCTTCGGATATCCATGAAAATGGATAGCCGCTTCATGCCTATGGTGATACCCATGTTAGGTTTTCGAGGAACCTAAGTCTCTTAGGTATTGGTGGGTGTGTTGCTAGGATCTCCTCTATTGGTGAATACTCAGACCTCATGATCCTCTCGATATCGGCTCTCGTTACCCTGTAGAAAGGCTCTGCAGCAGCGTCTATTAGTGCGTATATAAATAGAGCTCTCAGCTTGCTCTCCCCAACACTCTGATGAATCTCCGGGTTTCTTCTATAGAATATATGTATCTTTGCCAGTGCAGCCTGCATAGCACTCCTCCCAGCCGCTTTGGCTCCCTCGAGGTCTGCGTAGTATTCTCTCAGCCTGCTGAATGCTAGTATTAGTATCTGGAGCACGAATGACACTATCACAGCTGCTATTCCTACCAGCACCAATATAGCTGGGCTCGAGCCATTTCTCCTATTACTACCGCCTCCCCAAAGCCCTAGATGTACTAAGCTTACACCTAGAAAGTATATCACAGATGGGAGTATCCCTAGGAAGAGCATTATAGCATTATCTCTGTGCTTGTGGTGCCCTATCTCATGCCCTATAACAGCCTCTAACTCCCTTTCATCTACGAGCCCTAGCATGCCCTCTGTAACCGCTACATACCTTCCAAGGAATATGTTTCCATATGCAAATGCGTTGGGGGGGCCTCTAACCCTCACAGCCTTAGGAGGCTTCACACCGAGTCTTGAGGCGACTCTATTCACTATCTCCTGGAGCCTTGGATCTGGTGTTGCTCCATAGAATAGGTTTATCATCAACGGTGAGAGTATATATGTGAATAGGTTTGCTATAATTACGAAGAGCATTATGGGGAGTATAAACCCAATCACGATCCCCGGGTCGCTGAGGTTTATAGGAGCCCCTCTCCACGCTTGGATAGCATATACTATACCAAAGAGGGTTCCAGTAAATACTAGGATGATTAGAATTAGGGTGAGAACCATAGAGGTGTATAGGGAGAAAGCCCCTGAGAGTCTGCCAGCAACTTTAGGAGCTATTGTTGATGCTAGCATAAACATCACTATATATCCTAGAACCATTAGAGCCAACGCTATTGGGTCGAAGAAGAGGAACACCTGGTCTCACCTATATATTATACATATGTAAGCATAATAAGCTTTTCCATATGCATCTAATTCACAGAGTTTCGGAAAAGCTAAAAAGCCCCGATGAGTTATATAGAGATGGCCGGGGTAGCTCAGCTGGTAGAGCGCCGGGCTGTTAACCCGGTGGTCGGAGGTTCGAATCCTCCCCCCGGCGCCAGAGCAAGGATCCCTAACATAGCTGCTAGCCATTGTCCAACCTACCCATAATCTAAAGGTAGATATGTGAATAGTTCTTGGAATGAGAGATCAACATTATTATATGGGTAGTAAGCAAATACCTTCGATCATAGATCATCATTATTTAGCTTTTATATTGTTCAAGCTTATTAGCTCTTAATCTCTTAGCTCTACTAATGATTAGATGACTAGCTGGCTCGATGTCCTGATTAGCGTGGTAGTAGTTATTCTCCAGATAGCTGTGGGTGTCGGGCTAGCCCTTTATAGTGTGACACTATCTCTAAATCTTTTGAATAGACTTACAAGGGGACTGGATGAGATGGCCGAGCTGAGGAAGGGTAATGTCGCTGTTGGCGTCTACATAGCTGGAATACTTATTGCTGTCTCCAGTGTTATTGGTCAAGGCGCATCTGGAATCGCCAGATCTTTCCTAGGTGGCAAGGGAGCTCTCGAGGCTCTCATAGCTGGCTTGATACAGCTTTTCATAGGGTTGCTCCTAGCTATATTTGCAATCACATTGGCCCAGAATGCTGTATATAGATTTATGGTTGCAAGGCTAGCCGGCAAGGTTCAAGCACCGTCTATCGCTGAGGAGCTGAGTGGAGGTAATATTGCTATAGCCGCAATGCTCTTCGGAGCCTTCTTTGCAACGTCAACCGTTATAAGCCAGTCCATAGGATTCTTAGCACAGCCAATAGCGCGGGCCCTTGGGGTAGCGATAAGCAGCTAAAACACCCTAATAATAATTTCTTTAATTACATTTCTTTGATGCCCATGGCGGCTAGCAAGGGGACTAGAGATCTGAAGGCTGAGATAAGGGCTAGGATTTGGAGGCTTCTTGAGGAGAGAGGTGTTTCGAAACCCCCCAAGCCCATCTACGGGAGAATACCCAACTTCGATGGTGCTGAGCTAGCGTGTGAGAGGGTCTCAGAGCTTCCTGAGTTCCGCAGAGCCTCTGTCATCAAGATCAACCCTGATTCTCCTCAGATGAGGTGTAGATATATAGCACTGTTATTGGGTAAGATAGTGATAATGCCTACGCCGAGGCTTAGAGAAGGGTTCCTGATATTAGATCCAAGATCTATACCTAGGAACAGGATCTCTGAAGCGGCAACGATAAGGGGATCCTTTATATGGGGTTCTAAGATATCGATTAAGGAGATCCCAAAGGTAGATCTGCTGATAGTCGGCTCGGTAGCTGTGAATACAAAGGGGGCTAGGATTGGAAAGGGAGGGGGCTACGCTGATCTAGAATATAGCATATTGAGAGAGCTAGGGCTTGTAGATGAGGACACACCTGTTATAACAACAGTCCACGATCTACAGATCATAGACCAAGAGATACCCATGGAGAAGCACGACCTGCCGGTAGACATCATAGTAACCCCCATGAGGATAATAAGGATCGAGAGAGCATATAGAAAGCCAAAAGGGATATACTGGGATAGGATAGATAGGGAAAAATTAAAAGAAATTCCAATACTAGCTGAGATCCTCAGAGAAAGGACGGAGCAAAAGAGGAAAACGTGATGCTGAAGATCTCTAGACTAAGAAATATAGGGAGCTTTTTAGCTTTCCTTAATATAAATGAAATATCCAGAGTATATAGTGTATATTATACTATTCTAGCTAAGCTTCTGGGCAATTTCCAAACTCTTAACAATTTAATTTGATGCTTAGATCGCTTATTCCTCGGCTATATTCCAACTCTACTAGCGCTTGATCTACAAGCCTTTATAGCAGAGATAACCTTCCTATTCACAGGATCGGTTGTCATAGTATTATAGCCGAATTAATATCTAGACTCCCTAAATAACATATGCCGTGACCCTCGTCACTTTTAATTGTTTTAGTCATGGCAGGTAGGAATCGCTAACATAGATCCTAAGGACAGGGTTTTAAATGTGTCAAAGCAATCCTCTTAGCCGTTGCCTCTCTGATCCAGGGTGACGACCTCCTCTCAGCCTTAAATGAGGCTTTTAGCTGTGAAGGGATATAGCTTTTGACTAGCAATGGCCATTGAGATTTGGGTTATAGAGCCCAAACCGGTGTTGATATTGCATATGTTATTAATAGGTTTATTGTTGAGTAGAGAGCTGTTACCCTGTAGATCTCTTTTGCCTTTAGCTTTGCACCTGTTTCTCTCTCTAGTATTCTGAAGGCTACATATAGTGCTGGTGCTCCCGCAGCTGTGTAGTTGCTTCCAAGCGTTCCTGACCATAGTAGGGACCATGCGAAGGGCCATGGGTTCTCGATCCCAGCGTCTTTTATGCTCTTCAGCATTACAAGTATATATGCGTCGTGCTCTAAGAATGCCACTATGGATGCTGAGATCCAATATATTGCTGTATAGCCTATAAAGGCATTACTTAGAGTATTTGACAGCCATTCCGAGATAGGCTCTAAGCCTCCCCACTTCTCGAGAGAGCCGACTAGTATGAATAGTGATATATAGAATAGAATAGCGCTCCAATCTACCCCCCTCTCAACTGTTTCTCTAAATTCTGAGCGGTATAGCTTTTCAGCGATTATAGATCCTATTACAGCTACGGCCAGGGGGAAGATGCCTAGAGGTATATCCCTTCCTAGATAAATGCTTATTTCTCTCCTGAGACTCATAAGAGCTATCGCCGCTGAGAACATAGCCATTGAGAGATAGAGATACCCCTTAGATGTCAATCCATCATCTAACCTCCGCTCAGCGTGCTGGGGTACCTTTATTGGCATAACTGGCACGAGGATCTTCGAAGATATATAGAGAGTGGCTAGAATAGATATCATTAATATCGGGAAGCTCGAGGGTTTCCCATGCATGTATATGAAATCAGTGAACTCAGCCCCAAACACGCTGTGGAGAAGCTGTGGGGGCAGATCTCCTAGGAGGAGCGCTGTGCCCGTCGCATTGGCTGTTAGAGCCGCTAGAAGAGCTATTGGAAGCGGGTTTACACTACATGCCCTTGCTATCGAAATAGCTATAGGGGTTATCAACATAACCACTAGCACGTTGTCAACCGCGGTGCTTATCAAGCCAGCTATGAAAGAGAGAATCAAAGCAATATCCCTAGAACTCCTCATAAACCTCGAGAAGTAGGAGACCACAAGCTCTGGAAAACCAGCTCTTGTAAGGTGAAACGATATAATCCACATACCGAGCAATATCGCAATGATATTCCAATCAACAAAAGAGCCGAAGGCCTCGCCAAGACCTACATAGCCTGCCAAGAGCAGCACTGCAACACCTAATAGCCCTGCTAGAGATTCCTCAACCCTTCTAGACACTATAAGAGCTATCGAAACAGCAAAAACCAGCCACACAACGATAAAGCCCTCCAAAGCCACCAAATCCACCCCAGCCCTCTATGATTAGACCCTAAAGACAATAAGGCTTCGCAGGAGAACCCACAGCCAGGAAACTATCATCACACACCCCACCCGCTTGTCCCTCAATGATTGTTGATTATCTCTGATATTAATTTGTTTAGTGATGCCTTGCTTCTTGATCCACAAGGTTTCTAGCCCTGTGGCTATCGAGGGGCTTCCACCTCCCCCACAGGGTTTTGGATATCCCTGTAGTTTCATTGGTGGCTGTCGAGCTCAGCGGCACGGGGCTCCCATCTAGACTTAGAACCTCGAAGCCCTTCTGGGCATAGCCCTCATAAAGGGCTTCGGCCTCGGGTGCTCTGGGCATCATAGCATCTCGAGGTCTCCCAAGATCTAGTAGAGATATCACTTCATCATCAAAGCAATTATGGATTGCCTTTTATTTGTAAAGGTCTTCAGAGAATCAATTGCGAGATCTATGTTCATGTGAACACAATTGGGTGCGCATAGCTTTTATAGCCTATCCAGTAATCTGAAAAATGAAGGTGAGAGTTGGTGAGACCAGAGATCCTTGTCAGGAAAATCCTTGGAGCCTCGTTCCTAGGCCTCCTAGTGATCTCAGCCCTGGGAGGCCTGGGAATAGCCCCATTCCTCTGGATAGCCAGGCCATTGATAGTGAGCGCAGTGTCAACACAATGGGGAGCTGAGAACATATCAGCAATAAACACCTCAAGAGACGGCCCTCCATTCAACGGAGCAGTGTTCTTGAACACAACCTTCCAGGTCAACGTGACATTCAAAGACGCTGTACCAGTGGTTTCCGGGCTAAACATAACGATGAGAATATGGGACTCCCCAGCCAAGAATGTGCTCAGGTTTGAGTTCAATAACATAACTATATGGCCTTTCGATCCATCAGCCACAGGGGTTAGGATCTACAACACAACAGTATTCATCAACGCTAGCGGAATATTCATTGGCAATCTCACGGGCACTAAAACTGATCTATCAGATTTCTTACGGGTATCAAATATTCCGCCGAGCGTTGGGAACCTGCTGGAGCTCGGAAACAAATCCCTAACTACAGATGCTTTTGTGCCATTCGTATCACTAGTATTTAATCGCACACAAGTTACAAGGGATACAGTTACAGGGATACCCAGTACTGTGCCACCCGCACCGCTTAGCTCTGTGAGTCTCACAGGAACATTTGGATTCACAGCGCCTGATCTCAACAAGTTCTGGAACGTTGTGGATAACACAACGATCTTACTGAACATACAGAACACAACATTCAGGCTCAGACGTAACGATAATGCGACTCTGAATCTTAACGAGACTGGGAGGAACACGGGCATCTTCCAGAACACCTCAGTAAGAACGCTAGGAGACCTGTTCCCCATGAACGCAAGCTATGTGCTATCCCCAGGTAGTTATAACCTAACGCTCTACATCCCCAGATATAACGTTACCGATCCTATTACTCCTATTACCATATGGCATACAACCCCAGGGTTTGACGTCAGAAACATAACGTTTACTGTAGGGGCTCCGCCCCCAGTGAGACTAATAGTTGATAGGGACTTCCTACCTGCGACCGTTGACTACAACCTCTCGATCAATGTGACGATAGTGGATCCCTCAGTTCCTTCGCCATCAAGCATAGTCTTTGGCAGCAACCTTAGAGCTACGTTCCACAACTACCTAGGCCAGCCGGTGAAGACCCAGCTGAACATCACTGTACTGTTCAACGTCACATCGGTTACTCAGATAGGTGTTGGAACTTTCTACCTCTACATAACGATAAACGGCCCCCTTGCCTTCCAGAACCCGTTCGAGGTGCAAAATGGCTTCTTGAGGATAGCCTATAACAGCCCTGCCGCGGGCTTAGTAACAGTGGATATTCCTATAAGGCAGGTAGATGTGACCATGAATGTGAACGGAACACAGTCGCTGCAGGGGGTTTACGGCCAGGCTATTAACATAACTGTTCTTAACCCAGCCGCCAACACCAACACAAGCGCTATAGATACCCTGGTTGTGAGGGTCTTGGGCGCCAACGTGCCCACGGTTACTCTCAGGGAGACCGCTCCCAACAGCGGTGTGTTCTCAGCCATCCTAAGGATAGGTGATGATGCTAACATATCGGCAAGCCCTGAGAGCACTATCCAGTTCGTGTATGTGCACAACGCATCGATAGACACACCCTTCGGATCCACTGTTTGGCTTAGCAAGACCGTGACCGCGACTGTGAAGATAACATCGACCCCAGGCGTTATAGTGAGCCCGCCCGATGGGTTCAGGACAGGGCCTGTTGGCGTGCTCAACATAACTGTATTCGATCCCGACAGGAACAGGAACATATTCTCTGCAGACAATATCACCTTCATCATCAGGAGGTGGGATGGCAGCACCCTCACCTTTACAGCTACAGAGACAGGGAACAACACAGGCTACTTCACGGCCTTGGTTGATAAGTCCCAGATAGGCTCTCCAGCAGATCTTCTGAGGGGTGGTGTGATACAGATAGTCTATTCAGACCCATTCACACCTATGGGGCCGATGAGCGTTGTGGCGACTGTGAGGTTCTTTAGCGTTGATGCCCAGGTGAGGCTTGACAAGAGCTCCTACATGCCAGGAGAGTTTATAACCATAACTGTTATTGATAACGATTCTGTGACCAACCCAAGCATAATAGAGACCATAACCGTGACGGTGACCTCAACATCAGATCCACTAGGGATCCAGGTGATCCTGAGCGAGACGGCTCCAGGCTCAGGCGTATTCGTAGGAACTGTGCTGGTGTCCAACGCGAGCGTTGACAGGGGCAAGCCTAGGACGATCTATGCAAACATAGGCGACACAATAACCGTGAGCTATGAAGACCCGTTCCCAGCAGACTACGCAGTTACAGGGAGATCCAAGATATTCACGGCAACAGCCCTCGTAGGGCAGCTGTTGGAGAAGCCTATATCGATATCGCCAACGCTAGCCATATCATTCCTCAACGGAACCCCAGCTACCGCAATAGTGGCTGGACAGCTATATCTAATCAGCGTTAATCTGACCAACAACAACCCGACACCTGTGAGCTTCACGGTGCTATTCCTGGTGCTAGATCCAAGGGGCACTCCAGTCCAGATTCAGTTCCAGAGCACAACGTTAGCGCCCGGCCAGTCCATCTCAATAGGCTTCTCGGTGACATTCCCATCGGCGGGAGACTATACAGTGAGGATTATCGTTGTAAAGAGCCTGGCAGATCAGACAGCCCTATCAGATAGGTTCGAGCAGGTTGTGAGAGTGGTGAGCTAAAATGGTGTACGGCATCTCTAGAGCTGTGCTAGCTGTATTGCTAGCATTGGTCGCTATATCATCGATAGCCCATGTAGCATATGCCGCACCCCTCAGCGTGTCTACCGATAAGGCTAGCTACGTGGGAGGGGAGCTCGTAACAATTACGGTAAGCAATGCTGTTCCCGGCAGAGACGTTGTGGTGACGGTATACAACCCTAGGGGGGACATTGTGTATGTTGATCAGGGGCCTGCCAATGCAGCAGGGATCTTCATAACGAGATTCAGGCTGCCACAAACGGCAACACAGACATTCCCCATAGGAACCTATACTGTGAGGGCACAACAGGGAAGCGATGTAGCGACAACAACATTCCAGTTCGCAACAGCAGCGGCATTCACAACAGTAGTAGGGAGGGTTGTTGATGCAGACACGGGAGAACCCATAGAGGGCGCTATAGTGAGGATCATAGGGAGCGGGGGACTAATAGTTGCTAGGGGAACCACAGATGCTAGCGGTGCCTTCAGCATAAACGTAGATCCTGGGAGCTACACGCTACAGGTTATAGCTGCGAATTACCTTAGAAACACCACAAGCATCACAGTAGTCCTCGGAACAAATAATGTTGGAGTAATAAGGCTTGTATCCATAGAGAGACTAGTAGAAGCGATACCCCAGCTACAGCAGCAGATAGCCAACCTAACCTCTCAGCAGGCCTCTCTAGCAGCACAGATATCAGCACTACAAGCCCAAATAGAAGAAATAGCAGAAGCTCTAATACTATTAATAGCTCTATCAGTCCAGCTAGATGCCCAAATAGCAGCTCTATCAGTCCAGCTAAATGCCACAGCTACAGCTCTACAGCAGCAGATCTCGAACCTATCAGCCCAGCAGGCCTCTCTAGCAGCACAGGTGGCAAATCTAGGCAGATCCCTGGATTCCCTAGCAGCAGAATTTAGAGCCGCCCAAGCAGCCTTAACAGCTGCCCTAGGCGATATATCGTCAAAGCTTGACACGCTATCAAGTGATCTCAGAAGCGGCATATCAACCCTTAACACCTCTATAGCAGGTATAGCAACGGCTGTTAGCGATATAAGGGCTAGGATAGCAGTGCTAGACGATCTGAGAGCTACGGTAGCAGGTTTGAGGACAGATATAACAGGGATGAGGACAGATATAAGCAATCTAGTATCTGGGCAGAGAGATCTGTCAAGCAGGCTCGACGCAATATCATCGAGGCTTGACACTGTATCCTCAGACCTGAGAGGATCAATATCATCTGCAAGAGACGCCCTATCATCTGCGATAGCTGGTGTTAGCTCTAAACTAGATAGTGTGAATAACGCCCTTAGCAGTAAGATAGACGGCGTTAACGCCAGCGTGGGCGGTCTATTGGCATCCATAGTAGTTGCGATAATACTAGCACTTCTGGCATTCGTATTTGCACTGCTAACATTCCTTCAAGTAAGAAGGGCTGTAACAACTAAGTAAAGTCTCTCAAAATAAAAACTTTTTTATATAAATAATAATATTTTTATCTATGGTTTCCCTTGTAATACATGATGTTGTTTATAGTGGTTATTATTACATTAAGCTGTAGGCGAAAGGATCTGAAGGGATTCTTTTTAGCTGTTGGGGAGATAGGAGAAAATCGCTAGAAATGGCAATTAGCTATAATTTGGATTGTAGATTATATGATATTAAAGCTTAGCAAACCTCGCCTTTTAAGGCGGGGTTGGGTTTTGGATCGTTATGGTTTTTAACCTTTGTATCGTGTTATATAGGGGTTGGGGT
>OGCB01000240.1_pt1 | contig 16232 bp, 21 predicted proteins | sample 1570031 | NCBI WGS metagenome assembly OGCB01 (sample SAMN05518655, study PRJEB24509) | hot springs metagenome | isolation source: Octopus Spring Streamers, Yellowstone National Park, Wyoming, USA | place: USA:Octopus Spring Streamers, Yellowstone National Park, Wyoming, USA | collected 2011-10-11 | reverse complement strand
CTTTTCTTTTACAAGGCTTTATGCCTTGTTGAAAGAGGTTTGGAAGGTTAGAAACGGAGGTTTCATCTGAACATAGTGGAATTTAAACTTTTAATTTTTTAATTAACTTTTCTTTTATTAACTCTGTTTCATCTGAACATAGTGGAATTTAAACAGTAAAAACATTATTGTCAGAAGTTATCCAATAAATAGTTTCATCTGAACATAGTGGAATTTAAACTTACATACATTATACTTTCTAAAATCCCCCTTGCCGACTTGCTTTTCTGTTGTCGGAAGCGCTTGGAGAGTGGGGGATTTGTCTATCCCCTCCCACCCCTCAATCCCGCCTCTCTTTTTTACTTTTCTATTCTAACCCACAATTCATCATTTTCTCCTTTCAAAAACAACCCTCCTCGTCTCAAAGCATAAAGTATGTATGGCACATATCGTAGCAACCGCAGTCGCTTTTATCCTTTCAATTTTATTTAGTTTATCTGTTTTTCTTTTAAAATACAATTGTAAAGAATTTGTTTATACAAGTAATATTAAAATTTGTATTATTGATGAAGAAACATTCGCTAATGCATTCGTAAATATGAGTTCAATTAAAAGCAGTGACACAATAATATTCGTTACAAAAAAATTGTTTAAAGAATTTGAAAGTGGAAATGTTAGTAAGGAAGAATTTGAAGCAATCATTCAGCATGAAATGAATCATTTGCGAAAGAAGCATTTTTTATTTATTCCATTAATAAATTTTATTATATCATTTGTATTTTTACTATTTGTGATAGAAGTATTTGTTGTAATATTGAAATCAATATTTTTAAAAAAGTATTCAATTTTAGAATTTTTAACGCTATTGATATTATTTGCCACTAATCATTTAGTAAATTATTCAGTAAATATATTTGTAAAAAAATTAGAATTTGAAGCAGATAATATAGAAAGTAAATATAAGAAATACTTAATAAAAGCATTAAAAAAACTATCAGAAATAAATAATACTCCTCTCTACCTCGAGGGGAAATCACACCCCTCAGTAGAGAGGAGGATACAAAGGCTTCTTGAGGAGAGGTGATTTGCCTCTCCTCGGGAGTTTTTTTATTTTTTTGTTGAAATTTTATTAAAAAATAAAATAAAAAAAGAAGTTATTTAATTTTACAATTTAAGTATAAATAGGTCTTTACTTTTTTTAAAAGAACAAAAAATTTATTTTACTTTATTTCAAAAATGAAATTTTTCTACTATTAAAAAACAAAAGTTTTTAAAAAAAGAGAGGGGCAAAAGCAAACCCCTCTAGGAATGATTAAAAAGACATTCTTTACATCCGCTTTCATTAATATATGCATTTGTAAAATAAACTGTATCTAAATGACAATTACAATAGCAATATTTGTCTTTAATTCTACTGAATTTCAATTTATTTTTTTTCTCATCATAAATATATTCATTAATAATTTTTATCTTATTAGGTGTTATAATTGTTTCCTCAATTATTATTTTATAATTCCTTTCATTTTCAGTAATTCTTTCAATAATTCTTGCCCAAATGTTCCCCTTTATAATTGGAATATTATTAATATACAATTCATCTTTATTATTGCTTCTCAACATAATAATATTCGGAAGATGAGGAGGAACAAGTAGAACCCAGATTTCCACTCCACTCTTTAGTGTCCAAACTCTTCTAAAAATATCGTATTCTCTTACCATACCTAAATTATACATTAAATTATCCCCCTTTTTTCTTCTAATTATTCCTTTCTCCTAAAATAAAAAAATAAAATTAAAAAAAGAAAAGGGCGGAAGCAGTTATTCCGCCCAGAATGGTTTCCATTCAACTCTTCTTGCCTCTTTTTCGCCGAGCAATCCTTTTTTACAAATAAATTCCTTTTTCTTCAACAAGATATAATTTTTTTCAATTCTGTAACAATTTTCCTCCACAAATAATTTGAAAAATGAAATTGCAAATATGGTGCCAACCATCGCCATCAATATCCACTTAGCCATACTTGCATTATACTATAAACAAAGCCCCTTTTTTACAAAATTAAAAAAAGAAAAAATTTTAAAAAAAAGAAAGAATCGGCTTGCGCCCCTAGCCCGACCCCCGAAGGCAGCCGTTTTAACCTGCGCTTCCCCTTAAAGCGCAGGTGGCTAGGGACTTACACCGGGGAAGTGTAGCCGATGCCCCCTCTTCCGCATCCTTGCACGCCACGTTAGCATGCAAGTCAGGGGCTGCGGGGGTACCCTACAATAATTATACTATAAGGTGAGGGGGATTATTTTAAAGGGGGGTTAATCTTTTGCAATTCTTTTTATTCTCTCTGTTATGAATGGTCTAATTTTGTAAAACTCATCACTATAAAATCCTATTTTCAAAAGCGCTGAAATCAATTCTTTTTTGTGTATCACTTTATCTGCTTCAAACTCCATTTGCTTCTTTTCAATAATTGTAAAAATATTTATAAATAAAAATAAAAAACAAATAAAGAAAAATTTTAAAACGTTAAAAGAAGAGAAGATTATTTTAAAAATCAAAAAAATTAAAAATAAATAAAGCGTTATTTGTAAAGAGGTTAAAAATATCAATATTAAGTGATGATGTTTTTTTATGTGATTTACTTCGTGTTCTATTACTGCTATAATCTCTTCTTTATTTAATAGTTTTGTTAGATTGTAAGAAATCACAATTTGGTTGGGATAAGAAAAAGCGTTTGGTTGTTTTATTGTGTTTGATATGCAGATTTTTGAGCGATGGGTTGGAAGGTTTTGTAGTAAGTAGGGAGAACAAAGGCAAGTTGTTTGTTGATAAAAGTATGATTTAAATGTTAAAAAAGAAAAAAGGAAAATAAAAAAGAAGATCAAAAGTTTTATAAAAGGAAGGTTGTCAGTTGTTTTTTGCCTTGTCCAGCAATTATCCCGACTCTCCAAGGCAAAAGGGTTTAACCTATTTCCCTCAACGATTTCAGCATTTAAAAAAGAGTGGGGCAGAATTCCCACTCTAACAAATATTTAAAGACCAATTATTTTTGCAATTTTTAAAATTTCTCCAATGTAATACATCGCTATTATTTTTAAAATTGATATTATCAAGTGTTTTAGTAATAAGAATAAAGATGTAACTACAAATATAATTAAAATCATTCCAGAAATTTTTTGACCAATCTCCTCTAATGTTTCTTTCCTCATACATAAGTTATATTTTGTTTTTCCCCCTTCTTTTGAATTAAAAAAAGAAAAGGGCGAAGCGGACTACTTCGCCCAAGGGGGGAGAATTGATAATTTTTTTGTTTCATAATTATTGTTAAAACTATTCATCAAACCCTTTGCACATTTTTTTTCTTTGATTTTTACTACTAAATAATTTCTTGTATTTTCTTTGCAAAATTCTTTTATGAATGAAATATGGTAAACGAAAATTGTTCCGGCAAGAACAAGTATCGTTATTACCATCTTTTTTATCTTGTCTCCCATATCTAAATTATACTTCTAAACTTCTCCCTTTATGGAAAGAGGGTTAAAAACAATAAAAAAATAAAGAGGGGGTTATGACCCCCCCTAGTATTAAACTATTAAACTAATTTTAGTGAATTAGCAATTTCTTTTAAAACTAAAACTCTAAATTCCCCGTCTTGTGTAATTTCAAATTTTAAATTCTCAATTTTCTTATTTTTTATTTCTTCATAATATTCTTGAATAACAATAGGAATTTCTTTTCTTTCATTTGGGGTTTCAAGAACAATATAAAATACTCTATCTAATTCTACTTCTAAAGGCTTTTGATTTATTTTAAAATTCTTCAAATACTTTTCAGCAGGTAATTTTTCATCTTTATTGAAAAGCAATATTTCATATTTGCCATGACCCCTACTTTCAAAATTACATTTTTTATCATCATAATAAACTTCTTCTATTCCGATTGAGCTTTCTAATACCAAATAAATATTGGTTTTAAGGGTGGCTACCATACATATTTTATACTTTTAAGAATCTCCCTTGTAAAAGAGGGTTAATTCTTTTTTATATAATTTTCCAAAGCAAAAATTACATGCAGAACGGCATCTATTTCGTCCATAGCTTTTAGGTCTGCAAATTCAAAGAAGTAAGGGTCATAATTATAAATAGCTTCATATATGACTGGATATAGCTTTTCATCCAATAAAAATCTGCACTTTCTATAAATTTCTTTATTTTCTTCTCTAAATCTTTTCCAGATAGCATTTATAGTTTCTTTTTCGGCTTTATCCATGTTCAGCGATGTTTCCTCCAACTCTTCAATTTTTTGTTGAGCTTTTCGATAAGCATCTGGATTAGTAACGGAAATGTAATATTTTGGAGGTGGATTATCTTCTGGTTCGCCTCCAAAGAAAGAATGTTCATACCATTCTTTGTTTAGGTTATCATAATAATTTTTTCTTTCTTCTTCCGTATATGGAACAATAGTTATACCTACATTTTTAAGTCTGCTTATCTCATTGCGTATTTTTCTTCTTTCTTCTTCATATTCTCTCATTATTTTATATTCTTCACTTCTTGTTTTATAAAATTTATTTACTACACTTTTCCATTCTTCTCCTAGGAAAGATAACCAGTATTCCAAAACCTGTTCAGCAGTGGGTTCTTTTACTATTGTCGTACTTAATGTATATTTCTCCTGTAATTCTTTTCCGCAATAAGGACAAACAGTTCTCAATGTGTATTCTGGTGTATATGCTTCGAACAATTCATCTTTCTTTTCAAGGATTTTCTTTTCAATGTGAGTTTCCAATTCCTCTTTCCAATAAAGAGAAATAGCAAGAAACTTTTTTTCTTCAATATTTCTTACATCATTTGAACTATGATAATGAACAAGTTCAATTGGTTTAAGTATTTTTACTTCTTTGTTTCTTTTGTCAAGAAAAGTTCTAATTACTTCCGCTTTCCACAATTGTCCCTCATTTACTTTTTCATTATATGCTTTTTCTATCAAACAGAATTCGAGTTTGTAGGATTTGATAAAAACATATACTCCTGTTGTTATTCTATGTTTTTTTCTTTCCTCAATTTTATTTTTTAGAAAATAAATGTCATTATAAGAAAAATTTTCTTTTTTAAGAATTGGTTCTGAAAGTTCGGAGGGGATTATTTCACCGTATATCCCCCTTTCCCCTTTCCTTATAATTATAAGTTCCATACTTATATTATACAGCTCGGCATATGCCTATAAAGAGTTTGCTTTTTGAAAACCTTAAAATTTCAATATGACTGAAAACAAACGGCAAGAGAAACAAATCACGATTTTTAGATACAATGAAGAAACAGAAATTTATAAAAAGATTGTTTTAAAAAGAGACGGAACTTTAACAATAACAGAGGGTAAAAAGGGAGAAAAAAATACAATAAAATCAATAACGGTTAAATTAACAATGGAAGAATTAGCTTATTTGAAAGAGGTTATAAATTTAATACTGATAAAAGAAATAAATGAGAAATTGAAATAAACAGGGAATAGCAAAAACATTAACAATCAAACCGCTGCCTTGTCCAGTAATTATCTCGGCCCCCAAGGCAAAGAGGACCTAGCCTACTAACAACCCTCTCCCACGTCCCTTGAACCAATACTGGTTTCAAGGGAGAGAAGCATCGCTTCTCAGGGAGAAGCGTTGTTAGGGCTACCTCCAAAGCTTGCCAGAGGTTTTGATGATTACCAGAGTTCCTTCCGTAGGCCCCTGGTAATCCCTCTGGCTCACTTTGGAGGCTTTTTAGTAAGGCTAAGTGTTTTTTAAGCTTGTCTAAGTCTTCTTTTATTGGGTTTTGCTTGTATATGTTGGTTTCCTTTTGTAATTTCTCTTCCAATTCCTTTTGTCTTTGCTTTAAGCTTTCTTTTAAGTATTCCATAAACTTTTTATCGTTTAATAGTCTTTTATAGTTTTTAGGAACTTTCTCTTTAAAACCTAATCCTCTTCTTCCAATTACATAAGCACCAGCTATGTCTTTGTCTATATTTAATTGGGGTGAGTATTTTAACTTACCTTGAATAGATGTCCAGGCAGGATTAACTTTTATTATTTCTATACCATTTAACTTACACAATCTTTCTATCTTTTCCAGTATCCTGTTGTATGAAAATTTGCTTAGTATTTTTCTTAATTTTCTTCTTCCATCTCCTCTTTTTCCCTTTGACAAACTATTTATATCCTCTATTACTATTGCTTTGTTTTTATCTTTTGCTATGCTAATTATTTTATGTGCTACCAACCATTCTTCATAGTCTTTTCTATTTTTAGAAAAGCCATTTAAATGCCCAAGTTTTATTCTTGTATAGCTAATTAAATTGCCATCTTTATTTACTTCCGCCATTGCTAAGTGAAATGGTTTAGCGTTTATATCTATACCAATAACTCCATTTTCTTTTGTGATTTTAATTTGTGGTATTGGTATTTGGAAAGTTACATATCCATATATTTTACCGTTTTTCTTTCTTAGCTCAATTGTATAAGGAAACTTCTTTCCTTCTAATATCATACTTATAAGTGTTATCCACTTGTCTCTTTCGCTTTTTACTTTCCTTTTAACTTTTGCTTTTACAGGTTTTCTCTTCCTTGTAGAAGTTATTGATAAACAAATTCCATCATCTTCTAACAAAAGTTTTATATTCGGATTACCACCATTTTTAGCATGACCAATACTTACTAACCTACCCTTTCTTTTCTCATCCCACTTTCTTTTAACTTCTTCCAATCTCCAACCCTGTAAGTGACGGATACACAATTTCTCGAAATTCCTCTTACCACCAAATACCACTTTTCTTGGATTTTCTCCTTTTGATTTAACACTTCTCAATATCTCTAATGCTTCTTCAACTGCGCTGTTAGCATACCAAGATGGTAAATCTTTAAATGTTTTTCTTACTAAATGATAAGCTTCGTTTTTGTTATGACTGTCTAAAAATCTGTTGTAAGCATATCTTACTGCTGAGCCATACAAACGCATTAACTTAGATATTTCTTCGTAGTCTTCTTTACTTTGGGGTATAACCTTAAAACGAAGAGTAATGAACATATTGATAAGTTTAAAGGTTGGGATGGAAAGGGAGAAAGGGATTTAAAGTGAGGAGGAAGGTTCTATAAGGGAGTAGGGGAAAATTACTGGACAAAGCATCAAACCGCAAAAACAACCTTATTAAAAGTATGAATTTGGAACAAAACTACCAGGAAATTATTAAAGGGGTTCTTGAAAAAATAGGGCACACTCTTGTAGAAGCTTCTAATAAATTTTCAAATATAGACGATAAAGTAATTAAAGCTGCTACTCTTAAATATAGAGACAATATAGATGCTCTTGCTAATGATATAGTTGTCCTAAGCGATACTATTGCTAAAATAGATTTATTAAAAGATGTTAAAATTAAAACAGCTGGCGAGAATAGTGATGAAATAAAGAAAATAGAGCAAGAAAGAGATAAATATCTTTACTATTTAGCCATATTAGACAAAGTGGCTACAGAACTTGAAGAGTATAAAATAGTTTCTAATGATGATATTATAAAAAAGATAAGCAATATAGTAACTACTAATATAACTGGTTTTAACCCTTCGCAAGCAAATGAATTAATAAAAATGTTAGAAGTAAAGTATCATATTTCTTTATCAAGTGGTGTTAATTATATTTTATCATTAGTTTCATTAGCCAGAAGTCTTGGCAAAGATGCAGATTGTTTCATTCCTGTATTAGAAGTATTTGCCAAGGATGTAGCATTAATAGCTTATAAGGAAGGGGCTTACGACACATTCGCATTTACTTTTGGAGTTGCCACAACACTTGGAGCATTAATTTATGACATGGGATTAACTTATATATCCACAAGAGCTGATGCTGAAATATCTGAAATAGGAAAACAATTCGTTCAAATGTTCGCCTCAGTTCCTGATACAGAAACAAGCAAACATTTAAATAGTATTAACCAAAGCATTCAATCTTAACAACTATGGAAAGGACAGTTAATATAGATGAACTAAAGGAAAAAATAAGTAGGGCAGAAGAGCTTCTTCGTAAGATAGCTAAAAGTTATGGTCTAGTGAAAGAAGCAGAAGAGCAAAATGAGCAAGACAATCAAGAAGTTACTTCTTCTCCTAGTGGAGTTGCTAATATTGGAGATGTAACACAAGCCCAACCAGAAATTCCTCTTGGTACTGACCAAACAGCACAAGCTATACTACAACAAGTAGAACAAACTGGAAGCGCTGACCCTTCTGCGTTATATAGCTTTGTTCCTATCTCAACAGGCGAACAAGCTGGTATGGTACAAATAGACACTAACATATCTACTGCCAGTGAATATACACCATTACTTCTTTTAGACACAATAATAAAAGGGGCAAGTTATAATTTATGTGAATTGATGGGATTGCCAATCAAGCAAAATAAACCTTTAAATAAGGAAGAAGGAGGAGAATAAGATGAATATAGAAGTAAAAGATATTATAGAATTTCAAAAGATTTTAGAAGATGTTAAAAGACAAGTTGAAATTTTACAAAAAGAAAGAGATTATTACAGGGAAGAAGCTATAAAAAACAAAAAGCTTGCTAGTGAATTGGAAGAAAAAGTTAATAGTTTATTAGAAGAATTAGAAACATATAAAGCTTTATATCAAAGAACACAATATGTTTTAAATCCTAAACAAACCAAACTAGCAAGTGATTTTAATAAAGTAAGAGGGTTTGGCAATTTAGAGCCAGAGAGAATTTGGGAGATAATAAATAGTATAGATTAGCAAGGGTCAATATTTTTGATTTGTCTTGCTACCGCTTGTATTTCTTTTACTTTATTGATAAACAATATAATTTTCCTTATGTATTCCAAATTTATTCCTATCCGTGATAAGATATTGTTTGAGATTTTAAAATTTAAAAGATTTAGTTTGCTATATAGACTTGATATTCCATTAACGGTAAATTTGCTTACTTTATCAAGCAGTTCTCTTGGGACTTTTAAATTAGCAATTTGAATATTATAACATTCTGCTACATTCATTATTCCAGTGATAATCGGTATTAGATTTTTCTTTTTTAATTCTGCTATAAGTTCCTCATAAGGCTTAGTAACTAATCTTTCAATAGCATCTGAAATAAATTTGCCAACGGAATTTGCCAATTCAAATAAACTTTCATATAGAGCGATTGCCAATAGAACGCAAGGAATAAGAAAAATTAAAGAATTAAAACCGAGTAAAGAAAGTTGATTTATTCTTGAAATTTTGTTCTTAATATACCTAATATAGCTTGTTGATTTTAACTTAACATTTCTTTCTATTTTTGAAATTGTTTCCAATTTTATATCATTAGCTGAAATCTTTTTTATTGATTTTATAACTTTATTTAATCTTGCTACTTCCCTTCTAATTAAATCGGGTTTTATGATTAAACCGCTACTTTTCACTGATAAGTATCTTTGATATAATTGGTTTGCTGTTTGTGATATTTGAGCTAATTGTGCTAATTGTTGTTCGCAAATTTCAATCGGTTTTAAATTTCCAAATCCTATTTGCGTTTTTGATAAATTAAGAGGCAAATTTAATATTTTAAGCAAGTTGATAATTAATGTTAGTTTTACACAATAGCTTGGTATTGATTTGTTGTTTAGTATATCAATAGCATAACTAATCAAGTTTTTGTTTAGAGTTAAAAACAGATTTGTGAAAGTATTTTTTAATATATTTTGCCCAAAATTGAGTTTTAGAGGTTGTAGAGAGTTAATATAATTTACTAAATTTGGCAAAACATTTCTTATATCAACAAGTAAAACTTCTATTCTCAAAATTAAATCTAATCTTGGTATTTTATCATAATCATTGGCATGACAAATAAAGTTTTTATGAATTTGTATATAAGTTAAGATTTTGTTAAGAATAGAATAAAAACTTTCAAGACTATTACTATTTTGTAATTCCATTAACAAACTATTTACTTTTTTTACAATTAAATTTGCTTTTGATAGAGCTTTTTTTCTTCTTTGTTCCTCTAATTTATTTTCTTTTAATTTTTCTATTATTTCTTCTAATTCACTTAATCTATCTTTCAAAATAGTTGAATAAGCATTAATCCTTGCCAATTTTATATATGTTTGGAACAATAGATAGGTATTTTGGTCGCTTGCTATAAATTGTAATATATTGAGAAGAGCATCGCCAACTGTTATTGAAGATGCCAAATTGCTAATTGTATCATATAATATTTCGTTGGAATTTATTTGTTTGTATAAGTTGTTTAATGTATTATACAAATCTTCATTTAATTCCTTAATAAGCAAAAGTATAGCTAATGGATTAATATCTTTTATATTACCTGTTGCTGTATTAAAAATATCAAAAATTAACGATTCTAAATATGCTCTGCACTCGCACTCCTTTTGTTTTAACGATTTTACACTAGTTTTTACATTAATTGTTTGCATCTTTTAACATTTCTCCAACTTTTAAAAATATCTCTTGCATTTGTTTCAATATTTCCTCCGCTTTGTATGCTATCAATTCATCTTTTTTGTTTTTGTAAATTCTACTCAATATTTCTTTTTCTTTTTGATTTACAAATTTTTCATTATCTTTTCCATTATAGTAGTGATGAATTAATTCATGTATTATTGTTGATTTAATTTCATCTATTGTTTTACATCTTCCAAGATTTATTAAAATTACAGGTTTTTTAAAATAATTGCAATCGTCATTATCATTTCCTTCTATATACCACCCGTAAGAACTATTCTTATTTTTATTAATGTAAAAAAAGACTTCAAAATCCTTTTTGGAAATTCTCTTTTTCACTCTCGCAGTAAGGTTTAACCTTTTTAAAGATGACCATAAAGGAAAAGATACTCACAATTTTCAAAGAGGCAGAAGAAATCATCAAAGAAGAAAAAATAGATACATTAGAAAAACTAAATAAAGAGATACATGCTCTATATGCCTCACTAAGTCAAATACCTTCACCAATCACAGAAATAAATATAGATATTTCTATTTTGGCGCCAACTATATTTGAAAAATTGGGGGGCGGTTTATTACCAGCAAATACAGCAATAGCCCTTACTGCCGAAAAAGAAATTGCTTTATATTCTTTCTTAAAAATGGGAAAACCGGTAGCAAAAATAGTAAGGAGTGAGCAAGAGGTAGAAGATATACATAGTGAATTAAAAGATTATTATAGATTTATGTTTGTTGAGACATTAGGAGTGAGTCCCGAGACTTTTAGTAAAATTGAAAATATGAGTTTATAATCCTTATGTTTCAGGAATGGGGTGTTTTGAAAAATGAAGAGATAGAAAGATTAAAAAAAGAAGATTTACCAGAAGATAAAGTAAGAATAAGAGTTCATTATCTAAAAGACCCTACAGGTGAAATAAATACTTTAATTACTGCTGAAAACAAAATAGGTAACAAAAGGATTGTTATTCCTTTAACTCCTAATATAATCAATGCAAAAACCGAAACTGAGGCTTATGATAAAGTTAATGTTTTTCTCAATTTAAAACAATTCGGAATAGGTAAAGATGATGTGAAAAAACATTTAAAAGAATTAGAACCAGGTGATATGAAAACATTTTATTTTACAGTTGATAAGGAATTAGTTGAGCCTATGATTTATACAATAGTTGATTTTTACGAAAAGGAAATAGTGCAAAAAGAAAAAAAGGAAGAAGAGAAAATTAAACCTGGTTTTTAATCATTTTCTTCATCTTCCTCATTATAAAATATCTTGCTTAATACTTTCTTCAAATACCTTCTATGTTTCCCTTGTTTAACAAAATTATCTATAATATAGCCTGCCTCTTTGCCAAACAAATTACCTAAATGGCAAACAAATTCTTCTACACTCGCCTCTTTTAATATTTTTAAATCTGGATGTTCTAAATCAAATTTTCTAAAACCATCTCTTGCTAATAAATATTCATTTAATTTATCCCAATCAATTTCACAAAACACACAAATTTTTTCTTTTTCCATTTTATTTTCTCCTTTTTAAATCTTTAAGCATTTTATCAAGTTTTTTTCTTAATTTTTGTGATAAATTGGATAAATGATGAGACTTTTCTTTCAGTTTTTTTGATTTGGTTTCTATTTTCCTTACTATACTTCTTAATTTAGTTATTGTTGATAGCCTAATAGTTTTTTTCATATTACTCTTTATTCATTAACTTATAAGCTAATGAACTTGCTAATCCCAAACCACCCATTATTGTCATACTTACACTAACAGCTTTGCCAACCTGACCTCTTCCAAATATTGCCGTTCCAAGTAAGCCAGCTGTTGTCAATCCTGCAAAAGCAAGCGGAACCCATAAATGTTCTTGTGATTTTTGTTTTACGGGCTGATACATAGTGAAACCAGGACCGCTTATAATTTGATAACCACTATGTCCAATAGGTGGTATTATTTGTATTCCAGGATGATAATTATACATACTCTTTTTTAAAAGGTTAGAACCTTTGAATTGTGAATTTTTTAACTACTCAAAGAACTTTATCCTTTTTTAGAAGTGTTTTTGAAATAAAACAATTAAATAATACTGCTTCTCCTATTTGTTTGTTAATTGATGTTGATAATGGCACTAGTAGAGTAACAAAAATACTATTTTATACTTATGATAGTAGCGTAACAGGTGATACTCAGATTATTATACCAGAAAATATATTTGTTTATAAAACGATAAAAAGTGATGTTATGGTTGGTGGGTGGATACTACTAACAACTGAAACATTGCAAGCTAATGCTAATTTAAGATTTTTAGATTTAATAGATACACCCAATTCTTATAGTGGGTTTGCTAATTATTTTTTAAGAGTTAACTCAACACAAGATGGAATAGAATTTGTTCCAGCTATTGGTTATTCTTCAAGTATAATAGTTGTTGATACAGTAGACGACTTAATAAATTTAGATACATCTAACTTAGTTGATTATACTCTTGCTTATGTTAAAGAAAATTATACTCTTTATCTTTTAAGAAGAGATGTTGTCACTCCAAGTAATTTAACATTAACTGAATACGATGTTAATCTTATTGGACAAGGAAGAGTTGTTTGGTATAATTTACTAAATCCTACGATTTTTGTTAATCAGGAATTTACTTTAAGTGGTTCTGGTTTGTTTTATAATGACCCAACAAACAATATCAATATTGTTATTAACAAAAATATAGATAGAATAACTATTTTTAATACTGGCTTTTCTTTCGCCCCTTTGGATATAAATAATAATACCACATCTAATGTTTTTATAAATGAACTTAATATTTTTTCTAACGAAGAAAGTTATTTTAAAATAAGAAATAGGCTAATAATTAAAAATTTAAACATTTATCCTTTAGGTTTTTACACTCCCGATTTATATTTGGAAAACATAAAAATAAACAAACTTTATTGTCCAAAGCAAGTTAATATTGAAATAGGTGGAAATTTTGTAGAAGTTGATAAATTTGATGTTTCTGGTATAGTTTTATTAAAAGCAGTAGATGGATTAAATATAAGACCATTTTTATCTTCACAAGAAATGAAAAATGTTTATATAAGAGAGAATGATTTAAGAATAACACCAGCTATTTTAGCATATCATTTCTATTATGATGATGCTAATGGTTCAATAATTTTATATAACCCAGATAATTTAAATCACATTTATTTTTATTCCGATATTAGAGGAGAAATACCTTTTAAAGTAAATTATAGTGATACTTCTTTTTACCCACATCCATTACTTGATAAATATTATCAATATTATTACAGAAAAAGCGCAAAACTAGCAGGACTCTATGGTGTGAGCGAATTTCAATATGAAATAAAACAAACATTACTTCCTATTGAAGCAAGAATAAGACAAGATAAAAATTTCAACGATTCTTGTTTTGTAGTATTAGGAAGTAATGGATTTTACATAACTCCAATAATTAAACAAATTTACACATATACATTCACTTTAAATGCTCCAATAGTAAATAATGCTGGCGATTATTATTATCTTATTGATGCTACTTCACAATATACAGTTTTAGTTCCACAATCTATTTTTGATGATAACAGAATTTTTGTTGTAGAACTTTTAGTTAAATATGTTGGTGATAGTTTTACAATAACTGATACATATAATAATGTATCTTATGACTTACCTCCCTCTTCATCTTTACGTGATTACTCAATTTTTAGATATAGAGTAAATGATGATAATACAGCGATTCTACCTTTACAAAAATTTTACACACTTTTAATTGGTCCTTCAAGAACAAATACATATATAAAAGAAATAACAATAAATGCTATTGCTTATCTATAAAAAATGAGAGAAGAACTTTTAAAAACTGCATCTAGCTTCCCAATAACACACGAGGGGGGAATAAGAGATTATTTTTACAATAAAATAGAACCAAGAGGAAATTTAATTGGTTCTTATAATGCTTGTTTTGGTGTAGGACCAAATACCTATATGAAAGGGCAATTTCCTGCCCTTGTTTTAAAGAAAAATTTAGAAAAATATCCTTTATATTATCATATAGGAAGAATTGTTTTAGTTGATTATGACCAAGATAGAGACTTTCCTATTATTCATCCAATTGGTTTTGATGTAAATAGAAATAGATTTTATCATTTAATAACAAGAACAACAATTGAAACAGATGATTTAATAAATAAATTGTGTTTTATAACCAGTTTTTGGCATATTTATAAATGGGGAATTTATTTATCATATAAAATTCCAGAAGATGTTTTGCCAGTATGGGTAACACCATTAGACCCCGGTGATATTTTTGCTATCCCTTTCGCAAGAGAAACTGTTGTAGTGGATAGTGATATAAGTGCTGGTAATTACTGGAGATTGTCAGAAATAGGAACCATAGCAGATGGCGATGAAACCAATTATTTGGGTATTATATGGGGAATGATAGATGGAAGAAGAGTTTGGTTAATGTATGCTCCTTACTTTCATATTTCCCGTGCATTAGCTAACCGCACCGTATAAAAGCTTTATAATTTTTAGGCTATGTTTGGAGAAAAGATGAGAATAAGAGTGGATAATTTTGGAGCTATAAGCGAGGGCGAAATTGTTCTTAGACCACTTACTATTTTTATCGGTTCAAATAATTCTGGCAAATCTTATATATCTACCCTAATTTATTCTATACTTACCAACTTCAAAGAATCTTTACTAAAAGTTCGCCACTTCCTTGTTAACACGCATATAAGCAAACTACAATACATAATAAGGGATATTGAAGATGGAAAGGTTGTAGAAATATCTGGAAACTTCCTTAATGAGTTTCAAAAAGATATTTACAAAAGATTTTTTGAGAAGAATTTAGAAGAGCAATTAAGAAATTACTTTAATTGTCAAGTAAAAGATTTAGTAAAATTTGAAAATAATTATTGCAATTTAAACATCAATTATAGAGGGAATGAATTTTCTCTCCAAATTAAAGGCAACAACTTAAAACTTGAAAAATTCCCTGAAATTGATAGCAATTTAAAATTCATTATTAGATTTAAGAGGGATAATGTAGATAGTTTTTATATTGAAAAAATCAATGATACAGAAATTTTGCTAAAATTCGGTAAAAATTGGACAAATAATACAATTCTTTACTCGCTATTAAGTATAATAGCAGATACCCTTATAAACAAATTATTATTTAAAAACCAGCAAATAGAAAATGCTTATTATTTACCACCATTTAGAAGCGGCATTATTTACTTGTATGAAAAAATTTCAAGATTTGATTTTATTGACAAAGATAGAGATATTCCCAAAATTGTCTATGATTTTCTATATCCATTTTTGAATTATAATATCCAAAAGAAAACAAAAAACTTTGCTTATGATATTGCTATTGAATATGAAAAGGAAATATTAAATGGGCAAATTGGTTTCAGTAATTTATGGAGAAGTATTCCAGATATTGTATATAACGAAAAAATCCCTATATACAGAGTATCTTCGTCTATTCTTGAATTAGCCCCGCTTTTTATTTATTTGAAGTATGTAATTGAATTGCCCGCTGTCTTAATAATAGAAGAACCTGAAGCACATTTACATCCTCTAAATCAAAGTAAATTAGCAAAATTATTAGTAAAATTAGTAAGAAGTGGTCTTTATTTAGTAATCACCACTCATAGTGAGTATTTATTAGGGCAAATAAATAATTTTATTTCTTTAAGTAAAATTCCTGAAAATTTAAGGAAAGAAAAATATCGTAGTGAAGATTATTTGAATATAGATGAAGT
>OGCB01000222.1_pt1 | contig 16913 bp, 10 predicted proteins | sample 1570031 | NCBI WGS metagenome assembly OGCB01 (sample SAMN05518655, study PRJEB24509) | hot springs metagenome | isolation source: Octopus Spring Streamers, Yellowstone National Park, Wyoming, USA | place: USA:Octopus Spring Streamers, Yellowstone National Park, Wyoming, USA | collected 2011-10-11 | reverse complement strand
ACCTCCTAGACTGTAGAGGATCTCGACGAGGCCTATTACATGATCTATTGTTATACATATTGGTACATGGGCTTTTTTATAGTATGTCACTATACTTACTTGGCCTCTAGAGAATCATATCGAGGGAAGTATATATTTTGAAGGTTCTTTGCTGCTTTTCAACCGGGGTTAGTAATTGTTATATAGACCTCAACACCCTGTTTGCCCCTAAACTTCCACTCCAAACATATTAATCATAAATGCATAAATGTAATATAAAACATTCTTACCATTGTGAAAAAGATCCAGCCTTTTTCACTTTTAATGAGTAAGGCTCCTCTCCATTGTTAGGCTTAAAACCTCTATATGTGTAGATTTATCGGGTAGGAAGATAGCGATGGAATCGCCATCCAATGAGACTTTGTGGAGGTGTATCGATATTAGTGGATCATTTAGTCGTGTTGAAAAATATAGTTAAGGAGTACGGGGATAGGGGGAAGAGGGTTCGTGTGCTAGATGGAATAAATCTTGAGATTAGGAGCGAGATCCTCGCAATATTAGGTCCCTCGGGATGCGGGAAATCAACCCTCCTAAGGATTATAGCCGGGATTGAGAAACCCAGCTCAGGCGAGATTATATATAGGACAAGCAATAGAGATAGACCCCCAATAGGGTTTGTCTTCCAATCCCCCAGTCTACTCCCATGGCTAACTGTGCTTGAAAACGTGGCCCTCCCGCTAAGAGCTAGGGGAGTTCCTGAGAAAGAAGCAGAGGAGACTGCTAGGAAATATCTCTCGCTAGTAGGGTTACAGGAATTCGAGAACTTCTACCCAGAAGAGCTTAGCGGTGGTATGAAGCAGAGGGTAAATCTAGCCAGGGCCTTGGGTATCGAGCCCGAGATCCTTCTCATGGACGAGCCATTCTCACACCTAGATCCACTTACCGCAGAGAATCTCAGAGCAGAACTCCTAGACATCTGGCTCTCAAGCCTAGCCCCTGTAAAAGCAATTGTTCTGGTAACCCATGACGTTGTTGAGGCCGTATATATGGCTGATAGAATAGCAATCCTGACTCCAAGACCGGCCAGGGTTGCATCTATAATCAACATAGACATTTCAAGACCTAGAAATAGACTTTCTCAGGAATTCACAAAGATAGTAGATCTAGTATATGAATACGTAAGCTGATCCAGCTCAAACAGGCAACGCCCTGCAAACCCTGAAGCATCGAGATAGTGAAGGTAAATATTATGAAGAGGTTGTTATAAAATTACAGATAAATTTAAACACCTCTGGTTACTTATGGGCTTGATGTGTGTATTGGGAGGAAATGTTGGGTTCAAGCCTATAAGCATTAATCCCTAGCTATTTTGGATGATGAGGATATGATCTTTGCTATATATAGCTATACATATGGATACTCTCGGAGAGCGATGACCTTAGGAGATCCCGAGATCCCGGATGGAAGCCCTGCGGCATTGGAGATGATCTACTATAAAATTGAAAAGGGAAGCTCTTGGGTATATGAGGGATTCTCTAAAACCTGAATATCTAGATGAAATATATAGACCCATATAGATGGTAGTCAACAAACCCTTGTCTCCAGAGTGGGGAGGGAGTCATGGATCCTCTAGGATGGGGCTTGGGCTAGATATTGCTTTTCTAGTTCTTTCTCTATCGTTTCAAGAGGATCTCCTCTAACTTCTCTCATAGACTTTCCGCTTCCTCCTCTTCTGAGCATTATGATCTCTGCCAGGACGCTTATAGCTATCTCCTCAGGCGATATGGCTCCTATGTCTAGCCCTGCAGGTGTTTTAATTCTTCTCAGATCCTCTATCTTATAGCCTTTCTTCATAAGTAGCTTGAATATATCCTGAGCCCTTCTGACGCTTGATACCAGCTCACCCACGCCTATGTCTGTTTTCAAGAGTCTCTCTAAGATCTCCTCGTCAACCCAGGTTTTGCCCATCGTTGTGAGAACCGCTATTACGTGTCTATCGAGCCTGATCTTTTCAAGTGCTGATAGAGAGTTAAGGATCAAATCGGCTCCAGGGTATTTCTCCTTTGTTGCCATCATGTCATATATAACGACTTTGTATCCAAGGATCTTAGCTATCTTCGCCACGGCCCTCGTTACCTCGTTATCCCCTCAGCTCAATAGCAGTCCAACCCTGCCTAACAGCTATAGAGACATGCTCAACCTGGTAGAGCTTATCATCTGGAGAGATTATTGTTATAGCCCTGTTATAACCCATACCAGCGGGTCTGAATGCCACTATCCACACCAATCGAGAATATCGCTGCAATGCATATAACCCAATAAGATGCGAGATCATAGCAGGAGCTACTATCTTCTCATGCTAGGAGTAATCTTCACTTTCTTCAATCGCCAGTTATTGATCGGTTTGCTAATAATGGAAAACCCACTATATATAGACACCCTTGCACCGAGAATAGTGAGATGATCAGGGTGAAGGGTTACAGCTCTGGGGCTAGAGATCTAGATCTTGAAAATAATAAGAATAATGTGGAAGGGGGAGACACTCATGGGTTATACTAAGCTCTCAAGCCTCTTGCTACTGTCTATCCTCCTGATCAGCCTCTCCCAGCACATACTCTTTTTCATCACGACCGAAGCACTGAGCATTATACAGGACGCCACTAGATCGAGGAGAGTAGAGATCATATCCCTAGGAAGGGATTCCTATGAGCCTTTGAACTACAGCCACAACATCATGCTCACCCTCGAGGATATCTCGAGGAGTAGATCAGCTATTATAGGCAGCAGATCAAACGCGGGTTCTGATGACAAGATAGTTAGCAGGGACACAGCGATCCCTCTAAGCGATAGGAGGGTGATAGTCCTCAGATCCGAAATCAACTATAGCTCGGGTGATTGCTTCCTCTACTACATACTCTACAACGACTATCTCGACAAGACCGAGAGGATCTACAGGTACAGAGCAGATCCTTACTTCTGCACATACCCCTCATATTACGATAACTTCTGGGGCTACACACTGCTTGTCGGCCCTAACTATACCCTCTACCTTGTGAAGCTGGGCTATAACTACTACTTAGGCTATCCTCGCTCAGATAGAATCTTTAACCTCAGCGTCAACCTCAGCACGGGCAATTGGACTATCCAGAGCGGGCGAACGCTACAAGAAACTCTGCTCGTAGTGGCTAAGCTGGGGGATGAAAGGCCTGAGGCCAAGGCCTTCTACGTGGGGAAAGGCCCTCGTATGAGCCACCTGCCAACATCGAGGACAGAAGATAGCAACGCGCTATACACACAGGAGAAGGGAGGCCCCTCCATATCCTTCCCCAATGTAGTGCCATTGCTGTATATGCTCTATAGCAGAGGCTATTGGGAAGATACATATATCTACTACGATCTGTTGACTAAGAACTACACCCTCGGGGATCCGAGAGCGAGGGCTGGGATCGCTATACTTAACCTCGATAGATGGGAGGATCCAGAGGTAGTATTCTTCTACAGGAACGCCACAGCATCAGGGTTCACTGGCAAGGCTATAAGAACCTCTGACGGGGGGTACTTGGTAGCGGGTTTCAACAACAACCCCTATACAGATGATCGGAGAGGGAGATGCGACATAGTGCTCCTCAAATACTCTAGAAACCTGAGCCTGGAGTGGTCGAGGAAATATATTCTGAACCTCACAGCCTACTATTCAGCCCTGAACCTAACCAACTTGGTGGGGAACCTAACAGGGGATCTTAGAAGGGATTGCGAGAACTTATTCGTTCTCAACCCCAAAGAAGCTTCATCGGGCAATCTCCACCCATCTCTTCGACAGGGACATGGAACCGGGATCGTGAATCTCCATGAAGTGGTTGAGGGAGGCATCTCTAAGGGGTATATAGTGGGCATCTCCCCGTCCGGTGGTTGGACCAGCCCCAAAGGGGTCAATATCTATCTATGGGGCTTTATAGCCTTCATGGTTGATCCTAGGGGTAAGGTTCTCTGGAACAACCAGTTCTACACACTGGCAGGGACGCAGAGCCACCAGATAGCCCCTATAGGGGGCGGGCTAGCTGTAATGGCCTCCACAGCCTCTTGGTTCGGTCCCTGGGGGTGCTGTGAGCACGGGTCTTGGTTCTACTGGATAAACACTAGCAGTGGGGAGACCTACTACTACCAACCCATGCAGGCCCGCACTTATGCACAGAGGCAGGAGCTTGCCTACTTCACATGGCTAGACGGGAGGGGCACGCCCTCAAGCCTAGGCAATAGCAGCGGTGTCCTCTTCACTAGATACGCCCACGTAGCGAGTGGCAGTCCCTATAGCGATAGCTACATTCTGGGCTACTCCACACTGGAGATCGGTTTCGCGACCTATGAAGACATACTGGGGATAACCAACAGGGTTGCGCCTCCGCCCCCCATATACTTTGTGGAGAGCGTTTTCAACGCCACAGAGTCTGGGTATGTGGCTACCAGATACAGACCCCTGGTGATAAGTTTTGACAAGCCCACACCCCTCCCAACGGTTAGAGCCAACACCAGCCTGAGCATAGTACCCTCTGAAGATGCTAAGCGTCTTGGCAACATAGCCGCCCCAGATCCTGTGGAGATCAGGGTTGGGAGCTTCTTCAGATACCCCAGGATGCTGCTCCCAGGACAACTATCCCCGACCAGCGAGCCAAGGACTGCATGGGGCGGCGGGCCTATAGTGAGCAACTATATAGACCTCGGCTCCCTAAAAACAGGCGACCAGATCACCTACAGAATCCAGGGCATAAAGCTCTCGCCCAACGAGAGCGAGGCAACCCCTTCACTGAGGGGCGAACCAAGTATAAGAAACAGCGTGGAGGGCGTTAAGATCTCGGCGGGCAACTACTCCTCGGCAGGTTTGAAGCAGAAGTTCTACCTAGACGTGGTTATAGATCCTAGGACAGCTGGTCCAAGAGCCTTCCATGTGGTTTTCAACCCATACTCCACGGTAGAGCTTAGAAAGCCCTCATACAGGGTTGGGGTGGATATCCCAGTATATGTGGTGAGCTTCGCAGCCCTAGTAAGGGACTACGTGCCCGTGGTGAATGCTAGCTACACCAACACAAGCATAAAACTCCCACTATCCACAGCTATTGTGAATGCGCCCTTCACAACAAGACCAGGCGTGCCCGAGAGGTACAACGTGCACATAACCAATATAGGCACGGAGGAGGCTGTCTTCATATATGGAGTTCTCATGCCCTTCTACACCAGGGTCAACGGGGTTCTGGGAGGTGACATGGTGTTCAGCATAAGCGGTGTGGAGGACGGAGATCTCGTGGCCCTCTTCGCACTCAAAATACCGCCTGGAGGGCTGAGGACTGTGCAGGTCATAGCCACTGTGGGGACGAGCTATATAGACGAGTTCAATCCTAAGGGCGATGGTTGGAGGGGGTGGAAGATATCAATACTTGGCCAGGGATTCGATGGCTATGGCCCTATGGCTGTACAGCTGGCAGCACTGCCCCCCATGCTCTGGGAGAACATGACGAGGGATCTGGGTAGGAACCCCCTGGCTCTCCTGGATAGGGCTATAAATGTTAGCAGCATCTTATTTGAGGAGAGGATAGCTAACTTATCTAAAATAGATGGACTGTCTAAGGAGCTCCAGAGACTCAGGGACACAGGATTATATGGCAAGGTCTTAGCTGATTATATCGAGGAGGAGCTCTGGAGAAGAATCTTTATAGAACCTGTGGCCGCTGATCTCATGAGTGGAGAGAATAACCAGATGTTCGCCCTCAACACCCCAGCCGAGATCCTTACAACAGGCTATCAAGATCTCCTCACCGAGGCGAAGAGAAGGTTCCTTGGGAACTACACAATCAAGGGGATCGAGAAACTGCCCCCGGCAGTAGCCCAGCTAGTACTATACTCCCACATCTATAATGTGATGATGCTAATAACAAGAATGATCAACCCTGTGTTCAGCTACCAATTAGCTGAGGTCTCGATAAGCAGGGGTGGAGGACAATCGGGAGGCGTTTCAACCGTGTCGCACACACCCTCAGGGATCTTCTCAATTGTTCCAAAGGCCTCAGGGGGCATCAGGGTGGTTTCCGGCGAATCGCTACAGCTCCAGCAATCTCAGGGAAGCTCTTCCACCACTATGCTCGTAGATTTAACGGCCCTCAGCCAGTGCTTCGATCGAACAGGGAAGATGCCTATCAATGTTAACAAGCCTATAAAGGTTTACAACCCCCTCACAGGAAAGGAAATGATCTTCGATCCTTTGACGGGCAAGCTAATCGAAAACAACAAACCCTTGCCAGCGGAGATGCTGGATAAAATACTCAGAGCAATGTATCCATGGGTTGAAGAGGCATACGAGAAGTTCAAGGACATGTCTCCACACGAGATACTGCTGTATGCACTTGAAAACAACGACAGGCTGGCTTTTGAATACTACAACCTCTTGTCCACCGGCGCTTCAGTCTCCGGCGGTGTAGGAGGGGTATCTGGGTTATTACCTTTTGTTGGTGGCGATCTCCTTATAGCATCACTATTGGATTCCGCTGGATTAACACCTGTGCTAGCTAAATATGGCCTCTACTTCGGAGGAGCCGCGGTTGATGCATCATCAATAGGCCAGGCTAAAGAAGCCTTCGACGCAGGCGCTTTAGTAGGATCTGTTTATTCTCTAGCTATCCCCGGAACACAAATACCAAAAGCCGATAAAATCACTAAAGCATGGGATCTATACTCAACCTATCTGAAATACGCTAAGAACATCAAGATCTCTTCCCCAGAGGCTCTGGATAACATCAGGATTCTAGATCCAAAGGCGACACTCGTAGCTTACACGATCTCGAACAACCTACTGGATGCATATAAAACGGCCAGCACAGGCCTGCAGGGAATGGAAAAAGCATCAGAGACCCTTGTAGAGCTTTCAAAGAACTCGGAGAAGATCTTAAAGGAAATTCGTCTAGAAAAGGGCCAGATCAAGGATATATTTGCAGTAGACGGGAAAGTGTTTCTCTTTGGAAGCACTGCAAAAGACTATAAAAAGCCTTTTGTAATAGAGGTGAAGTATCCAAAAGCAGCAGAAGGTCAGGACGTGGTCGGAGCAGTGATTACCCTAAGCGAGAATCCAAAGACAGGACAGCTTTACATAGGGATTAGCCACTCCGATAAAATCTACAAGTTAAAAGATGGTGAAAAAGTAGTCTATGGAGCCGACATTCACCTTACACCCGAGCAGGCCTACATATTCTCCCTTCTTCAGGGCAAGGCTGTTGTTGATAAGTCCCTTACCGGGCTATCCAAGAGCGAGGTTATTGATTTCTTCAATAATCATGGGTTCAAGGCTACGGCCAACTACATAGCGAATGCGAAGCTCGGCGAAGGTGTTTCCCCCTTCGTGGAGGCCGCAGCATTTAACAAGTTATATAATGATTTAATAGCTAAAATCCCAAAAGGTTCAGCGGATTTGGATGCGGTAAAGAAGGCTATGGCAGAGGGTAAATACGATGATATTCTAAAAATGGCGGATAAATATGGAGTCCCACTTGATAGATCGAAGGTAGAAGTGGTTAATATGAAGGAGTTTCCAAATACTAATCCATACTTTAGTGACAATATGGATCTTCTAAGAAAAGCGGCTGCGAAAGCTAAGCAAGAGCTAGGGAAAGAGATAGGGGATGTTAATATAGAGCTAGCGAAGCTCGGTGTGCTAACAGCTGCATTGTCAAATGCCATATACCATAGCAATTATAACATGAGGGATTTCTACAATAAGTTCTTCGGCCCGCTGGACAAGGACTGCGATGGAATATCTAATCTTCCAAGCAGTGTGAATATTAAGATAGGGAACTTCTCGGGACAGCTACCAAAGTCTAAGAGCATCTCACCTAGGAGTACTAGTCCTAGGATAGTGGGTTCTGTAGATCCTAACCAGGTTACCGTCGACCCCCGTGAATTCATAACCCAGCGAGGGCAGGCCCTCAGAGTCATGGTTGAGTTCGAGAACCTCGCCAACGCCACTGCTGCAGCCGTTAATGTCTCTATAAAGCTGTATATGAAGGGTGCTCTAGACCCTGATAGTGTGGAGCTCCTTGATCTGAGCCACAGGAACGTGTTCCTCAGCATGGGGAAGGATGTTGAGAAAGGCTCTGTCGTGATGAGCATAAACCTCACGGAGATAAACCTCCCGCCCAATAAGAGACCTCCTGAGGGACAGGGGTGGGCTCTTGTGGGTGTGAGAGCTTCTGAGAAGCTTCTCACTGGTGACGCTGTTGAGATCTATGCTGATATAGTGTTTGATTATAACCCGCCTATTAGGACGAATGTGGAGAGACTCATAGTAGATCTAGATCCCCCGGTTACAATGCTCAAAGAAGTCAAGACCTCAGGCTCCTCCATGACGATCGTGGGGGAGTGCATGGATAAAGGCTCTGGCTGTGACCAAGCCCTGGTACAGGTTAAGAGCCCAGTTTCTAGGGAAGTCGTGAGGAGCACTATCATTAAATTCAACTCCACAGGGACGGATGGGAAGGCTTCGTTTGAAACAACATTCGATGATATAGATCCTGGTGAGTACGAGATAACCCTAGTCTCTGTAGATAGAGCGGGGAATTCCGAGGAAAAAGCTAGACCGGATGGCATAGCCAAGATCGAGAAGAAGATCCAGACTGTGACGCCCACAGAACCTGGGACCAGAACCCCTGTACCAAGCCCTACACAACCAACCCCCACCATAACCCCAGCCACCACAAGTGCTATAACACCTTTGAAAGGAAACGAATCATCTAAGGAGGAGATAACCGGGCCGCAGCCCCCATTAATAGTGATTGCGATAGCAGTGATAACTATAGCTGCAATAGCCATTGCCATCATGCTTTACAGGAGAAAAACCGCTTCATAGCTCAAAACTTTTTAAACCCTCGCTCCGCATACCGTTTCTCAGCAGATGGTGGTTCTCCACCATCTGCTTCTCAACGGTCTCCCCGAGCCCCCTCACCGCAGAGGCTCAGCCTCTGTCGCCAGGGGCTTCAAAGCCCTACGGGTCTCGGAAACCCGGGGTCACCGATTAAATATATCTCTGGGGTTTATAAGCATCAGCATATCTCATAGCGTTAAAAGGTCTCAGAAACCAATGAACATGAGTACTACAAATAATTATGAAGACCGAAACAGCCCTTTTAAAATGCAGAGGTTTCTACCTCGATGCTCCTTTTAAACAAAAAGCAGCCTGCCCAGTGTTGTTAAAGGCTTTAAAGCTAGCTCCTCGGACAAGGAGAAGATCATGTGTGGAGAGGAGAATGTCTCAGATAGCAACGTGGTATAGCTATGGTGGGTTTGCCGATAACAGAAAACCCGGTGGATATTCACAGAGCTACTATAGATCCTGTGTGGGAAAGTGGTGGTTCGCAGTAGATCGAGGTATAGTTATAGAGGGGTATCAATGCGATTGTGGGGATTGCTCGCGGTGCTACTAATAGGGTTGGGTGTGGCATCTATGATCTATATGTCCCAGGTACAGGCGCAGAGAGATATAAATCTAACAATTAAGCTGGAGAAGGCAAGGGCTTCCGTGGTATTTATCGTTGCAATATCTAGGGCCTACATAATATGGGAGGAATTCATACCCGCTCTAAGAGAAGTAGGGCTCCCACCAGCCCCAGAGGTCACCTCCACGAGCTTCGGCTCGGGCTTCATCGTGTCGCCCGATGGATATATAATAACCAACGGCCATGTTGTGAATGACTTCAGATCAGAGCTTGATAAGGTGAGACCTCTTCTAATGAAGTATGTGATTACATATTTCCAAGCGCGTGCAGAGGCTACTGGGCAGAGGCCTTCTCAAGGGGAGATCCAGGATCTATCCCGACAGGTTATCAATGCATATCTCACCAACAGGCTCAAGATCCAGGACTATAGAGTGGACGTCTATGTAGGGGTGGGCAGAGTTGTCTCAGGCTTCGCCAATATAGGCAAACTATATACCGCGAGGATAGTTGCCTCCACACCAGCTGAGAATGAGGATCTAGCTCTTCTGAAGATAGAGATTAGAAACGCACCCTCAATACCAGTAGCCAGAGAGGATATTCTGAGAATAGGGGAGAGAGTATGGGCTCTGGGATATCCAGGAGCTGTTGCCTTCCATGAACTCCTGAGCGTTGAGACACTTCTTGAGCCAACTATAACAGAGGGCACAGTAAGTGGATACAGAACCAAGGCCACTGGTGTAAGGGTGATGCAGTCCGATGTGAATGTTCATCATGGCAATAGCGGCGGGCCCGTGATAAACTCCGACGGAGTTGTTGTTGCAGTCACATCCTTTGGTTCATTGGATCCGAGTGGAAGTGGCAGGGAAGTACCTGGGTTTAACTTCTTCGTCCCCGCATCCCTTGTGAGTGAGATGCTTAGAAGGAACAGTGTGAATAATGTTGAGAGCACGAGCATGAAGCTCTATGGTGAGGGGCTGCAGCTCTACTACAACAGGCAGTATAAGGCTTCTATAGAGAGGTTCCAGACGCTTAAAAACCTATACCCCGGCTTCCCCTTCGTGGATGACTATATAGCTAGTGCGCAGCAAGCGATCCTGAGGGGAGAGGAGGTCCAGGGCTTCCCAATAGATATATCGATCCTGATAGCTGCCATAGCCGTTGCTGGAGCTGGTGGAGGGGCAGGATATCTTCTTCTCAAAAGGATGAGGAGGAGTCGGGGATATATAGAGGCTAGGAGAGAGCCTATGCAGTCTATGCAGCCCCAGGACATAAATCCACCATTGCAGGAGAAACAGCAGGGTATGAGGATCCCGAGGGGCCCACCCTCCGGATATAAGTACTGCATAAACTGTGGAAAGCTTATATCGGACGAGAGCACCAGATGCCCCTACTGCGGTGCGGAGCAATGAAACAATTTCCCCAGATAATTCGCTACTTTATTTCTATAGCAGCGGTACTCATGCTCATAGCCCCCCAGCTTATTGGTCTGAGCCAGCAGACTGTGTCCCAGGCCCAGTCCCAATATCCATATGCCCCCCGTGTTGGGGACTCGTGGGTCTATGAATATGGAGAGGTCGATGAGGAAGGATCCTTTAGCAAGACTGCAACAATTATTCTGAACATAACCTCAGAATCAGGGGGGATCTACACAATGGCAGAGAGACATAGATCAGAAATTCTTGAAGGCTTCGAGAGCGAGATAATATATAGACTATTGAGCAACTGGTCTATCATAGACTTGAAAAACCCCGGCTTCTCCATAGATATTGACTACAGACCTCCGATACCATATGTCTACCACCCAAGATCTGCTAGCGATAGATTCAGCATAAACTCTACACTCACAATAAGGGTAGAAACACCAAATGGGACAGTAACCCTTAAGGGAGTGCAATCGCTAAAATACATAGTTAATGGCACAACATGGATTATATATGGAGAAAGAAGGATCCAGGCATATATAGTGCGGTTCTATTCAGAGACAGTTATAGTGGATAATGAGCAAAACGTGATATCGAGCACATCAGAGTGGGGAGGATATATAATCAATAACAGCTTTAAACTCCCCTTCATAATAGAGTCTATTCAGGAGACAGGAACGGTCAAGATGATTCTTCAAGATTATACCCTGAGCCCCGACCCACTTTCAACCCCCGGGCAAACGACACAGACGACACGGACAACAACAACAGTTACACAGACAACACCCACAGCAACTCAAACTACACAGACTGTTCAGACGATCACAACTATAACCACAACAACCCAAACGACTATTCCAGCCGCAGATCAGACATACACCCTTCTATTAACAATCACTAGGATGGGGAACTATACAGGCCCTGATATACCAATAAGAATAAGGATCCAGAATCTAGTGTCTGGCCAGACAATAGCAGAAGTAGGTGTGAACAGAACCTATTCTATAAGGCTTCCGAGCTCAACCTATATCATATCTATAGAAAATCTGGAGGGAAGAAGTTCTGATGGCTATACATACTATAGATTCATGGAATGGAGGATCTCGGAAGATAGCTCCACAAGGGTCTCCAGAGACCCCTCAATCAGGATCTCGATCAATAGGGACACCGTGATCACGATAATTCTAGAGATATACACACTGCAAGCACAGCCAAAGACAACAACTACACAGCCTGAAACGACATCAGCCAATACAACCACCCCCATAGCGGGAGGCACAACGAGGTCACCAGGAGATACAAGGCCACAGATAACTACACAGCCACGACCCCCATTACAAGGAGGGGGTGAAACAGGAGCCCCAGAACCTGTGATAGGGACGCAGCAACAGCCTTGGTATAGCAGCCCTGTGATAATAGGTTCTATAGCAGGTGGAGCCACAGCAATCACGGCACTTCTAGTGATTAGAAGGAGAATGCTTAAAAGGCCTATCATCTCTGATGAGGGGCCCTCAATAAGGGGTAGAGGTGGAACAGGATCTCCATCGTATCCATCACAGCCTCAGCAGTTACCTCCATCACCACAGCCATCATCAACCACGTCGCCTATGACGGGGGGAGTCGTGGCTGGTCAGAGCAGTACTCATAGCAGTAGCAAGATATGCCCAAGCTGTGGAGCCTCTAACCCTGTGAGTGCTAAGTTCTGTAAGCAGTGTGGTACCCAGCTCCCTAGCCTCCCTAGTGCTGAGGCTGAGGGCATGATGTGTCCATATTGTGGTGCATCTGTGAAACGGGGTGCGAGGTTCTGCCCTAGATGCGGTTCGTCTCTATGACATCTAAGGCTCCATTGCTAGGCGGCATAATAATGTTTTTCACTATTTGTACCTTATTTTCTAGGATATCTAGGAACCTATCTATTCTTTTTTCATCAGCGCCCAGATCCCTTAGTATTTTTCTTAATCTCTTCTCTATCTCTTTGCCCTCACTCCTATATCGTTCTAGGCTTGCCATCAGTTTGCCTGCGATAGCGGTAATGAAGATCTTTCTATATATCCCACACCCATCGACCATCCTGAGTGCTCTTGACAGGTGTTTATGAATCTCTGACTCTCCCTCTCGAGATAATAGGGATTCAGAAAGGGCTGTAATAGCTATATACTCTGGATCTTCTATTCTATTCTCCTCAATAAGCTTCTTAGCGTCTCTCAGATCTTTTTCCGCCTCTCTGATGTTACCGATCAGGGTTCTGTAGATTGACATATCAAGTAATATGCCAGCTACTAGATGCGGGTAGCTCTCTCGATCCAGGATCCTTAGGGCGTTTTCAAGAGACGCTATAGCCTCCCCCAGCTTCCCGGCTACGAAGTATGTGCTCGCCATCTCTCTATAGGCTATTGAGAGGCTGTGGCGTGCCCCCAGCTCGGTGAAGATCTTTGAGGCCTCGGCTAGGGTTTCGAAGGATGCCTCTGTTATCAACTTAACTCTGTAGATTATCCCAAGCCATCCTAATGATAATGCCTCTCTAAAGCGATCTCCAGATCTAGTATATCTATATAGTGCCTCCTTAAAGAACCTCTCTGAGGTATCGAGATCACCTAGGAAGAAGCTAGTAACAGCCATGTTGTAGAGCACCCTCTCAGTAACCACCTTATCCATGATCCTTCTGGAGATCTGCATAGCGCCTTCTAGCTCTCTCAGAGATTCTGTATATCTCCCCATCTGCCTCAGAATAGTGCTCCTTTCTATCATTGAGTATATGGCAAGTCTTGGATCTCCCAGAGCCTGTCCTCTTGACACAGCTTTCTCTAGGTATTCAAGGCCCTCACTGAAGAATCCTTCAAGCTTTTTTACAATGCCTATTACGAGATATACCCAGCCTTCTAATAGTGGATCAGAGGCTCTATAGCGATCCACAACCATGGATAAGACCTCTTTAAGACGATTCGGAGGGATCTTGGCTTGGAACATAGGCTCAACAACCCTGGGAATAATCCTAGCCACATTCTCTAGATCCTTTGCCATTAGATAGTGATAAAGGGCCTCAATCACATCTTCCTCACTGCCTGTGGATGCATAGTAGCTAGCAGCGATTGCGTGGAGCTCCTCAGGATCTACTAGCTGGGCTCTCACAATATCTCTGATTACCTCGTTCACATAGTATAGATCCCCTATTCTATTAACAAGCATAGATCTCTCGAGAGAAGTGATAGAAGATCTCAATGCATCCCTCCTAATCCCAAGCCTTTTCAGCAACCTATATGGTTCAGGCTTTCTAAGTATTGAGAGAAACTCTAGAACAAGTCTCTCTCCATCATCCATCCTTTCCAGTATCTCTTTAACTATATACTCGGAGAGTTCATCGATAGAGCTATTTATCGTCAACCCCTTCTTAATCGCGTTAAACCATAGTATTAAGAACTGTGGGACGCCCCCTACACGGCTATAGGCTTCTTCGAAATCTTCTTGTGAGACACCCATGTTAGTGGCCAGGGCTCTAGAGTCCTCTTTACTCATCTCAGGAAGAATGAGGATTCTCTCTCTATCTACATAGAAGGAAGGCTTTTTCCTAGATATTACCAGGACTCTTGACATGAGTGGTGATCCTGAGAGTCTTCTGATCATTTCATCTATTCTGCTATCATTGTTTAAGTGATAGTCGTCTATAACTATCAATGACCTGATTTTTTTAAGGGAATCTATTAATAGATCCGTTAGGTGATCAGGATCTTCAGAACCTTGGCTAAGAGACTCCAACAGTCTATAGTCCCCTATAGAGGCTAGGAAGAGGGAGATCCTCCTAATAAGCTGAAAGAAACTGGTTCCTTCACTAATTTTATTCCAGAGGACAGGGCCCATATACTCGCTAGCATATCGAGCTGCGAGAGAGGTTTTCCCGATCCCAGCAATTCCTACTATGAAGGTAGCGCCATCACCCCTCCTAAGGAAATCCAGCTGGGGCTCCCTACCCACGAAAAACATGGTTGAAGGTATGTAGTGGAAAGGGTCGTAGATGTTTTGTCCCTTCTCACCAAGATCTACCGAAATCCCTTGAGGACCTATTCTTATACTGATCTCACTAACCTTCATACTATAGAGTTTTTGATTAACACCCCTTGAGCTAACCCACTTACCTTCTACGAGACCCAGCCTCTCAAGGCTCTTGAGCCTCTTAGAAATAGAGCTCTCCCTTACACCAAGGATCCTGCTTAAACTCCTAGTACTGGAGGGAGACGATGAAAGAATTATAAGGATCTTAACCATCGTATCGTCAGATAAAACAGATAATAGCTTGTTCCTACTGTCATTCATAGAATTCGCATATTTATCATATTGCCTATTCGTATTGGCCAACTCAGTAGCCCACTGACAATAAATAGAATCTCTAAAAAGATATATAAAGGGCTGGGATCTTGTTAAACACCTGAGAGAAGTCTAATCGATAGGAAAGGAGCTTTAATAGATCTTTTATAGTTAATGGAATCTAGATCCCAGATGAGTTATGCTTTGAAACCAATGGCCTGCCTACAGAAGCTTTTCTATTGATGCTATGAGAGGACAGATTTTATAAGCCCTATAAATAGAGGCGATGGTGCTAGGGGCCTGCTTCTATATCCTGGATGGGCTTGGGTTCCTATGAAGAATCTGCTTTCCTCGAGCTCCATAAAGCCTGGAAATCCTTCGTCGCTGTATCCGCTTACTATGAATCCCGCTAGCTCCAGCTTATCCACATACTTTGGATTCACCTCGTATCTATGCCTCTCAAAGACCTCTTCCGAGCCGTATAGGTTATAGACTTTTGTTCCCTTCACTAACTTAGATCTTGTTAGTCCTAGCCTCATAGTGCCTCCTAGTCAGGTTATTTTTCTGGCTCTCTAGGAGATCTACTACAGGGTGGGAGTGGCTGGGTCTATCTCTGTCGAGTTAGCCCTCTCGAGGTCGAGCGCGTTTCTAGCTATCTCCACGGCCATTAGCTGTAGTCCGAAGCAGATGCCGAGAGTCGGTCGATCGCCCTCTCTTAGGTGTTTGAGCATTCTTATCTTGCCCTCGGCGCCTCTTCTACCGAACCCCGGTAGTATTATGTAACCAGCTCCATCCTTAGATATTCTTCGGGCCTCGCCCTGCCGCTCTCTATATCTGTCGCCTCTACCCAGGCTATCTCCGGCTTCGCCATGTACTCTGCTGACGCGCGCTTCACAGCTTCTACGATGCTTATATAGCTATTCCTAACCTTTGTGTATTTTCCAACCATATAGATCTTGATTCTTCTAGATGCTCTATCGAGTTTCTCGACAAAGGATTCCCGTGATGATAGCTCGGGCTCTCTGTAGCTGAGGCCAAGTCTCTCTGTGATCTTCTTTGTGAGCCCCTGACCATGCAGGATCAGTGGGATCCTATATATTATCAACATCGGGATCGCTGAATATCATGTCTGGAGGAACATTGGTAAAGAGTGAGATCTTCTTGGCATCATCAGGCAACGGCTTCTCCCCCCTAGCAACTATTATATCTGGCTGCACATCAATCCTCCTAAGCTCCTGGACAGAGTGCTGTAGAGGCTTGGTCTTAACCTCGCCAACACTTCTTAGGAATGGCACCAGGGCGACATGTATATAGAGGACATTGCTAGCCCCTTCCTCGAGCCTCAGCTGTCTCATAGCCTCTATGAATGGAGGGCCCTCTATATCGCCTATAGTATCCCCAATCACTATCACAGCTATATCAGCACCCTGGATCTTCGCAACCTCCCTAACCCTTGACTTGATCTCGCTGGTTATATGGGGTATAACCTGCACACACCAAGATAGCCCCCTCCCTCTCAATAACAGACAAGTAGATCTGCCCAGTAGTTATGTTATTAGCCCTTGAGAGAGATTTCCGCTTGTCCCTCGATGGTTATTGATTGTCATTGATATTCATTTGTTTTGGATTGTTTTGCTTCTTGATCCACAGGGTTTTTAGCCCTGTGGCATCGAGGGACTTCCACCTTCCCCATAGAGATCTTGGGATCTCTATGGGTTCATGGGTGGCTGTTGAGCCCAGCGGC
>OGCB01000221.1_pt1 | contig 16987 bp, 21 predicted proteins | sample 1570031 | NCBI WGS metagenome assembly OGCB01 (sample SAMN05518655, study PRJEB24509) | hot springs metagenome | isolation source: Octopus Spring Streamers, Yellowstone National Park, Wyoming, USA | place: USA:Octopus Spring Streamers, Yellowstone National Park, Wyoming, USA | collected 2011-10-11 | reverse complement strand
ATCTTAAGCTTTATCCCTCCTATGATCTCCACATATCCTTCTTTAACCCTATACCCTGATCCTGGGTGTAGGAGCATAGATAGCTTCCTAACCCTAGGCCTCCTCCCTCTCCTAGGATTGTTCCTCCACGCATTGGCATTTGCAAGGGCATCCCTATAACAGTCAACAGCAACCCTTGATGGAAGCCCAAACCATTCTTTGAGTTCTCTGTATAGAGCGTTGTGTATCTCTCCGATTTTCTTTAGATTCAGCCTCAGGATCTTGTTTATAGCATAGTTAAGGGCCACATTATATTTTCTGAGGAGCTCCATGGCTTCTGGCTCGGGACTAACCCTCACACCTATTGAAAGGGCTAGCGCCCCCTCATCACCAGAGGCCATAGAGCCCCTCCGAAAACAATTAAAACCCTAGAAGGTTTATAAATCTCCATTCCCGCCCTAAAGGGCGAGGCTTTCAGTTGTAATTAGAAGTGATTAAGAATATTCAAATATGTCGTTAAATTAGGAACTGTCCATGTAGTTTTTAACTTCGCTTAAAACTAATTCTATATTGTTATTTACACGTTTGATGTATATTAATATCTTATTGCTACTTTGTCAATATGGTTTTATTTTTATTTATGTTGGTCAATATGAAGTGGTGGCATATATGGTGGGCTTTGACAGAGGTGTTAAGTCTATAGTATTGGCTTTAATAGTGCTGTTATCTGTTGCAGCTATCTACACATCAATACCAGCTAGATCAGCTGTCTCATACGCGGTACTTGTAGACCTTGCCTATGGGGAGTCTGCTAAGGGCCTCGATATATTTGCTAAGACGCTATATGATGCTGAGATCTATGTGTTGCTTTCCTCTGAGAAGGATATAGCTAAGCTGGATCCCGTGTCGAGGAACCTGATATCGGGGTACCTAATAGGGACGCTTGATAGGATGACCACACCAGATGGGTGAGCTGTGACTCTTACATCACTCCTAACAGATCTTCTGATAGTACCCCAGCCAACTGTTGAGTTCACATCCGCAGAGATCCAGGCTATCAAGAGCTATTTAGCAACTAGGGGGGACAAGCGGCAGGGCCATATTGCTTGCTGGTGATAATAGTGGTTACCCACTTGGAGAAACCACCATAGCTATTGTTAACAAGATCTTGGAGGGGATTGGAAGTAACCTAGCCCTGGACTATGTATCGGTAGAAGATCCTGTATCTAATGCAGCTGCACCATATAGAGTTGTAGCTATTGTAAAGCCCTCGGACAGGCTATCCTTCCTAGGCTTCGGCGCTGAGAGGGTATTGATGCACGGGCCTGGTGTTACAGCATATAGAGATCTAGCTACAGGCTCTTGGAAGCCTATAAAACCTGGCGATGTTCCAAGCGATGTAGATGTGATTGTATGGTCAACCCCAAATGCTAAGATCGTTGAGAACGCAGCACCTCCCAGAGGGCTTCTTGGCCAGGCCTATAGTGCTGGTGATACGGGGGTTTTTCCAATGGTGGCTATACAGATACTTAGGAGCTTGAACAACTCGATAGTGATTTTATCATCCGAATCTCCTTTAGGAGCATATCAGCCAATGATAACAGCTGAGTATTATGGGGTTATGCTTGACGGCCCTAGGTTTGTGAGGAACATGGTACTCTGGGCCACAGGATATATGGGCGAGCTGAAATACATAGCATCCACTGAGAAGAAGTTGAGGGATGTTGAGGCTAACCTATCTGCTGTTCTAAGCAGTATAAGGGATCTCTCGTCTAGGGTAGGTGATCTGGGTAATCGCGTTTCTCAGATAAATAACCAGCTAGGCCAGATTGGATCTATGCTTAGTGATCATACATCTAGAATATCGAATATAGATAGGAGGATCAGCGATCTGGGTAGCTCTATAAACGATCTAGATGCAAGACTCTCAGGAACCTCGAACCTCGTATATATAGCGCTGGGCCTCGCTGTAGTCGGCATTGCAGCTGGAGTAGCATCTCTGCTGAGGAGAAGCTAAACAAGAGTTGAATTGCTAAGCAATAGGAGCTTTTTTACAACTGAAAGCCTCGCTTTTTAATGCTTATAAGCCTTCTAGGGTTTTGATTTTTTGGAGCCCAGGATGATGGGCTCCTGGGGGATCTCTGGCCACCCCGACTGCCCCCCAAATGACAGATGTAAACCCGAATAGATGGGGGGAACCGATGATCCGCCTGAAAGGGATGACGATCAAGATGACGACCTGAGGGCGGGAGAGGAGGTCAGCGCCATGTCTCTCCACCTAACGCTTGACCCCCTTCTGGAAGGGCTTCTAATGGATAGAACACCTGCATAGCGTAGATCAGGATCGCAGTAGAGTGTCGATGACCTCCTCCCCTTTTAATTCTATCTTTCAATTCTTAGAAGATTATCTTCATCTATATTAGAGACTTGGACATTACCCCTCTAGCGGGGTTATTGGATCTATCCCCACACTCATCGGGCCTCTCAAAGCTCTCAAAACAATACACCTCATCACGGCCTTAAATATTTCCTTGAAAGCTTAAAACACAAATATTACCCGCCCCGAAGAGTGAGGCTTGCCCTGTTGTCAGAAGCCTCTTCAATAGGAAAGCATCATAGCTGATATTCAAGGACCAAAAGAAAAGGGCTAAACTCGGATAAGCTCTTCGACATAGAGGAAAGATATATAGTTGCCTCTGACCTCCTCCCCGCCCTGAAGGGGCGAGGCTTTCAGTTGTAAGCTTTCCTAGTAACAAAGTCTACCTAGTCTACAGCGTAGGGATTGTGCTTCATAGTTCAGCTCTTAGGTGTTTCTTGAAAGCCTTATCTTTCAGTATTATTGGGATATATCTTCAAACCTATAGTGGTGATCAGTTTTCCACCTTTCTAATGAGCTTCGGAGAGCGATAATCAACTCTATATTATCCTAGATCAGATCTATAGCTTTGCGAAGATCCTGCTAACTTAGTGCTTTAACTAGCTGGTATATAAATACCTACATATATGCCATATGCCCCGGGGATCGAGACTACAGCGCTTTTGAAGATGGCTTCCGGCTTGAAATATGTCATGTTCCCTCTGTTAGCTGGATAATTAGTAAGGAAGAGCTCTTCAGCATATTGTCCAGCCTTGTTCCTCCTTAGAGAAGATACTCTTTCGGCTGCATGCTGGTAAACTCCGTGAACATAGTGGGATGGGATATTTGGATAGATATTCCTTAGCTCTCGGCACTTCTCATTCCTCAAAATGTTATGATTCTCGATAATTTTTCTAGTTATGTGGGAAGCACATCTCTGAGCATCCTGCTATATATTATTCACGATCTCCTCTAATGCCATGAACCCCTCCTAGATAGCGGTTTTGATAGCAGAACAGCAGTTCTGCTGACAAAGTTCCTATCTCCTGGCTTGACAACCCACTTCCATTTCTTATTTTCCTTCCCCTTTCTCCTTAGCCATCTTCCCTATACCTCGTTTGTCCCTACACTTCCACCCAACCATTAATTAATATAAATCTATAAAAACATTCCTACTATCGTGAAAAAGAATGCGGCTTAGACATTGAAATAGCCGAGCCGGATATTATGAGTGCTCCTCCCAGGATATCCCCCGTGCTTAGCCCCTCTCCGAGGACTATGTGCCCCAGTATTGCTGTGAACATTGATAGTAGGTTGGAGAAGGGGGCTGCAGACGCGGATCCTACTATCGATATTGCTTTATTCCACATATAGTGTGCTAGAGCTCCTGGGAGTATTGCTATCCATAACAACTGGGCTAGGATCTCTGGCTTTAACATTATGGGTGATTCCAGGTATATATATGGTGCTGAAGATAGCCCCAGTATTGCCGTAGCCATTAGGAGGGATGCGTATGTAAGGGATATTTGATCCGCTTCTGGGTATAATCTTTTCTGGATTACTGTATAGGTGGCCCATATAAAGCCTGCTAGTATACCTAGGGCCAGGCCTGCGAGCCCTTTTGCTCCCTCAATTGATATTCCTCTATATATGAATAGGATCGATACTCCGATCGTTGAGAGAATAGATCCTAGGATCTGTATCGAGTTAGGAAACGAGGACCTAAGTACAGTGCTCACAACTATGATGGCTATCGGTGTGAAACCATATGCAAGCCCTACAAGGGTGAGGATGCTAAGACAAGGGCTTGGTAGAGAGCTATGTTTAAGATGGCGAACCCCAGGAGGCCCAGGACAGCTGATCTCAGGCCTATATAGCTCTTTAACCCCCTTATAGATCCTCTGCCCATTATAGCTGGGTATGTGATCGATGCTATAAGCTATCTCATAGAGGCGATTACTATAGGGCTTAGATGCTCTCCAAGGCTCCTACCAACTATATTATATTATTAGTGCTCCAGAGTAGGTGGCATAGAACTAAATATGATACTGCCTTGATTTTGGTGTCCATCTGCTCCTAAGCTAGAGAATATATTGTGGAGGATAATATAGGGGCTGGACAAATATTTATAGTAGATCTAGGCCAGCGATCTATGGGGGATCATCGAGCTCTTTTCCTTTCTACTATTTTTAATATGGTGAAGAGGGTGAATGAAAAAGTTCTCAATCTCTATGATGTGGCTGTAATACAGCTAGGAAAAGCTGTTAATGTTCTGGGGCTCTGTGAAGAGGCTTTCGAAGCCCTCAAAACCCATGAGAGGGTGATCCAGGTTAAGATCCCTGTGAGAATGGATGATGGAAAAAATGAGGGGTTTTCATAAGGTGGAGAGCCCAGCACAACAGTGCCCTAGGGCCATATAAGGGGGGTGTTAGGTACCATCCGGAGGCGAGTATAGGCGAGGTAATGGCTCTATCCATGTGGATGACCTGGAAATGCTCACTCCTATAACACCCATTCGGCGGTGGTAGGGGGGCTGTGAGGGTTGATCCTAGGAGGCTGAGCCCTAGAGAGATTGAGGAGCTTAGCAGGAGATACTTCGCCTTCCTAGCCCGCTTCGTTGGAGAGGATCTAGATATACTGGCTCCAGATGTCTATACAAATCCCCAGATCATGGCGCGGTATGTTGATGAATATTACAGAATAGTGGGAGCCAACATATTTGGTGTTGTCACTAATAAGCCACCCGCCCTCGGGGGTCTAAACACAAGGATCATTGCCACAGGTCTTGGAGTGGCCACAGTTGCTAGAGAGGCTGCGAGGCATATCCTAGGTGGCTTAGAGAGTAGGAGTGTAGCTTTACAGGGGTTTGGGAACGTAGGCTCCTATGCTGCCTACTATCTAAGCACATGGGGTGCGAGGGTTATTGCTGTGAGCGACTCGAGTGGTGGGATATATAATCCTAGGGGGCTCAGGATCGAGGAGGTTATGAAGGTTAAGAGCGAGAAGGGGAGCGTTATTCATTATCAAGACTCTAAGAAGATCTCTAACGATGAGCTCCTAACCCTCGATGTCGATATCTTGGTGCCAGCAGCCCTTGAAAATGTCATAACAGCTGATAATGCTCCTAAGATAGGGGCTAAGATGATAGTTGAGGGTGCTAACGGCCCCACAACCCCTGAGGCAGATGAGACCCTGTTTAAGAGAGGGGTTTTCATAGTACCCGATATCCTTGCAAATGCTGGTGGGGTGACTGCTAGCTGGATTGAGTAGGTTAATAACAGAATGGGTGGGTGGTTAACCTAGGAGGATGCTAGGAGTAAGCTGGAGGATAAGATGGCGGAGGCCTTTAACTCTTTCTATAGCTATTTGAATAGGAGAAGCGATATAGATCCTAGGACGGCTGCTCAGGCAATGGCAGTTGAAAGGGTCTACAATGCTATGAAGCTCAGGGGATGGGTTTAGTTTATCCCTTTTTCCATTATGCTATGGAATGTCTTCCATATATTTATGGAGTGTGATTAGATATATTCCATAACTATAACTACATAGATATTCTATAGCTGTAATCTTTATTAGCAGATACTAGGGAAATATATATGTGCTTAATAACTAGCCCTACTCGGTGGAGGACTTTGTATGTTCTAAAGCAACTTCTAGATCTAGATTGGGGAAGGATTATAGATGATGTTGAGAGCTTTGTAAAAAACTATGTAGAGGGATCAAGAGCCTCGGGAGCTGTTATAGGGCTGAGCGGGGGGTTGAGGAGGCACCATATCAGCTCTCGGAACCCGTATATACAGCTGTAGGCAAGGCTGTCGAAGTCATTATTCCCATCATAGATAAGCTTAAAAGGATAGGGAGGTGCTCAGAACAAGGTTGAGGCTCAGGTGCAGCATTTTCAGGAAGGCTTAAGACCTGAAGATGTGGAGAAGCTAAAGAGGCTTCTTAGCAAGGCTGATCTTGTTGAGAAGCTCCTGGAATACCTAGAGCGTTTAGAGAACAGAAACGCCCTTGAGCCCTTGGTTAACCTCGTGATATCCCTTAAGCCCTTAATAGAATATGTCCCAGATCCTAGGGATCTCTCTGAGGCTATAGGGAGGTGGATGGAGGATCTATCGAAACAGATCGCAGAATTTGTGAAACCATTCGTCCCAGCCTATGATGTTCTCGAGAGGGAGCTCAGAGCCGAGGACATAGCTGCTGCGGCGACCGCTGCTGTGCACGTGATTAAAATAGCGCCGAAAATAGCAGATCCACAGTTCCTAGACGGGGGTTTTAATGCTGTTAGGGATTTACAGCAATATCTCAAGGCATTCGAGCCCCTTATAATAGCCTATAATATCCTCATAAAGGATGTATCAAAGGAGGAGATTATTAAGGTAGCTAATATCCTCGCAATATTGATGAAGCTCGTACCAGCCATTCTAAGCCCTGAGAGAGTGAAGATGTTTACCGAAAACCTAGAGGAATCTCTTAAGAAGGCTAAGAGATATGGAATTAGAAGCCTTATGGGAGCTCTCAGAGATGAGGATGTTCAGAGAGGGCTGGGGATCTTGATAGCCTTCTTAAAGGCTCTAGGAAGGGCTTATAGGTGAAAATCTGCCTCCTAGAGGTGGAATGATAAAGACTTATTTACTTCATATATTATATAATAGTCGAGGTGGAGGCTCTGATCGCTCAACTGTATCTCAAGACGATAAATATGTGGAAGAAGCTTATGATCTCTCTGAACGGGATAATGAAGAGCAATGATTCCGGGAGAAGAGTGAAGGACGGATTCAAGATGGGGGTATAGTGTTGATCGCTGTGGTACTGATTAATTCAGGGACAGGCTTTATAGCATCTCCAGCAGATGCTGACAAATATTATATTGTAGATCTATCTAGCAGATCTGTCCTCTCAGGCCCCCACAACCTGCCTGAAGAGGGGCCAGGTTTGGCAAGATTAGGAGCCCTTGTCTTTGCATCTATGCGGATTACCTCAGGTGACAAGATATTCGTGGTTTCTAGGATAGGTTATGAAGGATTTGAGCTCTTGAAAAGCCTTGGGATCGATGTGAGAATATTTAGAGGCTCACTTGCAGATCTACTAACAACTGGTGGTAACAGTATTGAGAAACACGTGGAACCTGTTAAGGACTGCCCATGTTGTGGAATAAGGAGGAGGTAGAGATCTTCACGTGTGTAGCATTTCCGGGCAGGGTTATCGAAATAAACGGTGATCTTGCGAAAGTGGACTTCGGAGGTGTTGTCAAGGAGAACGTGATAATAAGCCTGGTAGATGCTAAGATCGGGGACTACGTGCTTGTTCATGCAGGTTTTGCTATACAGGTAGTTGATGAAGAAGAGGCTAAGAAGATGATCGAGCTATGGGAGGAGATGACTAAAGAACTTCCCGACGAGAAAAAGATAGCTGATCTCATGGAAGCTATAGGGGGGATCCAGAGGAAGTCTCAAAAATATAGCTCTGATAATTAGAAATATTCGTTAGTACAAGTAATATAGACATAGGGGGATCTTCTGTGGAGCTGAATGGTGATGTGAGGGATGTGATTACGATTCTCCATGGGGCCGGAGGAACCTATATGTATAACCTTGTGAGGAACGTCATAATCAAGATCCTGGGTAATGAAACCGGTGAGATAGGCCTCGTTGATCTCGATGATAGTGCCGTAATCAGCGGCGTGGCCTTCACAACTGACTCTTATACTATTAAGCCCATATTTTTCCCTGGAGGAGATATTGGGAGACTAGCTGTCAGCGGCACTATTAATGATCTGGCAATGGTAGGCGCTGAGCCTGCAGCTCTTTCGTTAGCTCTCATAATTGAGGAGGGATTCCCGATAAGAGATCTTGTGAGGATTTTAGAGAGTGTGAGAAGCACCGCCAACGAAGCTGGGGCTGCTGTAGTGACTAGAGATGCGAAGGTCGTTGAGAAGGGGGGTATTGATCAGATAATAATCAATACCTCAGGGATAGGCTTCAGATCGCAGGAGTTAGATCATAACTTCAAAATTCTTGAGGAGAGAAATGTTAGAAAGAGATGGCTGGTTCCTGAGAACATAAGGCCTGGTGACAAGGTCATAGTCACAGGAACGATAGGGGATCATGGGATAGCTGTGATGGCTGCTAGGGAGGGGATAAAATTCAAAATAAACGTCACCTCTGATGTACAGCCATTGAATAAAATGATCAAAGCTGCTCTCTCTATAGGAGGGGTTGCAGATGCAAAGGACCCAACAAGGGGAGGTCTGGCCTCAGCCCTTAATGATATTGCTGAGGGATCGGGCTTCGGGATATTCATAAGGGAGAGCTCGATACCGGTGAGGGAGGATGTTAAGATGGCAGCCGAATTCCTAGGCCTCGATCTTCTTGAAATAGGTAACGAAGGTAAGGCGATCCTTATAGTATCGAGCAAAACATACAAGGATGTTCTTGAAGCCCTTAGATCGACTCCCCAGGGAAGAGATGCTGAGGTAATAGGTGAGATCGTTAAAGACTTCGAAGGTGTGGTCATGGAGACTGAGGTGGGAGGTAAGAGATATGTACCCAGACCAGTGGGAGATCCGGTCCCAAGGATCTGCTAGAGAGGCAGGATCTACTGCAAGACTAATATGCCTAGTATGCGGGTATGAAGAACCTGTACCAAGACATTGTGGGATCCCCATGCTATATGCTACCACTAGTTATACACCGATCTCTCCTCTTACTGAGAAGGAAATAGAGGAGTATAGGAAATACTACAATAATAAAGGCTGAGAAAGTTCTAGACAAATAAGATAGAGGGTTGCTAGGAGGGTGTATAAAAGTCTTGGCCTAGGGCTATCCCCCCATCGCCTGCAGGAACTCTCCTAGGCACTAGTACTTCAATGCCTTCAGAGGTACTTATTATGCCTTATCAATATATACTCATTCACAGCGGCACCCCCTGAAACAAAGATCCTATCTGAAGCTCCTGCCTTCAAAGCTGCCTTGGCAAGGGCCTCTCCGAGTCTATATAATACTGTGAGAGCTATATCCTCCTTCCTAGCCTTATCCTCTACCTCGAGAATCCATTTTAAGATCCTCCCAGTATCTAGTTCGTCTCCCGAGATTGGGATTTCGAGATCTAAAAGCCTGCCTCTCCTCGCAGCTGCCTCAAGTTTTATAGCTGGCTCCCCCTCATAGGTTCTCAGGTCACGTATTCCGAGATATGCTGAGACAGCATCAAGAACCCTTCCAAGGCTAGAGGTGAGGAGCTTCCCCTTTTCTGCTTGATGAAGAATGATCTCGATCTCCTCCTCACCTCTAAGTCGCTTAGCCAGACCTTTTGACTTTAGGATCTCGTAGATCGAACCCCTATCAGACGTGATCCTTGAAAGGATTCCGATGAGCATTCTCACAGGATAGATCGAGGCTAGATCGCCTCCAGGCATCGGAAAGTATCTAAGGTGATAATGCCTCTTAAAACCCTGCCTATTGAAGCTAATAACCTCTCCACCCCATATATTGCCATCCTCTCCATAACCTACACCGTCTATCACTATAGCGACCCCCTCTTCATAGCTGTTATCAGCAGCACAGCTGAGAGCGTGGGCAAAGTGATGCTGCATATATGCTATCTCAGAACCCCATTTAGAGGCCATCCTTTCTGCCAAGATCCTTGAGCTATATCGAGGATGCTTATCAGCTATTACAATACCTTTAGAAACGTCTATCGAGTATGAGTCAGTAATTACTTTGGAGATAGAGGTAATAACTACGGGCTGCACCTATATATTGGAAAGCTCTAAGAATCGTAATACTGATCTCAGGCATATCCTTAATATATTCAGGGATAGTCAGGGCAGTTAATCTGACGATGGGCATGAGACCTCCTGTGATGACCTATCCTTTGCTAGGGTTCATAGATCTTCCACCTGCTGTAGATGTTGCATCATTTCTAATTATAGGCTCTCTCCTAATATTCTTCGGCATATTCTCAAAAGCAGCATTAAGCTACACATCTAACAGATTCTTGCCTCACTGGCTTCTAGTAAGTATATTACTTGTAGTATTCGGAATAAGCAAGCTAGTATTATTTGCAAGAGCCTCGCCCAGATTATTGGATATACAGACAGTATTAAGCCCTGCTCCCTTTTCAGGAAGATATTTTCATATGAAGAGTGGGAGCCACCCGGATACTCTGTGAACCTGCCCTCTACCCTCGGGTAATGCCAGAGGCATGGTGGGGCAGTGAAGCAGGGAACACCAAAGGAGCAGCTAATCTCTTCAGCAGTACTCAAATATATCGATTCCTGCCCTCTCGCGCGCCTTAGCAGCTACGTCCTCAAGCCATTTTGGGATCTTATACCTCTTTGGGCACCTTGAGGGAGTGAAGGGTTTTATATCTAGAACGGGAGTTCCATTAAAGAGATCGCATTTCGATATGTGGAGAACTCCGTCTTCGACATCATTTAGCTCGACTATGGAAACAGCTATTGGGTTTGGCCTGAGGGGTGAGGCTGTGCAGAATAGACCTACTAAGGGTAGCTCATCCTCCCTTAGACCTACCTTAAGAAGACCCATTGGCTTGAGGACAAGCTTTACCTGGTTCCTATTAACCTTATGGAGATATGCTACTAGGATTAGATGAGAGTAGCCCTCAATTCCCAGCAGCGCATGCCGATATTCTGGGAGGATCTCTACATCAGCATCAACACCTCCCCAGCTCTGTGATACGTACTCATCGCTGTAACTATGTCTTATAAATCCTATAGCTTCAACTCTATAGTAGTTCAATGGAAAATTCACCTCTCTTTAAGAGTCCTAATATTACGTTTTTAAGTGCTTATAAGCCTTATCTTGGTCATTATGTTTATTTTTTAATATATTATATATTAATAATAGAGAAATTCATGAGGTATATTCCCCAACCTTAAGCTGGATCCCTTAAATGGGATACCTTAAAAAGGGTTCGGAGGCTATTTCGGGCTTTATGGTTATTGGTTAGATTTTAATCGCCTGTTTTTAACTTATGTTTTAACTTATTTATTAGTACTAGCTATTACAGATGCTTCAGAGAGGATTCTAAGGTCTAGAGATAATTGCTAGGAGGAGAAAGAAGAAGGAAGATAGGAAGTGGGTTGTCGAGCCTGGTGATAGGGTGATAGGATAGATGTTAGTAGAACTGCAGTTCTACTAACAAAGCCATTATCTAGGAGGGGTTCAGGACACTAGAGGAGATCCTTAACATATATATCAAGACGCTGGAAAGTGTGCCCCTTATGCCTCAAGGAATATCACCGAGAATCATCGAATTCTGAGGAATGAAAAGTATTAAAAGCTAAGGAATATCTAACCACGATATCCCATTCCACTAGATACATGGCTATGCTAAGACGCAACTGCCAGGGTATCTTCTCTCAGGAGGAATAAGGCTAGGCAATATACTCGGGAGATCTTCGAAGAACTTGTTAAGCATCTAGGTCTAGGGAAAAGGGATCTCAGGAGTAAGAGGCTCAGAAGATATCTCTGGGGGGAGATCTTGAGAAATAGCTTGGCATCAAATAGACCTTAAGATGATGGAGGGCATACTAGTGCCTAGGATCAATAGTGTCAGCCTATGTCTAGTTGATAACCACATATGGAAACCAGTAAACCCAACGAAGATCAATATAAATGGTTTTGAGAACATTTTCTTCACAAGCATTGCTATTCATACCCATAGGGGTTGGGTATATCTTGATCTAGAGCTTTCTAAGGAGTTCTACAAGCTTCTAGCTAGGGTTTTAAGCCATCCCCTTATGTCTAGAAGGGCTTCGTGGTTCTAGGCGTAGCCTCAGAGGAGAGCCCCTTTCTACTGGGCTCGACGGTCACCAGTGAGCCCATAGAGATCCCAAGATCTCTGTAGGGGAGGTGAAGCGGGAAGAAGCTCCCCCAATGGCCATAGAGATGTTATAGAAACCATGTGGATCAAGAAACAAAGCGATATTAAACAAAAGAATATCAGAGATATTCAACAACCATCGGGAGACAAGCGGAGTTTAGGTACATCTCCGTCTTTGTAGTTTTTAGCCTCATACCTTGTCTTAGATGCGTTTGTTCAAGATCTCTACTGATGTCAAGGGCTCCTCTATATAGAATTAATTGCTATGTCTCTTACTATGTTTGCTAAAACAGACTTTGAATATGTGAGGGTGGATAGCTTGTTTTAGTGTCTTAAGCTTCTGATTCCTTATTATTATTGTGGGCTATGTTGAGCGATCTCTATATATGGCTTGAGGATCTATCTAGCCCCGATGTTCTCAGATGGATAGATCTTAATGATAGGAGGGCTAGAGAGTATGTCTATGATAAGAGCTCAGTGCTCTATAAAAGGCTTTTGGATCTGAGCTTGGAGCCTATATATTATAACTTCAGGATCACTGATCTTGGTTATTTCTATATGATGAGGTCCAGGGATTTCAGGCTTGGTATAATATATAGAGATGGCTCTTCAGAGGATCTTGTAGTTTCCTCATCGCTAGGTAGAGATGCTATTATTACAAGCTATTTTGTCTCTAGAAAAGGGGATCTGGTTGCTTACTACTACTCAGAGGGTGGTAGGGATCTGGGTAGGCTTGATATAATCGAGACCTCTAATAAGAGGCTCATAGACAGGATCGACGGCTCTATCCACAGTGTGGTATTCCTAGAGGGAGGGAGACTCTACTATGTTAAATTCTATAGATCTAGGGAATGCCCAGACGGTGTTAGGGCTCCATGCTCTAGGGTTTTTCTCAGGGATGGCGGCAGGGATGAGATTGTCTTTGGAGAGGGGGTACCCACATCGAATTTCATAGGTTTAAAGCAGAGCGTCGATGGATCCAGAGCTATGGTCACAATATTCCGTGGCTGGAACTCCTCAAAGATCTATGCTGGATCTCTTGGAGATCCCAGCTCTTGGTCTGAGCTATATGGAGGAGACTATCTATCGATCCCGATAGACTATGTGGATGGATGCTATATTGTAAGAACATATGACTCTACTGGAATGGGGAGGATCCTATGTTTGGATGGAGAGAAGGCTAGAGAGGTTATCCGTGAGAGAGGCGAGTACCTAGAATCGGCTTTCATACTCGACAACATAGTAGCCGGTATCTATATTACAAGGGAGTGCTACAATAAAATAATATATTATAGCATGGATGGGAGGATCCTCAGCGAGTATAGCCCCAACACCCCATCATCCATAGCTATAGCATCTGAGCAGGCTTATAGGGGTGAGGCGATTATCGAGGAGACATCGTTTATACAGAGATATAGGGTTGTAAAGGTATCTAGAGACATGCTCCACGGCGAGGTTATTAGAGAGTCTAGAAGAAGGGACGACTTCGAGGTAGAGCATGGATGGGCCAGATCCCATGATGGCACGCCCATACATTATTTTATAATCAGAAGAAGAGATATTAAGCCGTCGAAGGTTGTTCTCTATGGATACGGAGGCTTTGGAATAGCCCTCAAGCCAGGCTACTATCTATGGTCCATACCAGTAGTAGAGAATGGGGGAGCCCTTGTTGTCGCTAATATAAGGGGAGGTTCTGAATATGGAGAAGCATGGCACAGAGCTGGGATGGGTAGGAATAAGATCAACGTCTTCATGGACTTCATAGCCGTTGCGGAGGATCTCAAGAGAAGAGGTGCAAGGATAGTAGCCCATGGCAGGAGCAACGGGGGCTTACTCGTGGGCTCTGTGATACTTATGAGGCCAGATCTATTTGAAGGGGGTGTTATAGGATATCCTGTGCTAGATATGCTTAGATTCGATAAGCTATACATAGGCAGAGCCTGGGTACCTGAATATGGTGATCCAGATAATAGCGAGGACAGGGAATATCTGGCAAGCTACTCGCCATACCATAATATAAAACCTGGGAGAACATATCCAGCTGTGTTTCTCTACACCGGGTTAAACGACGATCGTGTCCACCCGGCCCATGCCCTCAAATTCCATGCCAGGATGATTGAATATGGTTATGAGAGCTATTTGAGGGTCGAGAGATCCTCGGGGCACATAGGATCAACTCCAGAAATAGTTGCAAAGGAAATGGCGGACTATGTAGGCTTCATATACAAAAAACTAGGCCTAGAACCCAAATGATCCGTCTTAGCTTATGGCAAGGTCACACGCTCTATCAATTCCATAAGGGATCTATAATTGGGAGAGAAGGTTTTAACTAAAAATCTTTTAGGAGAATATGCCTTAGTCTCATATGCCATTCATAGATATCTTGCTTATCGGCTGTGGAAGAGCATATATCAAGTATATGCCTCATATGCTAAACACCTGTATCTCTTCACAAGGGTAGCCCAAACCCTCACTCCGGATGGTGTAGAATTTAAGTCATAGGAATTCATCGTAGCTAGAAAGAGCATTAAGGGATATATGAAAGAACATATAGTTAAACGAGTTAAGTCTATAATTACTAAGGATGTACAGACATCGGCACTAACACCCGAGGATGCTAAGCTCATTGAAGAAAGAAGAATATGCATATTCGACGATGTCGTATCAACAGGGGAACCATAAACGCGCTGGATGAACTTGTAAAGAAGGCGGGGGGAATGTTGTGTGTAAAGTCTGTATATGGAAAGAGGGGCCTTAGTATAAAGCTACCGATCTAAAGTGCTTTGCTATTCTACCTATTTTGTTTCTAAAGAACTGTATGAGACCCTTATTAGAAGAATCTAAAATCTATCTTATATCATTTATGGTAAATTTATTGATAGTGCTTATCAAAATGCTTTTAAGCATTATACAACTCTATAGTTAGGGAGGGTCTTGATTTCAATAGCTGTATTAGCGAGTCACTCAGCTCTTGATGTACTAGATGGTGCTAAAGATGAAGGCTTAAAAACTATAGCTGTGGCCGAGGTGGGAAGGGATAGGGCTATAAGATATTCCCAGTAGTGGATAAGTTAATTGTGCTCAAGGAATATAACGAGATCCTCAGAAAAGATGTTATTGAGGAGCTAATAGGTGGAGATGATTTATTGAAGAAGGTGAGGAGACTCGCAGAGAAGGGGGTTATAAGGCTAGAAGATCTAGAATCTGCATCGATAGAAGAGCTGGTGATTGGAGCTCATTTCAGTGTTAACTATTTCAACTCGAGGATCAGGAAGAGGTTGGAGCCTCATAGCTTCGATAGGAGGATCCAGAGCAACCTCGATGGAATATTGAGATTACCTGCAAGGGAGCAGCTAGGATTAGAGTTAGAGGAAAGCTATGTAGAAGTGGGTCATGAGCCAGCGACTATTAGAGAAAGTCTCCTCGAAAGTATTTTTGAAATTGGGTATAGATTCGTTGAGACATGCTCGAAGCTTGTTCCTCCAGGCATCATAGGATCTTTTTCCCTTCAGCTGATTATTACATCTGATCTAGATCTAGTTGTATATGATGTATCAACGAGGATTGGAGGAGGCACCAATGCCTATATATGGGTTGGAAGCCGATATAGTAAGCTGTATTTTAGAAGACCCATTTCAATTGGCAGGAGGATCGCTATTGAATTAAGAGAAGCCTGGGATCAAGGTAGGCTTGATGAGGTGGTCACATGAATCTAGAGAATATCCTAAAGAAATATGATCTAGAAAGACTATCTGTTGCAACATTAGCAAGCCATTCAGCAATAAATATACTTAGAGGAGCCAAGGCTAGAGGTTTAAGAACTATAGCTATTTCAAAGTCAGATGCAACATGGTTCTATAAGAGGCTCTGGTTTATCGATGAAGTATGGGAAGCAGTGCCCGAGGAGTTCAGGAAACTCTCGCCTAAGCTGGTAGAAATGAACGCAATATTGATCCCACACGGCAGTCTTATAGAATACGTTGGGTGGAAGAGGATACTCGAAATCCAAGTCCAATTCTAGGCAACAGATATCTCCTTGAATGGGAGGCGGATCAGGAGAAGAAGATGCTGCTTCTAGAGAGATCCGGGATACCTACACCGAGGGTCTATAAAAGGGTCGAGGATATAGACAGGTCTGTAATAGTAAAGCTCCCAGGCGCCAAGGGTGGAAGAGTCTATTTCGTGGCAAGAAATAGGGATGAGGCTTCAAGGAGACTTAAAAATCTGAATGACAACTATACAATTCAAGAGTATCTAATAGGTGTACCAGCATACTATCACTATTTTTCGTCTAGAATAATGAATAGGATCGAGATCTTCGGCATGGATATCAGATACGAAACAAATGTAGATGGCAGGACGCTAGGCCTTGCAGAGCCTAGCTTCGTAGTTGTTGGTAACATTCCGCTTGTCCTAGAGAGTCCCTGCTACCCAAGATCCAAGAGTATGGAGAAAGATTTGCAAAGGCCGTAGAAGAATTGATACCTCCAGGTCTCATTGGGCCCTTCTGTCTCGAATCCATAATAGGCGATGATCTAAGTATCCGGGTATTTGAGTTCTCCGCAAGAATCGTCGCTGGCACTAATACCTATATGGGGGTTGGAAGCCCCTACTCTATAATGTACTTCGAGAAGCCTATAGACATGGGAGAAAGAATAGCAATAGAGATCATAGAGGCTTCCCGTTCAGGAAAACTATTAGATATTCTTACATGAAAGCCTCGCCCTTCAGGGCGGGGATGGAGATTTATAAGCCTTCTAGGGCTTTGATCTTTTTGGAGGGGCTCTATGGCCTCTAGCTATGAGG
>OGCB01000218.1_pt1 | contig 17225 bp, 13 predicted proteins | sample 1570031 | NCBI WGS metagenome assembly OGCB01 (sample SAMN05518655, study PRJEB24509) | hot springs metagenome | isolation source: Octopus Spring Streamers, Yellowstone National Park, Wyoming, USA | place: USA:Octopus Spring Streamers, Yellowstone National Park, Wyoming, USA | collected 2011-10-11 | reverse complement strand
ATTCATCGGCCTGGCCTCCTCGGGCCGGAGTGGAGTTCGACCGGCGATCATGATAGCACGGAGAAGGAAGGCATGGCCAACTGCGTAACTCCTATCTGTATATCTTAGAGCGGAATTCTGATCAGTCTTGAGGGATCCGAATCATGCGTGAGCAAGAGATGGCTGGGTTATACTGGGGATAGGGGTTTATCTCCTCCTGGTCTGGGCGCTGGACCGGCTACGGGAAGGCGTTCGGGCCTGGGGGGCGATGACTTTCCGATTCGAGCCGATGCTCTGGGCATGGGTGGGGCTGAACCTGGCTTTCGCGGGGCTCACCTTGCTTCTGTTCTGGGGGGCATTACGCGCAGTCCCTCTCCAGGCCCGCACCGCCTGGATCGTTTGGATCCTCGGACTGGTCCTGGTGGGGCTGACCACCCCGCCTGGATTCCAGAGCCTGGCCGGGCTGCCGGAGCCCTTCCGGGGATGGCTTCGAGGCCTTCAGGTGGATGCGTATCCGGGGCAGGCAGCGGCCTTCCTGCTGGGGATCGGCGTTCTGTCCCTGTGGCAAGGCGTGCGATATCGCTCTTGAAGGAGGGAGCCATGCCCTACCCGAAACTGCGGATATGAGGGTTGCTGCTTCTGGGGAGCTCAGCAGCCTGATTCTCACCCAGGCCCTGGCTCAGGCCCAGACCTTAGAACCCCCCTCACCTGGCAAACCTAATCATGGTTTGTCAGGTTTGTCTTTATGGGCAGAATGTGTCCACATAAAAAGTACATAGATTCACAAAAGCACAGTTAAAAACCATTAAGTCGGAAACAGTAACGTTACTCCAGCCTGTTCATGGGGCTCCCATAGAAACTTCCCAATGTGAAGCGGTGGCATAAGGGCGGGGGATAGAGGGGAAGCGACAGGAGTGGGGCTGGGATTGGCTGGTTTCCCACTGCTCCTACTGGACAGCGTCGCGATGATCTGGACCTTGGAGAGGGGTCACGATCTATTGGCCTATTACACGCTCCCAGCCACACCTACTTCCCACTCCTCCGGCAAGGGGCCAAGTTCGGTCATCTTAAAGCATCCGGGGAGGTCATTGCTCATCGTTGGCCACCCTCCTCCAGCTGGCTAAGCAAGGCTTTGATCTTCTGGCGCAAGAGTGGAACGTCCTCGGTGGCTGTGACCCAAACAATTTGCCAGTCCAGGGCAAAGTACTCATGGACGGCGATATTGCGGAAGACAACGATGTCCGCCCACTCGACCTCCGGATGCTGTTCGGTGAAGCTTCGGGGCAAGCGCGCGGCGGCCTCGCCGATCACGATGAGCTTCTGCAAAACGGCGCTCTGGATCAGCTCATCCTGCATGAAGGCCGCTTCGTCGGTCCGCTGAAGGAATCGCTGAATGGCATCGCAGGCGTCTAGGATATCCTGCAAATAAAGCCGCTCAGGCCGCATAGAGGACGACCTCTTCTAGGATTTGCTCGCGAATGGCGGGCTTCAAGCCCGTGCGCGGCACCAGGTCCACCGGGCGGTGAAAAATCTCCGTAAGCTCGCGTTGCATGCGGCTGAGCTTCAGGAATCCCACGCGTGCACCTTCTTGGAACTCAACCAGAAGGTCTATATCGCTCTCGGGCCCGAAATCCCCTCGCGCCGCCGAGCCAAAAAGGGAAAGCCTTCGGATGCCATGCTTGCGGCAGAATGCTTCTATTGCCTGAAAGGGGATATCGGAAGGGCGCTGCATAGTTCCCTCCTCAGTTTGCGAGCTGTAAGCCTAAACGGCCCCGCACTTCCTTAAGGGCTCGGTCGGCCTCGGCCCGCTCCTCCTCGGCCTCCAACAGGCACACCACAGCCTCCTCCAGGGAGAAGGCTTCATCCTTCCATTCAGGCTCATATAGCGGCTTGGGGAAGGATTGTAGTCATTGCGAGTAGTCTCATCAGCCCGCCAGGCGTGGTAGACCTCCGCCACCTCGGCGATGTGCGCTTCGGTGTGGTGCGTTGAAGCCGACCATCAGGTTTCCGGAGTAGAAAGGTCAAGTCGATCGCCGTAGGCGGTCATAGGCTTCTCCTCAATGTCGCACCACGAGGGAGTCCTTCTGACAGCTCTCCCTCGCCCTCTATCTGTATTCTAACGCAGGCCACCCTTCTCCCATTCTCCAAAGCCGAATCCCAGCGATCCATCCACACTTCCTCCGCGCAAAGCCCCGCTCCCTGGCCGTCCGGAGCATATTCTTGTGGATTCGTCTTCCTCTGGACGGAGTTTGATAAGGGAGGCTATCCTATAGGACTTACGCAGTTGGCAGGAAGGGATCCCCACATATGGCGAGTGATCGGCCAAAACACCCCATATATGGCGGTGGGAATGACCTAGTTGGGCCCTAACTGCGTAACTCCTACTCAGTATATCAGCGAGGGCGCCTCCGCAGCCGGGGATCCTTTTCCCTGACGGATCCGAGCTCCGTCCCGACCGGAGAGCGGGCAAGCCCCGGACCGGGAAGCGGTCCGGCGGGTGTGTCCCGATTTTGTCGGGCCTGGCCGCCTTGTAGGACAACTGCTCGCAGTTGTCCTACGATCTTGGGACACACCCGGTCCGGCGCGGGGCTTGCCGGTTCGGACGGACGTTGCTATAATTTTCGATGACGGGCGAGTAGCTCAGGTGGTCAGAGCGCACGGCTCACATCCGTGAGGTCGGGGGTTCGAGTCCCTCCTCGCCCATCCCGCCGCAGCCCCTGGGCTGCGGCGTTTTTTGTTCAGGCGGGGGCCCCCGGCGGTTTTGGAGCCCCGCCGGATGCGGCCCTAAAATCCTCAAGGGATCCATCGGGTTGCGCTCAGGAGGCTGAACGTGAGCGATCTGGGCAAACGGCTGGGAAACCTCCTCCTCTTCGCCGTGCTGGCGACCGGCCTCGTCGGCGCCGCGTTCCTGACCGGGTTCGGCGTCGCCTGGGGGATGACCGCCCGCGCCCCCCACGCCCTCCCCACAACCCCAACGACCGCTGCGCCGGCCGCTCCTCCGCAGGACCTCCAGCTCCAGGAGGCCTTCGGCGTGTTCTGGGAGGCGTGGAAGCTGATCCAGGAGGAATACTACGGGGAGATCCCCTCCCCCCAGACCGTCGCCTACGGCGCCATCCGGGGGGCCCTGCAGACCCTGGGGGATCCCTACACGTCTTTCATCGAGCCGAAGATCGCCCGCATCCTGGAGGAGGACGCCTCCGGGCAGTTCGAGGGGATCGGGGCCATGGTGCGCATGAACCGGGACAACAAACTGGAGATCGTGCGCGTCTTCGAGGGCTCCCCGGCCCAGAAGGCGGGCCTCCGCGCGGGGGATCTGGTGATCGAGGTCAACGGGCAATCCATCGTCGGCTACAGCATCTACGAGGCCGTCACCCTGATCCGGGGCCCGGCAGGCACCTCGGTGACCCTCACCATCGAACGGCCCGGCCAGCGCGATCCCATCCGGGTGACCGTGACCCGGGCCCGCATCACCATCCCGGTGGTGGAAGCCCGCATGCTGCCCGAGGGCATCGCTTACCTTCGCCTCTTCGACTTCAGCGCTCAGGCGACCCGACAGCTCCGAGATCAGCTCCGCTCCCTGCTGGCTCAGAACCCCCGCGGCCTGATCCTCGACCTGCGCGACAACCCCGGCGGGTTCCTGGACCAGGCGATCCAGGTGGCGGATCTCTTCCTGGATGAAGGGATCGTGGCCTACGAACGGACGAAGGACGGCGAGGAGCGGGTTTTCCGTTCGAAGAACGGCGATCCGGGCGAGAAGATCCCCATGGTCGTGCTGGTGAACGCCGGCAGCGCCAGCGCCTCGGAGATCGTCGCCGGCGCCCTGCAGGACCGCGGGCGCGCCCTCCTGATCGGCGAGCGCACCTTCGGGAAGGGATCGGTCCAGCTCTCCCACACCCTATCCGACGGCTCGGAGCTCCGGGTGACCATCGCCCGCTGGTTCACCCCGAAGAACCGGGCGATCCACGGGGAAGGGTTGAACCCCGATGTGGAGGTGAAGGTGGAGCCCGGGGCGGAGGCCGGCGGGGCCGATCCCCAGCTGCAGCGCGCGGTGGAGGTCCTGCTTCAGGGGCGTTGACCCATGAGCGGCCGACGCGCCCTTGGGCTGGCGGACAGCGGGGTCCTCCTCGCCCTGGCCGGATGGATCGCTCTCCTCTACTGGCCCTTCTGGTCCGGAGACCCGAGGGCGCAGGCCGCCTTCCGGCCGGGGGACTTCACCGAGCACCACTACCCGTTCGCGGCCTACGCCCACCGACGCCTTCAGGAGGGGCAGCTGCCCCTCTGGGATCCCTACACCCTGGGCGGCCATCCCTTCGCCGCGGACATCCAGGCCCAGGCCTTCTATCCGGTCCGCTGGGCGGTCGCCTTCCTCAGCCAGGGACATCCCCTGAGCGCCCGAGCTTACGCCGCGGAGACGATCGCGCATCTGGTCCTGACCGCATGGGGGGCCTACGGGTTCTTCCGCCGCACCGCCCGCGATCGCGCGGCCGCGGCCTTCGGCGCCTTCGCCTGGGGGCTGAGCGGGTATCTCACCGGCTACCCCCTCCAGGATCCCCCCATCGTCGCCAGCCTGGCGTGGCTGCCCTGGCTCCTGTGGGGGCTGGCCGGGCTGCTGGAGGGAGCTCCCCATCCCGGCCGCTGGCGCGCCCTGGCGATCCTCGCCTGGGCGATGACGTTCCTCGGAGGGCACACGCAGACCACGCTCTACGTCTATCTGATCGCGCTCTCCTTCGCGGGGGCCCAGCTGTGGGCCCGGCAGGCCGGGCGCGCCCGGGGAGCGCGGGAGCTGGCTCGGGTGATCCTGCTGGGCACCGGGCTCACGGCGGCGCCGCTCCTCGCCACGCTGGAGCTCATCCCCTGGACGGAGCGGCCGGAGTGGACCTTCCTCCAGCGGGCGGGCGGGTTCGAGCTGTGGGAGCTGGCCGGTGTGCTCTGGCCGCATCTGACCCTGTGGTCTCCCCTTTATGTGGGGATCCCTACGCTGCTTCTGGCCCTCATCGGCCTCGCCGCGGGGATCTCGGAGGGACGGCCTTTGCCGGTCCTGTGGGGAGGGCTGGCAGGCATCGGCGGGCTGTGGGCGCTGGGAGGAGAAGCCGCCCTGTATCCGGCCCTCGTCCGTCTCCTGCCGGTCCTGGAGCTCTTCCGCAACCAGGAGCGGGCGGCCCTGATCCTCGCCTGGTGCCTCGTCGCCCTGGCGGTGGAAGGCTGGCCCCGTCCGCCCACGGAATCCCTCCGGCGCGCGCTAAGATGGATCGTAGGGGGCACCGGGTTGCTGCTCCTGGGGGCCCTTCTGCTCATCCAGGCGCAGGACATCTCGCAGTGGCCTCGCCTCCATCGGCTGCTCGCCCAGGCCGGGTGGCCGTGGGCGATGGCCGCGGGCGCGCTCCTCCTCCTGCGCGGCTGGCCCCGCACCCGCTGGGCCCTCGTCGCCCTGCTGGCCCTGGATGTAGGCTCCGTCGCCTGGCGGACCGCGGAGGCGGGCCATCGGGTCTGGCAGGATCCGGAGGCGGTCAACGCGCCCCCCATCACCCCGGATATGCTCCCGGCGAGCGGGTCTCCCTACCGGGTCGACACCCGGGGGCTGGCCACCGGGAACTGGACCGCCCGGGTCGGCGTGGAGGACCTTCATGGCTCCGTCACGCTGGCCCTGCGTCCCTTCCTGCGGTTCCGCCAGGAAGCGCCGGGGGAGCGGGTCTGGGCGCTGATGGGCGTGGGATGCTACCTCCAGCGCACCGATGAGCCGCCCCTTCCCTTCCCCTCCCGCCCCGTTCGATCCCTCACGCTCGGCGAAAAAGCCGTCGAGCTGCGCTGCCTGGAGGCCCCCTTCTCCCGCTTCCATCTGGTGTATGAGGCAGTGGCCTTCGATGAGGAAACCGCGTTACGCGCCCTGCGGGACGCCGCCTTCGACCCTCTGCGGACGGTGATCCTGGACCGCCCGTGGCCGCTGCCGGGGATGTCTGCGCCCTCGACGCCGCCGCGCCTGACGGTGCAAGCCTGGGCCCCCGAGGCGCTGCAACTGGAAGTCTGGACGGAGAAGCCCGGGTTCCTGATCATCGGGGACGTCTGGTATCCCGGCTGGCGGGCGTGGGTGGATGGACAGCCCGCCCCGGTGCTGCGGGCCTATACGACCCTGCGGGCGGTCCCCATGCCCGCGGGGGCCCACGTCGTGATGCTTCGCTACGAGCCGCTCTCCGTGCGCCTGGGCCTGGCCCTCTCCGGGATGGCGTTTGCCCTCCTGTGCCTGGACCTCCTGCGCCGAAAGCCGTGAAGGATACCCGCGCCTTCCCTTCGGCCTGAGAGGGAGAGGGCTAACCCAGCATGGGGCCAGGATTGCCTGAAAGGCTAATCTTCCCAAGATCCGGACCCCGGAGCCCTCGTCGAATCATCGAAACCACATCATCGGCGATAGGTTTCTCCTCATACTAAAACGCCCTCAAATCCGGTCATAGCGCTTTATATTTGCCTACTAAGATCCCGGACGACTCCAGGCCCATGGACCGTAATGTTCACGAAATACCTGCACAGTGATTCGAAAGCTTGATTGAAACAGTTGATGAGTAATCTCTACCCAGGCGGCATCTCCTTGAGGAAGAGCTGTATTAATAAAGTTTAGATGAGAGACAAAGAGCAACAAGCTGTAAAATAATCCAATAATACTGATCGTCCATATCCCATTTCGCAACCAAACAGATCGATTATACGCCAAGAGAGCGGCCAGTCCAATCACAAAAACAGGATATAGTTCCGTCATCCTGCGCATACCGAAACTCCATCCAGCCCACCAATCAGCCACAACCGCAGAATTAATTAAGACTTGAAGAGAAAAAGATGTTAACAAAATAACAGAAATAGCCCAATTATAGCGTCTTAGAAGAATCACACCGATCAGGGCAAGAACAGTCAAAGGGGACCAGATAAATAGACCCCGCCCTCCGGAGAAGAGAACCTGGATAACATATTTTGGAAACACAATAAACCTATTTTCTGTGTGTATTTCAACAAGAGATCGTCCAAACATCCATTTCCATGTATAAAATGGATGCCAAGCGATTATACATAACCCAATAGCAAAAAGAACCAAGTCGAACCAAGCTCGTCGGCGCAGGAATAGAAAAGCAAACGGCAAAATCGTCAAGGCCATTTGCCAGCGGGTTAAGGTAGCCATTCCTCCCGCAATACCTGCCACAATAGCCAGAAGCGATCGGGGCTTTTCTGCCCATTTCAATATCAAATAAATCGTTAAAAGAAACCATAAATGTGGCTGGCACATGTGAAAAGAAAGGCTCAATGGAAGAATAATATAACATAACATGGGTGTGCCCAGGAACAAGAAGAGAGCCGACACTGCGGCTGGAAGGGCTGGAACATACATTCGAGCGCAGAGATATGCCAATACGATTGCTCCTAATGCATAAATATTGATGGCAAACATCGGAAAAAGACTGTAAGGAAGAGGACGACCCTGATGATTGATGAAGTATTCAGGGTTCACAGAGAACCATCCGATTCGATCCATAAGAGAACCCAACCAATAAGCAGGTGCCAGCAGTAACGCCGAGCCATACGGATACAGAGAGATCCATTTACCGGTTTTTTCGTTCCATTGAACTTGACCATTATTTAAATGAGCAAAAATTTGCGCCTGATTACTTAAATCCATATCCCCATCGCCTGCAATGGAATCTAGCCATATGAAATAGGCCAAGCCATCCCCACGAGCCAGCGGGCGGTCGCACAGAATCATCGCCACTGCTGCGATGAATAAAATGATAATAAGAGGCAGGAACTCTCGCCAGCGGATATGCTTCTCTTGCATATTTCTCCTCCTCCCTTTCTGAAGATTTTTTGAGCAACATCTTTCTAAAAATATTTGATCGGCCTATGTCCTCTCAAGCCTTATTCTCCCCCTGTCCTAAAAAAGCGTCTAAGAATTTGGGCTGCTGGCCTGGATGCAAGTTGTTGGCATGACCGTCCCCATGTTCTCACAAGGTGAAAACCTCTGTCAAGCGCATCGCTTCTGTTTCGCCGCATCTTTACATGGCCGAGACCTGATCCTCTCCGGGTTGGCTTCCACATCTTTAGGCCTCGAACCGCGTCACAGCTGCCATGTTTCCCCCCACGCGTGCAGGCGGGCCCGGTAATCCGGTCGCTCGTAGCGATCAAAGGTGAAGGCGGGCGCGTAGTCCGGGAGCGGCTCCCCCAGGATGTGGGCGGCGAGCAGCTCCCCCGCCCCCATCGCAGCCATGATGCCGAAGCCGGAGAGGGCCCCGATGACATACGCCCCCGCCACCGGCAGTGGGCCGATCAGCGGGCGGTTCTCCGGCGTCCGCACATAGTATCCGCCATCCACGGCCGGGCGGGGCATGCGCGAGAGATAGATCCGCAGCCCGGGGATCAGCCCCGCCAGCCCGCGCAGCACCACCTCGGGAAACAGCGGGTCTTCCGGAAGCGGGAAAACCGGCTCGACCGGCCGGGCCGCATAAGGCCAGAGCATCAGGACGTAGGGGCTCTCCGGGCCGCCCTCCGGGCGCAGATGGGCGCCCCCGGGCAACACCCCGAGCATCTCCGAACGCCCCATCTCCTCCAGCAGATCCCGCTCCTCCTCCGACCACGACAGCGGAAGGGGATCCATCCCGATGATCAACGGCGCGTCCCGGGGGATCACCCGCTCCACATCCGGGAACATCACCTTCCGATGCAGCTCGCAGAACACAGGGAGCTCCACGTCCATCATCCGGGCCACTTCCCGGAGGAAGGGGCCGGCCGCGTTGACCAGACATCCCGTGGCCACCGTCTCCTCACCCCCCGGGACGCTCAGGCGGACCGCCTGCACCCGTCCGCCCCGAACTTCCACGCCGACCAGACGGGCGGATCGGAAGGCGACGCCCCGCGCCCGGGCCTGTTCCAAAAGCAACATCCCCAGACGGTGGGCGCTCAACCAGCCGCACCGGCGGACGTGGAACACGGCCACCGCCCGCTCGGTGAGATACGGGAAACGACGGCGGATGAGGCCAGGATCCAGAAACGCGTCCACACCATCCGGGAGGCCCTCGAACCCTTCAGGGGGCGAGGGGAGATAAGGTGGATCCCCCGGGGAGCCCGTGTGGCGACGGACCGGCCCCGCCCCTTCCCGGGCGGTCTGCTCCGCCGCCCGCAGCAACCCCTCCGCCCGGCAGGGATCCGTGGTCACGTAAAGGTAGCCCCGCCGGTTCAGGCGGAAGGCATTCCCCGTCGCCCGGGCCAGCTCCTCCAGGAGATCAATGCTCCGGTTCATCAGGCGGACCATCGCCCCGTCGGGCCCCGGCCACCAGTTGCGGTAGGCCTCGGTGGACTTGTCGCTGGTGAGGCCCAGCGGGGGGCCTGAATCCACCAGGAGGATCCGGAGGGAAGGCTTCCGAAGGCTCAGATGATAAGCGGCGGAGATCCCCGCGATCCCCGCCCCGCAGATCACCACATCGGCCACCCCCATCGTCCGCTCGCCATGGAGAGAGGCTTGGGAGCGCGGCCCGCGCGCGCCTACCCTCCGTTCCGCCGGCCGCAGGTGCAGTTCTCGCCGCCGGAGCAAGGCTGCTCCGCCTTCTGCTGGAGGGCCTTCAGCTCCTCCAGGGGCTGGAGCTGCTCCTTCGGCACCTCGTGGATCTGATCGCCCACGCGGACCAGGGCCGCCTCTTTGAGAGGGAGCACCTCCACCACCACCCCTTCCCCGTAAGGGGTCATCACCGCCTTGCCCTTCTTGGGCAGCTCCTGCTTCGCCCGGACGTATTGCTCGTATTCGTAGATCAGGCAACACCGGAGCCGCCCGCACATCCCGGTGATGTCCTCCGGGTTCATGGAGAGGCCCTGCTCCTTGGCCATCTTGATGGAGATGGGGCTGAACTCGGTGAGGAACAGGGCGCAGCACCGGGTCTCGAGGCCGCACGCCCCCATCCCGCCGATGATCTTCGCCACATCCCGGGGCCCGATCAACCGGAGCTCCACCTGGCGGCCCCGGTAGATGGCCGCCAGCCGCTCCCGAAGGGGCTCCAGGTCCACCTTCTCCTCCGTGTGATAGAGGAAGGAGATGTGCTTGCCGTCGAAGGAGATCTCGACCTTCACGATCTTGATGGCAAGGCCCAGCTGGCGGGCGTGGTCACGGGCCACCACCAGCGCCTCGATCTCCTTGCGTTCCCAGTATTTGCGGATGGCCAGGTCCCGGTTGGTGGCCGGCCGCTCCACCGGCCGCAGGGGGCCTTCAATCCGTCCGCTGCGGGGCATCCCCAGGGAGACCACGCGGCCCAACTGCTTGCCACGGGGGGTCTCCACGATCACCCAATCGCCCACCTGCAGGTCGTAAGGCCCCGGGTCGAAGTGATAGATCTTGCCGACCGGATGGAACCGGACGCCCACCACCCTTTCACCGTCTGGGATCATCTCCGCTGCCATCGCGCCGCTCCATAAAGGGGTGCCTTCGAGATCTGCGTTCCGGATCGGAATGCGCCTCGCTTCGGGTTATTCGATGGCGATCCATTCCAGGCCGGGGATCACCATCCGCCAGCGGACGTCGAAACGCCACAGCCCGGCCTCCCGGGCGATCCGGAAGGCCTCCTCCATCTCCCGGCGGAACACCCGCCGGTTGATCTCCGCGTAGCGGGGGTCCGTCTTCGCCTTCCAGGCCGGGTAATACTGATCCATCAGGTTGACATAGGTGTCCCGGGAGAGCCCGGCCAGCCAGCGCATGATCTCCCGGGTTTCGTCCAGGAGGCCGGGCATCACCAGATGGCGCACCAGCACGCCGCGCACCGCCAGGCCGTCCTCGTCCACCCGGAGCTCGCCCACCTGGCGATGCATCTCGGCGATGGCCTGGCGGGCCACCTCCGGATAGTTCGCCGCCAGCAGATACTTCCGGCTCCGCTCGGGGGTCCAGAGCTTGAAATCCGGCATGTAGATGTCCACCAGCCCCTCCATCACCCGCAGGCTCTCCAGGCTGTCGTAGGCGCTGGTGTTATACACCAGGGGGACCCGCAAGCCCATCTCGATGGCATAGGGGAGCGCCTCCACGATCTGCGGGACCACGTGCTCCGGGGTGACGAAGTTGATGTTGTGACAGCCCATCTCCTGCAGGCGGATCATCAACCGGGCCAGCTCCTTCGGCGTCAGCTCCTCCCCCTCCCCCAGCTGGCTGATCTCATAGTTTTGGCAATTCGAAACCGCAACAAATGACGCGACATAGGAATGATCCGGGTCTGAGATTTCGAGATTATACACCCAGCCCTTATAACTCTTTCGATGAATCTCCCGTGTTTGTATCAGATAGAAATCTCCAACATCCTGGTAAAAATAACGAGGAAGACCTTTCTTGCGGAAACGGACCTTCTCCTGGGAAAGGATCCCCTGAACCTCCAGGCGCTCCACCGGCTCCCATCCGATCCGCTTGGGGACCAGAAGCCAGTGCTCGCGGGTCAGCTGATCTGCACGGATCTTCCGCACCTGATCCGGCGCCGAGGGATGGACCGCAAACACTTCATGGTTCGGGGTCAGAAGCAACGGCGGGCAGTAGTAAGGCTGAATCTGAATCAGATGGCCTTCGAAGGGATGCCGGAAGGCCTTGCTCACACAGGCCAGCCGACCGAGACGCGTGAAGACCCTCAATGGCTTCTCGAAGAAACGCACCTGCCCGCCAGCGTAATCCAGCTCCCGATCCCCCCGTTCGTAGATCTCCCGAATCGGCAGCGGCCCTTCCTCCGTGGCGATCATGGTTTCCGGCGCCACGCAAAAGACGCAACGCAAGTTACACCAGGAGAAGAAAATGGTCCCGGACCCCCGCCAGCCGCGCAGGACGTCCTCCTCCCCGAAATGGGGGAAGGCGCTGGCCACGCGGGCATAGCGCCCCACCCGGCAGACCCCGAAGGCGTTCTCCAGGCGGTTCACGCCCTTGCACAGGCGCGGACAGACCCGACAGGAGGGCCCCAGGTGGGAGAGGGCCTCCTCCACCTTCTCTTTCAGCCGGCCCTCTTCGTAGGTCTTCAAGTAAGCCGGGACGAACTCGCGGCGGGGGATGACGAAGCGGCCGTTCCCATGGACCTCCGGCGGGATCACCCAGCGCCCCATCCTTCCCTCCCCTCGGAAGACGAGAGCGCCGCGTCCAGGAGCTCGGAGAGATGCCGGACCTGCACGGCGAGCCCCGACCGGCGGGCGCCCCACTCCAGCTGGAGCAGGCATCCCGGGTTGGCGGTGACCACCACGGAGGCTCCCGTGGCGGCGATGTCCGCCATCTTCCGCTCCAGCAGCCGGCGGGACATGGCCGGATGGGTCAGGTTGTAGATGCCGGCGCTGCCGCAACAGCGCGTCGCGTCCGGCAGCTCCCGGAACGTCGCCCCTCGCAGCCGCAGGAGCAACGCCCGGGGTTGCCGCCGCACTCCCTGGACGTGGCTCAGATGGCATGGCTCATGATACGTCAGGCGGAGACCTGAAGCGACCGGCTGGAGCTCCTCCGGCCAGATCGCCTCCAGCCACTCGGTGAGGTCGCGGACGCGGGCGGCGAAGGCCCGCGCGCGATCCGCCCACTCCGGATCCTCCGCCAGCAGATGGGGGTATTCCTTCAAGAAACCGCTGCACGCCGCGCAGTCCGCCACGATCGCATCCAGCGGCCCCAGGGCCTCGAAGGCGGCGATGTTGCGACGGGCGAAGCGCCGGGCCGCCTCCCGCAGGCCCTGATCGTCCTGAGGCGCGCCACAACACGCCTGATCCCGCGGAACCACCACCGCGCACCCCAGACGCTCCAGCAGACGAACGCTGGCCCGCACCACGTCCCCATACACCGCGTTCATCACACAGCCCAGAAAGAAGCCCACCCGGTAACGAGCCCCCGCCGGGGCCGGGCGATGGCGCAGCGCCCGACGGACCGGAGGGGCGGGACGCGGAACCAGGTCCAGCAGCTCCCGCAGCGGGGGGAAGAAGCGGAACAGCCGGCGGGCGAGGGGGATCAGGCCCAGGCGCCAGGCCGCGCGCAGGGGCACAGCCGCCCACTCGGCCGCCCGGGGCGAGCCCAGGGCGCGCTCCAGCAGCAGACGCAGCCACCACGGCCGCGGGCGCCGGGCCGCCGCAGCCGCCCGCCCGGCCACGATCAGCTCCCCGATGGGAACCCCCGCCGGGCAGACCGTGTTGCACGCCCGGCAATCCAGACAGTGATAGAGATGGGCCTCCACGGATTCATCGAGGGACAGCCGGCCCTCTTCCACCGCCCGAAGCAGGGCCAGGCGCCCCCGGGGGGATTGCGCCTCGTGGAGGGTCTCCTGATACGTGGGACAGACCGGGAGGCAGCGGGCGCACCGGATGCAGGCCAGCAACGCCTCGTAATCCGGCCCCTCCGCCAGCGCCACCCGAAGACCGGGGATCGGCTCGAAAAGGCGAGATGAAGACGCTGTCATGCCGCACTCCCTTCTCCAGAGTTTCGGCCATGCTCATGTTCGGAAGGGATCTCCCCCACCCTTCGGGACCTTCCGGATTTTCCGGGATGCGTAGGGCGACTGCGGGCAGTCGTCCTCCATCTTATCTCCGATCACCAGATGAGGAAGATCGGAACGCCGGGCGGGCCGCTCCCGTCGGTTCGCCGGAGGGGGCGATCCCGCTTACCATGGGATCCCTGGCCGGAGCCCGGGCCGGCAGGGACCTGCTCGGGCTTCGGACTCCGATGGGCCCTAAGAGGAGCGTCGGGATGTTCTTAAGCCGCCGGATATGGATCTGGATCCTTCTGCTGGGGCTGATCGGGACGGCCTTCGCCTTGCGGCTGCACCGCATCGCCGTCCAGAGCTGGTGGTGGGACGAGGGCTATAGCACCTATCTGGCCCGCCACGGCTTCCTCACCGCCATCCGCATGACGGCGGTGGACATCCATCCCCCGCTTTATTACCTTCTGCTCTCCCTCTGGGGATCCTTCACGGGCTATACCGAGTTCACCACGCGCTTTCTTTCCACGATCTTCGGCATCCTGATCCTTCCCCTGCTCTACCGGGCGGGCCGGGAGGGGGCCGGGCGCGCCGTGGGGTTGCTCGCCGCCGGCCTGGCCGTCCTGGCCCCCGCTTATGTGTATTACTCCCAGGAAACCCGGATGTATACCCTCTTCGCCCTGGAATATCTCATCGCCCTCCTCCTGCTGGCCCGCCTGATGAAAACCCGGCGCTGGCCGGCTTCGACCCTCGCCGCCATCGGGGCGGCGGAGGCCGCCATGATGTATACCCACTATTTCTCGGTGGTCGCGGTGGCCTTCCTGAACCTGACCGCCCTTCTCCTGCTCCTGCGCCAACCTATCGAAGATCGTCGATGGAATTTCCGACGCTGGGCGCTGACCCAGGCGCTGGTGGTGCTGGCTTACGCCCCCTGGCTCCCGCCCGCCTACCGCCAGACCGGCCAGCACAGCGATGAGCGGGCCACGTTCCCCACGCTGCCCGAGTTCCTCTCCCTCACCTGGCACTTCTTCAACATCGGCATCCGGGAGGTGCTCGGGAAGACCGGCGAGCCGCCCCCCCGCCCCGGCTTCGTCGGGGCCTCCGCCGCTTATGGGCTCGCCTTCGCCGGAGCCCTGGCGCTGGCCCTCTGGAGCCGGCGACGGGACCTCCGCCGCGTCCCCGCCGCCCCGGCGCTGTGGCTGGCCGCCTTCGCGGTGCCGCTCCTGCTGGTCTTCGGCATCACCCGCTGGAAGCCCATCGTCCACCCTCGCTACATCCTGATGCTCACGCCGGCGCTGCTGCTCACCGACGCCTTCCTGATGGTGGATCTCTGGCGGGCGCAGGGCCTGCGACGCGGGCCCGCTCGTCTCCTCGCGCTGGCCCTCGCCGTGGCCATCGGCGCCACCTTCCTCCAGGGGCTGTGGATCGTCTACTATGACCCCGCCTTCTTCCGGGAGGACGTGCGGGGGGTGGCCGCTTATCTCACCGAGGTGACAACCCCGGACGACGCCATCGTGGTGGACTCGGAGGAATACACGCTGCAACAATATTACGCAGGGCCTTCCCCCATCCAGGGGATCAAGATGCGGGGGCGGGAGGCGGAGGGGCTGGCGGAGCTCCGGGCGATCACCGCCGGCAAACGGCGCGTCTTCCTCCTGCGTTGGTTCCGCTCGGTGACCGACGACAAGCGCTTCATCCCCTTCCTTCTGGAACACGCCGGACGGCTGGTCGATCACCGGGAGTTCCCGGGATACACCCTCTGGGTGTATGAGCTGGAGCGCCCGGTGGCGATGCCGCCGCTGCAGCCGGCGGCGGTGAACTTCGGGGATCGCTTGCTTCTGTCCGGCGTCTTCTACGAAACAGAGGGACATGCCGGCGAGGGGATCGCCGTCGCCCTCCGCTGGCGCATGCCGGCTCCGATCTCCGAGAACGTGAAGGCGGCGGTCAGCCTCCTGGACGCCGGCCGGCAGCGCGTCAGCGGGATGGACTGGATGCTGATGAACGACCTCCACCGCTACACCGCGCGCTGGACCCCCGGCGAGGAGACCACCACGTATTTCGTGGTCCCGATCCCGCTGGGCGCGCCGCCCGGGCCCTACACCCTCACCGTCACCCTCTATCGAGAGCCGGATCTCAAAGGGCTGGACATCCTGGACGAGGCCCGCAATCCGGGAGGGCGGAGCCTCGCCCTGGGCGCCGTCCGGGTGGATCCGCCCCGGATGCAGGTGGACCCCTATGGCACCATGTCGGGGATCCCTCAGCTCCCCGCCCCTGTTCCCCTGGGGGACGGCCTGGAGCTGCTGGGCTTCCAGCTTTCCACCTCCGCCGTGGCACCGGGGGAGCCCCTCCATGCATCGCTTCTGCTCCGGGCCACGCGCTCCGGCCTGCCGGATCGACCGCTGACCCTGGAGCTCCTGCGAGGTGAGGAGATCCTCGGGCGACAGCAAGGAGATCCGGGCTACGGCCGCTATCCGGTCTCCCGGTGGATCCCGGGCCTGCCTGTGATGGACCGCCGGACTCTCTGGGTCCCCCCCGAGGTGACGGCGGGGAAAGCCGAAGTGCGCTTGCGCTGGGGAGAGGGGGCGTCCTTCTCGCTGGGAACGGTGGAGATCGCGGGGCGCCCCCGGCGGTTCGAGGCCCCGCCCTTCGACATCCCGGTGGGCCGTCGGTTCCCCGGCGTCGCGGAGCTGGTGGGGGTCACTCTGGATCGGACCACTTTGCGGGAGGGGGAAAGCCTCAACGTGAAGCTGGTCTGGCGGGCGCTGAACGAAACGCCCATCGAGCGTCCCTACGTGGTCTCGGTGCAGGCCCTGAACGCCGAGGGACGCCTGATCGGCCAGGACGATCGGCCGCCGGCGGACGGCCGCTCCCCGACCACGTCATGGGTTTCCGGGGAGTTCATCGAGGATCCGCATCCGGTGACCTTTCGAGAGCCTTTGCGCGGGGAGGGGCGCCTCATCGTCGTGATGTATGACCCCGAGACCATGCAGCGCCTGCGGGCGGAGGACGGGAGCGACCACATCCTCCTGCCCGTGCGGATCCAGGGGATCCGCGCCCCATAGAGGATCCGGCGGGTGGACCAGGGCCTCCATCACGGTCTGCGGGGTTCAGCGTCGCCCGGGGATCAGGGGGATCCCCAGCGCCACTAGCACGGTCCCCGGTCGTTTCGGCCATCCGATGCACTCGCGGAAGATCAACCAGGCGGTGAACACCTGGGGGCAGCCACGCCCGACGCAATGTCCGCTTGCGTCCACTGCGCGCGCCCCGTCCCCAGCGGGGTCGTGCCACAGCGTTGTGCTCATTCACTCCCTTTCAGCGCCATGCCAAAGAACTCCAATACCATCCGAAGGCAGGTAGGACCGCACGCATGCGAATGTTCTTAACGGTAGAATGGCATGCTCAACTTCATAACTGCTCCCCGCTTTCTGATTTCACTTCACCCCTGACCACCTCAGCCACGGCCAGAACCTGCTTCGGATACAACCTCGCCAGCAAGCCGCACATTTTATACGCAGCATCCAGATAGTAGGCGCAGGGAAGGAGCAGTTGTTTGAAATGCTCTTTGTCGCCTGCGATGACGAGGGCCTCGGCAATCTCGGGGAGACGCTTATTCCGGTCGGTGAGAATCATCTCCGCCGTCCTCACCGCACCTTCACCAAGCCCTGCTTCTGCCTGCGCTTTCGCTATCGCAACAAGCGCCTCCGCACGCTTCCGTTCCCATTCAATCCCCAGCGCTGTCTCCAAAGCGGCGCTGAACTCCCCTGCTTCTGCCTGCGCTTTCGCTATCGCACAAAGCGCCTCCGCACGCCGCCATGCCTCTTCAAT
>OGCB01000216.1_pt1 | contig 17328 bp, 16 predicted proteins | sample 1570031 | NCBI WGS metagenome assembly OGCB01 (sample SAMN05518655, study PRJEB24509) | hot springs metagenome | isolation source: Octopus Spring Streamers, Yellowstone National Park, Wyoming, USA | place: USA:Octopus Spring Streamers, Yellowstone National Park, Wyoming, USA | collected 2011-10-11 | reverse complement strand
AAGGTTCTAAGGGCAGCTTTAGAACTTTCCTCAAGGGAAATCTACATAGACGACAGCCCAAGCCTTTCCACCACAGACCTGAGAATAAAAAGCAGGAAGTTAAAGCAAGAGAAGGGCATAGGGATAATCTTTGTGGATTACCTTCAGCTTCTTAGAACACCCTATAGACACGCTACCCGTCAGGAGGAGGTGGCGGAAATATCAAGGAACCTGAAAGCCCTTGCGAAAGAACTTGAGGTTCCTGTGGTAGCCCTTGCACAGCTTTCCCGCCAAGTAGAACACAGAAGCGACAAACGCCCACAGCTGGCAGACCTAAGGGAAAGCGGACAGATTGAACAGGATGCGGACCTAATTATCTTCATCCACAGACCTGAAGTTTACAAAAAGCACCCACCGCCAGAGGAGAAAGGGCTGGCAGAGATAATCGTGGCAAAGCAACGCCAAGGACCCACTGGCCTAATAAAGCTTGCCTTTGATAAGGAGACTACCGCCTTTAAACCTTTTCCTTCCTCTGACTACCAAAGGGTAGAGGAGTATAAACCTGAGGATTTCTATCCTGAGGATTTGGATTTTTGATATACTGTTGGAATGCGTGGTAAATTTGATGAAAAATATGCGGTAGAACTTCCTGCGGATGTTTTGAGGTTCCCGCCTGTCTCCTTGCATGAAAAAGAGATTTTGATAACCACAGAGTATGCCCAGGTCAAAATTGAGAACCCACTGACTATCACCGCATGGAGGGTCTTGCTTGGGCTTTTGCGGTATGGAAAGGAGGAGAAGAGAGACCCGACGATGGGATTGAGGGTGTCTATAGAGACATACAAGCTTCTTGGGTTTATGAAAAACACCAACTGGAAGGACTTAAAAGAGACATTGAAATCTCTGACTGAGTGTAGATACGAAATTCGTTATAAAAGAGGGTGGATCGTTTTTGTGGTCTCTGGTGGGTTTGAGATAGAAAAGGATGGGAGAACATATGTGGGTTTGACTGCTGATTTTATGAAGTTCCTTGAAGACTATACATCCCTGTGGTTCTACTATCCCTTTGCCTTCTTTCTTAGAAGACCCAGTGCTATAAATCTGCACGCTTTTTTGTCTGCAAACTCTACCATAAACAGGGTAAAGATTGAAACCGCCCGTGAAAGGGCAAGGATTACCACGGACCAGCCAAGCAAGGTAAGGGCTTATCTCAAGATGGCACTAAATGAGTTAGTAGAAGTAGACTTCCTCAAGGGCTACAGATTTGAAGAAGATGTTATAGTGCTTGAACGCTATCCTATGGAAGTCCTGAGGATAAGGGCTATAGAACTCCAGAGACAATTAGATAAAGAAATCCAAGAGTTTATAGAAGACTTCAGAAAGGCATCAAGGGAAAGTAAGAGGAGAAGAAAGAAAAGAGATAAAGGGGCGGACCAAAAACAATAACCTTACCGCAGCTTCCTTTGGCTTTTTGCCAACCTGTCTCTTGCTAAAATTAACATAAAGAGGCGGAAGGTATGTGGAGAGAAAGCTATGCAAGGGACCTTGAGCTTTGGGTGGCCTTTTTTGGAGACGTAGCATTTCTATACCCTAACTTGATACGAGATTTGTGGCTTAGACCTGAGAAAATTGCGGATGATATTGTCCTGCTTAGAGATTTTGGTGCAGATAAAATCTCCGAGTTTGTTGTTAATGCTGAATCCAATAGCACGCCCACAATGAACTTTTTCTTGTATAGGAAAGTGCACTCGGAAGTGATTTTGGTTTATGGCAAAAATACGAGGCTTGTTTTTGAGGAGAACGGAAAGCAAACACACAAACCAGACAAGGTAAGCTACTTCAGATACCGCAATACAGAGATATATCAGCTATATCCACGCACCGAGTATCACATTAAGCACGAGTTGGTAAAACTCTTAACGCCAGATGGTGAAATAGTGATAAATCCTGCTTTAGAAGTGAAAGCTAAACAATAAAGAAAAAGCCTTTGCACCCCCTCTTTTACTCCACTTTTTTGACATCCCATCTCATTATTTTGAACTGAGTTTTACACTTTTCGGTAAATCTTACCTTACAAAGCCAAAATGTAGTGTAAGACTCCTCAAAATGCCCTCCTAAAATCCTTGTCTTTCAAACACTTGAGGTGGTAGGGTAGCAATGGTTTAATGCTTTTTGTCTGGGGTTTAATGCTTTTTATCTGCTGGTTTAATGCTTTTTATCTGGGTCTCAGACCCACCCGAACGCCATCAAACCCTTGCGGGTCAAGGCTTTGACGCACTTGGCACGATTTTTGCTTATATTTTTAGAGTATATATTCTTTTAGAGATAATGAATTAACTTCGTTAATTCATGCAATTTTTTCTGACGAAAAAATTGCCGGTGCATAGAAAGAGATTTTTTCTTTCTTTCTAAGAGAGAAAAAAGAAAAACAAATATCTATGCGGGCACGAGTTAACTATGTTGGCGGACTGGAAGAGACACTTAGTTAACCAGAGATGGGAGGTTAACTAACATAAGCTAAAAATGATGGAGACTTAGTTAACCTCGTGGCGGGTTAACTAACACGGGCTAAAAGTATGGGCACTTAGTTAACCATCTAAAGCTGGTTAACTAATTCAGACACGAAAAGAGAGGGTTTAGTTAACCAGATGATGGGTGTCTAAAGCAGGCTAACTAACTCAGAAACAAAAAGAAAAGACTTAGTTAACCCTATTGTCCTTTCATGAGAAGAGTTCCCAGATAAAAGCCTGCAAAGAAGAGGATGGTTAAAAGCACCCACATGGTTTGTTGCTGGGTGTTGGTATCGCCTCTTAGGAATGCAAGCCGCCATTTAAGATTGAACTGCTGGAGGGCTTTCTCTATGTTGGCGGACTTTCTTAGGGCATAAAGGTCTGCCCTTGCCTCCATATGCCAATAAATCCACAGAAACAAAAGCAAATAAGCAAAAAGCACAATCTTTGACCTGCTATAGGTTGCTATCACAGAGTAGACAAAAATAAGCAAAAACACCGTAGTGAAATCCCTAAACTTCACATGCCCGAGTTCGTGGTAAATTATCGCCCTGAGGACATCCTCCTCCACTTCCTCCACCAGCCTCCTGCTTATCACTATCGCATTTCCAATCGTGAACGCAGACTTAAAGGGCATGGGAACCACATACACATAAGGATACTCCTCAAAGCTATACCTCTCAAGCCCTAACAGAGAAAAAAGCTTGTGGGCATAAAGCCCAGAAAGAAAAGCAAAAGCTGTGAAAACCATCAGCGAAAAGTCTCCAGAATACCAAATCAAGAGAACAAAGACAGCAAAGTATAGGGCTAAGGGATATTCATGCATGAAAACATTATAAAATTTTCCTTATGTGGCCTTTGTCCCTCCTTTTGCTAATTAGTGTGGCTTTTTCTGGGCAGGTGTGTAGGCCGTATAAGAATTTCTATGAGGACAGAGAAAGAGGTTGGTTTTGGAAAGAGGTGTGCGTAGAGGAGAAGAAAGAAGAGAAGAAAGAGGAAAAACCAAAGGAGACCGCAAAGCAGGAGGAAAAGCCCAAGTATAGATTTTTACCCACCCGTGTTCAGATACCTTGGGACATTTTAGACAGGCTTTCTCCTGAGGACATCCAGAAGATAGAACAGGAAGCACGGCATATAGCCCTCATGTATCCCACAAGGGAGAACATCTTGGAACACATGCGGCTTATTCGTTGGATTAGGGAGAAATCTGTTAAATATGCAAAGCTTAGTGAGTATTACATGCGTCAGGATCCTGTGCTTGCTTATGACAAGCCTACTGCTGTGCCTATGAAGGACGCCCTTTTGGTTTATAGGGAGGGAGAGAGGAAAAAGGTCTTGGACAGGTTTGCAGACAAGATGGGTCTTGTGGTGGTCGTAAAACAGGGCTGTTTTGAGTGCCCTGGTATGCAGCAGGTGTTGGAACTGGCTAAAAAAGAGTGGAATTGGGACTACAGGATTGTGTATGCGGAGACCCATCCCAATTTGGTTCAGCGTCTTGGCACACAGAACTATCCCGATATTTTCTTGGTGGTTAACGAGAAGGGCTACCCACGGTTTATCCGCATAGGCAGTGGCTATATGACCCTAAACCAGCTTGAGGACAGCCTCTTTTTAACCCTTTACATGGAGGGCTACATAAAAGATGAGAAGCTTGTTGTTTATTAGTCTTTTGTGTGCGATTGCTTTTTCACAGGGAGGAAGGACTTACCCTATAGCGGAGTCTGATTTGTGGGAGGAGATAGTGGCACGGCAGGAAAGGGCTGTGCAAAAGTTTAAAGAACTTTCCAAAAAATACGACGAGAACTACATCCAGAACAATATAATGAAGGACTGGAGGGTGCGTCTTCCTTTGGCGGAAAAGTCCAAGACCGAGAGGATAGATTGGGTCTATACTTTGGAGTTTGATGTTCCGAGGGTAGATGACAAGGGAAATGTAGTAGGCGTGCTATATCCAAAGGGATACCGCTTCCGTCCCATTCAGTATTGGCCTGCTACACCACCTCCTTTGATAGTGTTTGATGGCAAGGACAAAAGGCAAATTCAGATAGTCAAAAGGCTTCTTTCTAAGGAACCAAACAGCATGCTGATAACTTCTGATGGTGCGGTGTTTGATTTGATGAAGACCTTCAATGCAAGGGTTTATCTGTTGCATCCCAAACTCCGTGAGGTTGCCCGTATTACTCATGGCGTCTCTGTGGTTAAATTTGACCGTGCTACAGGGCATATAATCAAGGAGGTCTATGGCAGGGATGCGTTGGAGAAAACTCGTTAGCGCCCTTTTGGCTTTTTTGATTTTGGTTCAAAGCGTGCCCGCAAAATCTGTTTGCAGGGCAGGACCCGACACATCCTTGAACATCATCGCCACCATCATCGGCACAGCTTATAACGCCTTTCCCATAACCATAGGAGGTGTTAAGCTTAGCTTTTGGCCTGGTCTTGAGGATATAAACAGTGTTGGAGGCTTGCCGATATGCATATGCTACACTCCCTTTCCAAGATTTGGCATAAAGATTGGCCTATGGGAGGGTATAGCGGTTATGGAACCCGTAAGAATTCCTTGGTGCACGCCCACTCTTCCCATACCCGGAGGACTGACAGGAAAAATTCCCTTTAATGCCCAAGCTATAGGAGGTGCAAACAGTGATGACCAGAAGGAGGGAGAGTTGCGTAGCTTTCAGGTGCATTACTATAAAGCCCTGCCTTGGGCACTTTTGGGAATGTTTTTGGATTTTGCCTGTCTTGAGGCGAGCAATCCCTTTGATTTAGCATACATGACCGAGCTTGACCCTCTTTGGCAAAGCGATATACTGGCAAGCATTTTAGGACCTGAGGCTATTTTGTTTGCCAATCCGATAGCCCAAGCGGCGTGTGCCATAGATGCTATGACTTCTACGGTTGGCTTTCCTTTAGACCCACTCTTTTGGTGCATGGGTTCTTGGGGCTCTATGTATCCTATGAGTGCAAGCCTTCCTCTGGACAACGTGCAAGCAAGCGCTGGCGTGGTGGCAAGGATGCTTTTTAAACTCCACAGGGAACTTGTCCTTTGGGGCTCCTTCGGAAAGGCAGGACTTTGCGGAAGGTATCCCATGCCCATCATGTTCAAAAGTCAATACAGCATCTATCCCATATGGCCTATCCTTCATCCAAAGCGTTTCCCTATAGGCAGACATGCCTTTGTGCAATGGGGCTGGAACAAAAATGTGCCAGTTCTCAATCAGCTTAACAATGTTTGGATGGTCTATCGTAAGCGTGATTGCTGTGCCTTTTAGGAGGAGGCTATGAGTGTGATAGACTTTCAAGACCCTGCAATGCCCATGTCTCCACCCTATGCTAAGGTGGAGGTGCCTTACTGCTACAGCGTGAAGGTCTCTGGAAATGTGGTCCAGCTTCATAGGAACTCGTTCTTTTCCAATTGCGATGAGAGTAAGGTAAGGTATGTTTTGGTAAGATGCAAGGGTGCGGTAAAGGTTTATAAGGATGGGAGGTTGATAAGGGAAGTGCCATGCGTAGGGTCCTTTTGATATCGGTTTTGGTGGGTTTGGTCTTTGGCTTAGACCTTCGTTATCCTGAGAATAACCCGGGCGGAGGAAAAGGCAAAGAGTATGGAGAGAGGGCACGGCGGGAGTATAGCGGTCCTAAAGGAGAGAGTAATCCTACAAGGACAAAGCTTATGCAACCTCTGACTGCACCCAATCAGAAGTTGGTCGGACCTGGTGGCTATCAGTTTGATGCACCTGCGGTGATGTGTGGACAGGGAAATATAAAGGACGAGAAGGTCTTTGCCCGAGTGGTGGTTTCAGATAGCAGCTTTACCTTCAGTTATGCCAGCGACCCTTACAGCGGCAGGTTAGACAAGACCTTTAGCACAAACTTTACCTATCTGTGTGCGGGCGGTATGTGTCAGAATTGGGATGACACACGCAAAAGGTTTACCTCTTGTGTAAGGTTTCGTGTAATCAATGGGCAGGTGGTCCTTCAGCCTGTGGATACCTTAGACGGATGCGTCAATCCCAGAACTCAAGGACAGCTTCCTTCCTACTTTGCAGGACCACTAATTTCTGAACTTTTGGAATACTACAGGACTATGGGCAAACCCATTACCACTTCAAAGATAAACCAAGATACAAGCGGAGTGGCGGAGTATTTGGGAGGCAAGGTAGAGAACTGTCAAGGACAGCCTAAAATTCCTCCGCAGACCCAGTATCTTGGCAATCCCTACACGATGAACGACGCTGCACTTTACTACTACTTTACCTGCAACCCAGCAACAGACCCAACATGCAGGGCGGCTAAAAAAGTCATGGAACAAGAAAAGTCTTCAGACATTAAAAGCTGTGTGATAGAGAGGTATTTTCCCACAGGTTCCAGCACTCAACCTGAGAGAATATGCACCCCTGGGCAGAAGCTTTTCCCTGATGGATACAACTCTACAAACTCTGTTTGCTTTTCTGGAGACAGGTTTTTCAACTTTTCCTCTTCTTTCTGGCTTGAGTGTAATCCCGATGGGAAGGGCTATACCCTCAAGGGCTGGGGCTATTGGGAGGGTGCACCCTGTGGGTCGGCAGACCTCTACCCTCCAGCGCCTCAGGTGTCCTTTTCCTATCCCATAGACAGAACAGTGGATTGGATGCAAATAGGCAGGCTTTCTGTTAATAAAAGGAATGTAGATGACCTGTGGTCTGGACAATGCGTGTCAGATATTAATCCCATGAGGGTATGGCTAAAAAACACCTATTCGGGAGGCAATAATGTGTTGGAGGTAAGGGTGGACAATGCACCCGCTTGCAACTATTTCAGGTGGTCTAAGGTAAATAAAATCATCAACGAACAGATAGGAGATTGCAGGGACTTTGACCAGAACCGATGCAAGATCATCAACGAATGGTGGGAGGACGCCAACGGGAGAAGAATTCAGGTGATTAAAGACGGCAACCCTGTTCAACAGCTAAGCGGGTGTGTGGAAATTCTCAGAGATGAAGAAAACAAGGTATGGACCTCCAATTATCAAACCAGACAAGCACCTCCACAGAACTGCAATTGGCCTCCTAAAACCTGCAAAACCATAGGCACAAGGACCGAATGCAGGCAATGGTGGAGGAAAATAAGGGAGTATAGGTGCAGTCAAACAACCGCAGACAATTACAACTTTGACCCAATGAAAGATAAAACCCTAAAGATTTTATCCACCCTTGAGTGGAACCAAAGCACAGGACAAATGAGTTATCTTGCGGAGGACTGCGACCGCATTGAGAGAACCAACACCATATTTGTATGCCCAGCTACAGGCCGTCAATACTCTTCCTCCTCCTCCTGCAACTCGGATTGCTTTGAGTATATAACCTGCCAACCCAACTGCCCAACAGGAAGCGTTTGGAACCCTTCCCTCAAAAAGTGTGTGGCTAATCCCAGTAGTTATCAGTGTGTGATAAGGTCCGCAAGGTGTGAGTATTATTATTATTATTCGTGGTGGTGGGAAGAAGGTGGAGGAGGCAGATACGAGTATTCTACCACCATTCCTATGACATGTTCCTCTAACTCCTGTAGTGGCACAGCGTCTTGGCGTCAGTGGTGGGGTGGATATCCGTGGTGTAGTTATGATGATTGTTATTGGCGGTCAGGGAATGCAGATATTACTGCCCGGTGTTATGTGGATGTTTCGTCTCGTTATGGGTATAACTTGTTTTACTACCTTCAGAGTGAGTATTGGACGGATGTTGGGTGGCACGGCTGGTCTCTCTCTTTTAGCAAAGCAGACTCCAGGTCTTTCTCTCAATGCACTGGAAGAAGAGAGGTTTTTTATTTGCAAAATTATTTGGCAGCTGAGGTCATAACCATCACCGCCGATATGTATTGGCAACCCGTTTGTCCCTCTGGCTTTACCTTAAGCGGTTCTATATGTGTTGCTGACCCTACATGCCCGCCCGGTGCGGTATATGATAGACGTGTGGGAGTGTGTAGGAACTGTAGAAATCCAGTGCAATGCACCTCTCAGGATATTCGTGTTGAAAAGTATGTGTGTAATAAACTTGGGCAGGAGTTCAACGACCTTCAAACCTGTAAGCAAAACTGTCCTTCTGTTTCTGTCCGCTATATTGGCGGTGCTGGAGCAGACCCTGAGTGTTCCACTGGAGAAAAGTATTGCATAATAAAAAAGACTGTAAATGGCAGAGTTCAGTTTGATACTGTTCAGTGCAATATGTCTGGCACTTCTTGGGTATGTCCTGCGGATGGTGGGCAAGTTGTGGAGGATTGCAAATGCGGAAAGGACCTGAAGATGGGTTTTGGATACACTGCGGGCATGCTTGAAATAATATACTCTGCTTTGAAGGATAGGGCATGCGGACCATGAGGTGGTTTTTTGTTATCTTGTTGTTTTTGGGAGTGATTTTTGCAAGGGCTAACTGCCCTATATGTGATAATACCTGTGGGAACTGGTCTTGCATTACAAACTGTTCTTCAGAAGCGGCAGATTTTACCTTTGACACTTACAGATGTGCGGTGGATAGCAATGGCAATGGGCAAATAGACAGCTGCTTTGAACTCCCAGCCTGCCAACAGATAAGCGGAAGGTATGTGTGCCCTGCGGATTTGGGAGATAGTCTTTGCACCTCTGCGGATTGGCGTGGACCTAATTTGTATGATACAGACCCTAATAACTTTGATGCGGCTATATGGGCGGTATACCAAGGCACCGCTTCCACAAGCTTTGACCAGTATCTAAACCTTCTCTCTCAGTATGCCCTTGACTGTTTTCCTGTGCCGCAATCTACCCAAGACAGGCTTTACGAGTTTGTAAGCAGAAACTTTACCTTTCCCACTTGGGTGTGCGGTGGCGTCCTCTATCGGGATGGCTGGTTTTCCTACAGTAATTGTTCTTACATTTCTTACGATGGCTCACAGTGGAAGGTCAAAGATAATGCCTGTGCTGACCTAAACAAGGTGTGGCAAAAGATAGGGCCTAAGTGTTATGCCACTGCATGGAGGCATACCATTCGTTTTCGGAATGGTTCTACCGTAGAACTCACTTGGAATGTCCCATTGCCTCAGAACAACTTTGACCAAACCCAGCAGTTTAGCGTGGGAGGAAAAACCTACAGGGTTAACCTAAAGTGTATCAATAGCGTTTCAGTGGTGGATGAGGAAAGCGGTGCCCAGCTGGTTTTATGCACCGCTTTTTCAGAAAGTGTTTATGACTCTCAAAACTCTTTGCTTTACCAACTAAGCTGGAACATAGATAGCACTTGGTCTTGCCCTGTTTCTCAACTTAGCCAATTGGGTTCTCAAACTTCCGAAACCCTAACGCCAATCTCTAACTCTCAGTTTCAGGGAGTGGTTCTTGAACGGCCCAGCAGCATAAGCACGGTGGGAGTGGGAGTGGACAAGACAGGCAAAAGGTGTAAGCTATGTGCGAAAAGCGTGCAGGGTCTTAGCGGAGGGATTGTAAAAACCCAAGAGGAAGCGGAAACTCCTCCACCTCCTCCATCGGAAGACACCGCCGCATGTGCAAACCCAAGATTTTTCAGCGGCCAAGCAAGGTTCTGTAGGGCTGGTGGTCTTACCATCGGTGGTGCTTCATGCTGTGGTATATCTGGAATGTTTAGTAGCATGTGTAAACAAAGCGAGAAAGAACTCAAAAAGAAGAGACAGGCGGGACTGTGCACTTATGTGGGAGAGTTCTGTTCTAAGAGGCGGAGATTAGGATTTGCGAAAGTGTGCGTTGAGAGGTCCCGTTCTTTCTGCTGCTTTAACTCCCAACTGGCAAGAATACTCCAAGAGTGCGGCAGACCTCAGATAGGAAAAGGCTGGGGCGATGCCAGAAACCCAGACTGTTCTGGGTATACCATTGATGAGTTTTCAAGGGTTGACTTTACCAATCCCGCTTGCGTGCAGGCTATAGAAATGTGGGCGCAGCAGATGGCGGGTAGAGTGGGAGATAGCATTGTTGGGAATATAGCAAGCCAAGTCAATGAACGGGTCCAGTGGTGGCTAAATAGTGTAAAGAACACCAAAGATTACGGCGGAGAGAAATAACTATAATAAATACTAATGCGAAACTTCAAATACTTTTCTGACTTTGAGAGGCTTGTAAAGGAAGTTCGCTTTCAGGCTATCATCATCTACGCCCTACTTTTTATAGTCCTGTTGGAAGGGATAATGCTTTACAGGGCGACAACCAACAAGATGGTGGTCGTAATCCCTCCGAGGGTGGACAGGGAGTTTTGGGTCTCTGGAGAGAACCTGTCTTACGCATACATAGAACAGGTGGCAGTGTATCTTGCGGACAGTTTGCTTTCTGTAGCACCTCCCAATGTAGACAAAGCCCTCACAAGGGTTATGCCTTTTTTAACCACAGACCCAGCACAGGTAAAAGAAATCAGGGACAGCTTTGCAGCTTATGCCAAAGCAGTTAAGGAAAATGACTGGTGGCAGTCCTTCTATCCCATGAGGGTTGTGGTGAATGAAAAGCAGCAGAGGATAGATGTCTATGGAGTTTTAAGGAAGATGACTGGAAACATCTATGTGGGTCAGGAAAACAATAAGGTAATTTCTTTCAACTATGAAGTTCGCAATGGAAGGCTAATAATTACTGGGGTGAAGTTCTGATGCTTAAGAAGTTTGAAGGAGAGAGAAAGAAGCAGCTTCTTTTTTTGGGTGGAGCTGCGGTGCTTTTAGGCGGAGGTGTGTTGCTTATCAGTGAGATGCTGACTTCGGACAAAAAAAAGCAAGAACAGGCGCCTTCGCCTCCCAAAATAGAGACACCGCCTCCACAAAAGATTGAAGAGGAAAGCTTCAAAAAGGAATTTGGAGAAAGGCTTTCCGCTTTGGAAAAGCGGTTGGAGGAGATGAGAAAGATGCAGGACCAGCAGCAGCAGGCAACACAGCCTCCACTTCTGTCTTCTCCACCTTCGCCGCCACCACCTCCACCACCACCTCCTCCTCCGCCTCCACCGCCTCCTCCTCCGCCTCCTTCTCAGCAGTATCCACCTGTGCCTTCAGAGGAAGGGTCAAAACCACCAGCCATTTCTCGTCCTGTGGATTTGATAGCTATAGAGAAGCAGGAGGTGAGGAAGGAGGAGGAAAAGTCAGTGGAAGTAAAGGAAGAGGTGAAGGCAGAGAAGAAAAGATCAAAGGCTTTAATCCCAGCGGGTGCTTTTGTAAAGGGCGTTTTACTTTCTGGACTTGATGCACCTACTGGAGGGAAAGCCCAGACCTCTCCACATCCAGTGCTTATAAGAATTGTGGACAAGGCAATTTTACCCAATCTTTACAAATCTGATATTAGGGATTGCTTTGTGATAGGGAGTGGGTATGGAGATTTGGCGGCGGAGAGGGCGTATGTGCGGCTTGAGGCAATATCTTGCGTGAAGGAGGGAGGAGAGATTGTGGAGAGGAAGATAGCTGGGTATGTGGCTGGAGAGGATGGCAAGGTTGGGCTTTTGGGTAGGGTAGTCACCAAGCAGGGTGCTATTTTAGCCCGTATGCTTGTGGCAGGGTTCATTGATGGTATAAGCAGGGTATTTCAGCAGGCAAGCACAACAGTAGTTGTGTCTCCTTCTGGAACGCTTTCCACCATAGACCCTAATCGTGCATTTCAGGTGGGTATAGCTGGAGGATTTTCTGAGGCAGCGAGGACTTTGGTGGAGCAGTATAAGAAGCTTGCGGACGAGACTTATCCTGTAGTGGAAATCAATGCAGGGAGACGGGTTGATTTGGTGTTTTTGCAAAGCTTTTCTTTGGATGATGTAGAGGGAGATAAGGTGATAAAGCCAGAACGTGGGCTTAATAGGCCGCCTCCTGACCCAACCGCACCTATACAGTAGGGAGGAAAAAGATGAGGTGGCTTTTGCTACTACTTTTAGCTTTGTTTATGAGTGGATGTTCCAAGATACTTCTTCCTTATGAGGAGGAAAAGCTTTGCAAAAAGGGTCTTGGCTATGGCGTGTGCGGTTCTTTGTCGGATGTTTATGAAGACACTCTTAAAAACCCAGAGTTTTATGGAATTGAGAAGAGGAGGAGGTAAAATGAAAAAGCTTGCGGCACTTTTAGGCTTTTTGCTTGCGGGATGTGCTACTCAGACCCAACAGGTGAACATCAGGCACATAGAACCACAGACGCCCGCAAAACAGGAGAAGGAAAAGGAAGAGGAAAGTCTCTATAAGCGTGAGTTAATGGAAAAGCTTATGAAGATGGTAAGGGAGGAACCCACACCTTTAGCATTGCCTCCCACTGTGTTGAGGGTTTTTATCCTTCCCTATGTGGATGAACAGGGCAGGCTAATTACCCAGCACTATATGTATATCAAGGTGGACGAGGGTAAGTGGATACTGGGAGACTATCTTTTGAAGAAAGGACAGCCTCCGAGGGAATTCACTCCTCTTAAGACGGAGGACAAAAATGAAGGTAAGTGATTTTTATGACCTTTTAGAACGCAAGGGTCTTTCTGAGTATTTGATGCCCGAGTGGGAGGAGAATGAGGTTTTCTTTTTGAGGGATGGAGGAGTGGGCATTGCCTTTGAGTGTATGCCTCTTTGGTATGTCCATCAGAATGTGGAGAATGCTTTGAAGCTTTTCCTTGAGGATCTGCCGCCGTCGGCCTCTGCCCAGTTTATCCTCACCTCCACTCCAGACTATTTACATCTGATTGATTACTATCTTGCCAACAAGAGGGCTGGACTGGTGAACCTAAGAGGAGTGCATGCGGATTTGCTTTGGGAGGCGGTCCAAAGCTATGCACAGTTTTTGGAAAGGAAAGGCCGTGAACCCATAACCAGAACATTTACCTCTTACTTAAACCGCAAGCGTCTTGTGATTACGGTAAAGTATGGAGGTAAAGAACAGGAAAAGCCTCTGTTTTCCACTCTTCTGTCTGTTTTCAGAAAAGGCAATGAACCTGAGGAAAAGACTTTGGAATACAAACTGGCGCTTATTACTCAGCTGAAGTCCAAGCTTATGGGACACTTGGCGGGAGTGGGTTTTCAACCTCGTCCTATGAAGGCACAGGATCTGTATGAGTATATGTATAAGTTGATCAACTTCAATGCGGATTGGCGGGATGTTGGAGAGTATGATGGGACTATTCCTTTGAGAAGGGCGGTGGTAAGGAATGACAACGTTTTGAGGGTGCACGATGACTGCATAGAAGTTGGAGGGATGTTTATCAGAAGCTTTTCGGTGAGGAACTATCCGAAGGAGTGGGGACTTTTTGATGCGGTGAATTATGTAGGTTCTGAGATAACAGGTTCTTTTTTGGACTTTCCATACATGATATGTTTGAATGTGGTGAGGTTTTCGGACAAGGTGTTGGGAAAGATAAAATCCTCTGCCTTGATGGTGCTATCTCAGAGGGTTTCATACAATCTTGTTCCGAGGCTTAAGTTCAAGCATGAAGACCTTTCTGTGGCTATGGAGAGGATAGAACGTGGAGAGGGCGTGTATGGAGTGGATTTGCTTGTTTTTATCTGGGCAAAGACCAAGGAGGAGTTGGAACTGAAATCTTCAAAGATAGTGTCTCACTTTAAGAACCTTGGGTTTGATATAGAGAGGAATGCTTATGTGGTTTTGGCGGACTTTATGAGTGCTATGCCCTTTGGGTTTGACCAGAAGATGGCGGACTTTCTCTCAAAGCAGAGGATAAGAGGGATGTTTGCAAACAACGTGGCCACCTTTGTGCCCTTTTATGGTGGGTGGCAGGGCACAAGGCCAGAGGTATTTTTTGTAAGCAGTTTGGGAGAACTTGTGGGTTTTGACTACTTTTCCAATCCAGCGGGTGGATACAACAGTTTTGTGGTGGGAATGACGGGAAGCGGTAAATCTGTTGTCTTGCAGTATATAGCTTTTAACTACTTGGCAAGTGGCAACAGAGTGTGGATAATAGACATAGGAAGGTCTTATCAGGCTTTTGCGGAGGTTCTGGGAGGAGATTTCATAGAGTTTAGCTTTGAAAGTCCCAAGTGCGTAAATCCCTTTACTATCATTCAAAACACGCAGGAACTGGATGAGTATTTGGAGTTTTTGATAAACCTCTACTATATGATGGGTGCGAACAAGGAAATCAGAAAGTCAGAGGAGAACGAAAAGCTAATAAGGACCTTCCTTGAGGAGGCTATTAAGGAAAGCTATCTCCGTTATGGTCCTGAAAGCTGTGTGGATACGCTTATTGAGTATCTGAAAAAGTATTCCACCGATAGCAGGGTGAACGACTTTATCATCCAGCTTACTCCCTATTCAAGCAAGGGACAATACGGAGTGTTTTTCAACGGATGGTCTCACTTTGAGTTTAACAACTCACTCACAGTTTTTGAGAACGACACTCTGGAGAACATCCCAGACCTGAGAGACCCACTTATCATGCTTTTGACCTTCTTCATTTCTAAAGACATTTACAATCAACACACCTCCACCTACAAACACTTGGTTATCATAGACGAAGCCCACAAGTTTTTGGGCAATCCCAAGATAGACCTCTTCATTGAACAGGCATACAGGAGGTTTAGAAAGCACGGTGCAAGCATTATCTTGGGAACTCAGGGTTTTGAGGACTTTTTGGCGGGTTCAGGAGAGGTCTCCCGTGCAGGTCGGGTTATCATAGAGAATTCTTACTGGAAGCTGTTTGGTATGATTTCCTCCACATCAAGGAATGCCATTAGAAACTCCAAGAGGTTATCTCTGACAGAATATGAGTGGAACCTGCTTGAAAGCGTGCATCCACTGGCGGGAGAGTATGGAGAGATGCTTTTGATCTCTGAGGTGGGTGCGGTGAAGATGCGGATAGTCCTTGATGATTTTATGAAGGCCCTCTTCTTCACAGACCCTGAAACAAGAAGGAGACGCTATGAACTGGTCAAGCAAGGCTACAGTTGGAAAGAAGCTGTAGAAATCCTCAGGAAGGAGAAGGCACAATGAAGTGGTATCATTGGATTTTCATCGTAGCCCTTCAGTTGTTTATCAATGCGTTGATATTGGTTTTCATAGCAAGAAACATCAAGGTGGTGAGTTTTATGGAGATAACCGCTATGGGAGTGGATGAGTTGGCAAAAGCCATTCAGGCGGGAGAAGACCCTCAGAAACTCCAACAGAAGCAGTTGGGAAAGCTGAGGCAAGTTCAGGAAAAACTTGCCAAGCAAAGTGGTATAGTGCTTATCAAGGAGTGTGTAGTCAAAGGACCCTTTGAGGACATCACCCATGAAGTTTTGGGAAAGTAAGTCCAAGTGGGTTTTTGCAGTGGCACTTTTGGGACTACTTTTCTTTTGGCTGTCTCCCGTGAAGGTGGTTTATACGATGGATTTTTCTCTGCCTTACAAGTGGTGGCTGTGGAGTGAGATCTTCTTCAAAATTCAAAAGGGAGACTATGTGGAGTTTGTGCCGCCTGTGGAGAACGAATACACAAAGGGCAAAATCCTTGTAAAGCGTGTGGTGTGCATGCCAAAGGAAACCTTGAGGACTGTTGGGCTTAATTACTACTGCGAAGGTGAATACCTTGGCAGGGCACGAACTCAAGATTCAAAGGGAAGACCTGTTGTTCCCTTTAAGTATGAGGGAGAAATTCCAAATGGGTGCTATTTTGTAATGGGTTTTGCGGAGAAGTCTTACGATAGCAGGTATTTTGGGTTTGTGTGTAGCAAACACATTAGGGCTAAACTTTTCCCTCTGGCAAAGGGACCCGATTTAGACAAATTCTTTCTTGTGGGAGGAGAGAGATGATTTACATAGGGCTTATTTTTGCGGTTGTGTCTGTGCTTTATGCTTTTTATCGCCTTTATGAGTATGTGAAGAAGAGGGCACAGCAATCTCCCAACCCGCAGGTTTACATGAGGACTTTTTGGTTTGTTCTTCCTGTGCTGGTTATCGTTTCCCTTCTTTTCTTTTCTTATGCCTTTCTCTATTCACCTCTTTTGATAACAGGGTTTTTGCTTATGTTTCTTGGGTTTAGCACCTTTATGCTTGGCAAGGATCTGTTTGTGTGGGTTTTGAGGCGCCTGCCATCTGTTAAAAATCCGTATAAGATAGAACCCATAGATGCCAGCTTTAAGATTTTCTATGACCCTCCAGTGAAGGTTTCCATGTCTGCCATAAACAGGCACGTGCATGTGATAGCGCCGACGGGTGCGGGTAAGACTAAAAGCGTGTTTGCACCGATGGTAGCCCAAGCTTTGGAAAAGGGCATGGGAGTAATGTGTGTAGACCCGAAGGGAGACAATGAGGTTATCAGTGCCCTTATAAACCAGCTTAAAGCCCAAGGCAGGTTCCCAGAGGACTTTTATTACTTTGATGTGGCAAAGCCAAAGATAAGTAGATCTTACAATCCCTTTTACGGTGCTATCAGAACCAGAAACTACCATCAAATAGCAGCTACCATTGTGGCCACCATGCCAAAGGTGGGTGGAACCGCTACATTCTATGAAAAGATTCAAGCGGAAGTCACGAGGGCACTTTCAAGGCTACTTTCTATAATCCCTCAGACGGGCAAGATGATAAACTTCATAGACCTTTACGCCCTCTTGGCCTACTTGCCAAGGTCTGTGGAGTATCTTTTGGACCTAATAAAGGACAGCAAGGACAAGGACGAGTTGGCAGAACTTTGGCTAAAGACCATATCCCAAGAGGCAAGGATAAACAAGGACTTTAGAGGTTATCTGAGAGGTCTTCAGCAGCATCTGGCCCTTTATGCCTTTACCTTTGACCCAAGACTACTCAACTCCTATTATCCTGAGATAAAACTGGCGGAGATATTTAAAGAAAGCAAGCTGGCTTATTTCGCCCTAAGGGCTTTGGACTTTCCCAGTGGAGAGAGTTTGGATATAGGAAAGATGGTGCTTATGGACTTGCAGTCTTATGCGGC
>OGCB01000215.1_pt1 | contig 17329 bp, 27 predicted proteins | sample 1570031 | NCBI WGS metagenome assembly OGCB01 (sample SAMN05518655, study PRJEB24509) | hot springs metagenome | isolation source: Octopus Spring Streamers, Yellowstone National Park, Wyoming, USA | place: USA:Octopus Spring Streamers, Yellowstone National Park, Wyoming, USA | collected 2011-10-11 | reverse complement strand
TAATATTGATGGTAATAGGTAACTAAAACTTCTCCAGGCTTTGAAACTTTTCCTTTATTATTTGGAGAATACCATCTTCCATTTTCATTTGAATTAGGTAAAGGATTTTGATAAACATATTCAGTATTTGAATCTGCCCAAACAGATTTGTTAGGCTCGGTAGTAACATTTTTTCCAAATTGTACAAAGCTTATTGTCGGCTCGCCATAGCCTGCTGAGCCAATGACTTGATATTTAAAGGTAATTAAATATTGATGATAATAAGTAAAAGATAAGGTTAATGGTTCTGTAACAGTTCCGCTTGTGACTTGTTCAGTTTTCCATCTTATATTAGCTGTTGAAACTGGTAATGTTTCTGGAACTTCCCAAGGACTATTTATATCTACCAAGTACTTTGTTGAGGTCTTTGTTAAGGTTACAGTCTGCAAAGTCTTATCAAAATAATATTTTAATGTTGGAGGAGAAGAACCAGCTTCGTCTCCTATTATTGAATAACTTGCAAAAATATAAGTATAAGGTAAACCTACTTTGGCTATATAGGTTGACCATCCAGAAGCTCCTCTGCCAAACTCTCCTGCTATCCAAACATTCTGAGGTTCAGAAGGATCTGTACTTGAGCCAAAATATTCACCGTAAAAGCAAATATCGAAGAAACAAAAAGTAGTTTCAGGACCTGTTCCAGCTTTTACAATTATAGGTTCTTTTAAGTTATTAGGAGTAGTTTGATATGAAGCCATTATTCCAGGATAGTCGCTTGATGATGAGTAGCCAAAGACGATGAAAAGAATATCATCTGTGTTAAGTCTTAGGGAACCGTAGAAGAAGTATTTGCCAGACTTTCCGTAATTGAAGTCCTGCTTAAGTTGCAATTTCTCAGTATCTATCTCTATAATTCTTAAGCATGATCTTGTAGTTGTGTCTCCATCAGGTTTGCAGCCCACATTTGCTGTAAATATTAACCTACCGTTTTTCCATATTATATCTTGGATTCTGTAATCTGATGTAAATAGGTAATATGTTGAGCCAAGTTGAGGAGCATCCGGAGGATATGTAAGCGTTTTTACGCTAAAATCATATTTTTTAACTGTTATTGATGGAGGAATCCCTGTAATAGAATAAACATAAACTCTATTATCATAATTAAGAATTAGTGTTGTAGCCATGTAAAAAGTATTAGTTGAACTTAAATGAATCGCAGGTCTAATTGAAGCTACTGTATTATCTAAGCTACTTGCAACATAATTTACAGAAGGAGAGCCTGTAAGTAATTGTTGCTTATTTATTACCCAATATTGAGCACCTTTGTATTCATAGGCCCATAGATCAAATACATTACCTGAAACAACTACTTTATCATTGTTTACTCCTAAGTAAGGATCATAAATAAAGTAATTATTAGGTTGAGGAAAAACATATACATACCATTTTCCTAAAGGATTGCTTGTAGCAGACACAGCTATTCTTATTAAACCTTTTAATGTATTAAGATCAACATCAAGTACGCTTGCAAAGAATCTATCGCTTGATTCATCATAAATTAATCTAGGATAAAAAATAAATTCTCCTCCAAATAAAGAATAAAGATTAATATAACTTACGAAGCTTCCTGTTTTAGTCCAAACGGCTCCTAAAACGTTTACAAATTCTACTACGTGATCCTTACTTACAGCTATTTGAACATCGGGAGTTGCATAGTCGTTATAATAGTTTCCATTCCAGCCATAACGAATTCCTTCAAAACCCAACAGAATTTTTAAATTACTGGATGAAGCTTGATATGCTTCAATTTTTGTCTGCTCATAATTTACCTGATAATAAACTTTATTTTGCTTTTTAAAAGTCAAAATAGGAATATTTTTTGTTTCTTTTTTCAAATTAGCTTTAATTTCTGATAGATCTTTAATTATCGGCAAATCAACTACTTTAATTAAAGGGGCTTTACCGTATGTGAAACCAATATCATTAATGATATTTACATTACTAATTTGCTTTGCTTCTATGTTTTGGTCTTCGAATGAATAATTTAAAGTATAAAGCATTAAAACTAAAATAGCTAAAATAAATAGTTTCATAAATTAATAAGGACTTAGTAATTTATAAATTTTAAGTTTTATTTTCTATATATGTTAAACTTTAAATCTGTGCAATTAAATCTGGAAAAGGAACTTCAAAGACCTTTTATGATTTCTGAACTTCTTATTGCTCCCTTGTTCATCAAGTCGTTATCATCGCTAACTATTGGTATTTTGTATTTCTTGCTCAGAAATAAGAATACTGCGTCGTAATACGTTAAATTCTCGTTGATTGCAATCGTCATTACTTCTTCGTTAAGATCTACATTTTCTATATTCAGAAATCTAATAACTTTTAAGAAATCTTTAGCTAAATCTATTCTCTTTGTATTCAATAAAAAATTCCCTATTTTGTAATAAGCAAGATACGCTGTCAAACATTCTTTAAATAAATCTATGGTTTTTACTTCCTATATTAAAACTAAATTGATGATACTGAAGTATCTAGGACATACTTTATCTTTCTCTGTCTTCTTTGATTAATTTGGCTTCTTCTTCATCAGGCAATCTTAATTCTTTAGATATCTTTTCAGCAGATTTTCTAGCCTCCTCTTCTTCTCTTCTAGCGATCTCTTGCTCTAAGGCTTTCCTTAAAACTTCTGAAATGTTAATGTTATATTTCCTAGCCTTTTCAAGAATTTCCTTTTTAACTTTCGTTGATACGGTAACCCAACTCATGATCAGTAATATGCTATGGTAATAATAAATTTTACTACATTGTTATAACTTTAAATGAGTGATTTCTCACTTTAAAAAAGGGACTTTTAAGATGTGAAGAGAAGACCAGCATTTTATTAAAACCTTTTCACTATCCATCGTATCAGTTATTTCTATCTCTAGTCTTAATGGTCTGAACGACTTATCTAAAACCATAACTACTTCTCCTTCAAAATGGGCCCAATGCTCAGGCTCGCCGTTTGCTAAAACTATTTCAATGACTTCATTTTCATACTTAATATCGGAGAATTTTTGTTCTTCTAATTTTTTAGAACTTTTTCGCTGCCCATCATATCTTTTATTTCTATTTCTAATCTTAGTAGCCTATATAGCTTATCAAAGGTCATTATTATTTCTCCCTCAAAGTGAGCCCAATGTTCAGGATTTCCTTCGTTTAATCTTACAGTAATAATACCATTCTCTCCTTTTACCCTAGATTTAGCCCTGATCCTTGAAGCTTCTTCCAATAATTCATGTGAAGATAAAGGAATATCGATGATCGGCTTATTATTCTTTAAAAAGTTAGCGTAATCTTCTAAGAATTTTGCGTATTTTTCCAGCAAATCTTCCATAATAATTTAATTCCTTGGCAAGATATATGTATTCGTCTGAAAAAGACTTATTTTATAATTTGTCTTAATCTTTCCTTTTTCTCTTTTATTTTGAGCCCTTAATAAAGTTTAAAACATTCAATAATTTAGTTCTTACTTATTTATTTATTCTTCATTAAATTAAAAGAAAAATAACTTCAGATTAAAGTTTAAAATTTAATTTATAAAATATTTTAAAATTACAATGTAATAGAAAATATAAAATTTATTAATAATTAAGTTTTATTCAATAAATCTTTACTATTTAATACTTTTATATATTTTAATGATTTATTTTTAAGTTTTTCATCATCTGTTACTAATATTAATTTATTTTTTATAGCTAAGAATAAATAGGATGCATCGTATATTGTTAGTTCCTCCTTTACTGCAAGTTTAAGAACTTCCTTTTCATAAGCACTAATGCTTAATATTTCGAAGAGCTTAAAAGCCATAGTTAAAACTTCTATGTATTCCAAGGCTGTTTCTTCATCGATTTTGCCAAATTTATGTTCTTTCCATATTGCATTCATTGTTTCATATAAGGCTAAATTTAATGAGAATCCTTTGATAAAAGCTTTCATAAATCCCTTCTTAATTAGATTTACTATTGCACTTGCATCAAATAGATAAACCTTATCTTCCATCCCTATCTTCTCTTATTATTCTTGCTATTTCTTCATCACTTATGTGAGATACTTTATTTATTAGCTCCTTTGCCCTATTCTCAGCTTCTTCCAATATTCTCTTCTTGACTTCTTCCTCTAAAGCTCTTCTTATGACAGTTGAAGGTTTTATGCCATATTTATCCATAAGCTCTTTTAACTCACGGGGAATTTTAACTGAAATTGTAACGTATCTCATAAATATAAAATATTTCTTATTTATATAAAGTTTACCTTATATTAGTTTACTTTAAATAAGATGTTTTCTGTTCTTAAAACATTCATATGTTAAAATAGCTTAGGCCTAAGACAAAAGATTAGGTCTTTTGCTAAACTTGCTTCCTCTTACTCTTGAAAAACTCGAAGGTACCTTTTCAAAGTGTTTTATCATCCTTCTCATTGATTTGTAGCTGAATGTATTATTTGGTAGGCAGTAAAATCATGAATATTTTTGATATATAATTTTAAATTTAAATAATTTAGTGTGATGTTATATTATGGTTACTTTTTCAGCTGAATTCATCGAAAAAATGCGTAGGAGGCTAAAGAAATACGAGGAAGCTGATCGTAGCGAAGTGATGGCGAGGATAAGAGTAGTAGTGGACAAACTTGATGACTTAGCATCTGTAGCTAGAGGTCGAAGTCAGAATACTTGGCACACTGATGAGAACGGTCCAAGTCCGCTTGAATACTTTATATCCGCTCTAGGAATGTGCCAATGTGTGCACTATGCCGAATATGCAGCTGTATCAGGGATCAAGCTTGAGTCATTAACAATAGAGATAAAAGGCGACTTCAGGGTTACGAGGCCAAGGAGTCTGAAGAAGATTGAGTACACCGTGTTCATTCAGAGCCCAGAGAAACCTGATGTAATAAAGGAGCTAGCCCAGAAGGCTGCCGCAGACTGTTATGTAACTCAGACATTAAAAAAGGCATGTGAAGTCGGTGGTCGCCTAATATTGAACGGGATTGACATCGGTGAAATTCCCTAATACGTAGTTGAACAAAATAGGATTAATAGTATTAATAGATTGCTAAAATTACTAATACTTTACAAATGGAATGAAAGTCTTGCCTTTTAAGAGAAGGAGAGGACTTAAAGAAAGAAAAATCATTACTACTCTTTCTTTTCTTTCATACTCTATCGTAATGTCATTCAAAAAGAAACAGTAAATTTATAAGGGGAAAGGAAGATAGATTTATTAGATTGCCTTTACTAAACATTCACCAATTCCAGCGGAAGAAATCGTGAAAAGAATAATGGAAAAGAAAGAAAACAAACAACCGCTAACATTTGAGGATGTTCGCAATATCAAAAATCATCTTTCATCATTTACCCCAGAACAAATTGCCGTTATCCAAGATATCTTAAAATCTGAAGCTGAAAGAAAAGTTAAAGAGTATAAGTCTAAAACAGGGTTGGAACCTATAAAAACCCATTAGAAGACATTACTGAGGCATCATATAAAGAAGGTTTAAAGCCTTTTATAAGAGCATGGGTTCGTGCTTAATATTTATTACGTAACGAGAATTTATGGAGAGAATTTGATGAAAGAAAAATCGACTATGATACACTTCTACGTAAGACAATAACAGCCTTTAATGAATTATACTCACTTATTACTCAGTAAAAAATTTGGAGAAAAAGGATTATTTTTATTTAGGGCTTAAATTATCAGATAAACTCTACAAATATCTGGAGAAAAAAACTTATTACCTGGTATCCAAATATACGTTTGCTAGCTGAAGGTGTGGAATGGTTCCATGATAATATTAAAGCATGAAATCATTATTTGATAAGCCTTTAGGAAGAAATGTTATGTAACTGTTCATATAGATGATGCGTTAATTAAAGCAAATGAGTTGGGCATCGACGTTATTTATGGCAACATTGTAAAAGAATAAACAATTGTTTTACTACTCCGTTAACATTTATTATTAATTCCCTTTATGAAACTTGCATTAATAGTGCTTCCGTAGGCTTCAATTTCTTATGAACAGGATCAGGCATTAAACCCAATTGTTCCATAGTTACACTACCAAGCAGATAAATTCCTTCATCACCGAAGACAACAGGAGTAGCACTTGCTCTATAACCTTCAATTTCGATGCCAATCTCGCCTAAAGGCTTCTCAATAACCCTCTTATCAGCTAATCTTAACCTAATCAATCTGATGGACTCTATTTCAAGCGACTTGAGAACATTAGCTGGTATAACGGTATATGTTGCACCTGAATCGACTAAAAGCTCTAAATCTATTTTGATTTCTGGCTTTCTTGGATTCCATACAGTTACCTTAACAGTAAAAACTCCCATTTGCTAATACCTCTCAATTTTTTTATAGATTTTTATTAATATATTATTTACAAAATTTCAGCCTTTAGAATCCATAAAAGTTATAGCTGAGACTATTTGCTTACCGAAAGATAAATAGTTGCAAATTGATGGTTAAAATCACGAGTTATCTTAAAAAATTAATTTAGCATGGTAGGAAAGTCAAAATGCTGAATGAAATTTATGAAATTTAATTTAATTGAAAAAATGCGCCAGGATTTCATAAGCATTTTAACCTGCTCTAAAAACATTAGGACTCCGTCCATACTAATCTCAATAGTTGCACTCCTCCAGTTTCTTCTTGCAGGGATATATTATAAATATAAGAATTCTTGTAACATTATTCTCTTACTTGCCTAAATGGTAGATATCTTCGCATAGATGATCTACATGTAAGGGCTACTACTTATGAAAGTAAGTTTTCAGATTTTAAATATAAAGCTCGCTTGCTTTCTTTGCTCTATCTACTTTTTTTAAGAGTATTTCATCATATGTTATTAATGGTGCTTCTAAAATGTTTGAAAGAGAAACATACAATGCATCATAAATTGTGATATCATTTTCAAAGGCTATTTGAATTGCATCATAAATCAATTCTTCAAATCTATGTAATACTAAACCAATTTGCATAGCAGCTTTTATTCCTAATTTAACATCATTTTCGCTAAGATGAGAGTATCTTAAAACATTTGCGAGTTCAATGAAAATTAAATCAGGAACATGAGCTTCTATTTTTTTGTTTGCTATTTCATTTCTTATTCTTTTCATATAATCAGATTCCTTTTCTATTAAAAACCACTTAGCTATAGCACTTGCATCCAAAACTACTTTCATTTTTCTCTAAATTCTCTAATTAAATCCTTAGCCTCCTTCTCTAACTTTGCTTTATTTGAAATTTCTTCCATCTTTGCAATTGCCCATTCTATTTCTTTTTTTCTTACTTCTTCTTCTAAAGCTTTTCTTAAAGTTTCACTTATATTTAGACCGTATTCTTTAGCTTTTTCAACGATCTCCTTCTTAACTTTGGTAGACACAGTAACGTAGCTCATATATTTATTACCTTATATGTAGTATATTAAATTACTCCCATATAATAAGTTATGAATACTAATTGTAAGATTACTTAATATTTCAAATTTCACAATTTATTTATCAAACCGTTTATGTTAATTAGATTCTCTTTCGAATGATTCGTCAATAGCTGGCATAAATGTAAGTGTATATATTATGTTATAAAAAATTTAATTAATTATGTACCTTCTTAATTATTTAAGCTTTCTACCACATCTACTACAATAAACATCCTCAGGATTTACAGGAGAACCACAATTTGGACAATAATTAGGAGTAAAATAAGTTATGCTTGGCTGAGCAGACTGAGCCAAAGCTTTCCTTCTTTTTATAATATAAAGTGTAACTGTAACAGCTGCTACTGCAACCGCTGCTATCACTCCAATAATAATCCACCACATTATATTATCTGATATTAATCCTGGAACACTTGTTTCAATCAAATTTAATTTCACAGTCATTTTCATTTGTCCTGAAAACATTGGCATTGATCCGCTCATACTAATTTCAATAGTTGCGCTGATTAAAACGCCCTTGTTATATTTATATGACATCGAGGCAGATGCTCCACCGTATGGTCCATATGGAGAAGTCGTAGAGGTTTGGAATGGGCCAGAATAGGAAGGATCAACAAAAAGTTTAGGTTCAGTTGATGGCTTTTCATCAATTTTATAAGACATCTCAGTAGATTCGCCTCCATTTGGAGGAGGAAAAGTTCCAGGTGGGCATTCACCAGTAATCTTAACATTTCTGGCAATTCCTTTAGCATAAACATATGGCAAATCTATTTTTGTGATTTCCACTCTCATATTTCCTTCAAAGCTACATGATATGCTAGTAACATTACCAGCAGCAGTAGCAGTTCCTGTAACAGCCCCCTCAAACTTATATACAAAATAATCTCCAACCTTATACACTGGCTGAGCTGCTTCTCCAGAAACATAAGTTAAACTTAGGAAGATTAGCAAAATTGATAGAAAAACTGGTGGAAGTTTTGTAAATTTTGCTAAATCATTTCTCATAGTATAAATATAATTTTTTTATATATAAATTTTATTAATTAACTTTCATTTCTTCATTGTTTTAATAAGAACTATCTTTTTGATCGAATACGAAATGATTTGCTAAAACTAATATCAGCACGTTTATAAAAATTTTGAAAATTGTTCTTCCTTTTTATCTAGAAACCTCAGCAAGCCTAGTGTGTCTCAATAAATTGTTCTTTTATCTTTTGTTTAATTATTTGATGAGATAGTGATGAATTTGGGAAAGAATTAGTACTATTTAATTACTAATAGAGTACTTTAAAGTACTATTCTTGTATTCATCGGTTCAATATTGGTGCCATAATAGTACTAAAGAATATAGCTTCGATATACAAAAAAATTTAAATACTTATTAGTACTAATTTCTTATAGCGATGGTACTATGAAACAAGTTAAGTTCTATATTGATGAAGAGCGTTATGAGAAGTTAAAGAAGCTTGCAGATGAACAAGGACTTTCTGTACCATTCTGCGTTAAGAATTTAGTACTAAGAGTTTTAGGTGAGTTTGAAGAAGGAGTTGAGGATAAAATTAAGTATTTAATCCAGAGAAAGGAACAGTTAGAAAAAGAAGTTGGACGAATGGGAGTAGAGTTGGCTTTACTTAACAGAAGAGTTGAAAAGCTTGAGCAAGAATTATACAGAAAATCTTAGGGACTTCTAAAAGAGTATAGTGATGGCCCGCCGACGGCCATCATAAACAATGTTTTAAAGAGCCAGCATATATCCTGTAACTCCGATAGATCAAGCTTTTTATCGGCTAAATCTAGCTTGATCCTGTAAGCCTCCATATCCAATGCTTCAAAGATTAGGGAAACTGGCAACTTATCAACAAGGAATGCCTCAATTTCTATCTCTTTTCCTGAAATCTCGACGAGGATAAATCACTGCAATCTTTGCTCAAGAGCATCCAATAAAGGCTTTGTTTAATGATGGTTATTACTTATTTCATTGGTTTTATTTCATAACCTATCGATCGAAACAGACTTTTCAACTATAACGTGCCTATAAATCCTATCTTGATTCCATCAATGCTTGATTCCCACGCTTTTCATTATGAGTTTAAGACTTCTTTTAATAACGGGTTGATTTAAAGTCATTTAATGGTTTTTTAATAAACAGAAATTATTATGCCTTTTTTCATTATTTAACTTATAATGTCTGAAGGCTTAAAGTTATCTGAGATGGATATTAAAGAAATTCTAGATTTAGTTAAACATTTAAGCGAAGAAGAAAAGAAAAAACTTGAAGAATTCAAGAAATTGATACCCTATTATTATCTAGGCTACTCACCTGTAATTTATGAGTTAGAGGTTAATGTCTAGTATTTTTTCAATAAATTTAATCTAAAAGAAATTCTGTGAGAAGCAACAACGACTTTCAAAAATATAGAAGTTAAAAATTTATAAAAATTAAATCATGAAATAATAAATAAGCTCTTAAAATATGATAAAAAGATAGATATTTTGTTTACTTTTCTAATTTAAAGCAAATTTTATCTTAAGTTTTCTGATATTTAGGGAGGATTGTTTGCCGTGTAGCATCTCAAAGCATCAGCATCAAGTCTGAGAAAAACTGCTGCTATGTATTTTCCTGATTCGATGAGTTTTTGGTATAACTCATTTGCAAGCTCCTTAGTAAGCTTTAAACATTTTTCCCATTCGTTTCCTTCTAGCCAAAATTTTAGACCAGCATTGGCAAACATGCGGAATTCATCTAAAGCATCTGTTGTAAAAACAAAATTTTCAATATAACCCCAATATGCTATAGCTCCGTTTTTATAAGCTTCAACACCAAGCTTTTTTGCTCTTAAACAGTTTACTCAATAAACCTCATGATTTGAAAGTATGTTTAAATTTTTAAATCTATGATTTTTCGTTTGCAGAACCATGGTGGCAATCTTCATTTCCATGACCCTCGTGTATATAATTTGGATTACACTTCAAAATTTCTTCAACTTCGTTCTTGAAACTGGCTTATCGCTTATATTAATTACTTTATAACAAGAATATTACAAAGCTCTAATTCTCTTGACCATTCAAAGATAAAAGAATAGCTTCATCAAATCTTGGAACAATATACTTTCAAACCATACTTAATATCTTCTCTCGAAAAGCTTTGTTCTCTTTAAAAAGCCTAACGCTCTCCTCTAAAAATTTATCAACAAACTGCTTCTCATCATTGTTTAGCTTTTCGTAATTATCCAACATGTTAATGAATTCTTTATATGTATAAGATTTGAAGCCTATTATATAAATTCGTTCATTCGGCTTCCTTTCAGCTTCTATCTTTAATGCCTTTATTATGATATCGATCTCGTTCACGTTTATTTAATAAATTATTTAATATATATGTTTTTTTAAGATAACAAGCTTATGGTTACATGAAACTCTTGTATTATAACTTTACAATTTCTCTTATAATTGATTTTATTTATAAACTTTAGAAGTCAAAAATTTATCCTGATAAATTAATATCTTAAATAAAAGTCCGAATGAAATTTAAAAATCGAAAGTTTTTATAGCTTTTTTCTTAATATTATTATGAGCATTGTGGAGACAGAAAGACTAGTAAAGTTGGAAGGAAGGATTGAAGAAATGTCTAAAAGAATGGACGATTTTAAAAGCGATATTAACTCATTGCGAAACGAAGTGATAGCTACAAGGAATGAGCTCAGTAGCAAGATAGACACTTTAGATAATAGAATAGATTCAACAAATAATAGAATAGACACGACAAACCAAAGAATAGACTCTTTGAGAGAAGAAATGAAAAATGAAATTATTTCTTTGAGAAATGAAATGAGGAGTGAAATTAATAGCCTAAGAAGTGAAATAATCAGTTTAAGGAGTGAAATGAACAATAGAATAAACGAGCTTGATAGAAAACTTGATAATCGATTCCTTTGGCTCTTAGGAGTGCAAATATCAACATTGGTTGCTATAATTTTAACAATATTACTTAAATAATTTTAAATTTTTTAAAATAGTTGCATAAACAATTATTCAGCTGATCTAAATTATTCACGCAACCTCTGAACCGTATGTGTAGCATCAAAGCCCAGTAAAGCCTTTGGTCTCGCTTTCGATTTGATCATTATTTTAACCAAATAATCGATTAATTCGGATTCACTAACGTTATTTTCTCCTAACCATTTAACTGATAAAACAATTTTATTTTTCATATGGAAAATAATCAATGAGTTTTAACCATAGTTCTAATGCCTCCTTAGCTGGAAGGTTTACTATATTCTAGCTACTTTTTCGTAGAGTTTATCTTCGTATACTTCTATGCTATAAGCACAGCCTGAAAACATAGCCATCAAGCTAGAGATATAGTTTTGAAGAATAGACAAAGATTCCATAATCTCACTTTCGCTATTATTTTCTACAATCATATATTTTTACCTTTCTTTTGATATGATAATGTTCACAATCAAATTTTTTAACCTAAAAGCTTATATAAAAAATAGAGAACATGGACATCAAAGTAACATTCATAGCTTTAACATCAATAATAATTTTAGCTGCACTTGGAATCATTATTTCCTATCAAACAAACCCATCAAATACAGTTTGTGTTACCACGGTTGTGATAACTATGTTTACTACGGAAAGATTCAACACCAATACTATTCCAATTTATACTTCGCCCGTTATATCATGTGATAAACCATTTAATAAAAACTATATGGGATGGGCTCCAATAAGTGAGCTTAGTAAGTATGTGGGCTTCGCGGAAACTATTCCTCCAGAATATGAAAAGAATCCTCTTTTATACTTAAAGTTTTTTATGGATAACTACATAGTAGTGCATGCCAAAGTGGTTTCTTTAGGAGAAGCCTATCAAGAACATTCTTTTATACCTGCTATATATCATTTACGTTATAAAATATTAATTTTGGATATTATATTAAATAAGTCTCCTCTTTCATTAAGCGTAGGGGAAACAATTGATATTTATTATGTCGCACACAATCTGGAAGTTCTGAAAGAAATGGTCTCTAAAGGAAATACGAATGTTACTGCGCCTAAGGTAATTGAGAAGGCTGATCCTCGTCAATTCACACACATAATTATGCCATTGGATGTAGGAAATGAATATATTTTAGGCTTGTGGTTTATGAAACCAGATGAGCCTTCTAAAATCTTTGTAGCCAAGCATTACTTCGTTTTCGATTCAAAGGTTTATTCTCCAGATAATGTAGCTTATCCTGTTGATTCTGAACCTTTAACTAAGGCTTTCTATAAAGTATGCGGAATGCCTTTATCTGATTTTATTAATTTGATAAAATATGTCAACAGCTAAATTAATAGATTTTAAATATGTTCTTTTTACCTTTTAAGTATATATTGGTTAAGAAGCTGGACGGCGTCTAGTCATTAGTATTATTCCAACACTGGCTATTATCATTCCGATACCAACAGAAGTAATTACTAAACCTAAGGTTTGCAATCTCTCGTTTGCAACAGCCCTTTGTTTGGTTACACCCGTATATTCAGTATTAATTACATATGTAGTATCAATACGTTGCAGAGTAGTTATGATGTATGTAGTTATTGTAGTATGTATCGTTTTTGTCCATGATAATACAGCAAGATCTGCATAAAAGGAAACCTTAGCACTGCCAGCGATCTCATAATAAACCAATTTCAATGTATATTCTCCTGGATTCAAGTTAATAACGGTACTTTTTTCTCTATATTGGTCGAATGGAGGTAGCGTTAAGGTAAGAGTTACGGTTTCATAAATTGTAGTAAATAATTTTTCAAAATTATTGTTTAGTGAATAAATAACCAGAAAATCCAAGAAGACTAACTTGTAATAAGTAAATATTTTTATACTTGAGAATGCTTATTGCAATAAGTTTTCATTATACTTAAATAATTAATTAACAATAATAATAAGAGATGAGCGTAGAATTGGATAAGAGTCGAGTGGTTAAAGCGTTTGTACCAGCTATTGATATGCTTGATATGTATAGCAAGATTCTTAGAGAAATGGCCAGTGTTGAAAAAACGGAAGGAAAGAGAATTGATGAATTATTAAAAGAAGTAATTAGTTATGACTCATTAATTATGTTATCTAAGAAAATGACTCCTGAGTTATATACTCAATTCATCACAGCTCTCTTAAGATTAACAACAATATCAATTAAAGCGCCAAATCCTTTAATTCTTCCATCTGAGGAGAAGGAAAAGTTGGCGTCTGAAATTGATGAAATAGTGTTAATTTTAAAGAAGGTATTTAGTCAGTTGAAAGAAATATGAGCATAACGAATAGCATCTTTGACTATATAACAGGAAATAAAAACATAGAATTTTTAAAAGAGATAACTGGCGAATTAAACGTAAGTTCTGCTATTATGACTACTATACAATCTTATTTCAAAGCTATGAATGATTTCTTAGAAAAAATGTTTGGATCTGAAGAAACTAAGAGAGTTCTTGAGGATATTGTAGCTCGTATTGAGGCTGAGAAATTGCTTAAGAAAATTGAGGAGCATTTAAAAGATATTCCAGAACTTCCTCCAGGCACTGTAGTAAAGTGGATCAGAAGTGACAGGGAAAGTCATTGATTCATCAGTTTTAACAAAGTATTTATTGAAAGAGAAAGATTGGGAAAAGATACATGAGATACTTCTCGAAAGACCATACACGTTAGACTTAGCTATGAAAGAGGTTGCTAATGCTATATGGAAGAGAGTATTTCTTCTAAAAGACATGGATATCAAAAGAGCATTTATGATCCTTAATGATCTTTTCGATATGAAGATGAAGCTACTTCGTGTAGAACCTCAAGACAATTATTTAAAATTAGCTTTTGAAATAGCTATAAATACGGGAACAGCACTTTATGACTCGCTATTTATTGCGCAGGCTTTTTCAAAAAATGCTATTTTAATAACAGCAGATAAAAAGCAATATAAAACAACTTCTGAGTTAGGTTTAGCTTCTATTTTAATTTAAAAAATAGAGGAACAGTTAAACTAGATCAGTTTTTTAAAATTTATACGAAAAAGAGAAACTTTACAGATGTGTCGAATACTAGTATCTTCTTTTCTTAATTTTATTTTATATATCACCTTTGACTTCAAAAGGCTTTATCTTATGCTTAATAGCTTCATCTAGCATCTCAAAATAAGAAAGTCCTGCAAGCTTTGCAGCCAGTCCTAGAGATATCTTTTTCTCTCTTAACATCTTCAATGCTATTTCTCTCCTTCTCTGCAGAATGCTATCCTCAACTTTTCTTTTCTTAATTGCAAACATCCCTAAAATTCTTAATATTATTTTCTTAAAATTGCTTTCCTTGGATGAGGTTACATAAATATAAAGAAGCAACTCATCTTCATCAAGGCTTTCAAGAAAATCTACATTAGCTTTAATTATTTCTCTTTCCTTAAAATTTTCCCAAAGTTGTTTAACTATCTCATAACCTTTTTCAGTTAGGCTTAGATCTTTAATTAAACCAGATTCTTCAAGTTTGCTTATATATTTTTCCAGTGTTTCGCTGTATGGTCCATAACTAGAAGACTTAAAATTTAATCGTTTTAATTCTTTAAAAACCTCAATCAACATAAACATTTCCTTCTGGAACCATAGCTTTCCTTTACATTTTCCTTCATGAGCATAAAGTAGCATAAGTATATATTTTTCAACAATTGAAAGTTCAATATTACTTATTTTCATCATATATTTATAACAATAAATAATCATAAATTAATTATTTAATTTTATGTCAATTAAAAACTGAATTATCAGTATAGATGATCAATTAGAGGGTAGGTTAGAAATAATAATCAAATATATCTATAATTTTTATAATATATTATAATATATTATAGTTAAATGCCCCAACAAGCATCATTTCCGAAAAAAGTTATAAAAAGAGAATTAGCAGAGAAGGTACCGATGAAAATTTTAAAGCAAAAATGCAAAGAGTTTAAAAAATTCGAGAGAGGAGCTGATTTTTACGATATGGCAATGCAGATCGTAGATAAATTTCCATTGCAAGCCTGCATCATAATACTTGCAACATGGAATATGGGAAGATTTAGGTTTGTAGTAAAGAATCGCCAAAACTTAATTAAATTAAAGAATGCAATCGAGAAATGTAAACCGCTCTTTGAAAAAATAAAGCATGAAAACTTTCAAAACGTAAATTTTGATTCAATTAAAGATACTGTTGCAGAAATATATTCAACTCTTTCTAAAATTAAGGGAGTTGAGTATACTGGAGCCTCGAAAATAATGCATTTATTTAACCCGAATTTGTTCGTAATGTGGGATAGCTATATCAGGAATTATTATCGTTTCAAAGGTGATGCTCAAAGTTATATAAATTTTCAAAAACTAATGCAGAAGAAGTTTGGAACCATTAAATGGAATAAAACAGGTAAGACTCTAGCTAAGGCTATCGATGAATATAACTATATAACTATTACTTTTCCTCGATTGGAAAAGCAAAGGAAAAAAAGGCATAGTAAAGTAAAAGGTTTAAAATAGAAATTTTAATAAGTTCTCTTTCAATTTAATAAGTGATTTGATATTTTTGAGGAAAATGAAAGTCTAATTATTTAATTTAATACATAGCTTACTTAATAAGCTTAGCTCTTAAAGCTTTTAGAAGCGGCAAGGAAGAATCCATAATGCGCTTAGTGATCGACTTTATTTGGTTTCCTTCGCTGTTCTCGCTACCAATGAACATCCTTGTGAGCGCATCAGATAGTGTAACTCGAATGATCAGGTTCATTCTAGAAGGACTGGAGCTTGGTCTTGTACTTGACTGTGCCGATGAATTCAAAAATCTCAGCTTGGAAGAGAAGTTGGAGATAGCTAAGGAGTTTAACAGCAAAGGTTCTCTTCGTTTAACAAAGTACAAAGATAAATCCAAGTATGATAAGGAATCTGATGATAAAGAATCTCTTCGCTTGGTGGATTTACTTGGCAAATTATTGGAAGAAAATACTTTACGTGAGTTAAAGAGATTTTACGGAATGATTTCAGAGAAATGGATTCATGCATCAACACATTTAACTAATTTAATGACTGATGAGTCAATAAAGGAATGGCCTCCGCCAAAAGTGCTATATTTCCCTCCTCTAGAAGAAAGAAAAGATGAAGCTGATGAATTGACAGAGATCTTAAGAGAATTTAACAAATATGCGGATATTCTCGTAAAAGAATGGGGAAAAAGGTATATAGGATAAAGTGAATAGCTTTTCAGTAGCAGGAAAATCGTTTATTAGGTAACTTTTTTCATATGCTTAACGACGCCTTTAACTAAATCTTTAAATGGTTTTATTGCGTAATATAAATATGGCTGTATGCCCTAATTGTAAAACGAACGTAACTAAGCAAAGTAAAAGCTGGAAATATGGTCGATTTACCGTAAATGCTTATGAATGTCCAAAATGCAACATGAAGTTCTGGGAATATTATAAAAATGGAAAACATAGTTTTACTTTAAAATTTGAGAAAGGTAAAGGATTTGTAAAGGCATAACTTATCTTATAAAATTAAATTTTTCCGTTTAACGAATCCTCATAAAATTTTTAACAATAAATTTTTAAATTTAATAAAATTTTTCTAAGAATATTATAGTAACTTTTAAATCTTAACCTATATACTCTTGATTTATGATAAGAAATTTCTTCTTAATGTTTTTAAATTTTTTAAAGATGATTACTATTATAAAAATAAAACAAGAATGCTTGTGAACTTATTAAAACTCAGCTTCTTTCCATAATCTATTAAAGAATGTTTTGCATACTTTTACAGTAGCTCTATCAGTAATGTAAAGTCCGATCTGTCTTTGGTTATCAAGTCCGTTAGC
>OGCB01000212.1_pt1 | contig 17346 bp, 27 predicted proteins | sample 1570031 | NCBI WGS metagenome assembly OGCB01 (sample SAMN05518655, study PRJEB24509) | hot springs metagenome | isolation source: Octopus Spring Streamers, Yellowstone National Park, Wyoming, USA | place: USA:Octopus Spring Streamers, Yellowstone National Park, Wyoming, USA | collected 2011-10-11 | reverse complement strand
CGCCTTGCTCGGAGAAGGGCTTGGCGTTGAGGTGGTAAGGCAGGAGGGGGACGAAAAGCGGGCAACTGGAGTCAAACGCGGCGGAGGCAGGTCACGACGACGGAGGGAACCTTACTCCCGTCAACAGCTTTCGCCGACTTCGACAGCGAGATCTCCCCTCCCTTCGAGCGGCACTCGTTGATAAACTGTTCCATCATCCGCAGCGATTCCCGGGCGACAGCGAGGTTCGTCGGGCTGCTCAGGTCGGTCGGCAGAACCACCTCCAGGTCCCTGTACTCGTACTTCTCCCCTTTGGGAGAGGTCACCACCACAGCCTCTTCCGGCGCCTCGTAGGTGCAGCCCACCTCCACTACCGTCGGCGAGACCTTCTCTATGTACGGAGAACCCTTCCTAGACGCGCACTCCTCCAGGAGCCTCTCGGCCTCCCTCAGCCCCCTCCTGGCGTCAGTGATATCGATCCTTGACACCAGCCTCCTCGTCGGCATGGCCAGCCTTCCTACCTCAGGGCCCTCCTCTCGCGGGCTATGGCGGCCGCTATCCTGCCTATGTTCGCCTTCCCGGCCAGCTTGATGCCCAGGATGCTAGCTATGGCCCCGCTGACCATCATCGCCATGACCGCGACCGGCAGGTCGGAGATGGTGATGTCCATGGCCCCTCCCACGAGCGCCGTGACCATCACGAAGACCACGGCGATCATGAGCGAGTAGAGCATCGTCCCCCCTATGGCTCCCGTTGTCAGGTAGTAGCTGACCGCTGCCGCGAAGATCGCTATGAACAGGAGCGCTATGTAGCCCGCTCCCCCGAGGCTCGGCACCGTGACTCCAAGGCTGTTGAACAGCACCTGGAGCGCCGCGAATAGGACCACGTGCAGTATGGCCGTCACGAAGGAGGCCGCCAGCCCCGTCTCGTCCCGCTCCGCCATCGTCAGGACGACGCGGTTTCGTCAATATATCCTTTGGCGCATGAGAAAGGCCCTCTCCGTGAACTCCCGCCCCATCTCGACGACCTCAACGTTCCAGTCACCCCTCATCCACGAGCTCTGGCCCCTGGCCTTCTCGAGGGCGTAGACCGTGACCTCGGACTTCCTCGCCATGGCCGAGAGGAGCTTCAGGGCCCGCTCCCTCTCCCTCTGGTCCTCGACCTCCGTGTCGGTTATAATGTAGACCGCGCTGTAGTCGCCGGACCTCAGGGAGGCGTCGAGGGCGTCGGCCAGCCCGGTCCCTCCCATGAAGACCACGGAGGCTATGTCGCCTATGGCCTCCTCGTAGGACCTTCCGTACTTCCTGAGGAGGTGGGCACCGTTGAAGAAGCATATGCTCACCCCCATGCCCCTGTCGGCCGCCGAGAGGACCAGGGCAGCCGCCGCCAGCCTGCAGTAGTAGGCCGCCCTCCCCCTCATCGAGCTCGAGACGTCCATCAGTATGAGGGCCTCGCCCCCGGCTCCCCCATCCCCCTCCTCGTGGCCCCCGAGCTTCAGGGAGGCGACGGGAGGCACGACGGCCCCGAAGACCCTCAGCGTGTCCACGACGCGCAGCTTCTGCGGGTCGTCGCCCACGACCCACTGCTCGTAGAACCTCTCCCCGCCAGCCCTCCTCTTCGGCCTGACCTCGTGCACCCGGGAGAGCAGCTTCATCCTCATGGCGGTGGCGACGGGACCCCTGTGGAACAGTATCTGGTCGCCGAACCCCCTGCTGTAGTCCCTCCAGCCGTCTATGGCCCCCTCCAGCGTCTCCGGGTCCAGCTCCGCGAGGGCCAGGGCCTTGTGGAACTCATTGCCCCCGCTGTCGTCCGGCCTCACAGGGCCCGCTGGAGTCCGCGGCGCCCCCGCCCCTCTCGCTCCTGGCGGGGGACTCTTGAGGAACCGCGAAAGCACGTCCGCCAGCATCTCGAGCTTCCGGACGATCGTCACATGATACCCGAGTATCTCCGCTATCCTCTGGACGGCTTCCGATATGTCCTCTTCAGCGACTATGTCCCTGTGCGCCGTCCTGTACGCGAAGCAGACGAGGAGCTGGCCGAGGGGCGGGCGGTACTGCTGCGATATGTGCTTGACGGCGTCCAGGTACCCTCCCTCGTGGCCCCACGCCCTCATGACCTCGTGGCAGGCTATGATGTCCGAGACGACCGAGGAGAACAGCTCGGGGTCCATCCCCCTCGCGGCCGCTATGGTCCTAGCCAGCGCAACCGTCTCCGGGTTCGCGGGGAAGCGGGTGAGCAGCGCCTCGGCGTGCCTCAGGAACCACTCGTAGTGTTCCCTCATGGACTCCGGGAGGACGACGGAACCCCAGCTGACGGAGAAGCTCTCGCCCCAGGTGACGTCAACGACCCTCCCGACGCTCCTCAGGAACCTGCGTACCTGCTCCCTCAAGACGCGTGCCTCCTCACGGACCGGTAGACGACCCGGACGGCCGGGTCCCTCTCCGCTATCTCCTCGAGCTCCAGGAGGGCCTCCCTGCTCCCCCTCAGGGCCCTCGGCAGCAGGCGGGCCGCCCTCGCCCAGGCCTCGCCGCTGGTCCTTATGAGGGCCGGCAGGTAGCTGCTGAGGAAGGTGAAGGCGTTCGGGTACTTGCTCCCCTCCTTGATGAGCAGCCTGTGGTTGAGCACGTAGGGCAGGACCGAGACGATGTCCCTGAGGCCGACCCTCCACCTCCCGTCCAGCCAGGCCAGCCCGGCGGCGATCCTCGTGGCGCTCAGCATCCACCTCATGCCCCAGGCCTCCGCTATCCTGGAGCAGAGGTTGCCGTTGAACCTGCACTGCTCGCAGGGGAGCTGGAACCCTCCCTCCGCGAGCGTCCTGTCTATATCTATCTCCTCCTCCCCTCCCCAGATTGGCATCCTGTACCTCTCCGCGCACTGCATGGAGGCGTGGACGAAGGAGAGGAAGAGGCTGCAGTGGGCAGGCACCTCCACCCTGGAGGTCTCCGCCCAGACCCTGGAGACGTCCCTGCTCGTCATCAGGGACTCCAGCCCGTCGAGGGCCTGCCTCCAGCCCCTTGCCCTGTCCCTCAGGACGGCGTAGGAGGTCAGGGGGTCCGGGGCCCCGACCGGGATCCTCGCGTCTATCCTGTCGATGATGGCCTTGGGCATCTCGAAGCTGGCCGTGTCCTTCGGGTTGGAGTCCATTATGCAGAAGAAGGGCTCGCTCCTGTAGACCCTGCCCCTGTACTCCAGCTCCCCCTCCGCCAGGAGCGCGAGCATGACCTGGTAGACCTTGGGCGAGCCCCTCCTGATCTCGTTGAAGAACTTGAAGGGCGCCGTGACTATCGGCCTCGGCTCTACCTCCCTCTCCTCCTCCCCGGACATCAGCGCCTTCACGTTCACGTACCAGAAGACGTCGAACTCCGTCAGCGTCTCCCTGAGCCTCGCTATCGGCTTCACCGGCCACTCGTAGACGTCGCTGAAGAAGACCTTCATGATCCCCAGGGCTATGGTCGTCTTGGCCACCCCGTACGTCCCGGTCAGCTCTATGACCCTGTTCGGGGTCAGCATCGAGGCTATGATCACCCTCCAGGTCTCGGGCGGGAGCCTGACCGCGCCCGAGAGCTCCCTCATGCCCTCCAGGACCGCGTCCCTGAGCGCCATTCCCTACCCCTCCGGCATGTCGAAGGCCGGCCCCAGGAGGCCGAGGAGCGAGCCGAGGCCCAGGTAGTAGGCTGCGAGGAGGAGTCCGGTCGTCAGGACGGCCGTGGCGGTTGCTGCCCTCTCGGAGACGCTGCCCGAGTATATGCTGTAGAGCCTGGAGAGCAGGTTGAAGGACAGGGCGGCGGCCCCGACGAACGCGATGAAGACGGAGAGGGCCAGGGACGGCCTCGAATAGGAGACGAGCACCAGCAATGAGGCGACGGCAACGAGGCCGACCACGGTCACCAGCTGCCCCCGGCTCCCCTTCCTCCCCTCTCCCTCCCCTGCGCCCCTGAGGGCCCTCCTCCCTCCATCCCGCTCGCCCCAGCTCCTCGGCAGTAGGAGGACCAGGGTCGGGACGCTGACGAAGAGGGCGATGGTCGCCATCCTGGGCGAGACGGGGTAGACCAGACCTATTGCGATGAGCGTCGCCACTATCGCCTCGGGCACGGGGTCCTTCCGCATCTCCCTTATCGCGGAGGACCCTGACGGATAATATGCCTTCACCTGAATTGCTGGGCTATGGACCTGAGGAGGGAGGAGAAGCCCCTGACGCACGAGTAGAACTTCTCCTTGTCCTCCGAGGCCTCCTGACCGCAGGCCCTCAGGACGGGCCAGAGGATCCAGGCGGGCCTGAACCCCCTCTTGCTGCACTGCTCGTCGTAGCACCCCTCGGTCCCGACCGCGTACCTGTGGAGCTCCGGGTAGTGGTAGGCGATGCACGCGTAGTCCTTGGGCTTGCAGGGCGGCTTCGGGAAGGGCCCGTACAGCTCCTCCGCCCTCCTGTCAACGTACACGTAAATGGTCGAGCCCCCCTCCTGCCCCTTCCCGGCATCCTTCCCGGGCTTCCGGGCCTTCCCGGCCTGGTGGGCTATGCTCTGGGCCTTCATCGTCCCCAGGATCGTCTCCACGAACTTCGGTACCTCCTCCAGCTCGTCCGCCAAGTCCAGCAAGAGGTCGGCGAACCTCCCCCTGTCGCCGTTGGAGTCGTCGGAGCACGCCTTGAGAGCGGGATATATGAGCTCGGAGAGGAACCTTCCCCGGACCGAGCACTCCTCGTCCCTGCAGTCGCTCCCGAGGACGCGCTCGAAGAGCTGCGGGTTCCTCTGGAGGGCCTGGCAGGCAAAATCAGTGGGGGCGCACTCGCGCCTCAGCCAGCACGCCTGATCGTCGAGCAGGCATTCGCTCATCGCTCCCCTCAAAACCGCGCTATTTTTATAAAGTTATTGTTGCTTTCGTCGAAAGACGGCCCTCAACATCTCCTCGACGTGGCAGTTCCTGGGATGGATGTAGCAGATCGTCGGCATCTCCTCCTCGGGCTCGAATCCCCCTATGTGATACCTGATGAACTCGTGCTGGTGTATCCAGTCGGCGACCTCCCGCTCCACCTCGCAGCCCGCGTCGATCAGCCTCTTCCTCAGCTTCACCCACGGCTGCTTCTCCTCGTCGCGTATGTTCGGGTTGAACACCCTGTCGCAGCTGATGGGGATCGTGGACTCCTTGACGATCCGGGTGGCAGGGTCGATCTTGATGGACCCCGTCGTGGCGTTGTCGATCGTCTCCTCGCACTCCTCGATGCAGGACTCAAAAGACTCCTCGCCCTCCTCCAGCATCATGTAGTCGCAGAGCATCTCGCACTCGCCCTTCAGATACTCGGCGTAGTCCTTATCACTGAAGTCGATGACGCAGTCGCCATCGGCCCATGATTCGAACGCCCGCTCCAGCGTCAGCCCGTGGTCGGCGAGGACGCGCCTGAGCCTGTCCTCCAGCAGGAGGCATCGGGACATCCGGGCCTGCCCGCCTACGCCCTCCTCAGGGCCCTCCTGGCCCTCCTGATCTTCTCGTTGATCGTGGTCTCGCCGTTCACCAGGGACTGCCAGTCGATGCCGTTCTCCAGCACGAACCTGTCGGCGCTCCTGAGCGCCCTCCTCTCCCTCATGATGGCCATGGCCGCCCTCCTGCTCCTCGTCACCGCTATGAGGCCGCCGGAGGCGGCGAGCAGGATCCCGATCGCTATCCACGCGGTCAGCGGGAGGCCGAGGAAGGTCGCTCCGGTTGACTTGTAGAAGATCACTATGCCCTTGACGGTGGCCGGGTCGATGTCATAGGACGTCACGTTGTATGCGACCTTGGTGTCGTTCCTGAAGTAGACCGTTATGTTGACCAGGGTGTAGGTCGTAGCCAGCTTCGAGAACGTCCTCGGGATCTCGAGGGTCGCTCCGGCTCCCGACACCGTGGGGAAGTAGGCGACGTTGAGGGTCAGGGAGACATCGACGGCCTTCACGGACCCGGCGCCGGTCCTGAGGGTCAGGTTGCCCCTGACGGCCGAGTCGGGGAGGTTGTCCGTGAAGCCCAGGAACGTGACGTTATAGTAAGCCGCCGTGTCGTTCAGCATGAAAGTGACCGAGAACGTGCCGCCCGCCGACGAGAGGCTGACATCCTTGTACACCACGGGCCCCTTCCCGACGACCCAGTAGGTCCCGTCGGTCGTCACGTCGGCCTTGAGGACGGTCTTTCCGTTGTTGCCTGTCTTGTTCTGCGCGACGGCCCTTGCGGTGTTTTCTCCGTCCTTGACCAGGTACAGCGTCATGTCCCTGATCGGCTGCTCGTTCGAACCTATCACGGTCACGTTCACGGTGTTGAGTCCGGCTACCGACACTGCCGACGCTGCCGCTATCGCCAGGGCGAGGGCCAGCAGGACTGCTCCAGCCTTCATCGGCCCAGACGGGTCCTTCCCTGCGATAAAAGGCTTGACGTATATTCGATGTCAACTCGCCCTTCAGAGCGGCGAAAAGGTCAGGTATATTCAGGGCGCGGATCTCAGGGCGCGCCTCCCCCTCATCACCGCCATGGCCGCCTTCCTGCCTCTGGAGAGGGCTAGCAGCGAAGCCGTGGCCGCCACCAGTATGCCAACAATTATCCAAGTAGCAGAGAGCGTTTGGGTCGTCCCGCCTGGCGCTGTGGTCGTCGTTGTCGTGGTTGTGGTGCTTCCTGATGCGCTAACGGGTTCGTAATATATGTTAACATCGCTGACATCCGGAGTGATGGCATATAAATTGCCGCCGGAGTAAGACACCGACTCGCCGCTGTCGTAGCGGATCGTGACGTTGGACAACCTGTAAGTCGTGCCACCTTCTGCAACGGTTTCAGGAATTCGCAGAATAGCATATTGTCCGATTATGCTAAGATAATTAAACTGATAGAAGTAGAGTGAGTTGGTCAATGGGACATCCACTATCGTCACCCAGAAGGGGAGCGAAATTATTTTTATCGTAACGTTGCCCGTTACGGAGTTGACGAGTCGATTGCCCAAATAGCACCTGATGTCCGTAGGCCTAAGGAAGTCAGCCGGTTCCATGCCCCGGGTCACGTCGCTTAAATTATAGGGCGCCATTTCAAGATAAAAGACAGTCCCATTCACATACGCCCTGAGATTATAGTAGCGGGATTCGCTAGAAACGCTATAGTGAATTGATGCTACATAATATATACGGTAGCAGACCCATTCACCTGATTCCCAGGCGCAAGTCAGGTCAACGGCGACAGTATGCACACTATAGAATATCGGCTCTTTGCTGACGAGCCAGTAAATCCACTCTGGGTACTCATCGGCGTTGGCCACGAACTGGTAGTATGTGAGAAGGAATTGCCCGTCATTATTGGTCACGTTTACCGCTATCGCCCTGGTTGTATCGTTACGGTCAGCAACCAAGTATAATGTCACGTTCCTGAGCGGTTGGTTGTCAGGACCTATGATCTGTCCCATTATAGGCACAGTCAGGTTGAACGATGTCTCCGGCGGTATTATTATTACATCTGCTAATACGCTCGTGGTAACGGGGAAGAGGGTCAATAGCATTAACGTTACTAAGGATGCAATCAATGCGGCCTCTATTGCCCTCATCTTGACAGGCGATATCTGGGCCAGTAATATGAGCTTTTGCGCCCATTCATGGCGAGATCGGAAGCCCCACTCCGGTTATGAAGTCCTTGAAGTACGGGTTGTACCTCCAGGTCCTGGAGTAGGCCAGGAAGGACTCCGTCGGGTCACCCCCTATCCCGGCCAGGGAGAAGGCTTGCACGTACAGCGCGGCGATTCCCGACGCCACGGCCGTCGCCATGCTGGTCCCCGACAGCCTCGTGAACCTCGGGTCGCCCCCGTAGGGCGGCAGGGAGGACCTGGAGGACCTCGGGCCGACTATGCTCACCCCGGCAGCCACTATGTCTGGCTTCATCCTCATGTCCGCCGTCGGGCCCCAGGAGCTGAACTCGGCCACCTTCCCCGTGAAGGGGTCCATCGCCCCCACCGCCACGACGTGCTTCCCCGCCGCCGGGATGTTGAGGGTCAGGGGCCTGTTGCCGTCGTTCCCGGCCGCGACGTTCACTATGGCCCCCTTGTCCCTCGCTATCGCGCTCGCGGCCCTGCTCAGCGGGTCCTCGCCGTCGCTCAGCACGGAGGCCCCCCAGCTCAGGTTGACCACCCTGATCCCCTTCTCGTCCGCGAGCTCGTAGACGAGCCGGAGGGCGTCGAGGGCCGTCTCGTAGGACGTCGTTCCGTCCTTCCTGAACATCTTTATCACTATCAGCTTGGCCTCCGGGGCCATCCCCCTCCACGGCCCGACCCTCCTCCCGGCTATGACGCCCGCGACGTGGGTCCCGTGCCCGTTCTCGTCCATGAAGGCGTACTCGCCGTGGGCGGACCTGAGGCCGTTGTCGAAGGACAGCAGGTCGGACATGGTCCCATTGACGCCCATGATCCAGCGGACGGGGCGGAAGCCCGCGGCCCTGTAGAGCAGCGACCACATCTCCACGATCGCCCCCTCGAAGGCCTCGTGGGTGTAGTCGATCCCGGTATCGACCACCGCCACCACGACGCCCCTCCCTGTCAGGCTGGAGTTCCCGTGGACGGCCACGTGGATGAGCGGGTCGCCATCGGGCGAGTAGCGCGGGGCCGGAGGCACCCTCACGGAGACGGCCGCCCAGGCCTTGGCTCCCATGGGGTTGGTCGTCCGGCAGACGACGGTCTTCCCGAAGTGCCACGTCCTGTCGCACTTCACGTAGCCGGGCGGGTCAACCACGTATGATACCCCGGTATCGGTGCTGAATGTCCTGAGCGATGCGAGCATGGAGAACAGCAGGAGGGCGCTCACCACGACGGACAGGGCGCCCCCTCCCCTACCTGAGTGCCCTCCTCCTCTTAGGGCGCGCCTCATGGCTCCTCACCAGGCCGTAGAGTTCCGGGTCCATCCTGGTTATCTCCGCGACGGAGGAGGTCACCAGCACGATCCCTCCCAGGACGAAGAGCACGGGGAAGACCGGCGACGGGAGCCAGGGCAGGTAGGAGAGGCCGAGCAGAACCATGGCGACCCCCAGGAGGATCTGGTAGATGTCCATGGCCACGTCGAGCCCGAAGAGCCACCTCGGGTAGGGGTTCCTCCCCGTCGCCGCCTGGTAGGCGTCGAGGAACTGGTCGATGGCGGCCAGGAGCAGGGCGAACGACAGGAGCGGCGAGTCGGGATAGAACGCCGTGGAGATGGCCAGGAGCGCCAGACCCACCAGTACGTTGATGACCGCGAGCAGCGCCGACCTCAACGCCCCCTCCCGCCGCCGGCGCGCCGCTTACCTCCTCGCGGGGGTCGCCAGCCCTACGATCAGGATCCCCGCTATCAGCAGCACCGGTATGAACCACATGACCCAGCTGAGCAGGAACTCGAACTCGGACGGCAGGATCCCCGCGATCACCAGCGGGAGGACCCCCCTGGCCACGGCGTAGGCGACCAGGAGGCCTATGCCGATCGAGGCCATGTACCAGTAGATGATCGTCCTCCGATCGAACCTCCCGGTCGAGACGAGGTAGTTGCTCATGACCAGCATGAACGACATCACGAGGAAGACGAGCGCCACCATCCCGACGAGGGCCGCGTTGATGCTGCCCATGAAGGCGGCGATGCTCATCGCCAGGACGAAGAACATGATGAACGACAGCAGGAGAATCTCCGTCCTCGGCGTAGCCGGGACCACCTCCTCCCTCCCCCCGCGTATCTGGTGGAGCAGCTCCGCGAGCTCGTCGCGCGCTTCCCTAAGGGCCCTCCTCCTTCCCATCTCGGGGGCCCCTTCAGTCCTTCCGTCTTAAATCTCTTTGCGATCGAGTCAGTCCCTCTCCGTCCTCATGATCAGCTCCTCGGGCGGTATGTACAGGCTGGACTCGCCCTCCCTCAGCGCCCTCCTCTTCACGGTCTGCGACAGCAACGGAGGCTGGGCCCCTGGCCGGCTCCCGCTGCCCGCCACCCGTGACACCGGGCGCCCTATGATCGGGACTGGCAGGGGCTCCAGGGGCCTGGCGGCCCTGGGAGGCTCCTCCTTCTTCCTGGCCGGGAAGAACCTGTGCTCGGCGAGGAAGACCCAGAGGTTGTGGATGACGTGGTAGGTTATCGCGACGGAGCCGTAGATGAAGCCGAGGCTCCAGATGAGCATGTAGAATATCCCGGCCGAGAGGAAGTAGAGGGCGTGGGCCACGCCGGCGAGGAGCGCCTTCGGGGAGCCGAGCGCCGACCCCGCTATCTCGGCCGAGACTATCGAGCCGTGGGCGAGGGCCCAGCCTATGGTCCCTATCCAGGCGAGGGCCGGGTGAATGAGCATCGGGACGCCCCTGAATATGACCTCCTCCGCGAAGGGGGCGACTATCACTGTCATCGCGAAGGTGTTGGCCGCCCCCATCAGCGGCCTCGTGACCTCCGTGACCTTCGCCGCCAGGCTCTGGCTGATCAGCCCGGCCCTCATGACGTACGACAGGACCAGGCTGCTGACTATGGACGGGACGAGGACCATGGCGAAGTACAGCGGCAGGAAGCCGAGGAAGACCGAGACGAACTGCTCGAGCGTTATCATCCCCTCAGCGCCCTCCTCCTGCGTGGGGGCCCAGCCATCGGATATAACGCCTGCTGCCTCCCTATCAGCCACTCCGGCCTGACCGTTTCGGAGGTCTCGGGGAGCTCTCCCCTGATCTCCGGGAGCGCCCCGATCCTGATCAGTACTATGTGGACGAGGGCTATGCCGGACAGGGCCGCGAACCATATGAGGCTGAAGAGCATCGGGGTGTCCCTGAGGAAGACGATCAGGGTGATCGCGAGCGCGAAGATCGCGAGGTTGATCGCCAGGGCGTAGCCGGTCGGCGGCAGTATCCGGCCCCTGTAGAACCTCGAGACGACCGTCTGGTCGAGCATCACGAGGACGAAGAGGGACATCGTGAGGCCGAAGAAGAGCCCGGGGTACTGCGCCACCACGGCCTTGTAGTCGAAGGGCGGGGCCTCGGTTACCGACTTGACTATGTCTATCCCGAAGAAGTACCTGAAGCTGTCCAGGAAGAGGAATACGAGGATGACGAGGTTCAGGCCCCTGAAGGACCACTCGACGGTCCTCCCGACGGTCGCGGCGCTGACCATCAGACCACCTCCGCGGACTTGAGGGCCCTCAGGAAGGCTTCGAGGGCCCTCTCGCACTGCTCCATCATCTCGACGGGCGGGGCCTCCCATATCACGAACCTCAGGGCCGGCCCCCTCTCGGGGAACGCCTCGATCACCGTTACCGGAGTATGGATGCTCCTCGCGTGCATCCTGAAGTACTCGCGGGCCGCCGGGTCCTTTTCGGCCTCCTTCCAGACCGCCGGGGCCAGCCTCCTCAGGTTCCTCTCCGAGAAGACGTGCCGGAGGTCGTCGTCGCCGAATATGTGGGGGGAGACCGTCACCTCCCTCCTGACCAGCGGCACCCCGACCCTCCTGCAGACCCTCTCCCCCATCGGCTCGAGCCGCTCGCAGAAGGGGCAGTCCACCCTCCCGTTGAACTTAACCTGCACGTGCACCCCTTCCCTCACCCCGCAGGGCCCTTATCCTCTCGGCCAGCCTCCTGGTGAACTCGGGGGAGGTCATGTCGGCCCAGGTCATGTAGGTCGTGACGCCCTCGGGGCCCCTCTCCTCTGCGGCCTGCTGCGTGTAAAGCGAGGGGAGGACGACGCTGAGCGTGGTCGCCCTGCCGACGTACCTGTAGAGGGAGCCTCCCCTGACCCAGCCCGCCTCGGCCTCGCGGGGCGCCGGGGGGGCGCCGGGCACGGCCTCCTCGGCCGGCCTCTTCCTCCTCTCGAGGACGGCCTTCAGTATGCGCACGAAGAGCGCCACCACGTAGGCGAGGGCCGTCTCCATGCTACTTCCTCACCAGGAACATCCTGCCCCTCTTATCGACCTTCTGCTCCGCGTAGCCCCTGTCAACGAGGACGTCCCAGGCCTCGTCGAGCTCCCTCTCCAGCTGCTCGGGATTGGGGGCCGTGACCGGTATCAGCGCCCTCCTCGCCTCCTCCTTCTCGAGCTGGCCCCTCCTGACGAGCAGGTTCCAGAGCGGGATGGTTATCGGGGGGACGCCGTAGAGGAGGTCGGCCGGCGGGGCGAGCATCGCCTCTGGGACCGCGTAGGCCACCTCCTCCGGCGCTATCTCCTGCGTCGTGAGACTCAGGAGGGAGACGATCGTGTTGCAGAGCGGCATGAGGCCCGGCTCCTGCTGCCCCTCGAAGGTGTCGATGACGTGCAGCTCCCTCATGGCCTCCTCGTAGTTCCTCTGGAGGACGGCCAGCCTCACCCTGCTGATCCTCATGTAGAGGGGGTTCAGGATCTCCGTGAAGGACCTGACCGTCTCGCCCGTCGGCCTGAGCAGCTTCTTCGTGGACGCGATCTGGTTGACCGCCTTGTTCAGGGAGTCGAGCAGGTTCAGGACCTGCCTCCTCTTCTCCTCGTCGTCGTGGACTATCAGCTCGCTCAGGAGGCGCTCGACCCTGTTGAGTATGCTGTTGAGGTTGGACGCCAGGTTCTGGGGGGCCAGGCTCACCTCTTCGCCTCACCCCCCTCGGCCTCCGCCAGGCCGAGCCTCCTGACGGCCTCGTCGATTATCTGCTGGAACCTCTGGAGCCTGCCGATGATCGTGTCGGCCGTTCCCAGCGCGGCCTCCATCGTCGCCCTCAGCCTCTCGGAGATGGCCTCCTGGACGGAGAGCTCCTCCAGCCTCCTCCTCATGTCGGAGAAGAGGCGCTGGAGCTCCCCGCTCATGGCCGCGTGCTCGACGAGCAGGTTCGACATCTGGTTCCTGGCCTCGTAGAGCAGGGACCTGTAGCTCTCGGCGAGGCCGCTGGCTATCCTGGCGGTCGTCCTGGCCTCCTCCTCCCTGATCTTCGACTCCCGCAGCTCCCTGGACAGCACCTCTATCAGGTTGTTCAGCTCCGCCAGCCTCCTGGCGTGCGACACGTGCCCCAGCTCCCGCTGCCCGAACTTGTCCGTGACTAGTATTCCGCTCTCCCCCGTCGAGACGTCGATCAGGTTCAGGATGTCGTCCTGGGCGACGTCGAACTTCCTCCCGGACTGCGCGTAGTACTCGGCGAACCTCACGTTCCTTTGCTGCCTGATCACGTCTATGAGGGGGGTGGCGGTGCCGAAGACCACGACCGGAATCGGGGGTATCCTCTCGTCGGGGACGGTGGCGAATATTATGCTGGACCCGAGCCTGAAGCGGTAGCCTATCGTGGGGATCGGGTGCCTCGCGTCCGTGTAGTCGTGGATCAGCTCGAGGCCCACTATCTGCCCCTTGTATTTCTCCGTCAGGTCGAAGAGGGGGACGCCGTAGAGGTTCTCGATGGGTGCGACGAACGCGGGCTCCGTCTGCACCATCGACCTGTCTATGCGCTTGTGGGGGACGGGGATGGGCCTTGCCAGCTCGCTCAGGACCTCGCGGAACGTCGTCAGGATGTCGCTCACGCGCCCTCCCCCTCCTCCCCGCTCCCGGGGACCGTCCTCTCGAGCTCCGCGACGAAGGCCTCGAAAGCCTCGAGAGCGCGCTTCACAGTCCCCTCAAGCGACGAGACCGTAGAGGCCACCTCGGCGACCCTCTTCTCCAGTTCGCCGACCTGCCTGCCGAGCGCCTTCACCCTCTCCTCGGCGGGGCCCGTGTCGATCTCCACCCTCCGCGAAGGCGGGGCCTCCTTCAGCGCCCTCTCCATTTCGCCTATCCTGGAGGAGATGTCCGCGACCTCGCCGGACAGCCGCCTGTACTCCTCGTAGAGGGCCTGGGTCGCCTCCGTCAGCCTCCTCAGGTTCTCGACCAGCGGGCCCACGAGCTCCTGCACGACGCCGCTGAAGGAGCTCCTCACGCGCTCCTCCGTCAGGGACCTCACCAGGCTGTCGATGAACTCGTCAACGAGCGAGTGCCTCAGCGCCCTCATCTGGTCCCTCAGGTCCATGACCTGCTGCGTCAGGGCCTTGAGCTTCTGGTCGGTCTGCTCGTGGATGTACCTCTCGACGGTCAGCAGTATGGCCTGCGCAACGTCGGGAGGCACCTGAGCCTGGTACGCCTGGACTGCCTGCTCGCGCATCACCTGCCCTCACCCGTTATCCCGAACTCCTCGGGCCTCCTTCCGGCGCGCTTCAGAGCTATCGCCATGTACGCAGGGGTGACCGGCGCGGGCCTCAGCCTCGGCATGATGGGCGGGGGCCTGGGTTTCGGTGCAGAGGAGAGGTACCTGTATAGGCCCAGCAGCATCAGCCCTCCGCCTCCGACCAGGAGCATCAGCCCGGCCAGGTTGAACGCTCCCCCGGCGGGCTCGTTCAACATGATCAGGAAGCCGGCCACCATCCCCGCCATCCCCAGTATCCCGAAGATCAGGTAGTCCGTGTCTATCAGCGGCATCCCCGTCCCTTTTCCAACAGCCGTGCGCACATAATTTAATCTACCGGCTCCCTCGGGCTCCAAACAAGGATGATAGACCTGGCGGCCGTGGCGACGTCCGCGGGGGCCGGCTTCCTGGCCGGCTACGTCGTCGGCTACAGCCTGCGGAGGGCCGTCTCGTTCATCCTGGTCATGTTCGGCATGTTCATCCTGGCCCTCTCCGCCCTCGTAGCGATGGGCCTCGCGACCGTGAACTTCGCAGGCATAGCATCGCTGATCGAGCAGCTCTTCGTGACCGGCATCCAGGTCGGCTCGCCACTGCTCTCCAGCTTCGGCGGCCCAGCCTTCTCCGTGCCCTTCTTGATCGGCCTGATGGGCGGGAGCCTGAGGGGCGCGCCTCACTCGCTGGGCCGCAGGCGGAGGGCCCTGCGTTAGGGATACACTTTTCTTTAATGGGGACGGTGGATTCCGGATGATCGCGATGGAGCAGAGGCTGTCCAGGGAGGCCCAGCTGATGTACTCCCTGCTCCGGTGCGCCTACGGCCCCGAGCACATCCCGGAGGGCGCCGCGGGCGCCATCAAGCCCCAGAAGGTCACGGTCCTCCGGAGGGCGTTCTCCGACTTCGTTGACGGGGAGAGGCTGTCCACGGCGCTGGCCTTCGCGCTGGCCGACATAGCGGGGCCGGGGTCGCGGGAGCTGGCGAAGTCGCTCGGGAAGAGCGAGGAGGAGGGGGAGAGGCTGGCCATGCTGGGCAGGGAGGCGGTTGGCCGGTTCCTCCTGGCTCTCCTGAGGATGAGGCCGAACCTGAGGGAGGAGGCCAGGAGGGACGTGGACAGGCTGTTCCTGGCCACGGTCTACACGCTGCTAAACATCTATAGCAGGGCGAGGCAGCATCTCAGCCTGGCGACGCTGATCATGACGGGGAACTCGAAGATCTTCGAGGGGATGGACGAGGCGGCCAGGGAGTTCGCGAGGGAGCTGGAGGAGCTCCTGAACCCCGACGCGGCCCAGGCCGAGGAGGCCGCGGAGGCTCCCCAGCAGCCTGACCGGCAACAGGCAGCCCAGCCAGCACAGAGGTCAAGTGAGGGACAAAAGGAGCTGGAGGAGCTGAGAAGGAAGTTGAAAAGACTCAGGATAGCCGCTACGCTGGCAAAGTCGTCTATCTCACCGCCTACCTAGCCCGCCGGAGGGCGCGCCTGGGCCTCGCCCAGTCGTACTCGCTGCTATCCACCACTGCCCCGGCGAAGCTGATGCCCTCGCAGGCCTCCCTGAGGGCCCTCCTCGGTTTCCTCTCCTCCAGGATGTGGTAGATGGCCATCCCTATGCGGCCCCTTCCCCTCCCTCCCCGCACCTCCACCGGCGGCGCCACATAGGAATGGATCCCGAGGGCCAGCGTTGCTATGCTGGGCACGTACAGGAGCGCGGCGGCCGTGAGGAGCGGCTCCCAGAACCCAGTCATCGCGATCAGGTAGAAGATCGTGAAGGTGAAGAGCCCTCCCCCGACGATCATCGCGAGCGAGGCGCCCCTGCTGGTCCCGCGCGCTACGTACCACCCGATGAATGCCATCATCGCCAGGATCGGGAATATCCACCAGTAGAGGGCCATGATCACCAGGGCCGTGATGAGCCACGAGGAGTCGTTGGCGAGGTAGTAGTTGGCCAGCGCCACCATAGTGAATCCTGAGAATGCGGCGAACGCCCCTCCGGAGGCGTACATCAGCGCCTGTCCCACCCGGTCCATTTCTCCAGACGGGCCTTATTGTCCTGTTATAAGCCTTTGCGTCACAGGAGGGCCGCCATGACCAGCAGGGCCGTGCTGACCAGCAGGGAGGGGATGATGTACCTCCACCCGATGACCTCGCCGACCACCAGGTGGATGCCTATGTAGGCCGCCGCCACCATGAAGGCCGCGAAGGCCGGGAAGTTGATGACGAACTGGTCAGTGATGAAGAAGAGGAGCGACCCCAGCACGAGCAGGACCGAGACCTTCAGCGCGTCGGAGAACCGCACGGGGACCGCAGGGGCCCTCTGGACGGCCATGGAGTCGATGGCGACCAGGTACGTGTTGGTGCCCACCCCGTGGTAAAGGGAATCGACCCTGCGGAGCGCGCGCCTGGGCCTCACCCCTCCCCGCCCTCCTTCTTGCCTTCCCGTTCCTTCTCGCCCCCATATAAGAGCTCGTGCGAAGCGAGGCGGTTCAGGCCTGCCGTCGCGGACGCGTACCCTCCGACCACCAGGGCTAAGGCGAGCACGCCGACCGCCAGGTCCTCGGTCTGGAACGTTTGGAAGACCAGCATGATGCCGGCCACCATCGCAGCCGTTCCTATGACCACATAGATCATATAGCGAGGTTTCATTGTATCGCCCCGCCCACCTCTTCAGCCCTCATCTCCTTCTGGATCTCGAGCAGGACGAGCGCGTCCTCGAGCAGCTCCTGCGAGAGCGCGGCCATCTCCACGGCGTCGGAACCCGATAGCTCGGACGCGCCGGTCGCCTTCGAGGCCTTCTCGGCAACCTCGAGGACCCTGTACGACGCGGCGAGTATGTGCTTGACGGCGCACCACAGCTCTCCCCCCTCCCTGCCGTAGCCCACGGCCCTCATCAGGGTGCTCCTGACGGACCTGATGTGGGCAACGAGCTGCTTCAGATCCTCGACGTGCCTGTCGGGGGCCTTCGGCAGCGAGTAGACCAGATGCTCCTCGGCGTTTATGAGGTTGGCCACGGCCACCAGGATCTCCTTCCGGATCGGGACGTCCACGGCCGGCGCGGCCGTCAGCACGGAGCCCTCCTGGACTGCTCCATGTCCTCGAGGCAGCCCATCTCCAGATCCTTCTTTGCCCTCTTCTTCCTCTCGAGGAACGTGACGGAGCTCATGCTCCATTCCGCGCTGTAGAGCGCCCGGCCTATAATAAAAGTTGCCTCTAAGAATTGCGGATTGCGTCAACCGTGGGGGATGAGTTACAGGAAGGGGAGGAGGTTGGAGTACGAGGTCCGGGACCTCTTCGCCTCCAGAGGGTGGCTCGTCG
>OGCB01000193.1_pt1 | contig 17962 bp, 24 predicted proteins | sample 1570031 | NCBI WGS metagenome assembly OGCB01 (sample SAMN05518655, study PRJEB24509) | hot springs metagenome | isolation source: Octopus Spring Streamers, Yellowstone National Park, Wyoming, USA | place: USA:Octopus Spring Streamers, Yellowstone National Park, Wyoming, USA | collected 2011-10-11 | reverse complement strand
TCCACCTGTTCGAGATCCCCGACAGCGTCCCCGAGCTCCTTGCCCAGAGGGCCCTCCGCGACCTCCGCGTCCGCCTGGTTCAGGAGGCGGCCAAAGGAGGGCCGAACTGGTTCGTCTCCAAGGCGGAGCGGGAGAAGGCGGGGGAGGGGGCGGCGCGCCTGAACGTCCTTCTCCTCAACGAGGACGGAAGCAAGCGCCTGCGGTTGCGCGCGATCGTGGCGCGCGAGTGGACGAGCGCGGATCTCTCGGCGATGTTCATGGGGGCGGTCGTTTCCGCGGATCCGCCCTCCCGGGAGTGGGAGCGCGCGTGGCGGAGCGTGGAAAACCTGGCGCGAAACGGAGGTGGGAAATGAGCGTTCTGGAGTTCCTGAGCGCGCTTGGCGGGGCGACGGGCGAGCTCGAAGAACTGTCGATGGTTGCCAGGGACTACGCCGCGCGGCCGTGGAGCGCGTCTCGGATTACGTTCGGCGAGGATCAGTTCCACGCCTACATTTTGGAGGACGGCGACGTGGTCATGGGGATAGTGAGGGAAGACTTCGTGGGCATATTCAAGCCCCCGATAGAGAGAGCGCTTTTTGACCACGTCCTCTGGGCTCGCCAAGCCCTGGCCCGCGAAGCCGTAGGACGCTACACCCTGATCGTCGGCCGCGTCGCCCGAGAGGGCGCGCTGGTATGGGTGATGGCGGGGTTTTGCGTGGAGAATTTCGACTTCCTTGTGGCGAGGGCCCGGCGGGATGGCAAAAAGCCCGGAGCGGTAAAGACGGACGGCAAGCTTCATGGCTTTCACCCCTGGCTGCTGACGCAAGCGCAACCCCCGGTTCCCTATTTAGCAAGCTTCTCGGTGCATGGGGTTGGCACCTTCTCGGGGACTTTGGCTGATTTCACCTTCTCCCGAGACCCGGGCCGGGAGTGGGAGTTCGCCGCGATCTCCTTCTTGGCGGCCGCCATGTTCCCCTACGTGGGCTCTCTGGGGTGCCATGTGGAGCTCTGCGAGCACGCCCGCCTGGGCGGCCCGACAGGGATCGCCCTCACGGCTATCGGGATGGAGCGGGCGTTGCGGTGGCAGACCCGAGAAAAGCTCTGGCTGGAGGTCGTGGATTTCCTGCCCGCGGACCAGACGTCTCCTTCGTGGAGCTTCGCCTTGTGCCAGAAGCACTTATCGGCGCTGTGGACGGCGTACCAAAGCCTCACGAAGAAGAAGGGCCGATAACGACCCGGAGGCGCGCGGCAGAATGTCAAGGGAAAATCCCGCATGGCGGAGGCGAGAGATGAGCCCTGCTCCGATCTTTCTGAAATCCGTCGGCGAGGCGTTGGACCGGGCCACGGACATGCTGAAAGGCGCCGCGGAAATCTGCCGGTCGCCGGAGCTTTGGCATGAGCGATCGGTCAAGATCGGGGAGGAGGAGATCCCCGCCTGTGTGGCGGAGGTCGATTCCAAGTTCGGCGGGGTGTTCCACGAGGGATTCCTCGGCCTGTTTCATCCGCCGATCGGGAAGACCCTCTTCGAGCATGTCCTCTGGGCCAGCCGGGCCGCCGGAGGGGGCGCGGCGTTGACCCTCATCCGCGCCCAATGGGAAAAGGGCCGCGCGTGGTCGCTGGCGGGACGACTGCCGCGGGGCCTGCTCGCGGTCGAGGCTTGGCGGGAGGAGGCGGGGGGGTCCGAGGCGGTGAAGGTGGCGGGCATGCTCCCCGCCCGCCATCCCTGGCTGCGGGCCGGAACGAAGCCCCCGGTTCCCTACTTGAGCGGCTTCTCGCGCCTCCAGCAAAGGCGCTTCAGCGGCCTTCTGGCCGAATTCGCCTCCGCTGGAGACTTGGACTGGGAGTTCACCGCGGTGACCTTCTTGGCGTCGGTTGCCTTCGCCTCCGCAGGCCCCCAGGCCTGTCCGGAGAAACCTTGCGATTTCGCCCTCCTGGGCGGCCCGGCGGGGGCCATCCTCACGGCCCGCGGGATGGAGCGGGCGCTGATGTGGAGGGCCCTCCGGCGGGAAGGCCGGACGGTTGTGGAGCTCCTGCCCGCCGACGCGCCGCGCCCCGTGTGGCGCTTCGCCCTGTGCCGGAAGCATGCGCGCGAGCTGCCGCCGCTGCGTTAACTCGCCGGAAAGGAGGAGATCCGATGAGCCCAGCGATGATCCGAAAGGCCGCAACAGCGTTCGCTGCCCTCTTGCTGTTCGCGGGCGGGTTCCTGTTTGGGGCGGGCGCGGCCCAGCTGGGCCGGCGCGCGCAGGTGTGGGAGATCCCGCGCCGGGCGATGGCGGGCCTGGCCATGCCGGCCCCTTCCCCCGCTCCCGAGGGCCAGCCAGCCCAAGAGGCCTCCCCCACGCCTTCCCCGACGCCGACCGCCGCCCCCGCCGGGGCGGGCGGCGAGGAGGCGGACGTCTCCTTCCTGCCGCCCGAGATCCGGGACCACCCCATCGCCCGGCTGGTCTGGCGTCTGGACCCGCGGCTGATGGAGGAGCTGCGCCGCCGCGGGGCGTTGCTTCCGGAGCACCGGGAGTGCCGCGAGGAGGACGATTTCTGCGTCTTCCTCACGATGGGGGAGGCGATGGCCTGGATCCAAAAGATGGATGCGCAAGGGAGGCGGGTGGTTTCGGCCTTCTGTCAAGCATGGAAGAGCGGTCCAGGAGGCGCGCCAGTGCCCGCGCCGACGCCGGCGGGACTGTCGGGGCCCTCGATGGAATCGGACTTCCCATGCGTGCCGGGGAAGAAGTGTCCGATGCTGTTTGACCTCATCATGTTCTCCCCGGCCTGGAAATGGTCAGAGGCCAACGACTTCGTCACCGGCCTCCACGTTTTCCTGTTCTTGGTGGATCAATCCGGGATGGATCGGGCCCTGAAGACGCGCGTTCGGGCTCGCCACCCATATGGCATTTGCGACGCGCTGGAGAGTCCGGGGGGCTGAGCATGTGGCAGGTCCTCTTCGTGGCGGTCTGGCTCTTGCGGGGAGCTCTGGACCCTGCCCAGGCCTCTCCGTGCAGGAAAGAGACCCGCAACATTGGGGGGCGGCTGCTGGACGTCTACGTCTGCCGCGGCGTGGAGGTGGCCGTCCGGGCCGTCCCCGTCAACGTCTCGGACTGCGTTCCGGGCGCTTCCGCCTGCCTGGGGCAGACGTATGGGATGCCGCCGGCGGGGGAGGCGGCGCAGCTTCTGATGCGCAGCCTCGAGGATCCATATCCGACGGGGACCCATCTGGCCACGTTTCCTTTCAGCTATTGCCTGCCGGAGTTCCCCGAGCCGGCCCCGCGGGATCCCTACCTGCGCCTTCCGGGGTCCGAGCGGGAGGCGGCCCCTCCCGCCCGGGGCCTCATCGCGGGCGGCCGCGGGATGGTGGCGGTGGGGGCGACGTCCCCCCGCGCATATCCGCTGGAGTGCTACTACTTCTACGGACTGCGGCTGGCGGAGATCCTGGCAAACCAGGAAGACATCCGCGATCGCCTGCGGGGCATCCCGGGCTTCATCGTGCGGGAGATCCAGGAGGTGAGGTCCGACGTCCCGTTCCGCAAGATCACGGCGTATTACGGCTACTCCGAGCAATACTTCGGCGGCCTCGTGTTCCACGAAGGCCTGGACACTTCCTGCAGGGGCGGGGGCTGCGAGACGCAGCTGCAACTGTGGACGCCCGTGCCCATCATGCCCGTCGTTGTCTATCCGGGTTGGATGCTGGGCATGATGCCGTGCAACGTCTCCGAGGAGGCGGTCCGCGCCCCGTATCCCGCGGGCGGCCAGGCGCTGTTGCGGGACATACGCGCCCTGATGGAGAGGCGCGTCCCCCCGGAGCAGGACTGCGCGCTGCTTTTCGGCGGCCTGCACATCGTCACCGACATCGCGGGGACGCCGATGTGGGCGGTCCGCGGCATGGCGGCCCGCGGCCTCCCGCTGGAGGCCAACCCGACGGCTTACTACCCGGCGGGGGCCGTCGTCGCCCCCTGCGCGGTCGGCTACGCCAACAGCCGGGCCTGGCACTGCCACTACCAGGCCGTCGCCCTCGGCGGGGACGAGGCCCGCGAGCTGCTGCGGGCGATCTCCGACCCCAACACGCGGGGCCGGTTCATCCGCCCGCCCGGGTCGGATCATGGCGTTTCGGACTGGGGCGGGATCTACATCCGGTGGGTTTACGTCCGCTCCATCGACCCGCTTCTGGTCCTGTTCCCCGATCTGGCGGGCGATCTGGAGGGGTGGGCGACTCATCCGCTCCCGAGCGTCGGCGGCGTCCCTCTCGGGCCGGCCACGCTGTTCGCCCAGTGGACGGGAAGGATGAGGGGGGAGTTCTTCCCCGGCATGCCCGATGAGGCCAGCCCCTCCGGCGTGGAGGCCCGGGGCTACATGGGCGCGTGCCGGGTTCAGAACAAGACCGCCCCGGGATGGGGGTGCAGGCCAGTTCTGCCCGGCGGCGTCCCGTCCTACTGCAACCGCCCCGACTCCCTCCGGTGTGGTGTGAACTGGAGCGTTCTGCTTCGGGTCTGGGACGCGGTGAAGCGGGCGCGCGCTTGGGGGCCTTAAGGGAGGGAGAAGATGGTCGGGTCTTTGCTCGGGTGGCTCATCAAGCTCCTGACGGGAGGCGAGGGCCGCTTCATGCTCCAAGTGAATCGGTACCGACCGCTCGATTTGCCCGATGAGCGGACGCATGTCGCGGTCTGTTTGCAGACATGGGGAGGAGCATGGGCCTATGCCTACGAGCCGAGGAAGGGCGCGGACTATCGGGAGATCTTTGTCAAGCTGAGCGCTGTGACCGCTTTTGCGGAGGTGATAATCGTCTTCAAGAAGAGCGGCCTGGGCAATCAAGTGGATCGCGTCTGCTTTCTGATACCGGAGAATCCGGACGGCTCCCCCCCGCGGGATCTCGACCGCTATGGGCTGGAGCCGGTGGCCGACGAGGAGCGCCTCCTGTCCTTCATCGGACTCCTGGAGCCGGAGGTGTACATATGAGCGAGGTGCGGACGGCGTTCCAGATTTGGTGGGTGCTATTCAAGAACGGCTACGTGCCCGTCGGAGGCCCTCTCTTCCCGGAGAGCCGGTTGCGGCGTCTCCTGATGGCCATCACGCCGATGGGCCTCCTGATGCTGTTTTACTTGGCCCTCTCCGTGCAGATCAACGCCGTGCTGGCCGTGGCGCTGGCGGCGATAGGGGTGGCGCTGGGCTGGTCCCCAACGGGGGGAGGCTCCCCGGCGGCCACGGCGCTGGTCCTCCTGGCCGCGGCCAACTTCCTGGCCGTGTTGCTGCATCCCGTCGAGGAGGTCCAGATAGAGATCGGGGAGCGCGTCGTCCCCGTGCGGGTCGTCCCCAGCTTCATCCCGCGCGTCCGTCCGCGCTGAGCGCGTCCGATTGGGAGCGGGGTGGCCGGGATGGAGCGCGATCGCAGGGCGATCCTGCGCGTTGCGTTGCTGATCCTTCTTCTCGCCGCCGTCCCATACTTGGGAGAGCTGGCGGGCCGCCTGCTGTTGCCCGCTCTCCCGCAGCCGGCGGCGGAGGCCCCTTCGCCCTCGGGGGATGAGTACAGGCTGGTGGAGGTCCTGCCGGCCCCGGGCGATCTGCCGAAATCCTTCACGGCCAGGCTGGGGGCATGCTATCACCTGACCTACGAGGACCCCTTCGATCTCGGGATGGACCCCGAGTCTCTCAAGCGGGTCATCCTGGCCTCCCGCTCTCGTTGCGTGTTGCTGGTGATCTCCGCCGGCACGGCGGGGGATCCGCGGAAGGTGATGGGGCTGGTCCAGGCGGCCAGGGAGGCGGGGGTCGATCTCCTGGTTTTGCGCATCATGTTGCGCCCCCGCTGGTCGGACGTGCGGGGGGCGGCGGAGGGGCTGGCCCGGCTGCCGTGGGCGGGGCAGGACAGGTCCGTCACGGAGGTTGCCGCCCGCGCTTACGGGGACTGGATCCGAGCTTGGGCCGACACCCCGATGGACCCCAAGGGGATCCTCCCGATCTACTACCCCGCCCCGCTCCCCGGGGCGCTGAACTTGGCCAAGCGGCTGGCCCTGGAGGGCGTCTACGTCCAGCTCCTCAACGAGCCCAACGTCAGGGAGGAGTACTCCGACGCGCCGCCGGGCGCTTTCAACGAAATGGGCCTCTACGCCGGGGACCTGCGCGAGCTGGGGCGGGACGTCTGCGCCTTCCACGCGCCGTTCATCCGCGCGGCCTTCGATCCCATCGTCGAGTCGTCCGGAGGGCTGGTGTCCTACCAGCTGGATGTCATCCAGCCCCGCCTGGTCATCCCCGACATCGCCGCGGCGTCTCCGGATCAGAAGCGCCAATACATCAGCGGGTGCCTGGAGGTCCTCAGCGCCGCGGTGGGAGACTTCCCGGGCGCGAACGTCCCCGAATACGCCATGACGGGCCTGAGGGGCGGCGCGTTCGCCTACGGGATGCACATCTACGCCCCCAGCTGCGCCGATCCGCTGGCGGCGGCGGAGGCGTTGCGGAGCGGCCATCTGGCCTCCGTGGTGGAGCATCTGCGGGCGGCGGCCCGCGGAGGCCTCCCGCTGATCACCCGGGTCATGGTCACGGAGTTCGGCGGGGCCTTCGCCTTCGGCTCCGCCTGCACCCGGGAGAGGCAGAAGGCCATCTACTCGGCGATCACCGCCATGGCCCCCGAGGTCCCCTTTTTCTGGTGGGTGTTCGCCTCCCGCCGCTGCGGCTACGGCGAGTACATGGGCAACGCCCCGGCGGAGTGGGACAAAAGCGCCATCGTGTCCTTCGATCCCGCCTCCAAGACGATCCGGGCATGCGAGTCCGGAGAGGAGGGCTTGAGCCCATGACGACGTTGCGGGTGGCCCAGATCGTCGCCCGCGCCGCGATGCGGATTGTCGGCGGCGACCAGAGGATCATCGTGCTCGCGAAAGACGAGGAGGGGCGCGAATACAGGCTGGTCGTCATTCAGGATTGCTCCCTGATGGAGCGGTCCTTCGAGTCCTTCCCGGACGCGTTCGCCCGCTTTCTGGATTACGCCAATCTCAATCTGGTCCTCCGAAACGACGTTCTGTCGCTGGAGGCCCCGGAGGGCGCGGATGTGGAGATCAGGTGCTTCCCGTCGCGGGAGGAGCTTCTGGCGGCTTGGAAGAGGATAGGAGGAAAGATCAAGGAAGAGGGAGCGGGAGAGGGCGGTTGATTCTGAGAAAGAGAAGGGGCGCGGCGCAGGCCGCGCCCCTTCTCCCCCGAGCCCTCAGCGCCGCCTCTTGGCCGCGGCCTTCTTGGCCGCCTTCCGCGCCGGCTTCTTGGCCGCGGCCTTCCTGGCCGACGCCTTCCGCGCCGGCTTCTTGCCCGCGGCCCTCTTGGCCGTCTTGGCGCGGGCCTTCGCCTGCGCGGCGCGTCGCCTCCGGCGCGCCACCGAGACGGCGGCGGGCTCGGCGGACACAACCTCGACGGCCTCTGCGGTCGTGATGCGCTCCATCGCCGACCTCCCGCGCATGGGATTTTGTTGAAATTTTACCAGAGTCAACACTTGATCACGACTGTGGCCGCCGCGTAAAATCAGCCGCGGACCAAGCCGGAGGCGTCGGGCATGAGGGTCCATCTCATCATTGCGCAGCAGGCGATCACGTCCATCTTCGTCGCCGCGATACTGGCGAGCGCGTCCCTGCACGCGCTGGCCGTGGCGTTCCTGTTGCTGAGCGCGGCGCTCTGGGCCTTTGCGCTTCGCACCAGGCAAACCCTGGTGCTCCTGATCGACCGCAACGGCCAAGTGATCCTCGGAGAGCCCGCGCTGGCCCGCGGCGTGGAGCTGAAGGCCTATCTGCTCCGCCTTGGCCGCGACGGCGGCACGGAGCTCGTCCTGCTCGTCGACCCCCGCGCCACGTTCGTCAAGCACATCGACAAGATCGCGGCTACTGGCAACAATCCCCGAAACGGGAGGCTTCCGTGAGCGCGTTCCTGATCATCCTTCTCGTCTTCCTCTCCATCGCCGTGGACTTCGGGACCACGGCGGTGGGGGCGTCGGATCAGTTCGGCCTGGCCGGGGTGGCCATCAGCCTCGTCCTGCAGCTGGGGCAGCTGGCCTCCCTGGTGATGTTGCGGGCGGAGGAGGCGAGGGGGCGGCCGCTCCTTCGCTGGTCCCTGCTGTCCATCGCCGCCGTGATCACGACGATCAACGCGCTGTTCAACTACTACGCCCTTCACGGCATCCCGGAGGGGCCGTCGGATCCGCTCTATGCGCTGAGGACCCTGACCCCCGAGGACCAAAACTGGATGTGGAACATCGCCCTTCTGCTTCTGTCGTTCGTGATCACCACCGAGGCCGACGCCGTCATCTCGACCCTCGTCCACACGCGGGGGCATCTTGTGCTGATGAGCGCCTCCATCCCGATCTACCTGTCCCCCTTCCAGGCCGCCCTCGGCCTGGCCGAGGGGCTGTCGGGCGAGGAGGGGGAGGGGGAGCGCTTCGACTTCATGGCGCTGGCCGTCCCCATCCTGGCGCTGTTCCTGATCGGGATGAGGGGGCTGGACGCCTACAGCACCTTCGTTCAAACGCTGGAGGTGGTCCCGCGCGGCGGCACCGTCCAGTCCCTCGTGGCCGCCTACGCGGCCCTGATGGCCATCACATACCAAGCCCGCATACTTCTGCTGGCCCGCTCCCAAATCCAAGTTGGCCTCTTGGAGTGGGGCCGGATGGCCGCGGTGACGGGGCTGAACATCTACTGCTCCGTCACCTTCTTCAGCCGTTGGACCGAGGCGGCGCTCCTTACCGTTCTCCTCGGCCTGATGACCTCCACGCTCGCCGAGGTGTTGGAGTCCGAGGTGACATACGCCCTGGTGGTGCGCCTGATCGGGCGCCCCGGCGGCGTGCTGCGCCTGACGGAGGAGCAGCTCGCCGACGCGGTCGCCCGGATCGGCCCCGGCGTCCGCTCTGCCTACGCCGCCCTCGGCGCGGCGGCGGGCGGGCCGCTCCGGATCGCCTGGCGCCTGCTGGGCCGATCCCTGGCCGGCCCGTCCGAGGTGGTGGTCATCACCTCCAGGAAGCCCTCCCCGGGCGGGGAGGCCTCTCGTGGCGAAGGCCCCTCGAGCGCTCCAATGGGGACGTCGCCTTCTGCCAGCGGAGGGGCCGGCAGGCCCGAGCGCGGCGGGAGCTCCTCGAGCGCCCCGGCGGGGACGGAGCGGGCCCCCGCCAGCGGGGGGATGAGCGAGCCCAAGGCGGAGCGCGGTTCGGGGACGCAGAACCCCTTCAGCATGATCGGGCTTGACCGCTGATTTGCCAAGGACGGAGGAGGCGGAGATGAGCGCGAGGGAGCCGCTTGTGTCGGGATGGTTTCGCGACAAGGAGGAGGGCCTTCTGATGAAGTGCGTCTGGCGACGGGCGGTCCCCCGCGGCGAGGGCGGCGAGGAGGACCTCCGAACGGTCTGGCTTTGCGAGGGCAAAGGGGGCTTCAGCGTCCGCGTCGAGGAGGCGGGCGCGGGCGGACAACGGCAAGCCCTCTGGCATACCCGCCCGATCCCGGAAGGCCTGTTGCGGGATGACATCCGCCGCGTGGCCCGTGTCGCCCGCGGCATTGAGGAGGCCGCGCGGGCCTTGTCGGGCTGGATCTCCCAAGGCGGGATCCTCGAGGGGGCCAAGGAGCTCGAGCTGCGCGTCGAGGTCGGAGAAGGCGTGACGGTGGAAATTCATTGCGAAAACCGCGGGGACCCCCGGGTCAGCCTCACCATCCGGCCTCTCGAGCTGAGGCTTCCCTTGGAGGATTGGGACGCCGTTGAAGCCCTCGCTCGGGCTTTGGAGTAAGCCCAGCGCGCCAGGTCGGTTGAGATGAAGCCGTGGTTTGTTGATCTCTTCTGCGGGGCTGGCGGGGCGGGGCTCGGGCTCAAGCGCGCGGGGCTCGAGCCGCTGCTGGGCGTCGACAAGTACTCCCGCGCGGTTGAGGTCTACCGCGAGGCTGTGGGCCCCGCGATCCGGGCGGACGTTCGGGAGCTGGACCCAAGGCATGTGATGCGGCAGATGGCCCTTGACGGCGTCTTCCTGCTGTGGGCCTCCCCGCCGTGCCCGCCCTGGTCGCTGGGCAGGAAATGGCGGGGCCTCGCGATGGGCTTCGAGACGGAGGACGGCCTCCTTTTGCTTGAGCCGCTCCGCTGGGCGGAGGCACTGCGACCGCGCTGGGTCATCGTGGAGAACGTGGGGACGTTGCCCGACGAGGCGGCGGAGGCGGTGGCGTCCAGGCTGCGGGAGATGGGCTACGTCACGCGCGTCCTGCGCCTTGACGCCCGCGCCTGGGTGCCGCAGTCGCGGGACCACGCCTTCGTGGTCGGCGGCCCTGTCAGGATCCCCGATCCCGCGCCGCCCCTTTTCGCCCCGCGCTTCGCGGACATTATGGATGGAGAAGGGGCGCGGCCCGTGGAGCCGCAGGTCTGGAGGCACTGGATGAGGAACAAGTACAACGTCCCCATCGTCGAGCCGGATGGCGTCCTCCCGACGGTCTCCACCCGGGGCTACCATCACAGATGGACAGGCATCGTCTACGAAGGCAACGGGCGCTACCGCTTCCCGACCTTCAAGGAAGCGGCCCGGGCTCAGGGCTTTCCGGACGATCACCCCCTGCATCGGCTGGCCGCCGAGACATCTACGGTGGCCTGGCGGCTGCTGGGGGATGCGGTCCCCGTCCCGATGGCGGAAGCCCTGGGGCGCGCCGTGCTCATGGCCGAGGAGGCGATAGCGGGTGGCGCGGCGCGGCATGGGCGCGGCGCGGGCCTTGGAGGATAGAATCCGTGTTGGCGCCCTCGTTCTTGGGAGCAGGAAAAGGCGGGGGGCGAGGCACCATGGCGGAGCCGATCCCAATCCAAAAGGAGGTGGAAGATGGAAGAGCTCAAGGAGTTTGTTTCCCGGTTCGGGCACCTGTTTTCTCCTGAAGAACTCGAGGAGATCGAGGCATGCTGGCATGAGGAGTGCCGGAATGCCTTCATCCTGGGGATCTACGACCGACGCGAGTTTTTCTCCTATGAGGAGCGGGGGGAGCTGATCCGGTGGCTGGACGCCCACCCGGATCGGTGGACCATCGAATTCCAAAAGGCCACGGGTCGCCGGCCAAGCCTCCAAGAGGTCCTGGCGATCCCAGAGGACAATTGATGCCTCCATGGGGGCCCAACCCCACCGGGGCGACCGAATCCGATTCCTTGGAGGAAAACGATGATGGGGACAGCGGAATTCAGCCTCCCGGACATCGACCGCATCATCGCCGAGGATGAGGCCGCGGAGCTGATGGTGGAAGTCAGCCAGGCCCTCGGACGGGAGCTGGCCCGACGCAACCTGAACACCCGCCAGCTTCTCAACCTCTTCGGCGCGGTCCGCCGCATCGAGATGGAGTGGCGACAGCAACAGCGGGATCCGGAAGAACGGCTGGACTCCCAGATACGGCGGAACTTGCAGTTGCTCAAGCCCCTCATGGTCCACCAAGCCGCCCGCCTGCGGGCGCTCAGCCCCAGCAGGGACTACCGGGAAAGCCGCGCGCGCGGCGACGCCATGGCGCTCCTCATCGAAGCCCTGGGGCGCGCCATCGACCGCGTCGAGCGGAACTCGGACTTCCGGCGGTTCCTGGATTTCTTCTACGCCACACTGATCTATCTCGGCTTCTACCAAGAGCGGTGAGCGGCCCCGCGTCCCTCTGGGGGCAACACGGCGGGGGCTCAACAGAGCTGGCCGGGCGACCGTCGCCGCCGATCAAAAGGCCCCGCCCGGCCCGCAGGCCGGGTTGCGCGACTCCCCGCTCCCATGCCTATAATGAAGGCGCAAATCCCAACCGGAGGTGGTAGAGATGCATCTCGTGTATGCGCCCAGCAAGCATCTGATCGTGCGGGAGGTCGAGGGTTCGCCTGGGGAGGCGTCCGAGAGGGTGATCGCCGCGATCCCGCTTCCCCAAGCGGTAGCGACCTGGTCTTCCTTCTTGGGGTCTGGTCGTTTCCTCGAAATCAAGGCGCTTCCGTTTCCCGTCCAAAATCGGCCTGTCGTTCGCGTGCGAACGAGCGCCGAGGTTCTCCCCCGCGACATCAGCCTCCTGCTGTCTGCCAGCCTCGGCCAAGAGCAAGCGCGCGAGCCCGCGGGCCCCAAGGTCTTTCCTATTGCGAACGGGGACGAGGATCCGGATCTCGTTCGGCAAGTGGCCTCGCTGAGCCGGCACGAGGGCCAGTGGACCGTCGAGATTTGGGACTTGAACGCCGCCCTCCCGATGGTGCAGGATCGAATGGAAGCCCTGAAAAGGGAGGGCTATATCCCGACGCACTTGGGCATCCGGCTGTTCGCCGGCCCTCTGAACGTGACGACGGGGGTCGGCGTGGTGCCCCCGCATGCCGGAGACTTCTGGCTCAGCGTTGGTCGCAAGCACGGAACGGTCGACCTGTTCGCCACGCTGGTAGACATGGACGACTCCTCGCGGGCGTGGGAACTCACGGTCGACGCCTCCGCGCCGCTGATCGCCGTCGCCATGGCTTTTGAAAAGCTCGAAAACTCCGCCGCTCTTAACCTGGTGGCCGCTTTGTAATGAGCGCTCGTCCTTGGGGAGGCCCCGCCGGCTTGAGGCCTGTCGCCGGCGGGCCTCCCCCGTTCAGACATCCTCCGCCCGCCTGTTCGAGCTTGCCGGCGACATAGCCTTGTCTTCGCGTTCCCGCCCCGCCGTTGCGGCAAGCGGCAGCCTGAGCGCGCGCGGTTTGGCGCAGGGATCGCCGATGGGGCCGAGGAACGGAATGCGGTTGCGGTTGCCGAGGAGATCGTGGTCTCCACACGATCCGCGCAAAGGCCCCCGGTGCCGCGCCGGAATCCCTGCGCGGGAACGGGTTTGCTGGGCAGGGCGCGGCGGAGAAGCGAAGGCGCAAGACCAAGCCCCATGGAGGCCGAAAGCCAAGAAGCGCCGCAAGGCCAGGCAACCTCGGCGAATCTTCGCGGGAGGCAGGCCATGGCTCGCATGGTTTCGATGCGCTTTCACCCGTGGGGGACAATCGAGGTTCCGGAGGGCTACATCATCCGGGAGGTCGATGCCGCTTGCGGAGCCGAGAGCCACTCCGCCCGCCCGCACTGCATGCCCGGCTGGGAGAAGGATCTCCCGGAGGGCATCGTCGTGGTTGCTGGCCCTGTCCTTGACCCGGATTCTGGCTCCGGATGGATCGCCCTTGTGGCGATCCCGCCCGGGGCCCCGCTGGTGGGGAGGCCTCCCGCGGAGCTCCGCATAATCGCCAGCCGTCTCCGCGAGGATGCCGCCAAGACCCGCGAGTTCGCGGAATGGCAACGCCGGGATTTCCCCGAATACGCGGAGTCGTTGCTGTCAGAGGCTCGGTGGCTCGAGGAGATCGCAGACATTGCGGAAAAAGGGCTCTGGCCGCCCGCGGACGCCAGGCTCTGCATCGAGTGCGCTTACGGGCTTGACCCCGTAGAAGGCAGGTGTCCGTCTTGCGCTCATGCGGATTGCTGTAACCCCGATGTGCCCGGCGCGTTTCGTTGCGATCTGTGCATGAATTTGTGTTGCCGATATTGCCTGCGCTGGGTTCCTGATTGCCAGCGCGGGCTGTATGGCCCGCCGATTCGCTATTGGCCGCGCTTGGGCCGGCGACCGGCCTCGCGGGATCTTGGGCCATGAAAGCGAGGGCCAAGAGGCCGGAGCGGGAAGAGGCTTGGGCTGACGGCCTCCCGAGGCGACTCCCGCGGGGGGTCTGAAATCTTCGGCCAGACGAATCCTGAGATTCGAGGAGGCGTCCCATGACGGACCCGGTTCGCCCGTTGGACGAAAAGGAGTTGATAACGGTGCAGTGGATGCTCAGGGTCGGGCTTCTCGAGGGGCTCGGCTTATGGAAGAGGCTGTCTGGCGGCTACGAGTATGTCGCCGAGCGGATACTCGGCGCAACCGCCGGAGAGGCCCTTCTGGAGGAGGATACGCGGCTCATGCTGGAGCTCCCGAGCGCGCACGCCCAACGCGTTCAGGTCTTCGTCACCCCTTCCGCCGCGGACTTGGCCCCGAAGCCTCTTGGGCCTAGGGAGCAGATCATCAGTGGGTTTAGGGAGGAGATCATCAGCAGGATCAAAGCGAAGGACGGCTCCTTGCCGGATGAGAATGGGGTGGTGATGACGGTTGACCTCGCCACCGCCGGCGATGCCCTCCGCCAGCCGCTTCGCATGCGCCTGGAGGACATGGCGCGCTGGCTCGGCCGTTTGCTTGTCCGGCGGGCGGTTTTCGGGGCCAAGTACATGCTTCTTTTGGAATTTGGCCGCGACCTTGGGCCGGAAGAGTGGATCGCTGTCGGTGCCGGGCTCAGGCCGGCGGAATGGCACGTTCAATGGCGACGCGTTCTCTTGTACTGCTATAAGTGAGCCTCGGTGGTTCGCGCCAAGATGGCCGTTGCCCGGCGGCGCGGTCGTCGCGGTCGAGCCCGCTCAGGCTCGGGAGGCGCGGGCGCTGGTTCGGACGCCAGAGCTGGCTGTGAGCCCCCAAGAAAACCCGGGCGGGGGGTGAAGGATGGACAAGAGGAACGAGATCCGGAAGCTGTGGGAGCGGCTCGAGTCTGCCTACGGCGGCAGGCAAGCGCGGGAGACATACAATCAGTTGTGCGAGCTTCTTCCGAAGCGGCTGCCCGAAAACGCTGGCGTGGAGCTGCCCGGATCGGGTTCCGCCCCGATCCCTGCGGAGAAGCTGCGGGAAATCTTCCCCGAGTTGTCCTGGCTGATTGACCGGGGCTGGAAAGCCTTTGTGACCCAAGATGGCTGTCTCGCGTGGTGGTGCCCGCTGCACATGTGTCCAGCCTGCGGGCAGGAGGCGGAGCTGGTTGCTGAGAGCATCGTTCCCGTTTCGAACTGGAATGCCATGGTCACCGATATATTGCGTTGCCCCGCGTGCGGCCACGAGTGGTGGCATGAGTGGCGGATGTGACCCGGCGAAGGCCGCAAGCCCAAACCAAGGCGGGGAGGCTTGGCGGGGCGGGCGTCCAGCTTGGCCGGATGGGTGAGCCGTGAGACGGGAATCCCCCTCCTTGGAGGTTGCCATGTCGACGCGAGACCGAATTGTTGCGGCGGCATCCTGGTGGTTCGCCCTCGTCGCCGCCTTGGGCCTGCTGGTGAGGGCGGAGCCTCCCTTGCACCCGGATGCCCGCCGCCACTGCCTGTTCGGGCTTGCCGGCAACCTGGCCCTGGCGCTCCTCTACATCGCCGTCGCGGCGCTCGGGCGCTCGGGGGAGGCGGGGGCGGCCTTGGCGTCCTGCTTGGCGTGCTTGTGGGGCGCGGTCGCCTTGGCGAACACCGCCGCCGCGGCGACGGGCAAGGGGCCGTTCTTCACCACGCTGGAGACGCCGGAGAGTCCATCAAGTGGGGATTTGCTGTGAGGTTAAGAAAGGAATCCTCTTGAAGGCGGTGAGTGGTACCGCGCGGCTTTTGCGGCCCGAACATCCAGCAGGGTTCAGTTGCCCAAAAAGCCTCACCCACTATGGAGGGAGTCTGCGATGGAGCGCGTCAAGTTTCTGGATGACGAGGAGATCGAGGAGCTCAAGAGGGCCGTGATCGTGGCCCTTAAATTGCGCCCCGATGACATTCTCGTTTCCGTCGAGAAGCGGGAGTTCGAGATCCCGGACCCCTTCCGTGACGGCACCCGCGGGAGGAAGCCGGCGCAAGTCATCGCTTTCGCGGAAGACGATTTCCCGGCCCCCAAGAGGGCTCTCCTCGAGGTTGTCGTGGCGAACGCCGCCTTCCTGGGGATCAGCGCCGTCCACCGCATGCCCTACGCCGCCGATCTGGTGCGGTGCGCCGAGCTTCTGGACAAGCCGGATAAGCTCCATCGCGTCATCATCGACGACAACCTGGCCGTGCTGGAGTTCCGGGAGCCGCTGAGCGGCTGGGAGGCGGCGCGCCTGGTGAGGATGCTCGCGGTGGGGTGGACGGTGGAGGATGTCATCTGCGACGAAGCGGACGGCAAGTGGATCGCCGCGCGGTACGGGTATTTGCAGTAGGAGCCCGAGGCCGGCGCGCTCAGCCCATCATGTGGGATCGCCGCAGGCGACGATCGGGCGCGGGCCGCCGTCGGGCATGGCTTCCGCAGGCGACCTCAATCGCAAACGGAGGCAGGGATGCGACCGCGGGATCGCTTCTTCAAAAGCCCGGCTTGGGGCGTGATCGCCCTGTGCGAGGCGTGCGCCCGCGAGATGGAGGGGGAGATCGACGCCCGCCTCCGTTCCAAGGAATGGGTGGAGATCTCCTTGGAGGAGGCCCAACGGGCGCTGGAACGGGAGCTCGGGGTCGAGGTGGTCCTGGCCCACTGCGATGCGTGCAAGGACCTCCTCTCGCATATCATCCCAGCTCGGGAGCCCTGAAACCAAAAAGGGGGTGGAACATGGGGCGCGCCGAGGCCAGCAGGGAGTTGGAGATGCTCCGAGAGGGCCTCTTTAAGGGGTTTGCCGGCCGTTTCGCTCTCGCGACAGACCCGTGGCCGCGGTGGCGCGAAAGGCTCCTCTCGAGGGTGGTCGACACGACGATTGAGGAGGCTTTTCTGGACGATCCCGAGGCGCTGTCCGCCCTTCGCCTCGGCGATGCGCCTGTGCCCGTCCGGCGCGTCCGTCTGTTCCTCCGTCCGGACCCGGATATTTCCCAAGCGAACGCCGAGCAAATCCAAGGGCATGGCGATCCCCTCCCGGGCCGGACGGTGGTGTGGATCGACGTCGCCAGCTTGGACGCGTTTCGCTTCCCTTGGATGCTGAATCCGGGGACGGTCGCGTATTGGATCGGACGCCTGCCGGTCTATCGGGCTGTCCTCGGGCCATCCGCCAGTCTTCTTATGGAGTTTTTCCGCGATCTGGATCTGGTCGAATGGGTCCTTATCGGGCATAAATTCCAGCCGGAATCTTGGGAGATCAAAGAGCGGGCCATCCTTCTGAGTTGCAAGCCGAGGGGCTGACCCCCGGCGGCGGAACGACCCGTGAGGCCAGCTTACGAGCCATGGGTCGATGAGGCGGGAAGCAACCGGCTGTTTCGCCCCAATCGGGCGAAATAAATGGCTATGAGTTGCAGGACGGAATCCGGGGGATTGACAAGGAAAAAGAGGGATCATTGGACAGGAAAACGCCGACATTTCTTCTGGAGGTGAACGATGCGGGAATTTCTAGACGAGCAACAGGTCGCTCGAGTTGGCGAGAGCCTCGTAGACGGCTGGCGCTGGAGGGTCGGCCTGCAAAACGCGAAGATGAAGCCGGACCAGATCGCCGTGATCGTCGAGGAGGCGACGCTGGGTCAGCCAGATGACCTAAGCGCGCTGGAGCTGAGCTCGCCAACCCGGGCGCAGCGCATCCGCGCGGTGCTTCTCGACCCCCAAGCGGTGAGAGAGGAGATCCGCAAGCGCGGCGGCGTTTCGCCGGATGGGACGCTTGTCGTTCTGGACATCGCCAGCACCGATGCGTTCGACGAGTTGTTGTATATGAACGACCCGGCGCGCCTGGCTTTCTGGATCGGCAGGCTCCCCGTGCGGCGCGCGGCGTTCGGCCGCTACGCCAACACGCTTCTGGAGCTCTTTCGAGAGCCCAGCCCGGACGAACTCATACACATCGGGCGAGAGTTTCGTCCGCTGAAGTTTGAGATCCGAGCGAGCCGAATCCGGCTGGTTTGCTGCTCCGCCGACTGAGCGACGACCAGGCGAGGGTGGGCCGCCATGAGGCGGTGGAAACATCGCCAGCAGGGGGATGCAGCGCCTCTGCGGCTTAGGCCCTTGAGGTAGAGGCCGGCGCGCGATCCGCGGCATTTTGTGGCGGAAGCCCAACCGGCTTGAAGGGGGCGAGGCATGTCCGACCAGAAAAGCCCCGACCACACCGCGAGCGGACCCGCCTATGGCCTCAAGATGGCCGACAAGGAGCGGCGAGAGCCCGCTGTCGTCACGGAGTTCGTGTCCTTTCAAGGCCTCGCCAAGAGGGTCGGCCCGAAAGCGCCGGAGCGGCTGAAAGGACATCGGCGCGGGCATGTGTCTGCGCCCGAGGTGGTTCGGGAAAGTCGACGACCCGTTGCGCCTCCTCCCTTGGGGTCTGGGTCGCGAATAGGTGG
>OGCB01000189.1_pt1 | contig 18146 bp, 28 predicted proteins | sample 1570031 | NCBI WGS metagenome assembly OGCB01 (sample SAMN05518655, study PRJEB24509) | hot springs metagenome | isolation source: Octopus Spring Streamers, Yellowstone National Park, Wyoming, USA | place: USA:Octopus Spring Streamers, Yellowstone National Park, Wyoming, USA | collected 2011-10-11 | reverse complement strand
CATCTTCTTTGTGAATAGTTTTATCTTTCAGAATAGAACTAATATAATCGGCGGTTAAGATTACTTCGCCATTTTTATTTATCAGGAGATACTTATTCCAATCCTTTTTTATGAAAAATTTACCTTTAAAAAGATCGGGAGAAACTTCATTTTTAGGAGAATAATTAATTACTTTACCGCTTTTGAGACTAAAAACAGAGCCTTCTGACCAATTGTCTCGCTCTGCGTAATAATATATATCCTCTTCATCTAATTCACGAATAGAAATATAATAAAACCAATCAGTAACTTGTGTGCCGTCAAGTTTAAAAAACGCTCGTTCTTTAGATTTATACACATTTTTGTAAGCAATTAAATAATTTCTTTTAATAAGCTCGCTAAAGTATTTGGAATAATCTCTGGAATCAATAGAATAATCAAGCCAACAAGAAATAAATCCTTTCCCAATTTGATATATAGCTTCCTTGTTTGCATTTCTTATAATAAAATAATCGTCACAAACATAAGTTATATTGTCATACCAGTCAACTAAAAGATTTTTATTTTCAGAATCCCAAATACTTTTCTTTCTTTCGTTTTCTACAATAAGATATTTACCATTTATAACTTTTTCTATAATCCAAGCCATTCCTTTTCTCCTATTTAAAAGAGGTTTTTAGAATATCTTTTAAGTTACTATTTTGTATAGAGTTCTTGCCAAATCTTCAAGATATTTTTCCGTAGTATCAAGTAGATCCTCTACACTTAATTCTTGTATTCTTATTCCGCTCCATGAATGGCACACATATGCCAATTTATAATTAGCTTTATAAATTTTACCATCAAGTTCATAGTTTGATGGAGCGTGAATTAATCCAAAATAATCATTTCCAATTTCTAACGGATCGAAATCCTCAATAAATAACGCAAAAATTTTTTGACCATTTTCTTCTTTCCAAATACCAAAATATTCATTACTTTTGTTTAACAAATCTTCGTTAATTTTTGAAATTGCTTTTAATATTAGTATTATATTTTTCTTTATATTCTTCTTCATTTTTATGCCTCCTACAAAATAAAGGCTTCTAACTTATTTGCTTCACATAGAGGGCAAAAACAAACATCTATGTTTTGTCCAATATAAAACCACCAAATATTTTTGCAATTGGGGCAATAAATCTCATGCACTACGACTCCAGTATAATCGCAGAGTTTCTCCATTTTTTTGTAAAAATAATCTGGAAGTTCAAAGTGTCTTTCAATTTCGTGAAAATTGGCATAAGCGTATAACTTAACAGTAAAAGTAGATTTATCACGTGAAAATATGGGAAATAAAATCTTACTACTTGTTTTATTTTTCAAATCAAGTAAATAGACTTTTTTAATTTTTCTTTCAAAACGATAAGCTAAAAATATCAAATCTGGACTGACGGGGAATATAAAATCATAAGTTTTCGTTAAATAACCATCATAGAAGAGAGCTTTTTTCCTTTTGTTGAATATTACAATATAGACATTTTCTTCATTATCTTTTTTCCTTTTTAAAATTGGACTAATGTACTCGGCAGTAACGATTGTTTCATTATTTTTATTTACTATACGATATTTGTTATTGTCTTTTACAACAAAAAATTTATTTTTAGAAGAAGTTAAGTAATCTTCATTTTTATTTCCATAAGAAAGATAATCAATCAACTTTCCAGTTTTAAGACTAAAAACAAAGCCTTCTTCTAAACCAGAACGGGCATAATAATATATATCATCTTCCGTTATTTCTTCAATAGAAATATAGTCAAACCAATCAGTAATTTGCGTGCCGTCAAGTTTGAAAAAGGCTTGCTTTGGTTTAGTTGGTGAAGATTTATAATCATGTTCGCTAACAATTAAAACTCCCATTTTAATAAGCTCACTGAAACAATAAGAATATGTAGCGAAATCAATAGGATAATCAAGCCAGGCAGAAATAAATCCCTTTTTTGGATGATACAAAGCTTGTTTTCTATTATTTTCAATAATAAAATAATCATCTGAATAAGTATAAATTACATTATCATACCAATCAATTAAAACATTTTTAATTTCCGAGTCTAAAATACTTTTTTTCCTCTCTTCGTTTACAACAATAAAATATTCGCTTCCTTTATTGGCATATATAACCCAAGCCATTTGCTTCTCTCCGTATATTCATTACTTTTTTGATGAATCTTCGTTGATTTTTGAAATTGCTTTTAAATTTAACTACAATTTTTGTTATGTCAATTTCACATAAATAAAGGGAGAGGGAAAATCCCTCTCATTTTTATTTCTTTTTCTTTTTACCTCTATTTTTGTTTTCCTTTGTTTTTTCCTCAGTAATAATATCTCTTAATATTTCACGCACTTCCTTGCATTCCTCATCTTCTTCATCATAACAACCGTAATCTTTAAACCAGTTGTCTATTTGTTCTTCAAAATAGTAAATAATATCATCTAATATATATTCAGCAAAATATTTTACGAGATAGGGTAAATTTTCTTTTGTTTTCAAATTATCGGGTATTCTTGGTTCATCTAATAAAATAGGCTCTATATATTTTGCTATAATTTTTTTTAAATCATTCATAATCATTCTCCTCTTTTGGTTTTTTTAAGGTATTTGTTCCTTTTCAATTTCTAGTTTCCCCTCATCTTCCCCTAAAACATACTTATAAAACTTATCAGCAACTTTTAATACTTTTTTAACAGTAATTTTCTTTTTGCCCTTAATTTCAAAATATTTCAACGCATTGGCTATTGAGTTCATTCTAATTATTCTTCTGTCCTTTATTTCATAAACATTCATGACCATTCTCCTCTTATTTTTATCCAATCACCAATTACCATCCTTCTATATTTAACACTTTCAACTATTTCTTTTAAAGTATTTAATGGCTCTTTTGTTCTTATTCTAAGAACTTTTAATAACTCTTTACAAGTGTTTTCATCTCCCAAAGCATATTTTTCGCAAAACTCTACAAAGAATATTTGAAAAACAACAGAAATTCTTGGATTATTTTCACTATTAACAATTAGCTCAATAAGTCTTTTTTTCAAGCTGGGGAATCTCTTGGAAATGAATTCGTAGAACGCCCTCCTTTCACGAATGCCATATCTTCCAGTGAAGATACTTTTTCTTGGTATGTTTCTTTTAAACATTTTTACTTTTCTTTTTCACTTTCCAATTTTTTCAAAATTAAGCATCCTCTTAATAAACGAAAACCAGCACCCGAACGACAAGTAGATTCAGTACGAATAATCAAGTAATCACTATCTATTTCACATTCGTAACCGTCATATCCATAAGCATAAGGATTATTACTAACAATAGGGTCTCCATTTATCGGCCATGCCTTAAAATGTTCTTCAAGATAATCAAAGAATGATTTTATTATCTTTTTTACTTTGTTGGCTGTCAAATATCTTTTATTTTCTAAATCAAAAGTCTCATTTAAGAAATATAATACCCATTCATCAGTATCTATTTCCTCAACAAAATATTGTTTATCTTCCTCTACCCAAGATAGACAATTTTTCTTGTCTTTTATTAGTTTAGGCGCAATGTCTTTTATTAATACTTCTTCATATCCCCAACTATTACCATATTTATCCATCTTTTTATTGTAAATTAAAATTTCTTCCTTTTCCTCATTTATTTCATAATTATACTCTTCATCAAATTCGTAATCCTCGCCTAAATTTAGAATTTCCTCCACATATCTAACTGCTGATTTAAAATCTTTACTTTCCCAAATTTCCATTACTTTCTCAGCTATTCCCAAAATTTCATCGCCAATTCCACAACTCCCCACATTTCCTCTCGCATATATTTCTGCCACAATAATTTTTGACATAATTTTGCTCCTCCTTTTTGTTATATATTCTATATTAACTTTCAACTTTTTCTATGATAGAAAAACCGAGTTCGTTTCTCTTAACGATATAAAACCTATCCTTTGGGACAAAATCAAATATAAAAGGGGTATTTGTAATGACAATAACTTGACTTTCTTGAGCAATTTTTGAAATAATGTTAGCTATTTTACTATAATTTTGATAATATACACCTATTTCGGGGTAAGATATAACTAAAACATCGTAATTAGAGAAAAGCAAGCTAATTAAAGCGATAACATTCCTTTCGCCTTGCGATATATTACTTACATATTTGTCGTAATAAACATACTTAACTTTATAGTTTGGAATTCCTCTTTCTTTGTAAAAGATAATATCTTTAATATGGGGGAAAATATAAGTTAGCATTTTTTTAAATTCTTTACGACAAGATGTATACTTCTCGGATTCTATGAATTTGTCTATTGTTGAAAAAACTTCGTAATCATCAGCAAAATTAATTATTTTTATTTTTCCTAATTTTTTAATATTATTTACCTTTAAATTGTCATTAGAAAGTTCTATGGAGATTTCTTTATCCTTATCAGTAAGAATGGATACAATAGTGTTTTTACTATTCCCAAGAACAAAATTTCTATCGCTTTCCAATAATTGTTTTATTTCACTCAATTCTAAAATGTTTTTTTGAACAAAATTAAATAAATCAAGCGCTTTAGCCAAATTCTTTTTGCCACTACCATTTTGCCCAGTAATAATTTGAAAATCATTCAAATACAAACTTATTTCATCAAATGTTAAGTAATTTGAAATGTATATTTTTTTGATTTTCATGTTAGTTTTAAAATTTTAAAGCTTCTATACTTTAGCTTTCTAAACGGCTTAAAAATGCTCATTTTTTAGCAAGAGGGGGTCGCTCCCCCCTTCAACAAACTTCAAATAAAATCTATAATTTCCTGAGATTTTTATAAGTTTTTGTTAATTAAGAATTTAACATTATTTATTGGACAAAACATTAGCTCTCAGCATGTTTCTTTACATACTTCACAGATTTTTTCACATTCATTACAAATATATTTATCACAGTGCTGACATTTACAATTAGATAAGCAATTTGAACAAATCAATCTTTCGCATTCCGAACAATCAACAACATTTTCAAGTATTTTATCATTAAAAAGACAATCCCAACAAATAAAGTTATTACATACTACACATTCACTTCCTTTATCCCTTTCTGTTTTACAATATATACATTTTTTTATGTTTTTCATATTTTCTATTCCCTTTCTTTTGTGTTCCTGTATATTTCATTCCAGTCAAATTTATACACATTATCCCCAATTTGAATATACCCTTTTTTATTCACGCTATCATAATAAACAAATATGTTATTTTCGTAAATAGCCCAAAATGTTGGATATGTTATTATTGTATTCTTTTCAGCTATAATATATGAAATTCCATCTTCAGCCACTTGGTTAAGATATTCAACAAAATCAAAAATATCCTCAATCTCTATTTCTTTCTGCTTCAACAATTCTATCGCTTCTTGTTTTGTTATTTCATTCATCTTCCACAACCTCCCTGTTTTCCATTTTACTTTTTTGGTAATTATTTTGGTTCCATAAGGCAAAAGGAAACCAGCCTTAATATTTATATTATACTGCCTAATATCCCTCTTTACATCCCCCTTAAAATAAGAAACAATCATTTATAAAGACATTACATAAACAAAAACCCAAAATTATTATCAAAATACTTTTTGATTTCGTTCTCGTAACTCCTTGCAACAGAGTCCCAAATTTTTGTTTCAACTCTTACAATATCTAAATAAAAATCATTCTTTCCATGTTTTTTAGCAAGTTTTTCTAAATCATTTTTTATAAGACTAATAATCTCTTCTCGTTTCAAATTTTTTACCGATAAATAACCAACAAGTGCATCTTTAAACTTTTTTAGTAAAAAATCACGATAATCGCCATTAATAGCTCTAACGATTGGATTATTTTGAAAGCGTTTGTATTCTTCGGCAAAATTGAAATTATTGATAAATTCTTCTTTGACTTTTTCAAGTATTTCATGGAAACTGCAACCTAAATAATCCTTTTCAAAATTATCGTTTTTTATTAAATCTTTAAATTTTTCTTCGTATTTAATTTCTAATTTAATTAGTTTATTGGTGTAGGAAACAGCATCTTTAACAAATTGTTCAATAAAATCGTATTTTTTGTTTAAAATGGTAAAATAAATTTCTCTTTCTATTTCCACTATTTTTTCATTAATATCTTCTTCATCAACAAACAATTGTTCTACATCTTGCTTTATTTCATTCCAAAAATTTATTTCAAAATCAGTAGTTTCTTCAAATTCTGCAAACCACTTTTCAAAAATATCTTCAACTAAGTTTCGGATATTAGACTCTGTTAGTGATATGGTGGAATAGGCATAATCTTTATCGTAAATTTCCCATAATGTATCTCTAAAACATTCATTAAGTCTCCAACTATTTTCGCAAAACTCTTCCGCTTTTTTTATCCACTTATTCACTATTTCTTGAAATTTATCTTCATTTTTATTTTTAATTGTATCTTCGTATTTCATAGCTTATTACCCTTTCATTTTATTAAAAAGTTATTTGCTTTAAAGGACAACATTTGAATATTCTTTCATATAAAAAATACTTCTAATTTGCTTGCATCGCATAAAGGGCATATTTTGTTGTTTTTGTATTCAAAGTAAAGGAACCAAGTATTATTACAATTGAAACAATAACCCATTTCAGAAGTTAACATAGATTCCTCAAACAGAAATTGGGGAATTCTTTGTTGAGTCTTGTTTTTCAAATCAATTAAGTAAAATTCTTCTTTATTTTTAGTTCTTTTAATAGCTATGAAAAACAAGTTTTCAGAAATAGCAAGAATAGAATTGTAGTATTCGGTGCAATAACCCCGATAAAACAAAAATTTTTCATTTTCATTTGAACTTACTAAATAAACTTCATTATCTTTACTGAAATTGCGAAACACAGGTTCTATTTCCGTTCCTTCTAAAATTACTTTGTAATCTTTCTTGCTTAATAAAAAATACCTCTTATTTTTTGAAGCTATAAAATAATTTCCTTTTCCTTTAATAAAACATATTTCTTTATACGGGAACCTCTCAAACCAATCAGTTAAACGACCAGACTTTAGACTAAATAGAGCTTGTTTTTCACATTCTTCATCAGCCACATATAAGATGTCATTCTTTTTTATTTCCAAAACAATAATATAACTATAATAATCAGAGATTCTGGTTCCATCAAATTTAAAAATAGCATGCTTATCAGATTTTGGTTTATCGGAAGCTAATAAATAACCCATTTTAAAAAGTTTGAAATTAAGACCGTCGACATAAGGAAAAATGCGATAAAACCAAGAAGAAATGGTGCCCTTTTTTGAATGAAACAAAGCATATTTATTATCTTTTCTAACTATAAAATAATTTTTGACAGGAGTGTTTAATATTTCATCCAATTCCTCAGATAGCTGTTTCTTATTTTTTAAATTAAGTACAAACCCTTTGCCCTGATTATTTTTAACGAAATATAAATTTTCATAAATATGTTCTAAAGAAAAGAACGCCATAAATTGTCTCCTTTTATTTTGTGAGAAATATGGGGAGAGACTTCGCTCTCTCCCCAATAATTTTAAGTATTTTCATCATAAAATTGGTCACCCTTGTACAAGGCTATATAACCAGTTATATACTTTTGGTGCCAATCAGTAGCTAACTTGTAGCTTATTTTTTGGTATTCATTTTTCTCTACCTTAACAATTATCAAATCCCACCTGATAAAATCCAATATATCTTTTTGCCCCTCTATACCTATAATATCCTTTGTTTTACAATATTCCAATAATTCTCTTATTGCATCATATTCTTTTCCTTCCTTTCCGTCTACTGCAGAAAAAAGTATTTCTGTTTCAAAAGTACGTGGCAGAATCAAAAGAACATAATCATTTGGATATTTTTGTTTTAGATAGAATTTATACAAATCTTGCATTTCAAGCTTTTCTACCATTTTGCCCTCCTTTTTGTTTATTTAAGACAGCAAAAAGTTTCCTTATTCTTCGCAGTTGCTCTTATTTCATATAACATATTTTGTTATTTCAAAATAAATATAATCATCGCCTTTATGTAAGCTTATCAAAAGTTTCCCGTTCATTTTATATATATAAACACATCTTTTCTTTTTAATGTAATTAAACAATTTTTTTATAAATTTCCCAAAATCAACAAAATCCATTTCTTTTTCTTCAAAATCATTTTCTAAATAATTATCTTTACATCTATAATCAATTTTTATACTATAATATACATCTTTTTCGCCCCATTCAAGAACTTTTCTTAAATCGTCTTCCAATTTTTCTTTATTTTTTTCATACCAAATCTCCTCAACCTCTCCATAATTTTTTATCTTAAAAATTTGAAAATGACCAATATGTTCGTCGCCTTCCATTATCATTATAAAAACAAATTCTTTATCTCCTTCTACTCCTAATTTGTATTCATACTTATAATTATTCTCAATAATAACGTTGAATAAATCATTTATAAAATCCTCAAAAGTTTCATAAAGAAAATTTAGTTCTCCTTCAACAATTTCGTATTTATCAACACACAAATTCCATAATTCTTCAGAATAACAAGCCCAATCATATATATAAAAAATATACTCGTCCTTTGCCCATTCCAAGATATTCAACCTATCTTTATCTATATTCTTTAAGTCATTATAAATCTTTGTCATATTTTTTGCCCCTTTTTAAAGTTTTATATTGTTTTGCGTTTAATATTTAATTTTTCTCCATCCCAAAAATATTCAATAATTTCATCTTCCCATTTAATTTGACATCTATGAGAAACTTCTTTCTTCTGAATTGTCTTGATTTCAGCTGGCTCGCCTGGTAAAAATAAGACATACATTATTTTATCCTCAATAGTCGTAATGCTACTTGTCTCTTTATTTATAATTTGTTCTTTATTTTCCTCAATATGAGTTAAAAATTTGCCTTTTGAATGCATTATTTCCGTCTTTGTTTCTTCGCAATACCCTTCAATGCGATATTCTTCATATTTTCTATAATCATAGAGGGAATATAATTGTATTTTTAATACAACACAATTTTCAGAATTAAAATATTTTCTCACATCCTCTCCATACTTTTCAACATATTTCTCAACCAGCTCTTCTGTTAAATTCTCTACTTTATACATAATTTCGCCTCCTTTAGTTTTGAAATTATTGTTTTTTATTTTCTTTTCCTACTTTGTTTAATACCTCATCTATGATTTTGCATATTTTTTCTTTTAGTTTTTCTCCTATATTTTTCGTTTCTTTTAATCTCCTTTTTAGATTTTTTAGTTTTAAAATCTCTAAAATTATTGCAATTTTTCTACTTTGCTTTTGAAATTTCCCTTACCGTCCCACTCTACTTCTATTTTACTTTCCGTTATTTCTATTTCCTTCCACTCTTCCCTAGTATAACTATGAATGATAATTTTTGCTGGTTCATTAGGAAGCAATAAGATATATCTTGTATTATCCTCGCAGTAAGATAAAGAACCAGGGGTCCAGCTGTCATAACTTCTTTTGTAATCTTCTGGAAAAGATACAAGGAAAAAACCTTCTGAATAAATAATTTTTTCCACTGTCCATTTCCTATAACTTCTTTTGTAATTTGTGTTATAAACTTTATAATTGTTAAAAAGCGCAATTTCAGCGAAACCGTTTTTCTTCAAGAAATCATAATAAGAGTCGCATTCAACTGGATTAGCAGGTATGTAATTCCTTACCTCTTCTCCATATTTCTCAACTAAAAATTCTATGTGGCGTTTTGTTTGTTTTGTCACGGCTCAAACCTCCTTTTTAGTTTTTTGTTTTTAAAGAGAGAGGCTTTTAGCTTCATTTAACTTCGATAAATCATATTCAAGATAAGCGCTGTAATTTCCCCATGCCTTATCTTCCCAGTGGAAATAACCCTTTAATTCTATTTTTTCAGCAAATTCTTTATCAACCGATAAGTAGGAAACATCTCCACCCCAACCTCTAAATTCATTACCAACCCAATATCTTAAATCAAATTCTTTTACATATTTCAACAAATCAGAATTAAACTCATACAAATTTTTTAGAAATTCCAATATCTTTTTAGGGCTACTTTTTATAACTATTGTTTCTTTTCCTTTATATTTCTTGTTTATATAGTAGTATCTGGGATTACTAAACCTATTCCAATTATCATTTACTTCCATTAATGAAAATTCACTTAAAACCTGACTAAATTGCTTATCGTGTATGCTTGCCATAGCTTACATCTCCTTTTTATCGGATTTTTCAATCTTTTCTATTCTACTTTCTAATACTTTTAGTTTCGCTTCAAGGTCTAATAGTTTTTTTATTATTTTTTCATTTATTTTCATTTGTTTTTCATTAATTTTATCTTGTTCTTTTGACGCTTCCGATAAATTTTCCAATATAATCATTATGCTAACCAATAATTCTTTCAAATTACTTGATGTATTTTGTAGTTTTTTAAATTGCTTTGTGTTTTTCTCAAATTCTTCTTTGAGACTTTCGTTTTTACTTTCTTCCTCAGTAATTTCAGTTTTTTCTTCTTTCTTCCAAAATTTTTTTAACCACTCAAACATATTTTTTTCCTTTTATAAGTTTTATGTAGTCCTGAAAATTATACAGAACTTGAACAATTACCTTTACTATTGGGAGAGGAGGGGAAACCAAAACAATCACTAAACAAAACACAACAAATTTAGATAGTAAATACTTCTATTTTTTCAATACTGCACCAAGGACACAATTTCGTGCCATCGTTAGTAACGAAATAAATATAATATCTGTCTTTACAAATGGGACACTTTAAAGTAGGACCAACATAATTAGTTAAATAATTATAATAAACTATTTTTTTGCATTTTCCTAACTTAATAAAATTATTTATTTTTATTTGCTTTTTTATATCTTGATTTATATCAAAAACATAAATTTCATCCTTGGTTCTATATATAAACTTTCCATTTCTCGTGCAGGGAACTATACTGGAAATTCCTTTTTTATTCTCGCTGAAACTATAAACAATTTCCCCTTTTGTGTTATATATTTTTATTTCATATACATCACCCATTATATCAAAAGCAGCAATAAATTCAGACACGCCCGTTACAGCTCCATCAAAACCAATATTATGATGCCAACATGTTATTTGTCTATCTTTAGAAAACACAGCAACTAAGGAAATTTCACCAGCATTAATTTCAGCAATATAATAATCACTCTCCCCTTTCACTAAACCCATTGTATGAATGTAATTAAACCATTTGGTAATCTGGGTTCCATATTTATCAAAAATTGCCTCCCTTCGTTTCGACCCTTTATTTTCGTAACCTATGTAATAATCACTTTTCCCTAAAATAAATTCTTTCGCATAAATTCCATCAAACCAATTGCTAATTCGCCAACCATATTTATCAATTATTGCTACCTTATCATTCTTTCTAACAATATAATATTCACTTTTTTTAATATTTCCATATGTAGAAATATTATCATACCAATCACTAACTCTATTTCCATTCTCATCAAATAAAGCCATTTTATTATCTTTACTAATAATGTAACGTTCTTTGTTATTTAAATGCTCCATATCTAAATTATACATCAAGACAAGGGGGTTAATATATTATCCCCCTCCAATTTATTGTTTTATAGTTTTATATTATAAAAATGGGGGATAAATAATAAAAAGAAAATAAACTTAAATAGCAAATAATACTATTTTTTCTCCATAACACCAAGGACATAATTTCAAACTATCATCAATAACAGAATAGACATTTACAATCCGAGTTGGTCTTAAATAATTATTTCTAACAAAATAAACATAATATTTATCACCGCAATTAGGGCATTCTAAAATAGAATCAACGAATTTTGCATCACTGCAAAAGCGCACCCTATGTTGTTTTAGTAATGAAATAATAAGTTTATTACTTTTTATCCATAATCTCTTGTCTTGTTTTATGTCTAGAATGCAAAACATGTCATTGACTTTATATATGAACTTTCCATTCGCTGAACAAGGAACTATCTTATGAAATTCTTTTATCGCTTCATAAAAACAATAAACTATTTTTCTTTCTTTATTATATATATTATATATTTTTATTTGATACATATCATCTACTTTATCAAGAGCAATAATAAAATCACATAAGCCCGTTACAGCCCCCTCAAAAACAATATCCTTGCACCAAGGCGTTATTTGTTTATCTATAGAAAAAACGGCACGATAAAAGATTCTTTCAGCAATATAATAATTACTATCTCCATTAATTAAACCCACTTCGTAAATATACCTATACCAATCACTAATTTGATTTCCGTTTATATCAAAAATTGCACATTTCCCGTTTTCACAACCCTTATAATAATTAGTTTTTTTAATTTTTAAACCATTGACACAAACCATATCAAACCATTTGCTAATTTGCTTACCATTCTTATCAAATATAGCTACCTTTCCTTCTCTGCGATTAAGATAATATTCATCATTTAACCATTCCATATTATTTAAATTATGTGGAATTATTACGAGAAATACGATATAATAATCCCCCCTTTGTCAAAAGACACCCTTTAGAACAGGTCACTTTTTAAAAAGAGAGGAATTTTATACTTATCAAGGGAATTATTTGAAAGAAACAAACTCTTCCCAGAACTCTCCGAAGTCTAGCATTTTTCCAACGTGTTCAACCAATTTTCTTATATCATCACCAATTTCGAAAATGTTATTTTCTCCTTTCATAAAATTTTTTTCACTTTCTGCAATCCTGTAAAAAATTTTACCCATCTTGCTTACAATAGATTTATCTTCAAGACCAATAAAAACAAATCTTCCATTTTTCTCGAGGATAGCGTTAATACTCCCTCTATCCCCAAATCCAGGAGTTATCCATAAATTTACAACTTTTGCCCCAACCTCTTCTGCCAATTTACTTATAAGCTTCTCCCCAAGGAAAACCCATATTTCTTCGTTAGTTTTATCAAATCTATTTGGTGTTTCTGCCACCATCATAAAAATTTGATATATTTTATATACATCCATAGTTTTCCCCTTTTTTATACTTTTTTGGTTTATTTGAAAATTTATGTCCTATAATATTTTAAAGTATTTACTTTTATATTTTTTAAAAAAGAAGAGGGCAAATCAGCCCTCAAACTATTCAATAATTATTCATCACTAAAAATAGAATAATATTAAGCGCTATAACAAAAATTGGTATTAATATTATTGGAGAGATGAAAAGTGAAATTGTTAATGAAATAATAGCAACAAAAAGGGAAAAGGCGAGAATTTCCAAAGCAGTCACAGTCATGTTTGTTACTCCTTATTAAAAGTTATTTTTTATTTCCAACATACTATAAATATCTTCTAAATCTAAAAGAGTATCTATATAAATTTCATTTCCTTTATATTCTACTCGCACTATACCACTTCCTTCGAGAAAACTATAATAAATATTAACACTAACATCTCCAATTTCCAAGTTAGCTCTGATAGTAGGGTCTTCAATAATAACTGTTCCTCCTGATTTTAAATTATACTTTATTTCTTTTCTTGTTATTCCAATAAAATCGTCTAAAAAAGATTTCAATTTTTTAATCCCCCTTTTACCCAATATCTTTTTTACATCTTCCATCGTTTTAACTTCATTTTTTGACAACATACTTCTTATATTATACTTTTAAATATCCCTCTTTATATCCTCCTTTAAAAGTTAATAAAAATAAGGGGGGGATAATACATAATTAACATACTTATAATAAAGAATTCTTGTAAAGGGAACAAAGAAGACATAGAAGAGGAAATAAAGGAGACATATATCCTCTATTCAAAAAATCCTTCCTTAATCCTCTATTTCAATTAGTATTTTCCCATCTTTTTGTTTTAATTTTGGAATAACTAATTTCAAAATGTTATTATTTAATTTTGCTGTGATTTTATTTATTACAGCATTTTTTGGCAGTTGTATCATAATAAAATGCGTTACGTTATAATGAAATAGAATTCCATCTCTTTCTACATAAAATTCTTTTCCTTCAAAAGCGATTTCCAGAAAATTATCTTTCATATAAACTTCTATATCTTCTTTTTTTAACTCTCTATCCACTTTTAGAAATTTAACGGTAACTTCACATTTATCATCATCTTCAATCCTATCTATATCGGCTGTTTTCCCTCTAAGATAATCTTCTACATCCTTGCATATTGGTTCTCTAACGAACAATTTTCTTGCATCTTCGTTTAAAAGCTTGTCAAGGGACAATCTTTTCATATTCTTTTTGTCTCCTTTTTAAGAATTTTTATCTATAATGAAAATTTTAAAGCTAAACTGATAAAACAAAAAATAACAAAAGAAAGATAGAGAATAAATAAGAGGAGAAAGGGAGGGAGGATAGTATAATAATCCTTCCCCCATCCCCCGCTTTCTCCAATCCCCACCCCTTTTTCAGTCGCCAACTCAGACCCCCCCCTTATTTCTGCGTCTTTGTTGCGTCTTTATTACGCCTTTTGTGCTTTTAGCAAAAAAGAAAAAATTTATTAAAAAAACAAAGGAGGGCAAATGCCCTCCTAACAACGTGGTGAAGAAATTTCCTCTACCACGAAATTGTATAAATACCTCTTTCCGGTTAATCCATTTTCATCCTTAAGGATAAGCAATAATTCCCTATCTTCGTTAACACATAAGAAAAACTTATTATATCCTTCTAAGTATTCTAACGGTATCCTGTATCTACACAATTTCAAGAAACCGACATCCTCCCTCGTGAATTTTAAAGTGAACTCGAGGCTTCCATCAGGTTGGAGTTGGAGTGGAAGTGGCTTTACTACCGGAAGAAGCTCCTCCTTGTCGCAAATAATTTCCTCATCTTTGCCGGAAACAAGATAAATATTTACCTGAACGTTCATCCGCACCATACATACTTTATACTTTAAAATATCCCTCTTTTTTTCTTTTTTCCAAAAACCTTAAAATTATATTACCCCTTCGTTAAAAAAAGAAAGGGGGCAAGTGCCTCCTCCTACACCCCTATCCCCCGAGGCGTAGGGGATAGGGGGTGATTATTTCCGGGTTTAGTGATGTCGCCCCTATGGGGAAAACCCGGGAAAACCCCATAGGGGACCAGCCCCCAAAGAGGGGGCAGGGGGTTTTGAGATGTCAGGCGAAAGAAGGAGAACCCCCGAAACCTTCTCCGCCCCAAGCCCCCTAAATATATTATACGAAAGAATAAGACCCTCTATTTTTTATTAAAAAAATAAAAGCCTCTTTAAGCAAATACCAAAAGACACCCTTTAGAACAGGTCACTTTTTAAAAAAGAAAATAATATTTATTCATTCTTAAAAAATAAAAGTCTTAATTAAAAAAAGAGAGAGGGCATTTAGCCCTCATCATCTGAAATAGTAAATAGTAAAATGAAATAAATAATAAAATCAGAAATAAAGAGAAATATGACATATGAAGGTGCGTAAACAGCTGTAATAATAATAGCAAGAAGTGGGATGATAGAAACGAGGCAAATTCTTTCAATTGTTTCTTTTTTATTTAATAAAAATTTAGTCATCTTTCTTTCTATCTTTTCTATCTTTTCCGCCATACTTAAATTATATTTTTATCTATCCCCCTTTAATTTAATAAAAAAACAAAATCCTAACTATTTTTAATTCTTAGTTAAAAAGGAAAAAATTTATTTTTAAAAAAACAAAAAAATAAAACAAGGCACAGCCCCCAACCCCTGCATCCCCTAACAAAATGCTGACGTTACGTCCGCAGTGGGGGAGAGGTGGCAAAGGAGGACAGAGCCCCAGGCTGTGCCCTTTTACAAATATATTATACTATACCCTATGCCCCTTATAAAAATAAGCCCCTTATTGATATAAAAAAGAAAAAGGGGGATTTATTTGTTATGTTTTAAAATTTTCATTAGGGACGAGGCGATGGGGAAAATAATCAGCAAATTTGTGCTTATTGAAAAAACTGAAATAGAAGATGGAAGCTCAAAGATAGAAATAATTATCATATCTCGTATAGATGAAGATTTATACGAAATTCAACACACACCTGGCGAAGGAGAAATAATATCTTATTTGAAAAAGGAATTTGATTTAGATAAAAAACAAAAAGAAAATATTCTTATAACAAAAAAAGAAGTGTCAAAAATACTTCAATATTTCTTAAAATGTATTGTAGAAAATCAGAAAAATAATTCAAACACAAAAAAGAGATATTTCTTACAAATCGGTGTTAAAGACATTGAATAAAAAATAAAATGTTATTATCAAATGTCTGAAGTTCAGGATTTTTTAAGACATCAGTGGTTTAAAAAAGAAAGAGGGGAAAGGCTCCCCTCACAATTCGAAGGAATGATTTTCTTTTGTTTCTTCTATTTCTAAACTTACAGTGTAAAATTGTAGATTCTGTTTGTAAACTTCCAAATCTTGTTCAGAAAGAACAGCACCCTCTGGTAATCTTACGTTAAGCGTTATGGTTACAAGTAAGTCGCCTGGTTCTAGTTTTATAAAAGTTCTATTTACACTTATGGGAATACCAAGTATTTTACTCATTAAAAGTGCAGTTCCTTCATGTCCAACACCTGATATAAAATCGCCAGAAGAAAGTATAGCTCTTACCTCTTCGACAGTTTTCCTTTCAACCACTATCTTTGCTTTATTTAGGTGACTTACCATGTTCAAACTGAAAGCGTTAGTCACATACGTTTTTCCTTTCATGTTTTTCCCTCCTTCTTACCTTATGCTTCGGATTATCCCCCCTTCACTCCTCGCTTTTAAAATAACAATCCTTACAATAATAATAAACTTTTTTTGTTTCAAATGCTAACAATTCATCCTTTTCCAAATAAGTAATCACAATACTGCAATTTTCACAAAAAATTCCTTCATTTTGAAATTTTAAAGTAGAAGAAAAAAAGTTTGTTAAAAAAAGAAATGGAGGTGGTGGGAATCGAACCCACGTCCGAGAGTTGAGCCTTGTAGGGTCCTACATGCTTAGGCAAGCTTTTTCTCTTCCCTAAGGGGAAAGCTTGCCAAACCCCTTAGGGCGTAGGTCCCTTAGTAGGTAGATAACCCGAGACCAAAGTTATCTACCCCCACCTTTCTACTTTGCTCGCAATCTCCCAGGTGGGAAGGAGATTACGAGCTTGCTGCCTTTCAATTAGGCAGCCACACCTGCACTTATTGTGCTTGCCCACTAACCCGGGGCTTAGGGCATGCACCCTACGAGGCTCTAACTCCCGTCGAATCCATACACCCCCTTACATATATATTATATTAAAAAAGAAGGGGGATTTAAATAGAAGGTGAAAAAATAAAAAGGGGGTTGTAGAGGAAATTAAAAAAGGAAGAGGGCTATTTGCCAGCCCTCGTCCTCAGGGCTTCATACAAATATTTCCCCAGATTATTTCTTAAAGTGTATCTTTTATAAAATTCTCCAGATAAATATTTTACATCAAAGTTAAACAAAGAGAATGGGTTCCATCTGAACATAGTGGAATTTAAACTTTTGTGTTTCCGTCTATTAAAAGAGGCTCTTCACCTCCAGACATGATATATCCGCTAGCACTCCAAATTATCTCATTTTCCCATTTATCCAAATCAATAAAACTAATCTTATTCAAATAAGTTCCATCTGAACATAGTGGAATTTAAACGCAAACTTCACAATCGTTTTAGATAACACAGGCGAAGGGTTCCATCTGAACATAGTGGAATTTAAACAACAATCAATAAAAAATTTGAAGATTATTTTATCATTGTTCCATCTGAACATAGTGGAATTTAAACTATGAAATAAAGGAGGGGGATATGGAAAAGGTAAAAATAGTTCCATCTGAACATAGTGGAATTTAAACAGATTTTGACAAATTACGAGAAATTTAGCGAAATGTTCCATCTGAACATAGTGGAATTTAAACAACTTTTTCATAAACTCTCGCTTTGGCGTCAGCTCAAGTTCCATCTGAACATAGTGGAATTTAAACATTATTAAGGCAATCGTAAAAACTATTAATAAAATCATGTTCCATCTGAACATAGTGGAATTTAAACGAATTAATTTTTTCTTTTGCTTGTATTTATGAGCCTTTGTTCCATCTGAACATAGTGGAATTTAAACTATGTAAATGAGCAAATAAAAGCAAAATATCCAAATGGTTCCATCT
>OGCB01000188.1_pt1 | contig 18228 bp, 16 predicted proteins | sample 1570031 | NCBI WGS metagenome assembly OGCB01 (sample SAMN05518655, study PRJEB24509) | hot springs metagenome | isolation source: Octopus Spring Streamers, Yellowstone National Park, Wyoming, USA | place: USA:Octopus Spring Streamers, Yellowstone National Park, Wyoming, USA | collected 2011-10-11 | reverse complement strand
GCGCGGCCTCCGGGAGGACCGGGAGGCGGAAGAGGATCTCACGGGTCAACACGCGGCCGTCGGGGTCCAGGCGCGCGAAGTCGTACTCGTGCGCCGGCGCCCCGTCGGCCGGCTGAACGGCCGCCGCGTTGTAGTAGCCCAGGGCGGCCTGCAGCCACACCGAGAGGCCGCCCAGGCCGAACTCATCGAAGATCTTCCCGGCCATCGCCGGGTCCAGCTCCGGCCGCCGGTCGGGGGCCGGAAGGACCTCCCGGGCCTCCGTGTAGTCCGGGAGGGCCGCCGCCACGTCCTGGAGGCTCCCGAAGGCGGCGCGGCCGATCAAAAACCGCCACACCTCCGGGGAGACCCCCGGGAGCTCTTTGGTCCGGACGCCCTGGAGGGAGCGGCCGTACCGCCGCCGCTCCTCGTAAACCTCCACAATCTCCAGGCGCCCGAACCGGGCGACGAACTCCTTCTCCGACAGCCCCGCCCGCCGGAACTCGGGCGAGGTCAGGCGCAGAAGCCGGTAGAGCTCGCTGGCCTTCCCCCCGAAGGGCGTCCCCGTAAGCAGCACGGCCCACCGGCTGGCCCGCAGCAGCCGGGAGAAGGCCCGGCCCTGGAGGCTGGCGTGGCGGTACTCGTGGGCCTCGTCGGCGAGCCTCAATCGAACCAGCGTGGGATTGAAACGAGGGAGGCGCTGCCGGCCTTCCGGCTGTCGGCGGCGGGCCTCAATCGAACCAGCGTGGGATTGAAACCCGGGACGGAAGGGGAGCGAGTTCTGCGCAGGGGATGCCTCAATCGAACCAGCGTGGGATTGAAACTCGTCCATCCCGGCTTTAAGCTCATTTATAAGCTCAGCCTCAATCGAACCAGCGTGGGATTGAAACATACCAGCAGAGGAGGAGGCGCGATGGGAGCGCGTCCGGCCTCAATCGAACCAGCGTGGGATTGAAACCGGCGGGACTTTCTCTTCCGCGAGTGGGACGTGGGGGCGGGCCTTCACCCGCGGACGGTGGCGGCCCTGGGGATCCCGCTGGCGGGCCGGGAGGAGGCCCTCCGGCGCGGCTGCCGGGTCGCCTGGGTGGAGCCCTACGGGCCTTCCCCCGCCCTGCAGCGGATAGTCGCATCGCTCATGGAAAACCCTGCCCCCCTCCGCTGGGGCGGGGGGACGATCTGGATCGGGGACATCCGGAGGTCGCCATGACGGAGGAGATGGATCCCCTGGCCCCGCAGCGCGAGCGGGAGCGGGTGCACCTGGCCGTCGTCCTGGGCCGGGCCATCCTGGACCGGCTGACGGCCATGGGGATGGCCTACTACTACAAGCGCCACGAGAGGGATTGGATGGAGACCCGGGTGCAGCGCATCAAGTTCAGCGATGTCTTTGTCGGACCGCATGCCATCTTCTACCGGGTCGACGTCGTTTCAATCCCACGCTGGTTCGATTGAGGCCCTGCGATTTCAGGGGGTGAGTGGGGGAAGGGAGAGAGAACCCCCTTCGGAAATCCAGTTCGCCTTAAATATAGCATCGATTGTGCGGTTTGTCAAGGGGCGCGGGCTTCTCCACGGATGTGGGGACGACGGGGGTCCGCGGAAGCCTTTTCCGAACCATGGGATCAGATCCCTATGGGGGGATCTTTTCGGATCGAAAGGGAAGCGGATGGTTGGGGATGGGGGGAGAAGAGAGGGGTTCGAAGGGATCATTTTATAAGCCTTCCGCGGACCCCCGGTGGCCGGATTTTCCATGGAGGTCCGCGGAAGGTTTCTGCGCCCACTGAACGCAAGGTGAGCGCTCAGGTTCCTGAACCGGGATGAGGAGAGGATGGAGCGTTGAAGGATAGGCCTCGCTCCCGCAGGCTGGTATATCGGCCGCGCCCGATGATCAGGTGATCCAGCACCCGGATCCCCAGCAGCTGCCCTGCCGCGATGAGATCCCGCGTGAGCGCGATGTCCTCCGGAGAGGGCGTGGGATCCCCCGAGGGATGGTTGTGGGCCAGGATCAGGGAGACCGCGTTGCGCCGGATGGCCTCCCGAAACACCTCCGCCGGCCGCACGAGGGTGGTGTTCACGTTCCCTACATAGATTGTCGGGATCGCCACCACCCGCCCCCGGGTGTCCAGCAAGATGGTCCGCAGGGTTTCCTGCTCCAGGTCCGCCATGTCCGCCAGCAACATATAAGCCTCATGCGCGGAGCGAACGAAGGGGCGCTCCTCCGGAGCGGCGGCGGCGACGCGCCGGCCCAGCTCCAGGGCGGCCTGGATCTGGGCCGCCTTCGCGAGGCCAACCCCCGGGATCCGGGCCAGCTCATGGGCCGGGATCCGCCCCAGCCCGCTCAATCCCTCGCAGTGCTGCAGGATACGATGCGCCAGTTGCAGGGCGTTCTCCCCACGGCGCCCGGTGCGCAGCAGGATCGCCAGCAGCTCCGCTGCGGACAGCGCGGCCGGACCGTGTCGCAACAGTCGCTCCCGGGGTCGCTCCTCGACCGGGAGATCCTTGATGGTGAGCCACAGGATGCCGTTCTCTTCCATCCGGTGTTTCCTCCCATGTAAACATGATAGCCATGGAGCCGGAGGGCACCGGCGATGCGATGCGGGACGGGGCGTCGCAATGAAGGCCGTCGCAGCCCTACATCTCTACTGCTGCGTTTTCAGGCCGCTTCCGGTCAGCATCAGGACCACGGCTCGATCGGTGTCCCGGACGGCGCGGGGCCATGCGGCCATGCTGAGGGCGCCGGTGGGTTCCACGAACAACCCCTGGCCCGCCAGCGCGGCCTGGGCGGCTCGGATCTCTTCCTCCGTCACCGTCAGGATGGCTCCTCCGGTGATCCGGGCGGCTTGCAGGATCTCCCGGCCTCGAGGCGGCGAGGCGATCCGCACGCCTTCCGCGATGGTTTCTCCTTCCACCACGGGGGCCGGATCTTCGGCTCCGGCGGCGAAGGCGCGGGCCAGCGGAGCGCAGGCCTCGGCCTGGACGCCGTAGAGCCGGGGGAGGCGCTCGATGTAGCCGGCGGCCTGGAGGGCCTCGAACCCGAGGAAGAGCCCCAGGAAGAGCATCCCGTGCCCGAGGGGAGCGATCACCGCGTCGGGGCTGCGCCCGAGCTGTTCCCAGATCTCCCACGCCGCCGCGGCCAATCCCAGGAGGACGAAGGGGTTGTAAACGTGGCTGGCGTAGATGCCGCCTTCCTTCAGCGTTTCCATCAACGCGGCGGTGGCCTGGGCCCGGGGGCCGGGGACTTCCACCAATCGGGCGCCCATGCGTTGCATCTGGGCCTTCTTGGCCGGCGCGGCGTGGGCCGGGACGAAGAGGGTGGCCCGGATCCCGGCCCGGGCGGCGTAGGCAGCCAGGGAGGCCCCGGCGTTGCCGGAGGAATCATCCATCACTTCGCCCGCGCCCCGCGTGAGCAGAGCGCTCAGGCCGGTGGCGGTCCCCCGATCCTTATACGATCCGGTAGGCATCAGGTAATCCAGCTTGGCCCACAGCCGGGGATCCGCCCGGCGCAGCGGGATCAACGGGGTCCACCCTTCCCCCAGGCTGAGGGGGCGTAGCGCGGAGGGCCACAGGTCCGCGTAGCGCCAGATCCCGGGCCGATGAGGCTGGATGGCCCGGTGGTCGAAGGGGAGCGGGCGGATGGGCTCCCATGGACCTCCGCACGGGCAGCGCCAGACGGATGGATCATACGAAGCGGTGCGGTGACAGCGGGCGCATCGGATGTCCATGGGATCCCCCTACCCTTCCAGCACGACGCGGCGGAATCCTTCGGCCAGGATCTCTTTGCCGTCCACCTCGCGGCGCAGCCGTTCCCGCAGGCGCCGCTCCAGCGCGGCGGGATCCGGGATCTGGCTGGCGTGGCAGCGCAGGGCGGCGAGCTTCCGATCGAAGACGTCCGTGATGTCCACCCAGTGGTTGGCGCGTTCGGTGGTGGAGAGATACACCTCTCGCACCCGGTGGGGCTCCAGGCCTTCTCGGAGCAGCTCCGGGAAATACATCGGGTTCCCGGCCGCGGGGAAGATGGCGTCCAGGGTGGCCAGTCCGATGGCCCGGTGATCGTTGTGGTTGATGTAGCGATCCCCCCGGATGAGGGTCTCCGGGTCCATGGTCACCACGATCTCCGGACGGTAGCGGCGGATCGCCCGCACGATGTCGCGGCGCAGGGAGAGGTTCGGCTCCAGCATGCCGTCCATGTAGTCCAGGAAGAGGACCTCGCGCACGCCGAGGAGGGCGGCGGCCTGTCGTTGCTCGGCCTCCCGGATGGCGGCCAGGCGCTCCGGGGTCATCGTGGGATCCTGACTGCCTTTGTCGCCCCGGGTGGCCAGACAGTAGATCACCTCGTGTCCTTCCTGGGTCCAGCGGGCGATGGTCCCGCCGGCGGCGAATTCGGGATCATCGGGATGCGCCATCACCACCAGGATGCGCATAGGGGTCCCTCCTCCGAAGTGAATCCCGGCTTACGGTTTGGCGTAAAGCACGCCCTCGGTGCGCGCCGTGTAATCCGGCGGGCACTGATAGATCTCCCGGAAGATGCGCTCGATCTCCTGGGCGATGGCCTCCGGGTCGTCCGGGCTGAAGTGTTTGAAGGGGTTTTGCTCGCGCAGGCGGGGCGGAAGGGTCCAGCCCATCCCGCGCAATCGCTCCTGGGCGGCCCGGGGGAGCGGACGGGCCCGCCGTCGGGGCCCCCAGTCCCCGCTGCAGACTTCCCCGCGGAGGCCTTCGGGCGTTCGCTCGAGCTGCACATAGGCCAGCGGGCGGCCGGGGATCTCGAACACCACCGCGCTGCCCGGCGGGGCCTCCATCAGTGCCCGGAGCTGTTCCCGGAACATCTGGATTCGCGTCTCCAGCGTTGAGGCTTTCATCGCGGGCAGGTATCTCCGATGGGATGGGGAGCCTCACCGAGGCTCCAGGTGGGCGGAGACTCAGGCGGGCTGGAGGGGTGGATCCTCCGCCCGGGTGATGGGCTGGGGCTCCTGGCTCAGCGAGCGCGCCAGGGCGCGGGAGAGGTCTTCCAGCCCCTCCCGATGGAAGCCGATCAGGATCCGCTGGATCCGGCCGCCGGGCGAGATCAGGAAGAGGGTCGGCACGTGGGTGAGCCGGTAGGACCGGGAGGTCTGGAAATCCCGGTCTGCGATGAGGGGAAAGGAGATCTGGAATTCCCGCGCCATCTCCTGAAGGGTTTCAGGCGGATCCTGTCCGATCCCCAGCAGCCGCCAGTGATCGGTGCGGTATGCCTGGTGGAGGCGTTCCAGAGCGGGCAGGATCCGTCGGGAGGCGGCGCACGATTCTTTGAAGAAGGCGAGAAGCAGGATGTGGCGAACCCCCTGGGGGTCCTCCAGGTAGGGCTCGCCGTTTAGGGTGGTTCCGAAGATCAGCGGCGCAGGATCTCCGATTTGCAGCGCGGTCATGGTTCCTCCCCTCCTGTTAGGAAATTATGCACCCGGAGGGCGGGATCAGGTCCAGTTTCGGGGCATGGGCAATTTCTTGCCCGGGTTCATGATGCCGTGGGGGTCGAACAGGGCTTTGAGGGCCCAGAATTTCTCGAGGATGGCGGGGGGAAAGGCGCGGGGGACGAAATCCAGTTTGAGCATGCCGATCCCGTGCTCGCCGGAGAGCACGCCGCCCAGGGCGAGGGCGGCCTCGAAGATCGCGGCGGCCGCCCGGGCGACGCGGGCCATCTCATCCGGGTTGCGCCGATCGCACAGGAGCGTGGGATGGAGGTTGCCGTCGCCGATGTGGCCGTAGAGGGCGATGGGGATCCCGGTCTCCCGGGAGATCTCCCGGATGCGGCGGGCCATGGCGGGGATCCGGCTGCGGGGAACGGTGATGTCCTCGCTGAGCTTGTGGGGGGCCAGTCGGGCCAGGGCGGGCGATACGTTGCGGCGGATCTCCCAGAGCGCTTCCGTGTGGAGGGTGTTTCCGGCGTCGAAGGCGGCGCGGAGCACCTGTCCGCCGTGGTCGCGCATCAGGGAGCTCATTCGCCGGAGGTCGGCCTCCACGGCGGCGGGCTCTCCGTCCGCGGCGAGCAGCAGGAGGGCTTCTGCGCGGGTGGGGAGCCCTGAGGGGCGGAAGGATTCCACGGCCCGCATGGTGATCTGGTCCATGAATTCCACCATCAGGGGAAGGATCCCGCTGGAGAGGAGGGCGACGGTGGCCTCGCATGCGGCTTCGAGGCGTTCGAAGGCGATGGCCAGGGCTCCGCGGGCGGGCGGCCTGGGGAGGAGGCGCAGGGTGATCTCGGTGATCACACCCAGCGTGCCTTCGGAGCCGATGAAGAGCTGCTTGAGATCGTAGCCGGAGACATCTTTCATCACCCGTCCGCCCAGGCGGAGCACTTCCCCGCCCGGGAGGACCACCTCCAGGCCCAGGACGTAATCCCGCGTGACGCCGTATTTCAGGCAGCGGGGCCCCCCGGCGTTGGTGGCCACGTTGCCGCCGATGGTGCACATCTCCAGGGAGGCAGGATCCGGGGGGTAAAACAGGCCGTGGGCTTCGGCGGCCTGCTGGAGGGCTCGCGTGATCACCCCGGGCTGGACGACGGCGAGGCCGTCGGCGGGGTCGAGGGCCAGGATGCGGTTCATCCGGGCGAGGTTGAGGCAGATGCCCCCTTGCGGCACCGCTCCGCCAGCCAGCCCCGTTCCCCCACCCCGGGGAACTACGGGGATTCGTAGCTCGTTGGCTATGCGAAGGACGTGGGCGACGTCGGCCGTCGATTCCGCGTGAACCACCAGGTCCGGCATCCCCTCGGCCCACGTCGCATCATACCCATACACCAGCCGCCCCACCGCATCCGTCTCCACCTGATCCGGCCGCAACCGCTCCCGCAACCGCCTCACCACCCCTTCCCCATCCATCTCTCCCCCCTCACTCCGCCCTTCCGGGCATATGTCTATGCGAAATCACGGCGTCGACCGCGCTCTTCCACTCTATCCCCGCATCCCCTACAATACAACCCCGACCATCCTCTTCCGGAGGAAACCCATGGGCCGCTTCCGCTCGGCGGAAGAACTTTACACCCTCCTCGACGCCCTCTTCCACCGCCTGCGCGCCATCCCCGAAATCCGTCAGGCCCTCACCGCCAGCCCCATGATCGTCCGCTTCCGCTTCCACGACCCCACCGGCGAGGTCACCATCGACCTGCGCCAGGATCCCCCCCAATGGACCTTCGGCCCCAGCGATCTCCCCGCCGACGTGGAGATGATCCAGTCCGCCGACACCGCCCACCGCTTCTGGATGGGCCAGCTGAACGTCCCCCAGGCCATCGCCACCCGCCAGATCATCGCCCGGGGCAACATCCCCAAGGCCCTCCGCCTCCTCCCCGCCCTGCGACCCGCCTTCCAGGTCTACCCCCAGGTGCTGCGAGAACTCGGGATGACCCACCTGCTGGAAGAGCCCTCCCCGACCCCTCGAAGGCGCTTCCCACGCCTTCGGCTGTCCCTTCCATGGCGCGCCCGTCCGGAGGTCGCCCTTCCCCCACCGTTGCTCTGGCCCATCCCTCTGGTCGACGCGGAAGCCGTGGAGCCGATGCCGCCGCCTCCCCGCCCCCACCCCCTGCCGGAGGATCCCATCGCCCTCCGTCGGGAGATGCTCCGGCGCATGTTGCTCATCCGCGCCTTCGAGGAGACCCTGGCCGCGGAGTTCGCCCGCGGGGCCATCCCCGCGGAAACCATCCACCTCTCCACCGGCCAGGAAGCCGTCGCCGTGGGCGTGGCCTTCGCCCTCCGGCCGACGGACTGGATGACCACCACCCATCGCGGCCACGGTCATATGCTCGCCAAGGGCGCCGACCTGGATGGGATGATGGCGGAGATCTTCGGCAAGGCCGAGGGGCTGTGCAAGGGGAAGGGCGGCTCCATGCACGTCACCGACGCGGGGATCGGCGCCCTGGGCGCCAACGGCATCGTCGGCGCCTCCCTGGTCATCGGCGCCGGCGCCGCCCTGGCCGCGAAGCTGCGCGGCGAGGACCGGGTGGTCGTCGCCTTCTGCGGGGATGGAGCCACGAACCAGGGGATGTTCCACGAGGCCCTGAACTTCGCCGCCGTCTTCCAGCTCCCCCTCATCGTGGTGATCGAGAACAACCAGTATGCGGAGTTCACCCCCCTGGCCCGGCACACCCGGGTGACCCGCCTCGCGGATCGCGCCGCCGCCTATGGGATCCCCGGGGTGCACGTGGACGGCAACGATGTCTGGGCGGTGTATGAGGCCGCCCGGGAGGCCGTGGCCCGAGCCCGCCAGGGAGAAGGACCCACCCTGATCGAGGCCCTCACCTACCGCTGGCGTGGCCACAGCGAAGGGGAAGGCGCCGTCTATCGCTCGGCCGCGGAGGTCGAGGCCTGGAAAGCCCGGGATCCCATCCGCCGCTGGCGGGAGCGCCTGGAGGCGGAAGGGCTGCTGACCCCATCGGAAGCCCAGGCCATCGAAGCCGAGGCCTGGCAACGGGTTCAGGAGGCGGCGGAGCGGGCCCGACGCGGGACGGAACCCCCTCCCGAGGCCCTTACGGAGGATCTTTACGCCCCGGAGCCCGCGTGGCTTTACGGGCAGGGCCCGATGATCCTCCGGCCCAGCGGGAGGACCCGGGAACGCTCCACCGCCGAGGCGTTGCGCGAAGCGCTGGCGGAGGAGATGGCCCGGGATCCCCGCGTGTTCCTGCTCGGGGAAGACGTCACCACCGGAGGCTACTTCGGCGTCACTACCGGGCTGGGCGAGGAGTTCCCCGGTCGGGTGCTGGACACGCCCATCAGCGAGAGCGCCATCATCGGGGCCGCCGTCGGGGCGGCCATGGCCGGCATGCGCCCGGTGGCCGAGATCGAGTTCGCCGATTTCCTCACCTGCGCCATGGACGGGCTGGTCAACCAGGCCGCCAAGATCCGATACATGTCCGGTGGACAATACGCCCTCCCCCTGGTGGTTCGCACCCCGGCCGGGGGAGGCATCGGCATGGCCGCCCAGCACTCCCAAAGCCTGGAACCACTGCTCACCGGCGTGCCGGGATTGATCGTCGTCGCCCCCGGAACCCCGGCGGACGCCAAGGGCTTGCTCAAGGCGGCGATCCGCAGCAACAACCCCGTGGTGTTCTTCGAGAACAAGCTCCTCTACGCCGAGGTGGGCCCGGTGCCGGAGGGGGAGTGGATCGTGCCCCTGGGGGTGGCCGAGGTCAAGCGGCCGGGACGCGACGTCACCGTGGTGAGCATCGGGGCCGTCCTCTCCCGCGTCCTGGAGGCCGCGGCGGAGCTGGCCCGGGAGGGGATCGAGGCGGAGATCGTGGATGTGCGCACGCTCGTCCCCCTGGATCTCCGGACGATCCTGGCCTCAGTGGCGCGGACGCGACGGCTGGTGGTGGTGGAGGACGCGCCCCTCACCCACGGCTTCGGGGCCGAGGTGATCGCCCGGGTCGGCGAGGCCGCCTGGGGCCTCCTGCGGGCGGCGCCGCGCCGGGTGGCCGGGCAGGACGTCCCCATCCCCTACAACCGGACCCTGGAACGCCTCGCCCTCCCCGATGCCCCGCGCATCGCCGAGGCCGTCCGGGAGGTCCTGCGCTGAGGAAACCCCGGGGGCGTGGGGATTTGCCTTCAAGGGGGAAGCGAAGCGAAGGCGGCCTCCGCCTTCCGCATCGGCCGGCGCTTGACAGATCCTTTCGGGCGGATTACAGTCAGGTTCGATGGAACGAAACCACCGGGCGACGTGGGGAGTCCGCGGGCAAGCGGGCTGAGAGGGCGCCCTGCCGGAGGTCATCCGGCCCCGGCGCCGACCCATCGAACCTGATCCGGGTCATACCGGCGGAGGGATCGTCGTCCCTGTTCCCCCTGATCTCACCCGGGCTCGTTCCCTCCTATCGGTGGCTTCCCCGGATCCGGCCCGCCTTGCGCGAGAAGCGGGATCCCCCACGGAAGAGGAGGTGCGGTGTCTCTGGATCTGCGGGTTTATCTGGTCCTGGATCCCGCGCACACCGGTGGGCGCTCCCCCCTGGAGGTGGCCGAGGCCGCCCTGCGGGGAGGCGTCACGGTGGTGCAGCTGCGGTGGAAGGCCGGGCCGCTGCGGGAGATGCTGCGCTGGGGAGCCGCCCTGCGGGAGCTCTGCCGGCGCCATCACGTCCCCTTTTTGATCAACGATCGGGCCGATGTGGCCCTGGCCCTGGAGGCGGATGGCGTGCATGTGGGACAGGAGGATCTTCCGCCGGAGGTGGCGCGGCGTCTGCTGGGCCCTCGTGCCCTCATCGGCGTCTCCGCCCGCACCCCGGAGCAGGCGCAGGCGGCGGAGGCCGCGGGCGCGGATTACCTGGGGACGGGCTCGGTCTTCCCCACGGGTTCGAAGGAAGGCGCCCGGCTCATCGGCCTGGAGGGGCTGCGGGCGGTGGTCCGCGCCACCCGGCTCCCCGTGGTCGCCATCGGCGGGGTGAACGCGGAGAACGCCGCGGCGTGCATTCAGGCGGGGGCGGCGGGCGTGGCCGTGATCTCGGCCATCACCCGGGCCCCGGATCCGGAGGCGGCGGCCCGAGCGCTGCGCCGGGCGGTCGACGAAGCCCTGGCCGCCCGGCGCCCGGAGGGATGATCGCGAATCTCCATCTTTGGGCCTCGAGAAGGCATCGCGTCCATCATGCGTGGAACACCTTTCAGGAGGTGGACGATGAAGCCCTTGCCGCGCGCGCTGACCATCGCCGGCTCGGACTCCGGCGGGGGAGCGGGGATCCAGGCGGATCTGAAGACCTTCGGGGCGCTGGGGGTTTATGGCATGAGCGTCCTCACCGCCCTCACCGCCCAGAACACCCGGGGGGTTCAGGCCGTCTTCGAGCTCCCGCCGGACTTCGTGGCCGCCCAGATCGATTCGGTGCTGGGGGACATCGGAGCCGACGCGGTGAAGACGGGGATGCTGGCCAACGCCGCCATCATCGAGGTGGTGGCGGAGAAGATGCGGGAATACCGCGTGGAGCGCCTGGTGGTGGATCCGGTGATGCGGGCCAAGAGCGGGGATCCCCTCCTGCGCCCGGAAGCCCAGGAGGCGTTGATCCGCCGGCTGTTCCCGCTGGCCATGGTGGTCACGCCCAACCTCCACGAGGCGCGGGCCCTGGTGGGGCGGGAGCTGCGGAGCCGGGAGGACATGCGGGAGGCGGCGCGGATCATCCACGGGATGGGGCCGCGCTGGGTGGTGGTGAAAGGCGGTCATCTCGAGGGGGATGATCGCAGCGTGGACGTTGTGTTCGACGGGCGGGATTTCTACGAGCTGGACGCCCCGCGGGTGGACACGGTGAACACCCATGGGACGGGGTGCACCTTCGCCTCCGCCATCGCCGCGGGGCTGGCGAAGGGCCTTGCGCCCCTGGAGGCCATCCGTCAGGCCAAGGAGTATCTCACCGCCGTGCTTCAGGCCTCGCGGGCCTTCAAGCTGGGTGGGGGCGCCTACGGCCCGATGGATCACTTCGCGCTGTGGAAGGCGGAGGCCCCGACGCGAGCGGCATCCGGGTAGGCCGCCTACCTTCAATCCGACGCGCTCAGCGGAGCATGCGCTCGGCGGCCAGGCCGAGGAGGCCGACGAGGGCGGTGAGGGCGGAGAGGCGGGCCAGGGTCCGCAGCCCCTGCCCGCGCAGGCCGCCCAGCCAGGCCATGGGGACGTGGAACAGCAGGCTGGCCATCGAGGCCAGCACCACCCCCATCCCGGCCATCTCGATCCCGATCCTTCCCTGCCCGGCCAGCGTGGCCACCGCCGCCGTCGTCGAGGCGCTGCTCACCAGCCCGCCCAGGAAGGCCACCACCAGGAAGCCGCCCGTCCCCAACCATCGCTCCGCCAGCACCACCGCGCCCCGCAGCACCAGATACAGGGCTCCGAACAGCAGGGCTTGTCGCAGCGAAAAGGGGAAGGCGAGCCGGATCTCCGGCGCCGCCGTCCCGCGGCCCCGTCGCATCGCCCGGAACACCAGCCACCCGGTCACCGCGACCATCCCCCCCACCGCCAGCCATCCGTGCCCCAGCGCCGCCGGCGCGAAGATGGCCAGGATCAACCCGTTTCGGGCCATCATCGCCACGTTCGCCAGCAGCATCCCTTCCAGGGCCACCGCCTCCGCGCCCCCTCCCTGTCCTCCGCACCGCCGCGCCAGCTCCCCCACCGCCGCCGTGCTGTTCACCAGGCCGCCGAGCAGCCCGGTGAAATGGATCCCTCGTGCCCCATACAGCCGCAACAGGGCATAGTTCACCAGCCCGATCCCGGAGAGGACCACCACCACCAGCCACGCGCCCCGCAGGTTCACCACTCCCAGGGGGTCCCAGTTCCCCGGCAGCCCCTCGGGCAGCAACGGATAGATCACCACCGTCAGCAACCCGAACAGCACGATGGAGCGCAGCTCCTCCAGCGACAGCCCCACCGTGAACCGCACCAGCTCCGCTTTCCAGGCCAGCAGCATCGTCACCAGCACCGCCGTCGCCGCCGCCACCAATCCCTGTCCCTGGGCCACCACCATCCCCAGCAACAGCGTCACCAGCAGCGCCACCGACGTCGTCATCTCCAGCGTCCGATCCACCAGCAGGCTGCGGATGTTCAGCAGGCTCACCAGCGCGATGGCTCCCCCCAGCAACAGAAACGCTGCCACCGGATGGATCAGCCACCCGAGGCATCCGGCCAGGGCCACCAGCGCGAAGGTCCGCAGCCCCACGTCTTTGTGGGCCCATTCCCGTTCCAGCCCGATCAACAACCCGATCCCCAGGGCGATCCCCACCGGCTCCAGCCACATTCGATACCCTTCCATTCCTCCTCCCCTCTACCTCTTCACGATCGGTTCGAAGGGAAACGGACAGAGCCTCCGGGTGTGTGGAACACAGGCTGGGCGGCCCCCCTGGCAACCGCCCAGCCTGCAAGACCATTCAGAGAGCAGACGTTAACCGGGATGCCGGGATCAGGTCAGGTGAGCGCCACCGGTCACGTCCAGCACGGCCCCGGTGATGAAGTCAGCCTCCGGCAGGCACAAGAGCAGCACCGCATTGGCCACGTCCTGAGGTTCCTCGATGCGCCCCAGCGGGGTTTTGCTGACATATTCCGCCCGCACGGCCTCCGGATCCATCCCCCGCAGCTTTCCCTCCCAGACGATCTCCCGCTCCTGCATGGAAGTGCGCACAAAGCCCGGGCAGATCAGGTTGACCTTGATATTATACTTGCCGACTTCCACCGCCAGGCTGAGGCCGAAACCGATCACCGCCCATTTGGAAGCGGCATAGTGGGCCAGCAGGGGGACGGCCCGATGGCCGGCCATGGAGGCGGTGATGATGATCCGTCCGCCGCCCTGGCGGATCATATGGGGGATAGCGGCCTGGCAGGTCAAGAACACGCCCTTCGTGTTCACATTGAAGTTGTAGTCCCACTCCTCCTCGGTGAGATCCTTAGCCCAGTTCATAGTGGAGACCCCGGCGTTGGGGCAGACGATGTCGAGGCGGCCCCACTTGGCCACCACGGCATCCATCACCGCCACGTTGTCGGCCTTGCGCGTCACATCCAGCCGCCACGCTTCGGCCACCCCGCCGGCCTTTCGGATCTCCTCCGCCACCTGGCGGGCCCACTCCTCATTGATATCCGTCACCGCCACGTAGGCCCCTTCACGAGCCAGGGTCCGGGCGATGGCTGCCCCGATCCCCGTCCCGGCTCCCGTAACCACTGCGACCTGTCCATCCAGGCGTCCCACGGCAAGCCTCCTTAGATAGGGATTTCACAGCGCGCTTTTCAAGCCTCCCCAGGGGCCGCTCCGAGCGGTTGTCCCAGTGAGGCCGCCTGGGGGAAGAGCGGCTTTAAGGCCTCGTAGAGCTGACGGTAGAGGCGATAGGCCTCCTGATAGCGGGCATGGGCCTTTGGGTCGGGCTCGTTACGGAGGGCCTGGCCGGCAAAGGCCTCGATCTCCGCCCAGTCGCGGAAGAGGCCCACGGCCATCCCGGCCACGAAGGCAACCCCCAGGGCGGATCCGGGATGCTCCGGGAAGGAGGTGATGGGCAAGCCCAGGACGTCGGCGGCGATCTGACGCCAGAGGCCGCTGCGCACACCGCCGTCGGTGGCCACCACCCGTCGGATGGTGTAACCGCGAGCGGTCAGGACCTCCACGTGATGCTGGAAGCCGTAGATCACCGCCTCCAGGATCGCCCGGAACATATGGCCCCGGCCGTGGCTCAGCGTGAGTCCGAAGAAGATCCCACGGGCCTGAGCGTCGAAGATGGGCGTCTTCTCCCCCAGGAAGTAGGGCAACACGATCAGCCCCTCCGAAGCCGGCGGCACACGGGCGGCGGCCTCATCCAGCCGGCGATAGCTCTCCCCCGAGGCCTCCCAGCCCAGCACTTCCGTGACGAACCACTTGACCAGAGAGCCCGAGGCCGCCATACACCCGTTGAGAAGATAGCGCCCGGGGATGTCGTGGTAATCGATGTAAAGTTGAGGATGGGTCTCCAGGCGATCCAGACAATACAGGATGTCTCCGGCCCCGCCGAATTTGATCAGGAGGTCCCCGTTCTCCCGCAGGCCCGCCGCCAGGGCGGAGGCCACGTGGTCCGCGCTCCCTGCGATCACAGGGGTGCCCGGAGCCAACCCGGTCTCCTCCGCTGCAGCAGGGGTTACTTCTCCCACCACCTCCGTGGGGAAGCGCACCGGCGGGAAGAGCTCCGGATGGAGGCCGCTCGCGCGGAGAAGATCCGTATCCCACTCCCGCCGGTGGATGTTGAAAAGACCGGACTCCACCGCCCAGTTGATTTCGAGGGAGCGCCGTCCCGTCAGCCGGTAGACGATGTAATCGTAAGATCCCATCACCCAGCGCGTCCGGCGCCACACCTCCGGCTCATGGCGCTGGACCCACATCAGGCGCGGCCCGACGTGCTGCTGATTGGTGTAGCCTCCGGTGATGGCGAAGAGGCGCTCCTGATCGAGCTCCCGGCGCAGCTGCTCGATCTCCTCCACCGCCCGGGCGTCGTTCTGCTGGATGGATGGACGCAGCACCTGCCCCGCCTCGTCCAGGAGCACCAGGGCCGGGACCATCCCGCTGCAGCCCACTGCAACGATCTCCTGAGGATCCCGCTTGTGGAGCAGCTGGCGACAAACCGTCTGCACGCCCTGCCACCACTCGGCAGGATCCTCCTCGGCCCAGCCCGGATACGGCGAGCGCAAATCGTGGGCGGCCATCGCTTCCGCGACCCGCTCCCCTCCCGGACCGATCAGAAGCCCTTTCACCCCCGTCGTCCCGATATCGATACCCAGCACCCAGCGTCCCATAAAGGCCTCCTTATTGAAGACAGGGCGGAACAAGGCGACATGGCTTAACCTTTGATGGCGCCACCTCCCAGCCCTCGAATCAGGAAACGTTGCACGAAAAACGAAGCCACCAGCACCGGCATGGCGGCGGAGAGGATGGCAACAGACATCTTCCCCAGCTCCACACCACGGAAAGTCCAGTAACCGGCGATGGCCACCGGAAGGGTTTTCGAATGGCCCCCGGCCAGCATCAGCGCGTAGAACATCTCGTTCCAGGACATGATGAAAGCAAAGAGCCCAGCGGCCCCCAGGCCCGGGCGGGCGGCCGGCAGCACCACCCGCAGGAACGCCTGCCATCGGGTGCATCCATCCACCATCGCCTGCTCCTCCAGGTCCCGAGGCACGTCCTCAAAGAAGCCGATGAGAAACCACGTGACCAGAGGGGCGATGAAGGTGAGGTGGGCCGCCGTCACCGCCCACACGGTGTCCAGCAAGCCGGTGTAATAGGCCATCAGGAAGAAGGGGATGATGAAAAGGGCCGGCGGCAGCATCTGGGCGGCCAGGATGAGAAAGCGCAACCATGTCCCTCCGGTGCGGAAGCGGGAGAACGCGTAGGCGGCGGGAGCTCCCACCAGCAGAGAGATCCCCACCGTGAGAACGCCCACCACGATGCTGTTCAGAAAATAACGGGAGAAGGGAGAGCCGAGCCAGACCTCTACCCAATTGGCCATTGTGGGCGTGAAACCCCACAATGAGGGTCGGTTCAGCTCCACAGGCGGCTTCAGGGAGGCCGCCAGCACCCAGAGGAAGGGAAACAGAACGACAAAGGCGCTGAGCCCCAGAAGGCTCAAGCGAAGCCCGATTCCCAGATGTCGGCGGGTGAGGGCCCGTCGGGCAGGGATGGCCATCGCCCAGGAACGGGTGACGGTGGTCATGCCCAGGCCTCCTGGCGGCGGAGGATGTAGAAAAGGACAACCACCAGGATCAGGATCACGAGGGCCAGGGTGAAGGCCATAGCGGCCGCCTCGCCCAGACGGAAATAGAGAAAGCCCACCCGGTAGATGTGAAACAGGATGGTTTCCGTGCGCTCCCCCGGCCCGCCGCGGGTGATGGCGTAAACGTATTCGAAGATCCGGAAAGCATCCAGCATACGGATGAGCACCGCGGCGAGGATCACCGGCCGCAACAGAGGCAAGGTGAGATGGCGCAGGATCTGAAAGCCGGAGGCGCCGTCCACCCGGGCCGCCTCAAAGGGCTCCGTGGGCAGCGCCTCCAGCCCCGCCAGAAGGAACAGCGTCATCAGCGGCGTCCACTGCCACACATCGATGAGGATCAGGGAGAACAAAGCCAGGTCCGGGCCGAACCAGTCGATCTCCACGCCGATGGAGCGCAGGGCCACCGGGATGATGCCCAGCTGGGAGTTGAGGAGGAAACGGAACATCAGCCCCACCGCGATGGGGGTGATGAACATGGGCATCAACACGACGGCCCGGAAGGCGTTCTGCCCGGGGACCGGCCGGTGCAGCAGGAGAGCCAGGGCCAGGCCCAGCAGGAGCTCCAGGGTCACCGCCCCGCCGACGAAGATCAAGGTGTTCGTCATCGCGGTCCAATAGGAAGGGTTGTCCGCCAGCCCCTGATACTGGGCCAGCCCCACCCAGCGCACCTGGTCCAGGGCGGTTAGCCGGTAATCGTGGAAGGAGATATAAGCGGCGAAGACAATGGGATAACCCTGGACCAGGGCCAGGAGCCCCAGGAGGGGCAGCAGCAACCGGCGCCCCAGGGCGCGATCCCGTCGACCCATGGACCTCCTTTCACTTCCCCAGGATCTTGCGGACCTGAGCGGCGGCGTCCTTGAGGGCCTGCTCGGCGGTCTTCTCCCCGGCTACCGCCGCGTTCAGCTCGGTGCCCACCACCTGGATGATCTCCTCCGCCTTGGGACCCCGGGCCAGCGGCTCGGCATCCTCGAGGATCTTCAGCACCGTCTCGTAGTAGGCCTGGCCGAACCCCTTCTGCCAGACCTCAGGATCTTTCATCGCGCTCACCCGCACCGGCGCGCCGCCCAGGATCACCCGTTGCTTCTCCATGCGCTTGGAGGTGAGCCAGGAGATGAAACGCCAGGAGGCGTCTTTGTTCGGCGCGTTGCGGGGGATGGCCCAATGCCAAGCTCCGAGCACCGCCTTCCCGCCGGGGACCTCGTAGAGGGCGAACTTGCCGGCCAGGGCGCCGGCGGGCCCTTGCGGGTTGTTCAGGGTGGGCAGCATCCAGTTATAGCTCATCATCGTAGCGGCCTCCCCCGCCGCCATCGCCCGAAGGGCCTCGTCGAAGCCCCAGTTCAGGGAGTTGGGCGGCGCCGCCGTCTTATACATCTCGATGTAGAGCTCCAGGGCGCGCACCGCCTCGGGCCGGTCGATGATCACGTTGCCCTGCTCATCCAACAGGTTCCCGCCTGCGGCATACAGCCAGTTCTTCCACTCCTCGAACACCTTGTAACCGCGCTGGGGCTGCATGGCCGCGCCGTAGATCTTCCCGCCGCTCTGCTCCTTGAAGAACTGGGCGACGCGCAAGTAGTCCTCCAGGGTGGTCGGCGGGGCCAGGGGTTTCCCGTATTTCTTCTGATAGGCCTCCCGATAGGCAGGGTCGTCGAAGAGATCCTGGCGCACGATCAGGCCCACAGCGTAGTTGTAGAAAGGAATGCCGTAGACTTTGCCGCCCACCACCCCGATCTCCCGGACCGGACCCACGAAGTCCTCGAAATCGTAATCCGGGATGCCCCGGATCCGATCGTCCAGGGGCTCCAGGAAATTCCCGGCCACGAACTCATCCATCCATGGGTTGTCCACGATGATCACGTCGTAGGTCGCCTTAGGGGCCATGAACGAGGCCAGGATCTTATCCCGCATGGCATCGTAGGGCATCGCGTCGATGTCCACCTTGATGCCGGGGTTCTCCTTCTCAAAGTCGGGGAGGAGCTTGCGGACCACGTCGGTGTCCGGGACCTCTTCCATAATGATGGTGAGGGTGACGGGGGCCTGGGCGGCCGGGCGACAGCCCATCAGCCAA
>OGCB01000184.1_pt1 | contig 18558 bp, 16 predicted proteins | sample 1570031 | NCBI WGS metagenome assembly OGCB01 (sample SAMN05518655, study PRJEB24509) | hot springs metagenome | isolation source: Octopus Spring Streamers, Yellowstone National Park, Wyoming, USA | place: USA:Octopus Spring Streamers, Yellowstone National Park, Wyoming, USA | collected 2011-10-11 | reverse complement strand
GAAAGCCCACTGCTCATCCGTCAACTCCTGAAACCCCATCGGCCTTCCCCTCCCAGGCAGGTTGTCCAGAGACAAAGTATACTACAATCGGACACCCGGGTTTTGAGATGAGTTCATTGATTGTATGCGCCTCGCTCGATCTGTCAACCCGGACGGGAGCGAGAGCCCGGCGTGGCTCCCTCCCGTATCCGCCATGCGGTTGCGCGCAGAACCCGCCGTTCTACAGTGAGCGCAGGATCAGGGGTTCCAATCTGGAACGGCTCGGATGCGGAGAGACCCTCTCGTTCGCCGGTGGGCTCCACAGGCTCATCGACCGCGATGCCCCTGGCGGTGGCTTGCGCACGGGTGGCTTCGATGTCCCTCGCGATGCGTTTTCGGGGCTCATCTTGGACGTCAAGACGGGTCGCGACTTTGAGGGAGAGCCTTCTCCCTGCGGGAAAAACCCGCCTTTGCTTCACCTGCTGGGCGCGGATGCGATTCCCGGCGAACCGGTGGGCGCTCCGCTCGCCATCCGTCCCGGTGGGATGTGCGTATCAGAGGATGGAGGAACCCGGTGAGGGGAGGGGGACGCGATGCGTCGGTGGAAACAGTGGGTTCAATCGTTAGCGATGGAGGAGGTGGGAACGGCCTGGCCGGCGGAGATCGTTCCCTATCGGGCAGGGATCCGGGGCGGGCTGGCGGGGGGCGGCGTGATGGTGGGGATCGCTCTGGCTTACGGGCTGCTCTCCGGCCGTGGGATCTGGTTCCCGGTCAACCTGATCGGCGCGGTTCTCATCCGGGAGCTGCAGGGGGCACCGCCGGAGGTCCTGGCCCGCTTTCATCTCCCGGCGCTCCTGGCCAGGCTGCTCATCCACGGGCTGCTCTCCGCGTTGCTGGGAGCGCTCTATGGGCTCATCCTGCCCACGCTGCCCGGATCCCCTCTGGCCTGGGCGGTGATCGTCGGGCCTCTCCTCTGGCTGGCGGCTACCTTTGCGATCCTTCCCATCTTCAACCCGGTCATGGCCCCCTACGTGGACTGGCCTTCCTTTGCTTTGGCCCACGTGGCCTATGGCCTGACCATGGGGTTCATCGTGGCGCGCGCCGCCCGACGCCCGGGAGGATCGCACGGATCTGCGCCATAAGCGCAGGTCGGTTTCTCCTGCTTCTCCCCCAAATGCATGCGGCCCGGTCTCGGTCTGGGGTCCGAGCCGGGCCGCAGCAGGAAAGGAGGGGCCAGGGCAAGCGAACGCCAGTGGAGTGGGCGGCGATGGCGCTGCTTGCGCCTTCATCATCCTCGATCTTCCTTTCCCAAAGTAGTGACAAATGTCACAATTTTTCTATGAGGGGGATCATCCGAATCCGGCCGGTGGGGTGGGGAGTTTCTCGAGGATGGCCCCGAAAGCCCCGTCCATGTGATGGACATGGGGGAGGACCCGGTAGAAGCCCTCGGCGTCCACGAAGGGGCTGGGGACCTTCCCCTGGGCGGAGAGGAGGCGGAACTCCGGATGATCCCGCAGGAAGGCGCGGATTTGTTCTTCGTTCTCCTCCGGCTCCAGGGAGCAGGTGCTGTAGACGATGCGCCCGCCGGGGCGGAGCATCCGGGCGGCCGACTCCAGCAGGGCCCGCTGCACCGCCACCAGGCCGATGAGGTCCGACTCCTGTTTGTGCCATCGCGCGTCGCTGCGCCGAGCCAGCACGCCGGTCCCCAGACACGGGGCGTCGATCAGGATGCGGTCCGCCCATTCCGGGAGGAAGGGCCTCCGCCCGTCCGCCTGGACCACCCGGATGATGGTGAACCCCATCCGGAGGGCGTGCTCCCGCAGCCGCCGCAGACGGCCGAAGTGGGCGTCCGCCGCGATCAGCCAGCCGTGATCCCCCATGCCTTCCGCGATGGCCGTGGTTTTCCCCCCAGGGGCCGCGCAGAGGTCCAGGACCCGCAGGCCGGGCCGCAGGTCCATCAGGTAGGGCACCATGGCCGCCGACTCATCCTGGGCGATGACCTTGCCCTCCTGATAAGGCGGCCACGTCGTGAGATCGAGCCCTCCTTCCACCAGAACGATGTAGGGGTGATAGGCTCCCGGCCGGGCCCGGAGGCCCCGCGCCTCCAGGTCGGCGAGGATCTCCTCGCGGGTGGCCCGCAGGCGGTTGACCCGCAGGCTCAACGGCCGCGGGGTGTTGTGGAAGCGACAGAGGGCGCGCGCGCCCTCCACCCCGTAGCGGGCGATCCACCGGCGCACCAGCCATTCCGGATACGAGTAGCGCACCGTTAGGTGAGCCACCGGATCCTCCGCCAGGGAAGGGAAGGGAGCGGGAGGCCGTCCCTGCTCCAGCCGCGCGGAGATGCGACGCAGCACGGCGTTCACCAGGGCGGCGGCCCCTTCCCCGGCCAGGGCCCGGGTTACCTCCACTGTCTCGTGGACCGCCGCCCAGCGCGGGATGCGATCCAGGAACATCAGCTGATACAGGCCCATCCGCAGGGCGTTCCGCGTCCAGGGGTCCAGCCGCTCCAGGCCGCCTCGCACATAGCGGGCCAGCACCCAGTCGAGGGTCTTCCGCCAGATCGTCACGCCGTCCACCAGGGTGGTGAGGAGGTCCTGATCCCGGGGGGAGAGCGCCACCTCCCGGCGGAGCGCCTGGAGCACGTAATCGGCGTAGGCGGCCCGCGTCTCGATGCGATGGAGGGCCCGCAGGGCGTGATACCGAGCCGGCGATGGGATGGGCGTTTTCGAGGGCACCCCTCGACCTCCGGGATCCGGGTTAATCCGCCCGCACTTCGGTCGCAAAGGCCCCTCGCGCGCCGGCGGCGCGGAGGGCGCGGGCGACAACCTCCACATCTTCCGGACGCACCAGGGCGATCACGTTCCCACCTCGTCCCCCGCCGGTGAGCTTCGCCCCCAGCGCCCCTGCCATCCGGGCGGCTTCGACCAGATGATCCAGAAGGGGCGAGGAGACGCCCAGCTCCTGCAGGATCCGATGGTTGGCGTCCAGGAGAGGCCCCAGGGTTTCGATGGCCCCGACCTGCAGGCATGCCTCCGCCTCCTGAACCAAACCCGCGATGGCGTCGAACAGGGCCTCGTAGCGGGCCGGTTCCCGCTCCCAGCCCGCGCGGACCGCGGCCACGGTCTCCCGGGTGGGGCTGGGGACCCCGGAATCGGCGATCACCAGGGTGAACGGGCGGGCGATCCGCAGGAGCACGGGAGGCCGGCTTCGAACGAAGCGGATGGGGCGCTCATAGGCGATCACCGTGTTGTCGATCCCGCTGGGGGTGCCGTGGTGCAGCTTCTCGATCTCGTAGACCAGGGCGGACACGATCTCCGGCTCCGGCGTCCGGTCGGCCCAGCGGAAAAGGGCCCGCACCAGCGCGGCGGAGGCCGCCGCGCTGCTGCCGAGCCCTCCGGCGATGGGGAGCTCGGAGCGCAGAACAAGCCGGAGGTCCGGCTCCGGGAGCCCGAGATGCTCCAGAGCCAGACGAACCGTCCGGGCCAGGGGGTGATCCGGCGCCTCGGAGAGCCGGAGCCTTTCCCCGGTGTCCGGCGCTTCGATCCAGCAGCCGGCCCCAGGTGGAAGGGGCTCCGCCCGCGCCCGGGCCCGTCGCCCGCACACCGGCGCTGCGAGGGCCGGGCGGCCGTAGACCACCGCATGCTCCCCCAGCAGGATCACTTTGCCGCATGCGGAAGCCTCTACGGGAAGATGCATCTCCGCTGTTTTCCTCCTGCGGGATTCGAGGACGCAAAGGGTCACGGCCACAAGCATTGGTCTTTGTAGGAGGGGCTTTGGCCCCGAACCCCTGCCTTCAAGATCCCAAGGACCACGGCTGAAGCTGCCCCCCACAATCCTGAGCCTTCCGCCTTTGATGGCGCAAGGGTCGCGGCTAAAGCCGCTCCTACCAAATGCCGATCTTTCTGTAGGAGGGGCTTCAGCCCCGAACTTTCGGCCCTCGATGGCCCGGTGGTGGCGGATGAAGCCGCTTCCCCCAATCCCAGGCCTTCCGTCTTCAGTGGCGCAAGGGTCGCGGCTAAAGCCGCTCCTACAGAATGGATCCCCCATTCGTGGATTCGTGCGGCTATTCGTGGACGGCCCTCCCGCTCTCGCCACGACTGGTCGCGGCGAAAGCCGCTCCTACAATGATGGATGCGGTTGCGCCAGGATTCCGGTGAAGCCGGCCTCCGGGTAAAAGCCCGGACGGCCTTCCTCCTCCCGGATCTCCGAAGCCCCGGGGTCCTGGAAGAGAGTGGAGCGGTAGGCCACGACCCGGAAGCCCGCTTGCGCCAGCCAGCCCTCCAGCTCGGCTCGGGGGTAAAAGCGCGCGATGGAATAAAAGGGATGGCCCTGGCGGCCCTTCTCCCGATCGTGTGCGGCCCACGGGCTCTCCGCCAGGATCATCCCCAGCACCAGCCCTCCGTCCGGGCGCAGCACCCGACGGGCCTCCCGTAGCACCCATAAAGGGTCGTCCACGAAACACAGGGTGACCACCAGGAGGATCCCCCCGAAGGCTTCATTCCGGAACGGAAGCCGTTCTCCCACTGCCTGGGCCACCTGGATCCCTCGGGCGGCGGCCAGCCGAAGCGGTTCCCACGCCGGGTCGATCCCGAAGCCGATGCCGAGGGCCTGGGCGAAGCGTCCCGATCCGACGCCGACCTCTAGGTAAGGTGGCGGGCACTGGGCCAGCAATGGCGCCAGCGCCCGGACTTCGGACCGAAAGGCTCCCCGCCCCACCGGTCCTTCATACCAGGCATCGTAGCGAGCCGCGTAGCGTTCGAACACCGAAGCGCGCGCCAACGCGAAGCCCTCCGTTCGCTATGCCTCCAGAGCCCGGGCGATGCGGGCGGCGATGCGGGCGTTCTCGAGCAGCAACGCCCGGTTCAGGGCCACGCTCTCCCCGCCCGTCCGTTCGGCCACCCGGGCCAGCAGGAAGGGCGTGAGGGCCCATCCCTGCACGCCCGCCCGCTCCGCCTCGGCCATCGCCTCCTCCAGGATGGCCTCCAGGCGCTCCATCGGGAGGGCGAAGTCCGCCGGGGGCGGGACCGTCACCAGGATCCCCTTGCCCCCCAGGGTCCAGTGGACCCGGGCGATGGCGGCGGCTTCCTCCGCCGTATCCACCCGGGCGTCCACCGGCAGCCCGCTGGAGGCGCTGTAGAAAGCGGGCATGGTTTCGATCCCCCACCCCAGGACCGGGATCCCATGCGTTTCCAGCCACTCCCGCGTCGCCCGCAGATCCAGGATGGCCTTGGGGCCGGCGCAGACCACCAGCACCGGCTCGGTGGCCAGGGTGGGCAGGTCATTGGAGACATCGAAGGGGGCGCCCCGGTGCACCCCGCCGATCCCACCCGTGGCCACCACGCGGATCCCCGCGCGGGCGGCGGCCCAGACGGTGGCGGCCACGGTGGTCGCCCCTTTCTCCTTTCGGGCCAGGGCCACCGGGATATCCCGTCGGCTGACCTTGCGGAGGTTCTCTCCCCTGGCGAATTCGGCCAGCTCGGCGGGCGTCAGCCCGATCACGACCCGGCCTTCCAGCAGCCCGATGGTGGCCGGGACGGCGCCCTCGGCCCGGACGGCGTCTTCCATCTCGTGGGCCACCTGGAGGTTGATGGGACGGGGGAGGCCGAAGGACACCACCACCGTCTCCAGGGCCACCAGGGGCTGGCCGCCCGCTCGGGCGGCTTCCACGTGGGGTCCGAGACGGAAATACTCGGTGTTCATGAGGGGGCTTCTCCTTCCACCCGAACGGTCACGTGGCCATCTGCCCAGTGGAGGATCAGGCGCTCGCCGGCTCGGACCTGGTCGGCGCGGGTGACCAGGCGGCCGTCCTCCCGGCGCACCAGGGCGTAGCCCCGGGCCAGGACCGCCAGGGGGTTGAGGGCGTTCAGCCGGGCCTGAGGATCGGCCAGGCGGGCGCCTGCCCGGAGCAGCTGCTGATGGATGGCGCTCCGCAGCCGGGCCTGCAACAGGTGGAGGCGTTCCGCTCGGGCCTGGAGCGCCCGTTCCGGGGCGTGAACCTGCAGCCGCGCCTCCAGGGCCTGCAGGGCCTGGGCCATCGCCTGCAGCCGGCTCTCCATCGCCTGGCGCAGGCGATCCCGCCAGGCGGCGAGGGTCGAGGCCACCGCCTCTCGATCGGGCGTGGCGATCTCGGCGGCGGCGGAGGGGGTGGGCGCGTGCACGTCCGCGGCGGCGTCGGTGAGGGTGAGGTCGATGGCATGGCCCACGCCGGAGATCACCGGGTGGATGGAAGCCGCCACCGCGCGCACCACCCGCTCGTCGTTGAAGGCCCACAGCTCCTCGTGGGAACCCCCTCCCCGGGCGATGATGATGAGGTCCAGATCCGGGAGGGCCTGCAGGGCCTCCAGCGCGGCGACGATGGCCGCCGGGGCCTCCTCTCCCTGGACCACGGTGGGGGAGAGGATGAGCTCCGCGAGGGGCCAGCGCCGGCGGAGGACGTTGATGATGTCCCGCAGGGCGGCCCCCGCCGGGGAGGTCACCACGCCGATGCGTTGCGGGTAAGGCGGGAGGGGACGTTTGCGGGCAGGCTCGAACAGCCCTTCCGCCTCCAGACGCCGTTTCAGGGCCTCCAGGGCCAGGAACCGCTGTCCCAGCCCGAGGGGGAGCCAGCGGTCCACATACAGGCGGCAATCGCCGCGGTCTTCATAGTAGCCGATGCGCCCCCGCACCAGAACCGCCTGTCCGTTGGCCGGGAGTTGCGCCATGCGGGCCGCGTGGGTCTTCCACACCACGCAGGTGATCTGCGCCCGTCCTTCTTTCAGGGAGAAAAAGATGTGGCCGGGGGCCGTCGGGCGCAGATCCCCCACTTCCCCCTCCACCCACAGGTCCCCCCATGCGAACCGGCTCTCCACGGCCTCTTTCAGATGGGCGGCCAGCTGGGAGACCGTGAGAACCGTGATGGGGGCGAGCTCGAATTCCTCCCAATTCTCGTTCATGGCGATCCCCCCGGTCCGGAGGCTACCGGGTTTCGGTGACCTTTTGCAACCCCCGCGGTCGATCCGGGTCCAGCCCCCGGAGCCGGGCGAGGGAGACGGCGAACCACTGGCCGGGGATCACCGCCACCGCCGGGGAGAGCCACTCCGGGACGGGAGGCAACGGGATGCCGACGTCCGCATGGCGGAGCCGCTCGGGATCCTCGCTGCAGAGGGTGAGATGGGCCGCCCGTTCCCGCAACAGACGGGCCAGGTCCTGCATCTCCGCGTGGAAGGTGGGCCCTGGCGCGATCAAGAAGACCGGGAAGCCCGGCTCCACGAGGGCGATGGGCCCGTGGAGGAAGTCTGCCGAGGAATACGGCTCCGCCACGATATAGGTGAGCTCCTCGAGCTTGAGGGCGATCTCGAAGGCGGTGGCGTAGTTGAAGCCCCGGCCGATCACCACGCCGTGGGAGGCCCGCCACCAGGAGGCGGCGGCCTCGCGGGCGGGCCCCTCGCTCTCCAGGGCCCGGGCCATGGCCTCAGGCAGCCGGCGCAGCTCCTCCTGCATCGTTCGATCCCCCGTCCAGGCGGCGGCCAGCATGGCCAGGGCGACGAGCTGGGCCGTGTAGGTTTTGGTGGCGGCCACCGCCCGCTCCGCCCCTGCGCGCAGGGGCAGCACCGCGTGGGCCTCGGCCGCCAGCGGGGAGCCCGGGTCGTTGGTGATGGCGAGGGTGAGGCCGCCCTGGCGGCGGGCCTCCCGGATCACCTCCACGATGTCCGGGGAGCGGCCGGATTGGGAGATGCCGATCACCCACGCGTGGTCCAGCCGGGGCGGACGCCGGTAAAAGGTGAACAGGGAGGGGGTGGCCAGGGCTGCGGGCAGCCCGGCGAACGCTCCGAGCAGATACTGGCCGTAGCGGGCGGCGTTATCGGAGCTGCCCCGGGCGGCCAGCATCACGAGGGCCGGTTGAAAGTGCCGCGCCTCCGCCGCGATCCGCTCCGCCTCCGGCCATCCTTCCCGGAGCAGGCGGTCGGCCACTTCCGGTTGCTGGCGGATCTCCTCTTCCACCCACATTCGCTGGCGAACCTCCTGGGGAATCTCGCGAAACTCATAAAAGGCCTTGCCGTCCGACACAGCGAGGGGCTTCCACCTCTTTGGATCTTTCCCCCGAGCCGATTATACTTCAGCCATCCTCAGGGTTTCGCGGGAAAGGCATGGCTCTCCTTTGATCCTGAGTTCCACCTTGCTCGGAGGAGGGAGACCGATGACAACGTGGAGTGCGGGACCGCGTGGGTTGTTCTTTGAGGACCTGGAGGTCGGGTGGAAAGTCCGCACGCCCGGCCGCACGGTCACCGAGGCGGACATCGTGGGGTTCGCCGGCCTCTCCGGGGATTACACGCCCCTGCACACCGACGCGGAATACGCCCGCGGCACCATGTTTGGGGAACGGATCGCCCACGGGCTGCTGGGGCTGGCCATCGCCTCCGGCCTGGCGACCCGCCTCGGCTTCCTGGAGGAGACGGTGGAGGCCTTCACCGGCCTGGAGTGGAAGTTCCGCGCTCCCATCCGCATCGGCGACACCATCTACGCCGAGATCGAGGTGGCCCAGAAACGCCCCACGCCCGACGGCCGCGCGGGCTTCGTGGTCTTCAATGTCCAGGTCCGCAACCAGCGGGGCGAGGTGGTTCAGCGGGGCCAGTGGACCCTTCTGGTGCGCGCCCGGGGCGCCGGGGCGCCTCAGGCCTCTCCGGCGGCTTCCTCGGAGCGTCCTGAGCGTCCTTCGGAAGGATGAAGCGAGGCGCCGGACCGCCGGATCCCCTGTTTGGGGGGAGCGTCTCACCCGTTTGGGGGAAACAAACGCCTCGGCGGCCGCATTCTGTTACAAAGTTTACAAGCAGGGCCTCGAAGGATATACTTATGGAAAGACATCGCCGGCCTGGAAGCCTGGCGTTCCGCCCATCTGATCGGGGGAGGCGTGTGCCATGCCCAAACGGTTTGTCTCCTGGATGATCGGGGGGCCTCAGGGCAGCGGGATCAACGTGGCGGCGGAGACCCTGGCCAAGGCCTTCAGCCGAGGAGGCCTTCACGTTTTCGCCAACATCGAATACCACTCCAACATCATGGGCAAACATAGCTACTATCGGGTCCGCGTCTCGGAGGAGCCCGTCCACGCCCCGGTGGATGAGGTCCACCTGCTGGCGGCCCTCGATGAAGAGACCCTCTTCGGCGATCATCACCACAACCCCGAGTTCCCCACCCACCACGGCCATGTCCACGAGGTGGTCCCGGGCGGGGGGATCATTTACGACGCGGACCTGGGGGGCATCCGGGAGCGGCTGGGGCGGGATGACCTGCGTCTGTATCCGGTGCCGTATTTCGAGATGATCCGCCGGGCGCTGGAGCCCTTCGGCAAGGCAGCGGAATACCGGCAGTATGACATCATGCGGAACACGGTGGCCCTGGGGGCGACCCTGGCCGTCCTGGATTACGATTTCGATCTGGTCGCGGAGGTCATCCGCGAGCAGTTCAAGGGGCGCCGGGCCCGGCTGGCGGATCTCAACATCCAGGCCCTGCGGGTCACGTATGACTACGTGCATGAGCACTTCGGGAACGACTTCCCCTGGAAGGTGCGCCGGCGGGAGCGGCGGCCGGATCAGATCCTGATCCGCGGGGTGCAGGCGGTGGCCCTGGGCAAGCTCCAGGCGGGGCTGGGGGTGCAGACCTACTATCCCATCAGCCCGGCCACCGACGAGAGCACGTATCTGGAGGCGGTCCAGAGCCGCTACAACGTGGTGGTGATCCAGACGGAGGACGAGATCTCGGCGATCAACATGGCGGTCGGGGCGGCCCACGCGGGCGCCCGGGCCTCCACCTCCACCGCCGGGCCCGGGTTCGCCCTGATGCCGGAAGGCATCGGGTTCGCCGCCATCACCGAGGCGCCGGGCCTGGTGGTGTTCCTCTACCAGCGCGGCGGCCCCAGCACTGGGCTGCCCACGCGCACGGAGCAGGCGGACCTGGGGTTCGCCCTGCACCCGGCCCACGGGGAGTTCCCTCACATCGTCATCGCCCCGGGGGACGTGGTGGAGGCCTTCTACGACAGCTTCGAGGCCTTCAACTGGGCGGACCGCTACCAGATGCCGGTGATCGTGCTGGTGGACAAATACCTCGCCAGCAGCTACGTCACCGTCCCCCGCTTTAACACCCGGAACCTGGTCATCGACCGCGGGGTCCGCTATCGGCCCGATGAGCGGGACGGCTACCTGCGCCACGCGGTGACCGAGAGCGGGATCTCCCCATGGGTGGTCCCGGGGACGGAGGGGGTGGTGTTCTGGACGACCAGCGATGAACACAACCCGAAGGGGCACATCTCCGAGGGGGTGCTCCACCGGGTGGAGCAGATGGACAAGCGCATGCGCAAGCTGGAGCTGGCGGCCCGGGAGATCCCCGACAGCAAGAAGTTCACCCTGCACGGGCCGGAGGACGCCCAGGTCACGCTGGTGGGGTGGGGGACGACCAAGGGGGCGATCCTGGACGCCCTGGAGGAGCTGTCGGCCTTCAACGGGCTGACCTTCAACTTCCTTCAGATCCGGATGATGCGGCCCTTCCCGGCGGAGCCGGTGGGAGCCATCCTGCGGCGGGCCCGTCGGGTGATCCTCATCGAGAACAATTACTCCGGTCAGCTGGGGAACCTGATCCGGGAGATGACCGGCTTCCGGATCCCCCATCGGGTCCTGAAGTATGACGGCCGCCCCTTCACGGTGAACGAGATCATCGAGGGGGTGCGCCGGGCGCTGCAGGACAACGAGGAGCGGATCGTGATGATCTCCAGCGAAGCCCGGGAGGTGATCCCATGGCCTACGCGGTGAAGGACTACAAGACCGAGGTCTGGGTGGACTGGTGCCCCGGGTGCGGGGACTTCGGGATCCTGAACGCCATCCACCAGGCCCTGGCGGCCCTGCAGCTGCCCCCGCATCGGGTGGCGGTCTTCTCCGGGATCGGCTGCTCGGGCAAGACGCCGCACTACATCGGGACCTATGGGGTGCACACGCTCCACGGGCGGGTGCTGCCGGTGGCCACCGGCTTCAAGCTGGCCAACCCGGAGATGACGGTGATCGCCGTGGGGGGCGACGGCGACGGCTATGGGATCGGGGCCGGGTATTTCCTGGCCGCCGGGCGGCGCAACGTGGACCTGACTTACATCGTCTACAACAACGGGGTTTACGGGTTGACCAAGGGCCAGGCTTCTCCGACCTTGCCCAAGGGCGTGCAGACCAAGTCCCTGCCTGAGCCCAACCTGATGGAGGCCCTCAACCCCATCGCCGTGGCCCTGGGGGCGGGTTACACCTTCATCGCCCGCGGCTACGCCTACGATGTGCGGCATCTGCGGGACCTGATCGTGGCCGCCATCCAGCACCGGGGCACCGCCCTCATCGACGTCCTCCAGCCCTGCCCGACCTACAACAACATCTACACGCGGGAGTATTACAACGCCCGCGTCTACAAACTGGAGGAAACGGGCTACGACCCGGTGGTGCATAATCCGGCGGATGAGAAGGAGATCGCGGAGAAGAAGGCTCAGGCGCTGTTGAAGGCCTATGAGAACGGGGATCGGATCCCCATCGGGATCTTTTATCGGGTGGAGCGGCCGACCCTGGAGGACGAGCTGGCCACCCGTCTGCCCCACTGGGGGAAGGCCCTGGCGGACCTGGAGCCGATCTACCGGCGGGATCTCACCCCGCTGCTGGACGAGCTGAGCTGAGGCGCAAAGGGGTGTGTCCCGATTTTGTCGGGCCTGGCCTACGATTTTGGGACACACCCGCGCAAAAGGGGGCGGGGCGTCTTCGGACGCCCCGCCCGCGTTTTCCTCCGGCTCAGATCAGGCCTCCCGAATCGGCTTCACGCCCCCTCGCCGTCCCAGACCATATCCGATCCGGAAAACATCGGGGATGTTCACCCGCCCGTCTTCCATGCGGAGGAAGATCCCCATCGCTTCCAGGTCCTTCCGAAGCCCTTCTTCTCCTTCTTCGATGCTCGGGGGAAGCATCTTCTTCTGTTTTAGGGCTTCCACGACGTTTTGCTCCCGCCAGCGCCTCTTGATCTCTTGAAAGTCGCAGGGCACCACCAGGCCGCGAAGGGGGCGCATCAGATCCTCAAGCCAGGGGTAGTCTTCCCGCAGCTCATCCACCCGGATCTGGGAGGCTCGCTGAACCCCCCGTTTGATGCTTTCGTAATGTAAGGCGAACCGGTGATCGGGGTAACGTTTTTCTGTGTCCTCGGCGGCAGCGCGCAGGGCGATCAGGAACGAGCGAGGACTGGTCCGCCCGTGGGCGTCGGCGAGGTGGCCGGGCAGCCAGGTGTAAGGGAAACCCCGCTTTGGGTCGCGTCCCATCCACGGGCCAGCGATTTGGTGGAAAAGGCTTCGGTGGGATTCCTCCTCCTCCCGCATCTTTCGGGGCCACTGATAGATGATCTGGCCGTTCGCTCGAATCAGATCCCATCGGATATTGGCTTTCTGCTCCGCCCACTCCCGGAATTCATCGGCGTTCTCTGCGTTCGCCAGATACTGCCAGAGGAGGCCGTAAAGATCCGGGCGCGTCCAGTTCAGGGAGACCCTGGAGGCGATCACTTTGGAGGCGTCCTGGAACTTAGCGACTCGGGATTCGTCGAACTGATCCGGGCGCAGGAAACATTTCAGGCGAATGCGCTGGGTGGGCCGCAGTTCCAGCGCGATCTGCAGCAGCCCGCGGATCAGGTCATACATCGTTTCTCGATCCTCCGCAGCCTGCTCCATCGCATCAAACAGGATCAGGGCCCACGCGCCCTTTCGCTGCAATTCCCGGTCCTTCTCTTCAAGATGCCGGGCGATCTCTTCCGGATGCTCCTCGACCCAGTCGATTCGCGCTTGCCAGCCCTGCATGGGATCGAGTCTGTCCGACAGCAGGTTCCAGACTGCCACCGTCTTCCAGAGCATGCGGGGGGATTTCCCGGCCCTTAGCAGCGAGCGGATCGTGTCCTTATCTGGATAATTCTCGATCCTCGAAACTTGCCCGAACCCGATGTGCACCTCGGTGCGCTCTTCGATCTGGATGCTCCTGTCGATCTGGGCGATCATCGTTCGAATGGGGGGCTCCTGGAGCGCGGACCACCAGAAGCTCTTCCCGGACCCGCGGATCCCGATCACAACCATGGCATCCGGACGAAGCGCCTTGATATGCGATGGGGGGAAGTAAACGTGGCGTGGTTCCATTCGCCCCCCATAGGCGCTGGGCTCTTCGGGGAGCGCCCGAAGGATCAGCGCGCGCAGGTCATGCGCCGAGACCTTCATAAGCCTGCCTCCGGGAGCAATTGCCGCTCAAACCGTTGCAGGAACTCGCTGTAGGCGCTTTGGACAGGCCCGCTTTCCAGAGAGCGCAGGTCCGGCCAGGCCAGCAGGCCGCGCTCCCAATAGATCGGCAGGGGGGTGTGGGGGGCATCCTCTTCCATCAGATCGAAGGAGAACCACTCCCCGTCCGGCTCCCCGGGAGGCACCTCGTCGTAGAGCCATTCTCGAAAGAGATCCCACGCGTGCTGTCGAAACCGCCGCAGATATTCTTCCTGGGCGGTGGGGGGAACCAGGGCGGCCGCCAGGAAGAGGCGCTCTCGAACCTGTCGAATCGCCTGATTTTGAGCCCAATGCTGGAAGAGGATCCGATATCCCGACCATGTGGGCTCCGAATCGACGGCGAAGAGCAGAACCTGCGCTTGCAGGCCGACGATCAGCGCCGCCGCGATGTCGTGAAGGCCGCTGCGGCTGTCCATGACCACCAAGTCCGGGCTCGCATGGGCCTCCAGGCTCCGGACCAGACGCCGAACCCGATCCACCCATTTCTCGGGAGAACCCCCAACTTCCCGGGGAGGTTTGTCCAGATACGCGCGGCCCAGCTGGGCGAGATGCTCCCGGCATCGCCTCCCGTAGGCGGGCACCACCATGACCTCTCCGGTGAAATCCATGCTCCACGCGGGGCGGCCGATCATGTCGGGCACAAGGACCTCGGCCTGGTCGACGAGATCCTCCACAAGCCATTCCACAAGCCCGAAGTCCGGATGCTCCTCCGGGCTTAACATCGAGGATAGGGTAGGGGATTCCAGATCGAAATCGAGCACCAGGACGCGCTGTCCCTTCCGGGCCAGATGGGCGGCCAGGACGGCGGCCGTTGTGCTGCGTCCCAGCCCGCCCTTCAGGGCGAAGAGCACGAATCGGGGCGGACCGGCGAGCTCGGATTCGGCGATGGTCACCCATCGTCGCCCGCTGATCTCCCGATCCAGAAAGTAGATCGTCACGCCCTCCTCTTCCCAGATCACAGCTTCCGATCGCAGTTCCTCCCGATCCTCCGGCTCCAGGTAGAGGATGGCCCGCTCGGGCGGATAAGCGTGCGCCCCCAGGGTGGAATGCAGGCGCTCCACCAGCTGGCGGATCGGCTCCGGCGGTTCGGCGGCAGGCTCCGGAAGAAGCACGGAAACCCGGCCGATCAGATCCCGGAGGATCCATACCTCTAAGCCCACAGGCAGTTCGGCCTCTCGAATCGCTTTTCGCACGAGATCCCGGGTCTCCCCGAAAGTGACCACCCTGTTCATATCATTCCTCCCCGTCGGGCCTGCAGGACGAGGTTGCGGATCTCCTCTGCTCCTTTGCGGTGTTCCTCCACGAATTGGTCCGTAAAGTGCTGGCGGGAGGCGTATCGCTGATCGACCGACCAATTATGAAAAGGGTTCCGATTGGGCAATGTGCCCAGCTGGGCGATCCTTCCTCCCTGGGCAAGCCGCGCCGCCTGATCCCAAAGACGATCCACGTGGACGCGCTGGTGACGGCCCGGCGGTCTGCCGGTTATCAAAGGCCAAAGCGCTTTCAGGCCGCATTCGGCAGCCAGGCCATAGAGGTGATCCGCGTTGGCCCATCGCCGATTCCCGAAAAGGAGCTCGGCGTCTTCCCAGTGCCTCTCATGGGCGTCCAGGAAATCCTCCGGCCAGTTCATCGCCTCTTTTCTCCCCGGCGGGTTCTCGCGAGCGGAACGCGCCTGATCGGCCTCATGGTGGTTGGGAGCCGGATGGCCCGTCAACCGCGCCCGGGAGGCAATCCGAGGAGGGCCGGCTCTTGTTTCCGAAACCGCTCCCGGTAGGCGGGGAGGGTGATCATCGGCGGGCGCTCGGCGTCCCCGATCTCCTCCACCTCCAGGTAATAGCGGCCCGGCTCATGGCGGATCAGCTTCATGGAGCGGTTGACTTCCTCCAGCAGCTGGATCTTGTGCCGGTCCTCCAGGCGCCGGATCACCACCTGGATGATGGCGAAGGCCATCTTGGAGAGGGCCTCCAGGTCCTGGTTCCGGTGGATCCGCTCCTGCAGATCCACCTGGGCGATGGACCACAGGCCGAACCGCTCCAGGATGTCGATGAGCAGCCCGATCTCCACCCCGTAGCCGGTGAAGAAGGGGACCTGCTCCAAGATCTCCCGGCGGCCGGCGTATTCCCCCGACAGCGGCTGGATCAGCCCGGAGAGCTCCGGGAAGAAGAGGTTGATCAGGGGCCGGGCCACCAGCTCCGTCACCCGCCCGCCGCCCCCCGCTTGCAGCCGCTCCCCCATCCGGATGGGACGCCGGTAGAACCCCTTCACCAGGCCGATGCGCGGGGAGCGCAGCAACGGGCCGATCAGCCCATAAATGAAGCGGGGATGGTAGTTGGTGATGTCCGTATCGGTCCAGACGATGAGATCCCCCCGCAGGACGTAGAGGCTCTTCCACAGCGCCTCCCCTTTGCCCCGATAAGAGCCCACCTCCGGGAGGATCTCCGGGTGGATGTATACCGGGACGCCCTTCTCTCGCGCGATCTCCCGGGTGCGATCGGTGGAGGCGCTGTCGATCACCACGATCTCATCCAGGAGCGGGTAGCGCTCCATCAGGGCCTCGCGGGCGATGTCCAGGATAGGGCCGATGGTGGCCTCCTCGTTGAGGGTGGGGAGCCCCAGGCTGATGGTCACCCCCTGAGCCCGCTTGAGGGCCACCAGTTCCTCCAGGTTGGAGAACTCCTCGGCGTCGAAGGTGTTCTCCGCAAACCACTTGTCCACCAGCACGGAGATGGGAAGCTGGGCCGGCGCGCCCCGCGGTCGAGGCTGGCCGGGGAGGAAGGCCCGGGCCGCCCGGGCCAGGATCAGCGGCTTCTCCGTCCCCTGGCTCAGGGCGCGGGCCAGCGGCCCCAGACCCTGAGCCTCCTCCCGGCCCGGTCGGGTGGGGGCGCCCAGGACCGCCCCGTCGTGGTGGCGCAGCTCCTCCAGCACGGCCTGGGCGATCTCGCCGTGCAGGACCATCTGGCGGGTGATGCGGGGGAACTGCCGGGCCAGCGGTCGGAAGGCGGCCGCCACCCGTCGGGCCTCCGAGGCCGCGTGGAGCAAGGTCACCTGCCCATCCCAGGCCTCCGCCAGCGCTAAGGCGACCTCCACCGCCAGCTGGGTATACGGCCCGCCCCGCACCGGCAGCAGGATCCGCCGCCAGGGCTCCCGGATCGGACCGCGGACCAGGAGGAGATCGCAGAGGGATTCCTGGAGCACCCGGGCCAGGGGCGCTCCCAGCACCGGACCGTCCGGATCGCCGTTCCAGGGCAGGAGCATCAGCGAGATCCGGTTCGCCTGGAGGAAGTGAAGGACCTCCTCCCACGGGCAATGGGAAACGCGGATGCGAGGACGGACCCGGAGGGGCAGCTCCGGGAACTCCGCGGCCAGCGCCATCAGCCGCTGGCGCAGCGCCCGGGCCTCCGCCGTCCCATGGCTGAGGGAGCGCTCCGGCGGGAGGGCGACCAGCCCCAGCAGGGTGATCTCCCCCCGCTCCGCCGGACACAGCGCCGAGGCCAGCGGGAGCAGCCCCCGCGCGGCCTCGACATCTTCCACCGGGATCAGGATCTGATCGAAGGGCATCGCCACCTGACCGTCAGGAGCTGAACGCGAACCCGGGGAGGACGCGAGCGATGGCCGGTGGGTCCTCCTTATTCTATTGCGGGAACGGGCAGGCCGGCGGAGGCGGGCCCGGTCGCTTCGGGTGTGTCCCGATTTTGTCGGGCCTGGCCGCCTTGTAGGACAACTGCGAGCAGTTGTCCTACGATCTTGGGACACACCCGTCGCTTCGGGCTCCCGGGGGAGGACCGTGGATCGTGTATAGTCAAATAAGGGAAGCGTGTGGGAAAGCCCGGAGGCCTGCCGGCGCGCCGAGGGGCGTCCGCTGTGGAAGCCCGAAGGAGCCCACATCGTTCGGGAGGGAGCGCGCGGATGCGGAGTCTGGAAGAGGGATTGGTGATCCGGACGCTGGGCGCGGCGTATGATGTGCAGGGCCCCGATGGAGTGGTGCGGTGCGTGCTGCGGGGGCGTCTGCGGCGCCAGACGGAGGGCCCCCAGCGGCCGGTGATCGGGGACCGCGTGCAGTTCGAGCGGGTCTCCCCGAAGGAGGGGGCCATCATCGCCATCCTCCCCCGGCGCACCGCCCTGGTCCGCCGCGAGCCGCTGGATCCCGAGAAGGCCCACGTCATCGCCGCCAACCTGGATCAGATCGTGGCGGTCTTCGCCGCCGTCCCGGAGCCCGATCTCTTCCAGATCGACCGTTATCTGGCGGTGGCCGAGGCGAACGGCCTTCCCTCTCTCCTGGTCCTCAACAAGATCGACCTGGCGGAGGATCTCCATGCGCTCCGGGAGCGCCTCGCGGAGTATGAGGAGCTGGGCTATCCGGTGCTGTATACCAGCGCGGTCACCGAGGCCGGCCTGGAAGCGCTGCGGGAGCGGGTGCGGGGGAAGATCAGCGCCTTCATCGGCCCCTCCGGGGTGGGCAAATCCAGCCTGCTGAACGCCCTCCAGCCCGGCCTGGGGTTGCGCGTGGGGTCCATCAACCCGCGGACCGGGATGGGGCGTCATACCACCACCCGCAGCGAGCTGATCCCCTTTGAAGGCGGATATCTGGCCGACACCCCTGGCTTGCGGGACATCGGTGTGTGGGGGATCCGGCCGGAGGACCTGGCGGCGTGTTTCCCGGAGATGCGTCCCTACATCGGCCGCTGTGAGTTCTCCGATTGCCTCCATCTGGAGGAGCCCGGCTGCGCCGTCCGCCGCGCGGTGGCCCGCGGGAAGATCCGCCGGCGCCGCTACGAGAGCTACCGGCAGATCCTGATCGAGCAGCAGGCGGCCCGCGCCTCGTAAGGCCGGGAAGGCGTAAAATGGGCCTGGGAGGGCCGCTTTCTGTAGGAGGGGCTTTCGCCCCAAACTTTCGGCCTTCGATGGCCCGGTGGTCGCGGATGAAGCCGCTTCCCTCAATCCCAGATCTTCTGTCTTCGGTGGCGCAAAAGGTCGCGGCTAAAGCCGCTCCTACCAAGATGCCGATTTTCTGTAGGAGGGGCTTTAGCCCCGAACTTTTGTCTTCGAGATCGCAGGGGTCGCGGCGAAGGCCGCACTTGCAATCTTGAACCTCGCGTTTTCGATGACACGGGGATTCGCGGCTGAAGCCGCTCCTACAAACAAAAAAGGTGGGGGGCGATGATGGGCGTGAAGGTGCGGTTAACGGCGGCGGATCTGTGGCGGATGGGCGAGGGGGATGTCCGTCGCGAACTCGTGGACGGGGAGGTCATCGAGATGTCACCGGTCGGCGGCGTGCACGGTCATGT
>OGCB01000181.1_pt1 | contig 18635 bp, 12 predicted proteins | sample 1570031 | NCBI WGS metagenome assembly OGCB01 (sample SAMN05518655, study PRJEB24509) | hot springs metagenome | isolation source: Octopus Spring Streamers, Yellowstone National Park, Wyoming, USA | place: USA:Octopus Spring Streamers, Yellowstone National Park, Wyoming, USA | collected 2011-10-11 | reverse complement strand
GCGGGGCGAGCGTTGCTGCCATCGGGGTTCATGAGCCAGATGCGGAAACGCTGCCCAGTGCCGTCACCGCTGTCTAATCGCCCATTGCCGTTGCTGTCCACGCTGTTGGTGCTGAACATGATAAAGCGCCCGTCAGGTGACCAAGTGGGGTTAAGTTCCTTCCCAGGCGCTTGTGTCAGGGGTGTCTCTTGAGCGCGCACCTGCCGGGATTTCAGCGTCCGTTGCTGCCATTCCGCCCGCAACCGATGCTCCAAGCCAGGACCGAACCGATCTCGTTCCTGCAACGCCTTTTGCAATGCCGTTGGGTCTATCTGAACCCGTGACGGTTGGGGGGCGGGCGAAAAAGAATCACGGGCGATGGCGAGCCAGACAAGTCCCATCGCCACTACCGCCACCAGTAGCCCATATCGCCTGTCACGGGCACTTAAAGGCATGGTCGCTCACCTCATCGGTCTCCGACCACGCAACGGCAAGGGCACGGTCGGTTTCCTGTCCGTCACCATTACCCGATGGGCTCTTTGCATAAACCCTTGTGACGAAAGTTGACAGCGCATCCGCCGCCACGCATCTTGCCATCGTTCCCGAACTTTAAAGGTGAAGGGCGAAGGCAGTGCCTGTCGCTGCCAGACCAGTCGGCGCAATCGTTCCCGCTCGCTGGCAATCACGCCCCACACCGCATCCACGCTCCGACGCAATCCCATCTCAAACAACAAGGCTGCCTCCACGACCGCCATCGGATAGCCACGCCCGCGCAGAAAACGAAGGCGCGCTTCAATGATGGAACGCATGGCAGGGTGTGTCAACTGGTTGAGGCGACGGAGGGCGAGAGGATGACCAAACACCCATTGACCGACTTTGGGGCGATTGAGTTGCTCGTTAGGCGTAAGGATGGAACGACCGAAAGTAGCGACCAACGCCCGCAAGACAGGCGTCCCTTTGGCGACGACTTCCCGCCCAATTTGGTCGGCAAAGAGGACAGGGATGCCTTTCGCCTGCAACTGATGGCTGAGGGTTGTCTTGCCAGCACCAGCGCCACCCGTGATGCCGACCACACGCACCGCTTCATTCCCCCACTTGCCCAAATTGTCCGTTACGACGACGCTTCTTTCGGCTCTTGAGCGGAAGGTTCGGCAGCGCCCAACTGTGGGAACAAATCGCCGACGGTGATGGGCGGCGCCGCCTGCTTTGCCATGTAGTCTTGCAATTCCTTGCGTTCCTGCTCCTGAGCGACTTGGCGGATGCTGAGCAAGATGCGTCGCTGTTGGGGATTGACCTGCAGGACTTTTGCCGTCACCTCTTGCCCGACAGCCAACACCTCTTCGGCTTTCACATTCCGACGGGGGGCGACTTCACTGTTGGGAATGACGCCTTCAATGCCCGTCGGCAATCGCACGAACGCGCCGAAGGGGACAAGGCGCGTCACGACGCCTTTGACGGTGCTGCCGACGGGGTAGTCTTGCTCCGCTGTCCGCCAAGGGTCAGGGAGCAGCGGTTTGAGGCTGAGGGAAATGCGCGGACCGTTGGGGTCAAAACCGATGACGACAACTTGCAAACGCTGTCCTTCTTTCACGACTTCCGACGGATGATTTACCCTCGTCCAACCCATCTCGCTGACATGCAGCAATCCATCCACGCCGCCCAAATCCACGAAGGCGCCGAAATCGGTGAGGCGTCGCACCGTCCCTTCCACGATGGCGCCCTCATACAACTTCGCCAGCGTTTCTTCCCGCCGTCGTCTTCGGTCTTCCTCTAAGGCGACTTTGTTGGAGCAAAGGACGCGCCGACGGTCACGGTCAATCTCCACGATTTTCACCTTGATGGTGCGCCCGATGAAATCTTCCAGCCGCCAATTCGGCGGGATGGCGACTTGCGAGGCAGGCACAAAGCCGTCCAAACCCAAATCCACCAGCAACCCGCCTTTGATGCGGTCTTTGACCATCGCTTGCAAGATTTCGCCGTTTTCGTAGGCTTCCTGCACCCGTTTCCACGCCCGCTCGTAATCGGCACGGCGCTTGGACAAAAGCACCATCCCTTCCGTCTCTTCCTCACGGGATTCTGGGCGCAGGACAAAGACTTCCACCATTTCGCCGACTTTCGCTTCTTCCAGATGATTGCCGCCCCATTCAATGGCGGGGATGAAGCCCTCGGCTTTCCCACCGATGTCCACCAGAACGCCGTCCTGCCGAACTTGGACGATGCGCCCTGTCAAGATGTCACCGACCCGAACCGATGGCAACGACCTCAACGCTTCCAACAACTCGTCTTGCCCTTCCGTCGGGGTGACTGTCGGTTCGTTCATCGCGTCCGTCCCCCTTCATCGTTGTGCTCTTCGCCGAGCCTCCATCGCGAAGTAGAAAAAGTGTAGCAGATCGCGGAAGCGGCAAGCGCCCCGCCCTTTGTCGGCGACGAGGACGCCCAACCGACGCATCCGCTGCAAAAAGTTGTCCAAAACCCGCCGCTCTTCGTTGCCCAGACGCTTCGCGATGTCCTCTCGCCGAAAGGCGAAGTCGTTGGGCTCGCTGACCAATGCCCGCAAGATTTTCCGACAGCGCTCGCTGCGGACGAATTGTAGCACCTGCAGTTCCATCACAAAATCCGTTCCATCTCCGCCCAGTTGTCGCCGACTTTCACTTCCACGACGAGTGGGACGCGCAAGGGCAAAACCGTCTCCATCCGCTGCTTGACCAACTTCGCCACCACCATCACTTGCCGCTCGGCGACTTCCAAAACCAACTCGTCGTGGACTTGCATCGTCATTTTAGCGTCCAAACTCCGCTCTTTAAGGGCGCGCCAAATCGCCACCATCGCCGCTTTGATCAAGTCGGCGCTGGTGCCTTGCACGGGCGTGTTGATGGCTGCCCTTCGGGCAGCCTCTTGAAGTCTCGGGTCATCGCTGGCGATGTCGGGCAAAAAACGACGGCGGTTCATCAGCGTCCGAACAAACTTGTGTTGGCGGGCAAAAGTGACAGTGCGGTCAATGTATTCGCGCACCTTCGGGAAGCGCTCAAAGTAGCGGCGGATAATCTCCTGCGCCTCTTCAGGCGTGATGTTCAATTGCTGCGCCAATCCCTGTGGGCTGATGCCATAGACGATCCCGAAGTTGAGGACTTTCGCTTTCCTGCGCATCTCTTCGTTGACCGCTTCTGGGGCAACGCCAAAGACGCTCGCTGCCGTTTGCGTGTGGATGTCTTCGCCTCGGGCGAAGGCGTCGCACAATCGTTCGTCGCCCGAAAGGTGGGCGAGGATGCGCAATTCAATCTGCGAGTAATCGGCACTCAGCAAGCGATAGCCTTTGGGGGCGATGAAGGCGCGCCGAACTTTTTTGCCCCATTCGCCCCGAACGGGAATGTTTTGCAGGTTGGGTTCGGACGATGCCAATCGCCCCGTCGCCGTCCCTGTCTGGTCGTAAGTCGTGTGGACGCGCCCTTGCTCGTCGGCTGCCGTTAGCAGCCCTTCCACGAAAGTGCCCCGCAATTTCTCCAACTCCCGAAACTGCAGGATGAGGCGGGCGATTTCGTGTTCTTTGGCGAGGGCTTCCAAGATGGGCGCTGCCGTTGACAATCGTCCGCCTGCCATCCGCTTGGGCATCGGCAATCGCAAGCGGCGAAAGAGCACTTCCGCCAGTTGCTGGGGCGAGCGAAGGTTGAACCGAACGCCTGCCATCCGATAAATTTGCTCTTCCAACTGCCTTGCCATCCGCTGCATCTCTTCGCCCAGTTGCCGAAGGTAGCCCACATCCACCAAAACGCCGTGCCGCTCCATGTCCGCCAAGACGAAGAGCAAAGGCATCTCAATGCGTTCCCACAACTCCCACATCCCCGCCTCCCGCACTTCATTGACCAGCAAAGGCGCCAATTCGGCGACGGTTAACGCTTCTTCGCAAGCGTCGGTCGGCGCTGTCTCGTCGCCGTCCCAAGTGATGTGAAACTTCGTCGGCAATCGGCGCTCCATCGCCAACGGTTTCCACGCGTAATCGCCCTGACTGGGGTTGAGCAGGTAGGCAAGGAGTTCAGCATCTTCAAAGCCACGAGGCGTCATGCCGCATCGCTCAATGGCAATCGGTCCGAGGGCTTTCAAAAGGCGCTTCCAATGGTGCGCCGATTTGATCAGGGTGACATCCGTCAGCAAAGTTAGCAGCCATTGCTGCCCATCGGGAAGGGTTTGTCCGCGAGCGTTCGCCTCTGCCCTCTCTTTTTCGCCCGCAAACAAGGAAGCGGTTTCGGCGAATTCCGTTGACGGCGCAAGGGGCAAATAAGCGACGGCGCCTTTCCACGCCAACGCCACGCCTCTCGGTTGACGCTCCGTCCCGTCCAAAGCGAAGGCGACGCGCCCTTGTTGCCTGATGGCTTGAAGCGCTTCTGTCCACGCCGCTTCGTCCTTGATGACCATCCCCTTGACCGACGCTTCCTCTGCCAGCAACTCCGTCAAGCCCAACTCTTCCAACAAAGTGCGCATCTCCAACCGCATCAAAAGTTCGGCGACTTCGGGCGAACGCCAACGCCATCGGTGCACGGACAGTTCATCCAAGTTCAGGTTGATGGGCGCATCGCTTTTGAGGGTCGCTAAGGTTTTGCATTGGCGGGCTTGGTCGGCGAAGCGGAGCAAATTTTCCCGCACCTGCGGCTTGGGAATTTTTGCGGCGTTTTCCAAAACGCCTTCCAAACTCCCAAACTCACCCAGCAGTTCCCTCGCTGTCTTCTCGCCGATGCCAGGGACGCCCGGCAAGTTGTCAGAAGCATCGCCCGCCAAGCCCTTCAAATCGGGGATGCGTTCGGGCGGGACGCCGAACTCTTGCAAGACCCGCTCGGCATCGTAACGCTCCATCTCGCTGATGCCCCGTTTGGGCATCAGGGCGACGACGCCATCGCCGACCAACTGCAAAGCATCCATATCGCCCGTGACCAAGACGACTTGAACGCCCATCGGGCGCGCTTGCGTGACCGCTGTCGCCATCAAATCATCGGCTTCATAACCGTCCAGTTCCCAAAAAGCGATGCCGACAGTTTTCAAGATTTGTCGCAGCAAACCCACCTGCGGTCGGAAGGCGTCAGGGGCTTTGGCGCGCTGGGCTTTGTAATCGGCAAATTGCTGATGGCGGAAAGTGGGCGTCGGGGCATCAAAGGCGATGACGAGGTAATCGGGTCGCTCTTCCCGCCACAACTTCAGCAGCATCCGCAGGAAGCCATAGACGGCATTCGTCGGCGTCCCGTCACGGGTGGACAGAGGCGGGACGGCAAAGAAGGCGCGATAGAGCAAACTGTGTCCATCAACGATGACCAACTTGGGCGACGCCATCCCTTTCGCACCCTCTCCTTTCCTTCATGGGCGATGGACCTTCACCCTGCCACTTGTTGCACAACGACATAAATCAGCCACGCCAAAGGCGGAACGGTGACGGACGGTAGCAGTAGCGTCAAAAGGGCTTGACCAAAGGTGAAGCGATAGGTTTCCCTGATGGCGACGACCGTCAGCAAAATCCACCAAGCATGGACGCCGATGGCGAAGACGAACCAAAGGTGGCTGACAAAGCCTTCGTTCAAATCGGGTTGGGCGAAAGCGACGGCGAGCAGGGCGACGGGCAAGACCAACAGCAACGGCGAGCAAGCGATGGCAGTCGTCGCAAGCAAACTCAATCCCCTCGGCGGTCCGCCCAGCAACTCGGCGACTAAGTTGAGGACGGCTGCTTTGAGAAACCAGATAACAGGCGGCACAAGGAAGGCGTAAAGGATGACCCAACCCCATGACGGCAAGTTTTTGACGAGCAAAGAAAGGACAACGCCCTCATGCTCGGCGGCGTAACGAGTGCCGATGGCAAGGCTCAAGCCCTGAAGGAGAGTCAGCCAGACGCTGGCAAAGATGGGTTTCTCGTCGGCAGCCCGCTGAAGGGTTGGGATGGGGCGGACGAGGGCGGCAAAGCCCCAACGCCACGCATCCACAAAAGAGCGCCAGAAAGTTGTCCTGCGCCATCCCTGCCATCCAACGATGACTTTCGTCGTCGCTTCGTTCACGCCCTTCCAAAGCGTCGCCAACCGTTGCGTCACCGTTTCGTCACCTGCCCCGTGATTTGCAAACTGTTCAAGTTTCTCAGCCGAAAGCGACTTCACCGCAAGTTTGCCATGCCTTGCCAAAGCAAGGCGGAGACGCCGATGCCCAATCGCCCATCCATGTGCAGCAGCAATGGCTCGGTGGCTAAGGCTTTGGGGAAGGGCAAGGGCGCAGCGACGCCGAAGAAGCGGTCAAATAGGGAGCGGCGCTCTTTGAGGGTGACGATGGGCGCATCGGCAGGCAAGTTGGCTTGACGGCGGGCGAATTGGATGGCATCGTCCAGCGCCCCCAATTCGTCCACCAAACCGACCTTCAACGCCATCCGCCCTGTCAGGATGCGACCGTCGGCGACCGCCCGCACTTTGGCGACGGGCAATCGTCGCCCTTTGGCGACATCGGCGATGAATTGCTCATGGACATCGTTGAGCAACTGTTGGAGCAACTCCCGCTCTTGGGGCGTCATGGGACGGAAAAGCGAGCCAGTGTCTTTGAAGCGTCCCGCCTTCAAAGTTTCCGCCTGAATGCCCAGTTGCGTCAGCAACTTTTCCAAGTTGACCGATTGCCAAAGGACACCGATGCTGCCCGTGAGGGTGGACGGCAGGGCGTAAATCTTGTCGGCAGCGGCAGCGACATAGTAGCCCCCCGACGCCGCCACATCGCCCATCGCCGCAACGACGGGACGACCCGTGCGATTTTTGAACCGTTGGATGGCTTCAAAGATTTCCTGCGCCGCTGCAGCGCTTCCGCCTGGGCTGTCCACATAGACGACGAGGGCTCGGATTTGGGCGTCTTGAGCCGCTCGGCGTAACAGTCGGCTAACGGTGCGCGAGCCAGTGACATCCATCGTCAGGGAAATCTCGCTTTCGCCACTCAGCAACAGCCCTTCAACGGGCAAGACAGCGACTTTGGGAAAGGCTATCTCCCGAAGGGCAAAGGCAAAGACGAAGAAAGCCACCAACACCATCAAAAGGGTGAAGCAACCCAAGCACCCGAACACGACCCGCCATCGGGCGTTCATCGTCCATCACCCGTCCCCAAAGTTTTGCACGCTCCTTTTGCCCGTAGCGGGTGAAGGGCGGCAAGGGTGGCTACCTCAGAGGGCGAACCATGCTGGCGTCTATGGTGACGGAAACGGCTTGCCCCAACATTTCAACGCCGACGATCAAGCGATGGTGCTTGCCAACTTCCAGCAAGTAACCAATCGTCCCCTTCAAAGGTCCAGCGACGACTTCCACTTTGTCGCCGACTTTCAAAAAGGGATGCCCTTCCACTTCGCCATCGGTGCCTTGCAGGGTGATGCGGACGGAACGGATTTCCTCTTCGGGGATGGGACACGGACGACTCATCCCGACGAAATCCAAGACCCCCCGCGTCTTTTTGATGGCGCGCCACTCGGCAGGCGTTAAAAGGCAATGGACGAACAGGTAACGCGGGAAGGCGGGCTTCCAGACCAATTGACCTTTCCGCCGATCCCACACCTTCATCAACGGCAGGAAGACCTCAAAGCCCTGCGCCTGCAAGGCAGCGGCGACCAGTTTCTCAAAGCGAACATGGGTGTAGATGGCATACCAACGATGCCCGTTGAGCGAGAAGAGTTCCACGCTAATCCCTCCTTGCGGCGATGGGCGAAAGTTATCGGGTAAGGTAGTAGGCGGCGGTGGCGATGCTAGTGGCAAGCCCTACAGCGCTGCCGATGGTGGATAGCAAGTTAGTGCGGCGGCGAGAAGGGATGTAAAGGAGGTCGCCGGGTTGAACGGGTGGGGCTTGACGGAAATCGCCTTCCTTGATTGCCTTGTTCAAGTCCATCTTGATGATGACGGGTTTGCCCTGAATCAATCGGATGAGGATGGCTTGGTCTAAGCGGGCATCATTGGTCGGTCCACCCACGGCACTCAAGAGGGTCAGGACGGTATCGTCAGGCTTCACCCGCATTATCCCAGGTCGGGCGACGGCGCCAAAGATATAGGCTTTGGCGCGTTCAGGGACGATGATGATGTCACCGGGCTTGACAACTTCTAAGGGGACGAGGGCACCTTTGAGAGACGCTTCCAAGTTGAGCACTTGTGTCTCCCCACCCCGCAGGAGCCGCACAGCACTCAAGTCAGCCTCTTCCAAGTCGCGAACCCCACCAGCGGCGTTGATGGCGTCTAAGACGGTCATGCGCGGTTGAAAATCCAAAGTGCCGGGTCGTTGGACGGCACCGACGACCCAGATTTTCCGCACCGCCGGCAACAGTAACACATCACCATCCTGCAACTCCAGATCGTTGTCCACTTGCGCTTCCCAAAAGAGTTGGAGCAAATCCAACGGGCGACTTTCGCCCTTTCGGACTAACAGGGCGTTTTGTAAGTCGGCATTGGAGAGCCAACCCCCTGCCTGAGCCAATAAATCGGTGATGCGCGAACCTATCGGCAATTCGTAACTGCCTGGTCTTGGGACGGGTCCGACGATGGTCGCTTTGATGACCATCGGGTCAACGACGAGGATGTCGCCCGATTGCAACTCCATCCCCAACTCTTGCACGGGGGTCGTGGCGTTCCATTGCACTTGGGCGATTTCTTTTCCATTTCGCAGGAGGCGAAGGCGCAAGGGACGACCGGGTTCCGCCCTGACCCCCGCCATAGACAAAGCCCCCAAAACCGTCACCCGTCCCACCAAATTGAACAAGCCGGGGCGCGAAACCCCTGCCCCGATGACAACGATGCCCGTGATCTCCTTGACGGACGCCAAAACGGTATCCCCTTCCTGCATCGTGAAGGGCAGGACATTGCCTTCGTTCAATTGCTGCCAAGGGACGCTCAACAATTCCACGCCGTTTCGGAAGACCCGAATGACGGCTGTCGGGTCTTTCACACCTCCTGCCCTCGCTAAGACATCTATCAAGGTTGTCTGCGTGGGGACGAGATGGAAGCCGGGAGAATTGACCGCTCCTGCGACACTCACCTGCACGAAGGCAGGCGGCACCCAAACCAAATCCCCCGGCTGAAGAACGGCGCTGTCCAACGGAAGATTGCCGCCCTTTTGCAACTCCTTGAGGTTGACGGTGATGACTCGCCCATCCCTGCCGAAGAGACGGATGCGTTCCAAATCAGCACCGTCGGCGAAACCGCCAGCAAGGGCGATGGCATCCATAACCGTCATCGGTCCACCCGTCGGGAGAACATGGACGCCAGGGGTTTTGACGGCACCGAGGACATAGACCCGCCGAAACATCGGGGGCAATTGGCGAAGGGTGACCGTCACCTTCGGGTCCCGCAAGAACCGCTGTAAGGCTTGGGTCAAGCGATTCGTCAATTCGTCTAAGGTCAACCCAGCGGCAGGAATGGCGCCGATCAAAGGCAGTCGGACAGTTCCATCGGGTGCGATGATTTGGTCGCCAGAGAGTTGAGGTTCGCCCAAGACGGTGATGGTGATCAGGTCGCCGGGGGCGAGGCGATAGACTTCGGTTTCAGGGGACTGCCCTGCTCCCCAATTGATCACACAACCGACCAACAGCATCGCCCACATCCAACGCTTCACGGCATCTCACCTTGCCTTTTCACAAAAGCACCACATTTTTCGCCCGCAGGTGGCGGGTGACCCCCCGTGTGTCCACGACCAGCGGGGCATGGGCGACAATCCATGCCCAATTATAGCCCTCGTGAGGGGTCACAATGACGACGCAATCAAAGCGCTTCAATTGGGCTTTGGTCAACGGGACAGAGCGCGATTGCCAACCGTTGTGGCTCACCGAAGGGATGAAGGGATCGTGATAGGCGATTATCGCCCCTTTCGCCCGCAGCAATTCCACTAACGCCAACGCTGGTGATTCCCGATAGTCATCCACGCCAGACTTGTAAGCGACCCCAAGCAATAAAATGCGCGACCCTTTCAGGGGCTTGCCACGCTCGTTGAGGGCGTCGGCGATCAGGCTGACGACATACTCAGGCATCATCTTGTTGATGGCATCGGCGACCCGAATGAAGCGGGCTTCGTGATTGAACTCACGGGCACGCCATGCCAAGTAGAGGGGGTCAATGGGGATGCAATGACCGCCGATGCCAGGACCTGGCTCAAAGCGCATGAAGCCAAACGGTTTAGTGGACGCAGCGTCAAGGACTTCCCAGACGCTAATTCCCATGCGGCGGCAAAGGATTGCAAATTCGTTGACGAGGGCGATGTTGACGGCGCGGAAGGTGTTTTCCAACAACTTTGCCGTCTCGGCGACTTTGGGGCTGGAAACGGGGATGACCTTTTCCACGACCTTTGAGTAAAGGGCGATTGCCCGCTGGGTGCAGGCTGGTGTCAACCCGCCCACCAACTTGGGGACATTGCGTAAAGTCCACTGCCGATTGCCAGGGTCAATGCGCTCAGGCGAGTAAGCCAGATAAAAGTCCTGCCCCGCCTTCAAGCCCGACCGCTCCAACAAGGGCTTGAGGACTTCCTCCGTCGTGCCTGGATAAGTCGTGCTTTCCAAGACAATCAGCATCCCTGACCGCAAGTGGGCAGAAAGTTTTTCGGCAGCCGAAAGGATATGCGAGATGTCAGGCTCGCCCGTCTTGGCTAAGGGCGTCGGGACGCAAAGGATGACGGCATCGCATCGGCGCAGTGCCTTGTAGTCGGTCGTCGCCTGAAAGCGCCCTTTCAAACGACGAAGTTGCTCGTCAGGGATGTCTTTCAGGTAGGAACGATGTTGGCGGAGAGACCGCACGCGTTCGGTGTCCACATCCACGCCTATCACCGTCATCCCGCTCTCGGCGAACGCCAGCGCCAATGGCAAGCCCACATAACCAAGCCCAATCACGCCGACCCGCTCAAACTTCATGAGGCACAGCCCCCTCATCAACGGCAGTAGCCCGCTCCTGCGGGTGACCACTGATTATGCAGCAAAAGGGAAGGGGAAGGGGTGACGAAATTCACGCTCCCTCGCCTCAGCGTCGGTTTTCAAGGCTTCCCTTGTCTTCGGGGGAAGGGGCGGCATGCAAAGGACAGGCTTCTTTCGGGATTTGGCTTTGAGGGAGGGTTTGCGTGACGACGGCTTGCGGCGGGCAGGCAGGTGTCGCCAATTTGCCTGAGATGGCACAAATCAAGACGGGGCGCAACGGCTCTGAGTGCAAGGGGCAACGGCGCTTCGGGACTTCCTCTTCCGCAAACCATTCGGGATGGGTGATGGGGCAATAATCCGTCGCCAGCAACCCCGTCTCGGCGCAGACGGTCACCCGCACCATCCGACGGGAAGGAGTTGCCCCATCCCTTTCGCCTTCCTTGCGGTCACCTGTTTGACCTCGGTGGTCACCGACTTGCCCGTTTTGCTCCAGCCATCGGAAGGTGCGCTCGGAGGGAAAGTAACGGATGGCTGCCGTGACCAACTCTCGGAAGATGGGGGCGCACAAAGTTCCCCCTGAACCTGCCTTCAAGGGTTTGTTGCGTTCATTGCCGACCCAAACGCCACAGGCAATCGTCGGGGTGAACCCGACGAACCAAACATCTTTGATTTGCTCGCTCGTGCCCGTCTTGCCAGCGACTTGATAGCCAGGAATTTGTGCCCTTCGTCCCGTCCCTTCCGTCACGACGGCTGTCAGCATCGTCAACAGTTGACGGGCGACTTCTATGTCAAGGACTTGACGAACCTTCGGGCGGGCGGCGAACAGAAGTTGCCCCTCGCCGTCGTAAACCTTCTCTATCGCCGTCGGCTCTACCCACAACCCTCCTGTCGCCACCGATGCCAATGCTGCCGTGTGGTCTAAAACGCTTATGCCGATCGCTCCCAACGCCAAAGCGTAACTGGCTTTAGAAGGGTCGGTCGGGAAACGGATGCCCATGCGTTTGGCGACTTCAATCGTTTTGTCCACACCGACGGCACGGATGAGTTTGACGGCAATGACATTGTTGGACATCGCTAAGGCTCTCTGCAAAGTCATCGTCCGACCGTAGCGACCGTCGTAGTTTTTGGGCGACCAACTCTTGCCGTTGCCCAAAGGGAAGGAGATGGGGGAATCGTTGAACAAACTTTCGGGGCGAAAACCCATCTCCAAAGCGGCAGCGTAAACATAGGGCTTGAAGGACGAACCAGGTTGGCGGAAGGCTTGCGTGGCGCGGTTGAAGTGGTCTAAGGTGCGCCGACCCGTTTTGGGGTCTATGCGGTAAGGGCGTCCGCCATACAGGGCGAGGATGCGCCCCGTCGGGATGTGAAGGATGACGAACGCCATCTGGTCTACGCCCAATGAACGATAGGCTCGCAAGTAACGCTCGGCAATGTTCTCCACATCTTGTTGGAGGCGGTAATGCAAGGTCGTGTAGACTTTCAACCCGCCCCGTTCCACGACCTCGCTGCCAAATTGTCGGATCAACCCCCGACGGACAAATTCCACGAAGTGGAAGGCTTTGGGGGGAGGGACAGGCCAAGTCGGGGCAGGGCGCAAACCTTCCGTGATGGGCGTTCGCTTGGCTTGTTCCGCTTCCGCTTTGCTGATGTAGCCTTCTTCTGCCATCCCGTCCAAGATGTAGTCGCGCCGCGCCTTAGCGGCTTTAGGGTTGACAAAGGGCGACAATTCGGCGGGGCGTTTCGGTAGCGCCGCCAGTAAAGCGCACTGGGGCAAAGTCAACTGGCGAACATCTTTGCCGAAATAAAGTTCCGCCGCCGCTTGCACTCCATAAGCGCCGTGCCCATAGCAAACGGTGTTCAGGTAAAGTTCCAGCAGTTCGTCTTTGGAGAAGCGCCGCTCCAATTGCACCGCCAAAAGCAACTCTTTGAGTTTGCGCCGAATTGTCTTCTCTGGCGAAAGGTAAAGGTTGCGCGCCAGTTGCATCGTGATGGTGCTGCCGCCTTGCACATAGCGGCGCGCCTTGACACATTCCCAAATGGCTCGGGCGATCCCTTTGGGGTCAATGCCAGGGTGGGTGTAGAATTTTCGGTCTTCGGCGACGATGGTCGCCCATTGCAACGGTTTCGGGATTTGTTGGAGGGGCATCCACTTGCGATAGACCGAGACAATCGTCCCCAACAAAACCCCGTCCGACGAGTAGAGGAAGGTCATTTGGCTGTTTCGCCGAGATGGCAAGGAACTCAGGTCGGGCAAATCCCGTCCCAGCCAAGTGATCAAACCCCACGCCCCTAAGGCAGCGAGGCAGTAGGCAAGGAAGCAGCCGAGTCCAAACCAGCGAAGCCAACCGACCCGACCAGAGGACAGGCGTCGTCCTCGCCTCATTGACTGTCGCATGGCTTTCCATCTCCCGAAAGGTTAGAAAACAAGCAAGTCGGCAAGTTAGCAGGGGGCAAAAAGATAGCAAGGTCAACGCATGCCCTCCCTAATTTTGCGGCAGGATTGCCCATCGGACGACCTGCCTCCCTGCCCAATTGTCTCTTAGCCCCTTCGGGGGCGACGCAAAAAGGACGGGATGTTCAGCGTCTCTTCGTCCAGAAGGTCTCGTTCCGCTTCCGCCGACGAAGGGACGGGCTCTTTCGGCAACGCTTCCTCCCGTCGCTCCCATGCCAGCCGAGGCGAGGGCGTCGGTGGGCGTGCCTCGCCAAAGCCTGTTGCGATTAAAGTGATGCGCACCTGCTCCTTCAGTGCCTCGTCGTAAACCAAGCCCCAGATGACATTGGCTTCGGCGGAGTTGACGGCGTTGGTGATGATGTCGGCAGCCTGCTTGACTTCATCCACCAGCAAATCGGGGGGCGCAAACAAGGTGAACAAGACATTGCGGGCGCCTGTGATGGACGCCTCCAAGAGAGGGCTGGCGATGGCATGTTGCGCCGCTTCCACCGCTCGGTTTTCCCCGCTGCCGTAACCGACGCCCATCAATGCCGTCCCCGCATTTTCCAACACCGCCCGCACATCGGCAAAGTCCACATTGATCAGCCCAGGTCGGACAATCAAATCGGTGATGCCTTGCACTGCTTGCGTCAGCACTTCATCGGCAAGACGAAAAGCATCCGCCATCGTCGTCCGTCGGTCCGATAACTCAAAGAGGCGCTGGTTTGGGATGATGATGAGGGCGTCCACTTGGTTGCGCAACTCGTTGATGCCTTGCAGCGCCACCTCCATCTTCCGCTTGCCTTCAAAAGCGAAGGGTTTGGTCACGACAGCGACGGTCAAGATGCCCCTTTCGCGGGCGATTTGGGCGACGACGGGTGTCGCCCCCGTCCCCGTTCCCCCTCCCATGCCCGCCGCCAGAAAGACCATTTCCGCCCCTTCCAGCAAACTGGCGATTTGTTGGCGGTCTTCTTCCGCCGCTTGACGCCCGATTTGCGGGTTGCCACCAGCCCCCCGTCCGTTCGTCAGGCGAGTGCCAATTTGCAACCGCTTGTGGGCTTTGGAAAGGGAGAGGGCTTGGGCGTCGGTGTTAATGGCGATCAACTCCACACCTGTCACGCCATTTTCCACCATCCGATTGACGGCGTTGCTCCCCGCACCCCCGATGCCGATGACCCGAATGTCCACTGGCTTCGGCGTCCCATCTTCCCGATGGTTATCCGCAACCCAACGCCGCCGTTCTTCCATCATGCTCCTTCGCCTCCCCTTCACTCAAGGTTAGCGACTTTCCGTGTCTTTTTCAGACCGACGGATGCGCTTTCTTTTCGCTCGTCGCCTTATTGTGCGGCTGCAAAAGGTGGCTGTCAACATTCCTCTCAACGCTTTTTGCCTCAAACTTTTTTCGGCTTCGGGTGATGCCCATGTCGGCAGAACTGCAGGCGCTCATAGACCGATTGACCCGACCGTTGGAAGTGGAGGAGAAGACGGGTTGCCGTAACTTTGCCGTCATCGGCGGCTTTGACCGCTACATGGTCGCTTGGGCGAAGCGGGCGATGGAACTTTGCGACGGCGAAGTGCGCCAACTCCTTTCCGACCTCGCCCAACTCTTCGCCGACTACACTGCCCTTGACTTTTCCGAACGACGCCGACGAATCCTTTCCGCCAAAACTTTGCTGGCACAAATCCGAAAGCAAATAGCCAGTGGTGAAAGCGCAAGGTTTGAAGTTCCTGAAGGCGAACGAAGGGAAGGACAAAGGGGAGATGGTCAGGGCGCAGGGCTTTTTGCCCCACCATCCGCCCCTCGCCCTTCGCCAGTCGCCGACGAAAGGCAAAAAGCAAAGCCAGCCATCAGCCCCCAGCCCCCGATGCCTGCCAGCAAACCTACCCCGCTGGCATTGGACGATTCCGTCCGCTTCCTGAAGGGCGTCGGACCGCAGCGGGCGAAGTTGCTCAAGCGGTTGGGTGTGGAAACGGTCAACGACTTGCTGCACTTTTATCCCCGCCGATACGAAGACCGACGCAATGTCAAGCGGTTGGCGGAAGTCATCGCGGGCGAAAAAGTCGTCGCCTGCGTTCAGGTCATCGGCAAGCCCTTCACCGAAGAACGCAAGCATTTGCTCATCACCAAAATCCCCGTCGCCGACGCTTCAGGGCGGGCGTTCCTCGTCTGGTTCAATCAGCCCTACATGGAACGCAAGTTTCACATCGGGCAAAAACTTTTTGTCTTCGGCAAGGCGACGCAAGTTTTCGGGCAACTGACCTTCCAAACGCCCGAAGTGGAAGAGGTCGCCAACGATGCGACTTTGCAAGTCGGTCGCCTCGTCCCCGTCTACCCGCTGACGGAAGGGCTCAGCCAAAACTTTGTCCGCACCCTCGTTCAGGAGACCGTCACCCGCTCCCTTGACCGTGTGCCTGAACCGCTGCCCGAAAGCATCCGCCAACGCTACAACTTGATGCCCCTTCCCCAAGCCCTTCGGCAAATCCATTTTCCCGACGATGAAGGAGGGTTGGAAGCGGCGCGGCGGCGCATCGTCTTTGACGAGTTTTTGACCTTGCAACTGGTGCTGGCTTTGCGCAAAAAGGGCGTCAAAGAACACGAAGGCATCGCCTTCCGCGTGGACTGGGACGAAGTAGAACAGTTCATCCGCTCGCTGCCTTTTGAGTTGACAAATGACCAGCGCAAGGTCATCGGCGAAATCCTTGCCGACATGCAAAAGCCCCATCCGATGAACCGATTGTTGCATGGCGAAGTCGGTTCGGGCAAAACGGTCGTGGCGGCGACGGCAATGTTCGTCGCCGTCCAAAATGGCTACCAAGTTGCCTTCATGGCGCCGACGGAAATCCTCGCCGAGCAGCACTATCGTGTTTTGCGAGAACTTTTCTGGCGGCACGGCATAGAAGTCGTCCAACTGGTCGGCAGTCTCACCCCTGCCAACAAGCGTAAGGTGCGGATGAAGGTGCGCGACGGGATGGCGCAAATCGTCGTCGGCACTCACGCCCTCATTGAGGAAGCCACCGAGTTCCATCGCTTGGGATTGGTCGTCGTGGACGAACAACACCGCTTCGGCGTCATGCAGCGGGCGAAACTCATCTGGAAGGGACAATCCCCCGATGTGCTCATCATGACCGCCACGCCCATCCCACGCACTTTGGCGCTGACGGTCTATGGCGATTTGGATGTCTCCGTCATCCGCGAGTTGCCACCCGGCAGGCAACGGGCGAAGACTTACTGGCTGCACACCAGCAAGCGGATGCTCGCTTACGAGTTCGTCCGCAAGGAATTGACGAAAGGGCGACAAGCCTACATCGTCTGCCCGTTGATTGAAGAGTCGGAGAAACTGGAAGATGTCCAGTCGGTCATCCGCCACGCCGAATGGCTGCAGCAAAGCGTCTTCCCCGACGACAAAGTCGCCGTCTTGCACGGAAGGATGGCGGGCTACGAAAAGGACGAAATCATGGATGCCTTCCGCCGCAACGAAATCCAAGTCTTGGTGACGACGACGGTCGTGGAAGTCGGTGTGGATGTCCCCAACGCAACGGTCATCGTCATTGAGGACGCCGACAGGTTCGGTTTGGCGCAACTGCACCAATTGCGCGGGCGCGTGGAACGCAGCCAGCATCCTTGCTTTTGCGTCTTGATCGCCGACCCGAAAAGCGATGAGGCAAGGGAACGGTTGCGAGTGATGACCAAAACCAACGACGGTTTCGTCATCGCCGAACACGATTTGCGCTTGCGCGGACCGGGTGAATTTCTGGGCACGCGCCAACACGGTCTGCCCGATTTGAAACTCGCCGACATCCTGAAAGATGTGGACATTCTGATGCAAGCGAAGGAATGCGCCGAATGGCTCGTCCAAATTGACCCCCACTTGGAACGCCCCGAACATGCCCACCTGCGGGCGAAAGTGGAGGCGTTGGAAGGCGGCGCCGAGTTGCTGCGGGTTTCCTGACGCTCAAACCTTGTCTCCAAAATCAGCGACGCTGCGAAACTGGCGCGGCAGCATCAATGGGTGCGCCTAAAAGGCGCGCCAGCAAGTAGGCAGCGCCCCATTTGTCCAGTGGTCGGTTTTCGCTGCCACAGCGGGGCGATTGGACACACGAGGGGCAACCCGCTTTGCACGGGCATCGGGCGATCGTTTCCTTCGTTCGCTTCAACAATTCCGTCAACCGCTCAAACGCCGTCTCAGAGAAACCTGCCCCACCGGGAAAAGCGTCATAGACGAAAATGGTCGGTCGGCGGGTGTCGGGATGCCAAGGGGCGTAGGAGATGCCCGCCAAATCGTCGGGATCGGTCATCGCCACCAAGGGCATCAAAGCGATGATGGCATGTTCGCTGGCGTGCAGCGAACCCATCAGGTGAAATTCTCGCTCGTCCAACTCCCCAACGAGTTCATCGTCCACGCAAATCCAAAAGCCGACGGTCTCAAATTCGTCGGCGGGCAAGTCCAAAACTTCTGCGGAAAGGACTTCCTCGGTGAACAGGCGCAGGCGTTTGAAGCCGATGACCTGTTCCCGCACTGCCAACTCGCCCAAAAACGCCGTCCCGCCCTGCAAGGGCTTTTGCGCCCAAACTTTCAGCACTTGCGTGTCCTTGTTTTCCAGTGGGACGGTGTAGTAGTCCACCGTCGCTGGCTGCACATACGCCACTTGCTTTCGCCAGTCCAACGCTTCCACGAAGTAAGTCTCGCCCATGTGCAGGTAAATGGCGCCAGGGTAGAGGGTGCGAAAGACTCGCGCTCGGTCTGCCAAGCCGATGGTGACGCCCTTGCTGCGATCCACGACTTCAAATTGCTGCCCTGTGATGGTGCGCAGCCCGAAGGTGTCATGAGGGCGTTCCCGTAATTGCCAAAATTTGCGTTTGCCACCGCTAAGCCATCCTTGCCCTTGCATCCGAACCACCAACGCATCAAACAGGTCACCCAAGTCGGCAAAAAACGGGCGGTCATCGTCGCTCAGCGGTAACTCGTAAGCGGCGCACATCAAATGGGCGGCGGCGATGTAAGGGTTGCGAGGCGAAACGGCGATGGGTTCCGCCCCTTGCAGCAAAAACTCAGGATGTTGGGCGATATGTTGGTCAACAGGATTGGCAGTGGTGATGAGGACGACCAATCCCTCTTTTTGCCGACCCGCTCGTCCCGCCCGCTGCCAAGTGCTGGCGATCGTCCCTGGATAGCCGACCAACAAAGCGGCGTCCAATTCGCCGACATCAATGCCCAACTCCAAAGCGCTCGTGGCGATGACGGCGAACAACTCACCGCTGAAAAGTTTTCGCTCAATCTCCCTTCGCTCTTCGGGCAAATAGCCAGCGCGGTAACTGACGACCTTGCTTTTAAGGGCGTCCAACCACTCGCGGGC
>OGCB01000178.1_pt1 | contig 19141 bp, 23 predicted proteins | sample 1570031 | NCBI WGS metagenome assembly OGCB01 (sample SAMN05518655, study PRJEB24509) | hot springs metagenome | isolation source: Octopus Spring Streamers, Yellowstone National Park, Wyoming, USA | place: USA:Octopus Spring Streamers, Yellowstone National Park, Wyoming, USA | collected 2011-10-11 | reverse complement strand
GCTTCAGTATGACCCAAGCCGGTCCCGCTTCCCGGCCGTGGTCTAGACGGCCGGGGCGGGGCACCCGTGGCGGAGGGGGCAGCCCCCGCAGCTGGGGCCCGGGACCCGCCTCCCCTCCGACAGGGCCGCCACGCCCCGGGCCAGCCGAGCGCGGAGCGCCTGGGCCTCGGGGCCGCGGGGGATGGGCACCTCCCGGAGGGTGTCCCCAGGTGCGGTCCAGTAGAGGCGGGGCTTGAGCCCGTTCCTCCGGGCGAAGCCGGCCAGGACGAGCCCCAGGGCGGGCAGGCTCTCCGGGTCTTGGACCTTCGCCCTTTTGATGCCCACCGCCAGGCCCCCGCCCACGAGGAGGAGGTCCGGCCGGGCGCGGACCAGGGCCCGGGGGAAGGGGAGCTCCAGGTAGGCCTTGCCCGCGACGCGGAGCCCGGGGAAGCGCCGGGAGGCCACCTGGAGGAGGCGGGCGTGGTCCCCGGAGGGGCCCGAGCGCCCCTTGCCGGGCCGGGAAGAGGAGGCGCGCTTCCTCTCCGCCAGGAGCCGGGCCGGGCACGCGCCGCGGGCCACCAGGAGGACATCGGAGAGGGAGAAGAGGCCGACGGCGGGAGGGACGCCCCGGGGGGCGCCGAGGCCCAGGGGGTCAAGGGGGCTCACGACCCACCCCCAAGGTAGGCCCGGCCCTCCGGGCATCCCCCCTCCCGGGCCAGGGGGCAGACCGCGCACTCCGGTCCCACCCGGGGCCGGGCCGCGAGGAGGTCTCCCAGGGCCGCCCCGGCCCGGGCCAAGGGGATCCTGGGGTCAGGCGTCCTCAGGTAGAGGGGGAAGCCCAGGCCCGGGTGCCAGAGGACGGCGAGGACCTCGCGATGGAGGCCCACCCGGCCCTCCAGCCGTGCCCAGGCGATGGCCCCCAGGAGGACCCCGAAGAGGTGCTCCGGCCGGAGCTCTCCGGTCTTCACCTCCACCACCGCCGCCCTCCGCCCGTCGGCCACCACCAGGTCCAGCTCGGCGACCACGGGGAGGGGCGTCTCCAGCAAGCCCACGAGGAGCCTGGTCCCGGTCCAGTAGCCGCGGGACCGGTAGAGCTCGGCCAGGCGGTCCACCTCCCCGTGGTGGGGCCGGCCGAGGTGGCCCACATACCCCGTCCCGCTCCCGGAGCCCTGGGCCTTCCGCTCGCGCTCTTCCACCAGCCGCCGGGGGCACCGGCCCGTCAGAACCTTGGCCACGTCGGTGAGGGTTGGTTTGGCCTTCATGGCGCTCCCCTAAGCCCGAAGGGCGGCCTCCTAAGGAGGGGGAGGGCCAGGTCATCATCCTCCGGGAAAGGGACTCCTCTCCCCTGGAGCTCTGCCGGCGCCCCTCTAACAGGTACACGCCTCCCCCTCTGCCCCGCCGTGTTCCGGAGGGAGGCCCCCAATGGACCGTCTCCTCCGCGCCCTCTCCCACCTCACCTGGCGCAAGGCGGAGGCCCTGCCTCGGGACCTCATGGAGGCCCCCTTCCCCTCCCATCAGTCCTTGGCCCGCTACGCGGTGCAGCGCCTGGACCCCAAGCTCCTGGAGGCCCTCCTGGAGAGGCTTTCCCGAGAGCTAGAGGCCCACCTCTCCTCCAGGGATAGCCCTGAGGAAGACCCTGCCCCCCCTTTACCTGATGGACACCACGGGGTTGGCCTACCGGAGGGAGGACCAGTTTCTCCGCTTCCGTCGGGGAGCGGAGGTGCGGTGGGAGAGGGAGAGGAGGTTGCTCCTGCCCTGGGGTGGGGTGGCGGGGAGGGGTTACGCCCCGGACCCCCGGCTTGGGGGGAAGGCCAGGGAGGAGGCGCGGGTACGGGCGCGGGAGGGGTGGGACCCCGAGGTGTACCGGTCTCGCGGGGTGGTGGAGGGGGTGTTTGGGGGGATGAAGACACGGCTGGGCGGGGCCTAGCTTTGGGGAAGCCTTGGACGGCCATGGCGCGGGCGTTTTTGGAGCTCGTCGCCTACGACCTTAGGGTCCTTCCCTCCCTTCTGCCGCCGCCCCCTGGGTACAAGGCGATCTACTAGGCAAGCCCGAGGCCCCTTGACGCCACCCCCTTCCCTGCCCTAGACTCAGGGGCAACTATGCCGACCTTTGGGCGCTACCGCGGCTTCTATCCTCCCGCCGGGGGCGCCCTTGGTCTTGCGTAGCGGTTTTCCGCAAGCGGGCGCCCCCGAAAGGGGGCGCCTAGGTTTTAGGAGGCGAGCATGCTAATCGTGATGAAGCGTGGGTACACGGAGGCGGAGCTGGAGGAGGTCATCCGAGAGATAGAGAAGGTGGGGTACCGGCCCCACGTCTCCCGAGGGGTGGAGACCACCCTGGTGGGGGCCATCGGCCGGGGGCCCACCCCCGAGCTCATGGAGCACTTCCGGGCCCTCCCCGGGGTGGCCGAGGTCATCCCCATCTCCAAGCCCTGGAAGCTGGCCAGCCTGGACGTCCAGCCCTTCCCCACGGTCCTGGACTTCCCCACGGGGAGGACCGGGGGCGGGCACGTCATGGTGGCCGCGGGCCCGTGCGGGGTGGAAAGCCGGGAGCAGACCCTGAAGGCGGCCCGCTACGTCAAGGCCCACGGGGCCCACATGCTCCGGGGCGGGGCCTTCAAGCCCCGCACGAGCCCCTACGCCTTCCAGGGCCTGGGGGTGGAAGGGCTGAAGATCCTGGCCGAGGCCCGGAAGGAGACGGGCCTCCCCGTGGTGACCGAGGTCCTTTCCCCGGACCAGGTGGAGCTGGTGGCGGAGTACGCCGACGCCCTGCAGATCGGGGCCAGGAACGCCCAAAACTTCCCCCTCCTCCAGGCGGTGGGGGAGGTGGGCAAGCCCGTCCTCTTCAAGCGGGGGATGAGCATGACCCTCGAGGAGTTCCTCATGAGCGCCGAGTACATCCTCTCCCGGGGCAACATGCGGGTCATCCTGGTGGAGCGGGGCATCCGCACCTTTGAGAAGGCCACCCGCTTCACCCTGGACGTCTCCGCCGTCCCCGTCCTCAAGAGCTGGACCCACCTCCCCGTCTGGATTGACCCCTCCCACCCGGCGGGGAAGCGGGACTGGGTCATCCCCCTGGCCCTGGCGGGCCTGGCGGCGGGGGCCGACGGCCTGATCGTGGAGACCCACCCCGAGCCGGAAAAGGCCCTCTCCGACGCCGCGCAACAGCTCCACGAGGACGAGTTCGCCGCGCTTATGGCCCGGGTGCGCCGCCTGGCGGAGGCCCCGGACAAAACCCTCTCCGCCCCGGTCAAGGGATGAGGCCCCTCTTCGCCAAGGTGGGGGTCTTCGGGGTGGGGCTCCTGGGGGGGAGTGTGGCCCTGGGCCTCAAGGAGCGCTTTCTGGCCGAGGAGGTCCACGTCTACGACCCCGACCCCCTGGCCCTGGAAAAGGCCCTCTTCCTGGGGGTGGCGGACCGGGCCCACCGGGAGATCGGCCCCTGGGTGGGGGAGCTCTCCTTGGGCATCCTGGCGGCCCCGGTGGGGGCTTTGAAGGCCCTGGGCCAGGCCATCGCCCCCCACGCCCACCCCGAGAGCCTCTGGACCGACGTGGGGAGCGTCAAGGCCAAGGCGGTGGAGGCCCTAGAGAACCTCCTCCCCCACTTCCTGGGGGGCCACCCCATGGCGGGAAGCGAGCGGGCCGGGGTGGAAAACGCCCACGCCGGGCTTCTGGAAAACGCCGTCTGGGTCCTCACCCCCACCCCTAGGACCACCCCGAGGGCCAGGGAGGGGATTCGGCGCCTGGTGGAGGCCCTAGGGGCCTACCCCCTCGAGGTGCCCCCCAGGCTCCACGATGAGCTGGTGGCCCGCATCTCCCACCTGCCCTACCTCCTGGCCGTGGCCCTGAACCGCATGGTGGCCCAAAGCCGGGACAAGGACCTCCTCATGTTCCTGGCGGCCGGGGGCTTCCGGGACCTGACCCGGGTGGCCTCGGGAAGCCCCAGGATGAGCCGGGACATGGTGGTGGAGAACAAGGAGGCCCTCAAAGGGGCGATAGAGGAGCTCAGGGAGGTCCTCCTGGAGCTGGAAGGCCTTCTGGAATCCCCCGAGGCCCTTCTGGAGGCGGCCGAGGAGGCCAAGCGCACCCGCGACAGCCTCCCCATCGTCCGCCGGAGCCTCCTGCCCGAGATGCACGACCTCTCGGTCCAGGTGCCGGACCGCCCCGGGGAGATCGCCCGGATCGCCACCGCCTTGGGCGAGGCCGGGGTCAACATCAAGGACATTGAGGTCCTCACCATCCGCGAGGAGGCGGGCGCCCTCCGGCTTGGCTTCGCCACCCGGGAGGAGAGGGAGCGGGCCAGGGAGATCCTCAAGGAGGCGGGGTACCGGGTTCGCTAGCCCGGGCTACCCGGTTCTTCCCCAAGGCCTTGGCCTGGTAGAGGGCCTGGTCCGCCCTGAGGAAGAGTCCCTGCAAATCCCCCTGGTAGAGGGCCACTCCAAAGCTGGCGGTTACGCCCAAGGCCGCGATGCCTTCCCGAAGCCTTTCCGCCAGGCGCTCCGCCCCCGGGAGGTCGGTGGCGGGAAGCAGAACCACAAACTCCTCCCCGCCCCAGCGCCCCACCAGGTCCCCCTGGCGCACGTGGCTCTTCAGGTACTGGGCCACCCGCCGGAGGAGGCCGTCCCCCTCCTGGTGCCCCCGCTCGTCGTTCACCCGCTTGAAGTCGTCCAGGTCCAGGAGGATCAGGGCGAAGGGCTTTTCCCCCCGCTCCACCCGGGCCGCCTCCCTTTCCAGGGCCATCTCCAGGGCCCGGCGGTTAGGGAGGCCCGTGAGGGGGCAGGTGAGGGCCTGCTCCCGCCAGAAGCGGGCCTGGCCGTAGAACTCCCGGAAGCGGGCGAGGAGGAGGGTAAGGGCGAGGAGAACAGGCTGGGAAAAGGCGTAGTGGCCGTAGGGGAAGCCTAAGCCCTGGCCCGCGAAGAGGGGCAAGAGGACGAGGAGGCCTCCCCAGAAGGCCCCCACCCCCAGGGCCCAGGGCAAGGGGTAGGCGAAGGCGGCGAGGAGGTAGAGGGCCGGGCTCCAGAAGCCCGCCCCCCAGTAGGCCTCCCCCGAGCGCCAGGCCTCAAAGAGGAGGTAGGCCCCCAGGGCGTGGACCAGGACCCGGGGGGCCCGCCTGGGGCCTTGGAAGAAGGCCCAGAGGAAGAGGAGGCCGAAGAGGAGGTAGACGAGGTAAAGGCGGGGGTCCTGAAGGGGTCGGTAGGAGAGCTGGACCCCCACCCCCAGGATCAAGCCCACCCAGGTGAGGAGGTAGAGCAAGCGGCCCAGGTCCATGCTTCATTGTTTTCGGAAGCCGTGAAAACCCTGTGAAAAATCCCCTCTCAAGGTAGGACCTTGCCCGGGTTCAGAACCCCCCCGGGGTCCAAGGCCGCCTTGGTCCGCCTCAGGAAGTCCAGGGTGGCGGGGTCCAGGGCCTCGGCCATGAAGGCGCGCTTCATGACCCCGATGCCGTGCTCCCCGGAAAGGACCCCCCCGTGCCGCAGGGCCACCCGGGCGATCTCGTGGGCCAGCTCCCAGACCCGCTCCTCGGGCTCAAACCGGGGGTCGTAGAGGATGTTGGGGTGGAGGTTCCCGTCCCCGATGTGGCCGAATTGGACCACAAGGAGGCCGTGGGCCTGGCCCAAGGCGGCGATCTCTCCCACCACCTGGGGTAAAGCGGAGCGGGGAACGGCGATGTCCTCGTTGACCCGCTTGGGGCGGAGGCGGCCTAAGGCGGGGCTCACGCTCCTCCGGGCCCGCCAGAGGGCCTCGGCCTCCTTCTCGTCCCTGGCCCGCCGGACCTCGGCCCCAAGCTCCAGGGCCGTTCTCTCCATCAGGGAAAGCTCCTCTTCCACCAGCTCCCGGTCGTCCCCGTCGGTCTCCGCCAGGAGAAGGGCCCTATTCCGGGGCAGGCCCATGCCCAGGTAGTCCTCCACGGCGTTCACGGCGCTTTGGTCCATGAACTCCAGCTTGGCGGGCACCGCCCCCAGGGCGATGGCCCGGGAGACCGCCTCCGCCAGGGCCTCCACCTCGGGGAAGACGGCCATGAGGGTGGCCCGGTGCCGGGGCAGGGGAAGGAGGCGGAGCCTGGCCCCGGTGACGAGGCCCAAAGTCCCCTCCGAGCCGATGAGGAGCCCGGGGAGGTCGTAGGCCTCCCGGCCCAGGCGCCACACCTCCCCCTCCCCGTCCACCCACTCCAGCTCCAGCACGTAGTCCCCCGTGACCCCGTACTTAAAGCAGAGGGGCCCCCCGGCGTTTTCCCCCAGGTTCCCCCCCAGGGTGCTGGTGCGCCAGGAGGCGGGGTCCGGCGGGTAAAAGAGGCCAAAGGGCCTGGCGGCCTCCGTGACCCGGGCCGTGGTCACCCCAGGCTCGGCCCAGGCGGTGCGGGTCCTGGGGTCCACCTCGAGGCGGGCCATGCGGGTGAAGGCCACCACGATGGCCTCCCCCAGGGGCACCGCCCCCCCGGAAAGGCCGCTTCCCGCTCCCCGGGGCACCAGCGGCACCCCGTGGCGCCGGGCTAGGCGCACCAGGGCCTGGACCTCCGCCCTGGACTCCGGCAGGACCACGGCCAAGGGGGCCTCCCCTACCAGGATGGCGTCGTAACGGTAGACCTCCTTCTCCGGGCGGGAGAGGAGGGCCCGGGGTCCAAAGGCCGCCTTCAGTTCCTCCTGAACCTCAAGCCCCATACCCCCAGGCTACCAGCCCGGGTCGCAAAGGGCGGTGCTGTCGGGGCGCACCGGGGTTTGCGCCGGGACGTAGGGGCCATAGACCCCGGCGGTCATCCCCCTAACCCAGAGCCGGCGGTCGGGGAGGGGCTCAATCCCAATCCCTTGAGGGGCCACGTACACCGCCCGGACCTCCCCGCTTGGGGCCACCTCCAGGTATCCCCGCACCTCGGGGCCAAGGATGGGGCCGGAAAGGCGGAATACCTCCTCGGGACGCGCCCGCCAGGGGCCTACCCCCTCCGGCACCCAGAAAAACTCTAAAGCGTCCAGGCGCCCCTCCAGGTCAAAGCGGTAGTCCAAGCGGGTGTTCCGGTCAGCGCAGTAGGTCTCCTAGGTGCGGAGGGCCTGGATGCGGGGCCCGGGGTAGGCCACCTCCAGGGTCAGGGAGCAGGCGGAGAGGAGGGGCAAAAGGAGAAGGGCGCGCATGCTTCCACCCTGTCCCAGGCTCCCCTAGAAGGGCTTGGAGGGGGCTAAAGGAGCCTTTAGACTTGGGCCCATGGCCTACTGGCTCCTCAAGACCGAACCCGAGACCTACAGCATAGAGGACCTCAGGCGGGAGGGCCGGGCCATCTGGGACGGGGTCCGGAACTACCAGGCCCGGAACTACCTGTTGCGGATGGGAGAGGGGGACCTCTGCTTCATCTACCACTCCAGCACCAACCCCCCCGGGATCGCCGGCCTGGCCCGGGTGGTGCGCACCCGCATCCCCGACCCCACCCAGTTTGACCCGGGAAGCCCCTACTTTGACCCCAGGGCCACCCCGGAACGGCCCCGCTGGTACACGGTGGAGGTGGCCTTCCTCGAGGCCTGGCCCCTCATCCCCTTAAAGGAGCTCAAAGCCCTCTTCCCCCCGGACCACCCCCTGGTCAGGCGGGGGAACCGGCTTTCCGTGATGCCGGTTCCCCCGGAGGTGGCCGAAAGGCTTATTGGGCGGAAAGGGTCCCGATGATCTTGAAGAGGGGCAGGAACATCCCGGCCACGATCATGCCCACGATGACGCCCAGGAAGATGATCATCAGGGGCTCAATGGCGGCGGTGAGGCTGGCCACGGCCTCGTCCACCTCCCGCTCGTAGAAGTCGGCGATCTTGGTGAGCAGGGCGTCCAGGGCCCCGGTCTCCTCGCCGATGGCCACCATGGAGCTCACCATGGGGGGGAAGACGAAGGGGTGCTGGGCCAGGGTGAGGTTCAGAGGCTCGCCCTGCTGCACCTTGTTTTTGGCGGTGTTGATGATTTCCTCCACCACGCTGTTGCCGGCGGTGCCCTTGGTGATGTCCAGGGCCTCGAGGATGTTGACGCCGCTTGCGAGGAGCAGGGCCAGGGTGCGGGAGAAGCGGGCGATGGCGGTCTTGCGGTTCAGGTTGCCGAAGACGGGGACCCTCAGCTTGATGCGATCTATCACCTTCCGCCCCTGGGGGGTGCCGTAGTACCAGCGGTAGGCGAAGAAGAGGGCCACGAAGAGGAGGAGAAGGGGCGGGGTGGCGGCCCGGAGGAACTCGGAAACGGCGATGAGGAAGCGGGTGAGGAGGGGGAGCTCCGAGCCCAGGTCGGTGAGCATCTGGGCGAACTGGGGCACGATCCCCGTGAGGAGAAAGTGGGCCACGCCCACGGCGAAGACGAAGACGATGGTGGGGTAGGTCATGGCGCTACGGATCTTGCCCCTGAGCTCCAGCTCCTTCTCCAGGAAGGTGGCCAGGCGGTCCAGGATCACGTCCAGACCGCCCGAGGTCTCCCCCGCCCGGACCAGGTTCACGTAAAGCCGGGAGAAGAGCTTGTGCTTGGCCAGGGCGTCGGAGAAGGCCATACCGCCCTCTATGTCGGTGCGCACCCTCTTGATGATCTCCCGGAACTTCTTGTTCTCGGTCTGCTTTTCTAGGATGGCCAGGGACTGGAGGAGGGTGAGGCCGGCCCCGATCATGGTGGCCAGCTGGCGGGAGAAGATGGCCAGGTCCTTGAGCCCCGGCCCCCGCTCCAGGACGGGCAGGCGCACCTCGGCCTGGAGGCCCCGCCCCGGCTCCTTGATCTCGGCCACGAAGAGGCCCCGGTCCCTTAAAAGCCGGGCTGCGGTGCGCAGGTCCTCGGCCTCAATGGTGGCCTCCACCAGGCGGCCCTGGCGGTCGCGGGCCTTATACTGGTAGACCGGCATGACGGAAGTATACCAGAAGGAGCTGGCCCAGGCGGCGGAGGTTCTGAAAAAGGGCGGCCTGGTGGCCTTTCCCACCGACACCGTCTGGGGCGTCCTGGCCCGGATGGAGGACGAGGCCGCCTGCCGCAGAATCTACGCCCTGAAGGGCCGGGAGGAGAAGAAGCCCCTCCAGGTCCTGGTGGCAGGCCTGGAGGACGCCCTAAGGCTTTCGGACCTGAAAGCCCTGAAGGAGCGGTTTCTGCGCCTGGCCGAGGCCTTCTGGCCGGGGGCCCTCACCATCGTGGTCCCGGGCAGGGGCATCCCCCCCTGGATCAGCCGGGACGGCTCCGTGGGCCTGAGGATGCCGGCCCTCGAGGCCCTGCGGGAGCTCCTTAGGCGGGTGGGCGGGCACGCCGCCGCCACCAGCCTCAATAGGAGCGGCGAGCCCCCGGTGAGGACCGAGGCCGAAGCCCGGGCCTTCCCCGTGGACTTCGTCTTCCCCGGCGAGGCCACGGGGCTGGCCTCCAGCGTGGTGGACCTGCGCACGGGGGAGGTCCTCCGGGAAGGGGCCATCCCCAAGGAGGCCCTTCTCCCTTACCTCCATGGCTAGCCTGAAGGCCGAGCTCCTGGCCGTCCTCTTCGCCGCCGGGAGACCCGTGGCCCTGAAGGAGCTCTCGTCCCTGGGCCACCCGGAGGAGGCCCTGCTTCGGGCCCTTTCGGCCCTGGAGAAGGAGCTTTCCGGAGGGGAGATGGGCATCGCCCTGGAGCGGGTGGCGGGCGGGTGGCGGCTCGTGGTGCACGAGGGGGCCCTGGAGGCGGTGGAAAGGGTTCTGAAGCCCACGCCCCCCCGCCTCTCCAAGGCCGCCCTCGAGGTCCTGGCCCTCATCGCCTACCACCAGCCCATCGCCCGCGCCGAGCTGGAGGCCATGCGGGGCAAGAGCGTGGAGGGGGTCCTGGAGGGCCTCATGGAGCGGGGCCTGGTGCGGGTGGTGGGGGAAAAGGAGGCCCCGGGCAGGCCCAAGCTCTACGGCACCACGGAGCGCTTCCTGGAGGTCTTCGGCCTGGAGAGCCTAGAGGACCTCCCGCCCCTCGAGGAGGGCCCACCCCTCCTCCTCCGGGGCTAGGGCCTCTTTGGCGGGGACGGGCAGGGGGCTAAAGAGCTCGTTCTGCCGCACGAAGGCGAGGAGGAAGCGGGAGAGGAGGCGCATCTGGCTCCTATGGGCCCGGATGGCCTTTTCCTTTAGGTCCACCTCCTCCTGGGTGAGGGGAAAGCGCTCCCAGGGAAGCCCCCGGCCCCGGGGCGGAGGGTAAAGGGGAAGCCTCTTGTGGAGGCCCTTGGGCAGGGGGTACTGGTACCCCCCGTGGACGATGTAGTACCGAAGCCGCCCCTCCAGGCCCAAAGAGGCCGCCGCCTGCATGCCCAGGTAGGCCGTGGCCTGGTGGTCCCGGTGAGCGTCCAGGGGGCTTGGGAGGAGGATCCGGGTGGGCTTTAGCTCCTTTAGAAGCTCCACCAGGGTAGCCTCCAGAGCCTTTCCCGTGTAGGGGAGGCCCGGGCGGTACACCCCGGGGTAGATGGCCGCCTTCAGGCCCGTGTAGGGGCTCTCGTAGGGCAGGTAGTAGTGGGCGGTGAAGAGCTGAAACAGCCCCCGGTCGGGGAAGCCCAGAAAGATGGCGCTCTCCCGGGGAAGGCCCAGGGCCTCGAGGCTCCGCCAGGCCTCCACCATGCGCCTTAAAGCCAGGCGGCGCATGGCCTCCTTGGAGGGCATGGGGCTTCCCGCCGCCAGGTCAAAGGCGTCCCCCGAGGTCAGGTAGACCACGCTGACCCGCCCGCCCTCGCCAAAGACCCGGCGCATGAGGCCGGCCGCCGCCAGGACCTCGTCGTCGGGGTGGGGGGCTAGGACCAGGAGGTGCTCCTTGGGCTTAGGGGAAAAAAGGGGCAGGCGCCGCACCCGGGCCGAGGCCAGGAGGGCGTGGTAGTAGGCGAAGACGAAGCGGCCGTTGATGAAGGCCCAAAGCCCCAAAGCGGCCAGGAGGAAGGCCAGGCGCTCGGCCCAGAGGAGGTCCAGCCAAAGGCGCAAGGCCTCCGCCCCCACCAGGTAGAGGAGGAGGAGCAAGAGCAGCCACTGCCAGGGGACCAGGCGCACGGGGCGCATTCTACCGGAAGGGGCTTAGACTGTTCCCATGGTGCGGGTGCGCCCGGCGGAGGAGGGGGACCTTAGGGCCATCGCCCGCATTGCCCACCAGACCCTTCTCCTGGGCCGGGAAGGAAGTTTCGCCTTCCCCAGCCAGGCCCTCTGGGGGGAGCTCTTCGTGGCCCCCTACCTGCGCCGGGGATGCTGCGCCCTGGTGGCCGAGGCGGAGGGGGAGGTGGTGGGCTACATCCTGGGGGCCTGCGGGACGCTTCCCCTGGCTTTGGACCTGGCCCTAAGGCTTCCCCTCATCCTTATCCGCCTCTTTATGGGCCGCTACGGGCCCATCCTCCCCCACCTCCGCTACCTCCTCCGCCTCCTCCTCTTCCCCGGGCCCAAGGCCCCAAAGGGGCGCTACCCCGCCCACCTCCACATCGCCGTGGACCCTAAGGCCCAGAGCCAGGGCGTGGGCAAGGCCCTCCTCGCCGCCTTCCTGGACTGCCTGAAGGCCCGGGGGGTTAGAGGGGTCCAGCTCTCCACCACCCGGGCCAACCAGGCGGCCAGGAGGCTTTACCGAAGCCTGGGCTTCCGCCTCTACGCCAAGCGGGCCAGCCCCTTCTGGGCCCCCTACCTGGGCCGTCCCGTGATCCACGAGGTCTGGGTGAAGGAGTTGGGGTAGACTTCCCTCGAGGTGCGTCATGCTGGACTTCTACGCCTTGGAGGACCTCCTCACCCCCGAGGAGAGGGAGATCCAAAAGGCCGCCCGCCGCTTCCTGGAAAAGGAGGCCCTGCCCCACATCCGGGACTGGTGGGAGGAAGGGGTCTTCCCCACCCACCTGATCCCCAAGTTCGGGGAGATGGGCTTCCTGGGCCCCACCCTGCCCCCGGAGTACGGGGGGGCGGGGGTCTCTAGCGCCGCCTACGGCCTCATGGCCTACGAGCTGGAGCGGGTGGACTCGGGGCTCAGGAGCTTCGCCAGCGTCCAGAGCGCCTTGGTCATGTACCCCATCTACGCCTTCGGGAGCGAGGCGCAAAAGCGGGAGTTCCTCCCCAGGCTCGCCCGGGGGGAGCTGGTGGGGTGCTTCGGCCTCACCGAGCCCGACGGCGGCTCGGACCCCCACGGCAACATGAAGACCAAGGCCCGCCTCGAGGGGGACACCTGGGTCCTCACGGGCACCAAGATGTGGATCACCAACGGCAACCTGGCCCACATCGCCATCGTCTGGGCCAAGGACGAGGCGGGTAGGGTCCTGGGCTTCATCGTCCCCACCGACAGCAAGGGCTTCCAGGCCCGGGAGGTGAAGCACAAGATGAGCCTCCGGGCCTCGGTGACCAGCGAGCTCGTCCTGGACGAGGTGCGGGTGCCGGAGTCCCTGCGCCTGCCCAAGGCGGAGGGCCTCAAGGCCCCCCTCTCCTGCCTCACCCAGGCCCGCTTCGGCATCGCCTGGGGGGCCATGGGGGCTCTGGAGGCCGTCTACACCGAGGCGGTGGCCTTCGCGGGGAGCCGCCGTACCTTCGGCGAGCCCATCGCCAAGAAGCAGCTGGTCCAGGCCAAGCTGGCGGAGATGCTGGCCTGGCACACGGAGGGCCTCCTCCTCGCCTGGCGCCTCGCCCGGCTCAAGGACGAGGGGAAGCTAAAGCCCGCCCAGGTTTCCCTGGCCAAAAGGCAGAACGTGAAGAAGGCCCTGGAGGCCGCCCGCCTGGCCCGGGACATCCTGGGAGGAAGCGGCATCACCCTGGAGTACCACGCCATCCGCCACATGCTGAACCTGGAGGCCGTCTACACCTACGAGGGCACCCACGACATCCACACCCTGGTCCTGGGCCGGGAGATCACGGGGCTGAACGCCTTCTAAAGGCCCCGCCGTGGCGGGGACCCCTATGGTGATCGCCTTCACCGGAGACCCCTTCCTGGCCCGGGAGGCCCTTCTGGAAGAGGCCAGGCTCCTAGGCCTTTCCCGCTTCACCGACCCCACCCCCGAGGCCCTGGCCGAGGCCCTGGCCCCGGGGCTTTTTGGGGGCGCGGGGGCCATGCTGGACCTGAGGGAGGTTTCCGAGGGGGAGTGGAAGGCCCTGAAGCCTATCCTGGAGGGCGCTCCCGAAGGCGTCCCCGTCCTCCTCCTAGACCCCAGGCCAAGCCCCTCCCGGGCCGCCTTCTACCGGGGAAGGGAAAGGCGGGACTTCCCCACCCCCAAGGGGAAGGACCTCGTGAGGCACCTGGAGAACCGGGCCAGGCGCCTGGGGCTTAGGCTCCCCTCCGGCGTGGCCCAGTACCTGGCGGCCCTCGAGGCCGACCTGGAGGCCCTAGAGCGGGAACTGGAGAAGCTCGCCCTCCTCCCGCCCCCCCTCACCCTGGAGAAGGTGGCGATGGTGGTGGCCCTGAAGCCCCCCATCACGGGGTTTGACCTGGTGCGGGCGGTCCTGGAGAAGAACCCCAAGGAAGCCCTGGCCCGCCTGAAGCGCCTTAAGGAGGAGGGCGAGGAGCCCCTAAAGCTCCTCGGGGCCTTCGCCTGGCAGTTCGGCCTCCTCTCCAGGGCCTATTTTCTCCTCCAGGAGAACCCAAGGCCCAAGGAGGCGGACCTGGCCCGGCTGGGCGCCCACCCCTACGCCGCCAAGAAGGCCCTGGAGGAGGCGAGGAGGTTAAGCGAGGAGGCCCTCCGCCAAGCCCTCACCACCCTCATAGAGGCCGAGCGCCGGGCCAAGGAGGGCAAGGACCCCTGGCTGGCCCTGGAGATGGCGGTCCTAAGCCTGGCGGTTGACCAGCGGGTCAGCCCCGGGTAGACTCGGGGCATGCTGCAGGCCGAGCTATTGGAAGCGGTGCTGAAGCGGGCCCTTGCGGGCGGGGCCGACTTCGCCGAGGTCTACGCCGAGCGCTCCCGCAAAAGGCAGATGGTGGTGCGCTCCGGCCGGCTGGAGGATGCCCTAAGCGGCCTGGACTACGGGGCCGGCATCCGGCTCTTCTTCGGCACCGAGGTGGTCTACGCCTACACCAACGACCTCACCAAGGAGGGGCTCCTCGAGGCCCTGGAAACCCTGCTAAAGGCCAAGGGCACCCTGGGCAAGGTGGACGAGCGGGGCATGGGGGGCCTGGACTTCCGCAAACGGGTCCCCAAAGGCCTCCACGCCCCCAAGGTGCCCTACGGGGAAAAGGACAAGCGCTACCGCCTGGAGAGGCTTCTGGAGGCGGAAAGCGGGGCCAGGATCGCCCCCGAGATCCGCCAGGTGGAAGCGAGCCTCCTGGAGTGGGAACAGGAGGTCCTGATCGCCAACACCGAAGGGGTCCTGGCCGAGGAGAGGCGGGTCAGGACCAGGCTCTTCGTCCTGGCGGTGGCCCAGGACGGCGCCGAGGTGCAGACGGGCTACGCCGGGCCCGGCAAGAGCGTGGGCCTGGAGCTCTTTGACCTCTACCCCCCCAAGGCCGTGGGGGAGAAAGCCGCCCGCCAGGCCCTGACCAACCTCCGCGCCAAGCCCGCCCCCGCCGGCACCTTCCCCGTGGTGGTGGGGCCCGGCTTCGGCGGGGTCCTCTTCCATGAGGCCGTGGGCCACCTCTTGGAGACCACCAGCGTGGCCAAGAAGGCCAGCGTCCTCTCCGACAAGCTGGGCGAGAGGATCGCCGGCCCCGCCGTCACCTACATAGACGATGGCACCCTCCCCCACGCCTGGGGCTCCACGGAGATGGACGACGAGGGGCGCCCCACGGAGCGCACGGTCCTCATAGAAGGAGGTGTCCTGAAGGCCTACATGGTGGACCGCCTGGGCCACCTCCAGACCGGCTACCCCATGACGGGCTCGGGCCGGCGGCAGGACTACACCTTCGCCCCCACCTCCAGGATGCGCAACACCTTCATCGCCCCCGGGGACAAGAAGCCCGAGGCGCTCTTTGAGGGGATAGAGTTCGGCCTCTACGCCAAGGAGATGGGGGGCGGGCAGGTGAAGCCGGGCTCGGGGGAGTACAACTTCGCCGTCCAGGAGGGCTACATCATCCGCAAGGAGCGCATAGAGGAGCCCGTGCGGGGGGCCATGCTGGTGGGCAAGGGCCCCGAGACCCTCATGAGGGTGGTGGCCGTGGCCGACGACTGGGAAAACGCCCCGGGCATGTGCGGGAGCCTCTCCGGGGCGGTGCCCGTGGAGGTGGGCCAGCCCCATGTGCTGGTCTCCGAGATCGTGGTGGGAGGTCGGGCATGACGCTGGAAGAGGCCAAGGGCTACGTGCTGCGGCGGGCAAGGGAGATGGGCCTCGAGGCCGAGCTCCTCTTCGTGGAAAACCGGGAGCTCTCCTTAAGGGCCCAGGGGGGAAGGCTGGAGGAGCTGAAGGAGGCCCGCCAGGGCGGGGTGGGCCTGAGGGTGGTGGCCGGGGGCCGGGTGGGCTACGCCTACACCGAGGAGCTCTCCCAGGAGGCCCTGGACTGGGCCCTGGAGGAGGCCCGGGAAAACGCCCTCCTCTCCGCCAAGGAAGGGCGCATCCCCCCGAGGAGGCCCCTGGGGAGCCACGACCTCCTGGGCGAGGGGCTTTCCGCCCCCCTGGAGGCCAAAAGGCAGGCGGCCCTGAGACTGGAAAAGGCCCTCCGGGAAGACCCCAGGGTCAGGGCGGTCCTCATGGGCGGGTACGTGGAACAGGAGGTGCGCCTCGCCCTGGAGAGCACCCAGGGGGCCCAGGGGGCTTACCGCATCGGCTTCGCCGGGCTCATGGGGAGCTTCGTCATGGGAGAGGGGGAAAGCCTCAAGCAGGCCTGGGACGTCCGGTTTGGCAAGGAGTTCCACGCCCTGGACCCCGGCCGCACCGCCCTGGAGCTCCGGGAGAAGACCGCGAGGCTCCTCGGGGCGAGGCCCCTCCGGACGGGCCGCTACCGGGCCTACCTGGAGCCCGAGGCCATGGCCATGCTCCTCTCCATCTTCGCCGAGGCCCTCTCCGGCAAGAACGCCCTGGAGGGCAAAAGCCGCCTCCTGGGCAGGCTTGGGGAGAGGATCGCCAGCGAGCTCGTCACCCTCATAGACGACCCCACCCTGGAAAAGGGCCTCCTCTCCCGCCCCTTTGACGCCGAGGGCACCCCGGCCAGGCCCACGGTGGTGGTGGAAAAGGGGGTCTTCAAGACCTTCCTCCACAACTCCGAGACCGCCAGGGCCCTGGGCCAGGAGAACACCGGCCACGCCCGAAGGGGCTACCGGGGGCCCCTAGGCGTGGGCCCCAGCAACCTCTACCTGGCCCCCGGGGGGGACCTGAAGCTTACGGACGGGGTCGTCATCACCGAGTTCATGGGCCTCTACGCCGGGGCCAACCCCGTGAGCCTGGACTTCTCCCTCCAGGCCCTGGGGCTTTGGATGGAGGAGGGGGAGGTCCGGCACGCCGTGGAGAACTTCGCCGTGGCCGGCAACCTCCTGGAGCTCCTCCAGGCGGTGGAGGGCGTGGGGAGCGACCTGGACTGGGTCCTGATGGACGCCGCCTACGGGAGCCCCACGGTGGCCGTGGCCGAGCTGTCCTTCGCGGGGGCATGAGGGGGCTTTGCTAAGCTAAGGGCATGCCTGAAGTTACCCTAGGCCCCGATTTCCAGATCACCCTGCCCGCCGAGGTGCGCCAGGCCCTGGGCCTGCGTCCCGGAGAGCGGCTTCGCGTGGAGGTGGTGGAAGGAGAAATCCGCCTCAAGCCCGTGCGCGCGGCGGTGCGGGAGCTGGTGAAGAACCTCCTGGAGGCCTATCCCGAGGAAGCCCGAGCCCTGGGAGAGGCCACGGGGCACGACGCCTTGGGCCATGTGCGCCGCCTCCGGGAAGGATGATCAGCCTAGACACTAACCTAATACTGGCCGCTCTGGATCCCCTGGACGCCCTGCATGAAAGGGCAATAGCTTTCTTGGAATCAGTAGAAGATCCTTTTTTCTACATCTGCCCGCCCGTCTACGCTGAGCTCAGAGCGGGAGAAGGCCTTCCTCTGGTGGAGGCCTTTTTGCAGAGCCTAGGCGTGCGGCTCCACCTGGAAATGCCTCTGGAGGTCTGGCGCCTGGCTGGGGAACGGTTTGGCCTTTACGCCCGCAAAAGGCGGGAAGGAGGCCTACCCCGGCGCATCTTGGCTGACTTTCTCATTGGGGCCCACGCTCTCTACCACGGCTTCCGCTTGGCCACCTTTGACCCCTTGCCCTATCACACCGCCTTCCCTGAGCTGGAGGTGCTTCCGTGAGGGTCTTCGTCACCCGTACCCTGCCAGGCCCCGCATTGGAGCGGCTTAGAGAGGAGGGCCTCGAGGTGGAGGTCCACCAGGGCCTCCTCCTCCCCCGAGAGGAGCTCCTCAAAAAGGTGGAGGGGGTGGTGGGCCTCATCCCCACGGTGGAGGACCGGATAGACGAGGAGGTCATGGAACGGGCGGGGCCAGGCCTCAAGGTCATCGCCTGCTACAGCGTGGGCGTGGACCACGTGGACCTGGAGGCGGCCAGGAGGCGGGGCATCCGGGTCACCCACACCCCTGGGGTCCTCACCGAGGCCACCGCCGACCTCACCCTAGCCCTCCTCCTGGCCGTGGCCAGAAGGGTGGTGGAGGGGGTGGACTACGCCTGGGGAGGGCAGTGGCGGGCCTGGCATCCCGAGCTCCTCCTGGGCCTAGACCTCGAGGGCCTCACCCTGGGCATCGTGGGCATGGGAAGGATCGGCCAGGCGGTGGCCAAGAGGGCTCTGGCCTTTGGGATGCGGGTGGTCTACACGAGCCGCATACCCAAGCCCCTCCCCTACCCCTTCCTTCCCCTGGAAGAGCTCCTCGCCCAGGCCGACATCGCCTCCCTCCACGCCCCCCTAACCCCCGAAACCCACCGCCTCCTGAACCGGGAAAGGCTTTTCGCCATGAAGCCGGGGGCCATCCTCCTCAACACCGCCCGGGGAGGCCTGGTGGACACCGAGGCCCTGGTGGAGGCTTTAGACGGCCACCTCTTCGGGGCTGGGCTGGACGTGACCGACCCCGAGCCCCTGCCCCCAGAGCACCCCCTCTACGCCCGCAAAAACGCCGTCATCACCCCCCACCTGGGCTCCGCCGGGAGGCGCACCCGGGAGCGCATGGCCATGATGGCGGTGGAAAACCTCCTCGCGGTCCTGAAGGGCCTGGAGCCCCCCAGCCCGATAGCATAGGCCCATGAGCCTTCTCGTGGGCTTTTTGGGCGGGCTTTTCGGCGGGCTGGTGGGCCTGGGTGGGGGCACGGTGATGATCCCCCTCATGGTGGGGCTTCTCAAGCTTTCCCAGCACCAGGCCCACGGCACCAGTCTGGTGGCCGTCTTCTTCACCGGCCTCATGGGGGCTTTCACCTATGGCCTCCAGGGCTCTTTGGACCTAAGGGCGGGCCTTCTTCTGGCCATCACCGCCATCCTCACCGCCCGCTACGGGGCCCGGTACGCCCACAGCCTCCCCGAGGCCAGGCTCAGGCGGGCCTTCGGCTGGTTCCTCTTCTTCGTGTCCTTCCTCCTCCTCCTCAAGCCCTATCTGGCCCCCGTGGGTCTGGTGCGGGGTGAGGTGGCCCAGGGCCTCACCCTCCTCCTGGCGGGGGCCTTCACCGGCTTCCTCTCGGGGATGATGGGGGTGGGCGGGGGGACCATCATGGTGCCCGCCATGGTCCTCCTCCTGGGCATGGCCCAGCACACCGCCCAGGGGACGAGCCTCCTGGCCATGGTGCCCGCCAGCTTCGTGGGGGCCTACACCCACTTCCGCCTGGGGAACGTGGAAGGGGAGCTGGTGCCGGGCCTGGTGCCCGGAGTTCTTCTGGGCACCTTCCTAGGCGGGGAGCTGGCCCACTTCCTGCCTGAAGGAGGCCTGAGGCTCGTCTTCGCCGCCGTCCTCCTCTGGACCGCCTGGCGCTACCTTCGCCCCAAAAGGTGATTCCTTCGTGTGCTACTTGACCCCAACCCCTGGGATGTGAAAAAAGAGGGGGTGCCATGCGGCGAGATCGTGAGCACCCCCTCTACTATCTTGACGCAGAAACCCTCCTCGTGGCCATCTACGTCTGGGCGGACGACGAGCTCAAGGCCCTGCAGGCTCAAGGCTTCAAGCTCCCCAGAAAGCAAAGGCACCAAAAAGCCACCCTGGCCGAGCTCCTAACCCTGGCCATCTTTCTCCTGCTGCAGGGCCAGGACCTGGCCAAAGGCTACCTGGCCGCCAAGACCACCCTGAAGGCCTACTTCCCCTCCCTCCCCCACCTCTCCCGCTTTTATCGGGTCCTGCAAAAGGCCCAGGGGTTGTTGGCTCACCTGGC
>OGCB01000176.1_pt1 | contig 19151 bp, 17 predicted proteins | sample 1570031 | NCBI WGS metagenome assembly OGCB01 (sample SAMN05518655, study PRJEB24509) | hot springs metagenome | isolation source: Octopus Spring Streamers, Yellowstone National Park, Wyoming, USA | place: USA:Octopus Spring Streamers, Yellowstone National Park, Wyoming, USA | collected 2011-10-11 | reverse complement strand
TGGTTATGTTGCTATTACAACTCCTGAAGTAGTTTTTGACCTTAAATCTAATACAGCTGTTGGTCAATGGATTGATATGCATAAATATGCTGCTCCCGAAAATCTCTTTAATGGTGAAATTGGTTCAATGGACGGTGTAAGAATTGTTCAATCTCCTAATGTCTTAACATTCTCCTCAACAGTTACAGTTCATCCTACAACCTTCATTGCTGCTGACGCTTATAGAATTTCCTATTGGCTTGCTAATAAAGTAAATACATATGTCCTTCCTCCTGAAAGCAATCTTTCTGTCTCTAACCCATTGGGACAGAAAGGTTCAGTTGGTGCCAAGACCAACATCGGCGTAGCACGAACACAGGAGGAAAGGATTGTAAGGGTAGAAAGTGCAGCATCTTCTCTATAATTTGACTGGGATTAGCGGTGGAGAGTTCCTTCTTACGGGATAGGGTGGGGTTGCTCCCTGCCCTATCCGCACATTAAAAACTTTTCAATATGACTTTGCAGAAGATTTTTGACAAAACAAGGAGATTGACAAATACGACAACTGCAACCTTAAAAGATGATAGACTTTTGGATTTGACAAACGAAACCTATTTGGATATTCAAAGAAGGTTGGCACAGGAAGAGATAGAGATTTTGGGAACAATTAAAAAAACTGATTTGATTGCAGGACAGGCCAACTATCAATTGCCATCCGATTTATTGACAATTTTGAGGTTAGAGGTGAATTATGACGATCCTACAGACAATACAAAATGGGTAAAGGTTAATCAAACTGATTTGGCAAATCTTCCTTTTGAGTTTTATAGGCTTTTGCAATCACAGCCAAAGTCAAAACCATTAATGGATTTATTTGCTTCTCAGATTTTTCTTTTTCCTCAACCAACAGCAAATCAGGTAAATGGTATAAGGCTTTGGTATATTCCAAGACAACCGGAATTTACTTCGGCATCGGATGAAATACCTCCAATTTTAAGTAATTACTGGGAAGTTTTTGCCTATGGAAATGCTTTTAGATATTTTGAGGAAATAGGACATCCGGAAGCCAACAGAAAATTGGAGCTTTATGAGGCCTTTTTACAGAAAATGATTGAGGATTTAAGGGTGGAAACAATAGAACCGATCAAGATACAGACAGTCGATTACTTTAATCGAGGATGGCTTTGATAAAAAATGGCTTTCGATCCAGTAAGAAATTTTGCCAAAGTCAATGTTAAACAAGGTTATGATAGTACTGCTACTGTTATTCAATTGGCTTTAGGAGAAGGGAATAAATTACCAGATCCAGAAACAGAAGGACAATACAATTTAGTATGGTGGAATGCTACAGATTATTCGGATCCTGCCGATGATCCTCATAGAGAAATCGTTAGAGTTATAGCAAAATCAGGAGATCAATTAACAATTTTAAGGGGGCAAGAAGGTACAACTGCGCAAGATCATAATTTGCCAGGGAAATCCTATAAGATGATGCTGACATTGACAAAGAAAACCTATGAGGATTTGCAGACAATTGAGGTTTATAAAGATGGGACATTAGTAGGACAAAGAGCGAGATTAAATTTTTTGAATTTTGCTGATATAAACGATGACGTTGCCAACCAAAGGATAAATTTGAATTTGGGAAGTTTTATGCAGTATAACTTTGGAGACGGGAGTGACGGTGATTTGATAATATCGGCGGGAACAACCACAATTAATTTGGGAGGCAATAAGGTTTTTGTAAGAAAATATAGGAACTTGAAAATTACTGGAAATGCCAATTTAACATTTACGAATCCTCACAATGATGGAACATTAATTGTTTTTTTGGTTAAAGGTGATTGTGAATTAACTTCTAATGCTACAAATACAATCGATTTGAGAAATTTAGGAGGAGTGGGGGGAAGCGGAGAAGCACCTGGAAGGGGCTGGTTTTTGATGGGAGGAGGTGTAGTAAAGATAGGAGTAGGAACAGTAGCAGGAAATAGTCCCTTTGGAAATTTCGGACCATTTCACGGTTCAGGTGGCAGTTCTTCTGTTAATGATAGTCCTAATAGAGAAGAGTTTGTTTTTGATAGGGTTTGGGCTACGGGTGCGCATAATGTTTTTTATGTTCGTGGATATTCAAGGGCTCCTTATTTTGCAAGTAGTTCTTTTATTCCGAAAGAATTTTTGCCATTACCAGGAGGAGGAGGTTCTGGAGGGACAAGATATGATAATAACGCTTCATTAACAGGAACTCCTGGGGCTGGAGGCAGAGGAGGTGGAGGTTTGTTAATTTTAGTAGGAGGGAATTTGATAACTTCTTCTGCTTTTACTATAAATGCTTCTGGTTCTAATGGAACTGCTGGAACGGGAGGAGCAGGGTACGGAGGAGGTGGAGCAGGAGGAAGTATTTTGATTGTTTATAGGGGAACTAAAACTGGAACAGATGTGACTTTTAATGTTACTGGTGGAAATGATGGCGGAGGAGGAACTACATATAAGGGTGCAGATGGAATAGGATTAATAGTGCCAATAACCGCAATTATAGGTTTATAAAACAATGCTTGTAGCAATATCATCACAACCATTAGCAGGAAGTTATAAAGATAGCAATTTCAAGAAAAATGTTATTACAATTAATTGGATTGAGGAAACAAAACCAACAACAATTTGGCAAGTAGATTTAACAAAACCAACAACAATTTGGAGGGACGATTTAATAAAGCCTTCAACCGATTGGCAAGATGCTTGAACAGGAACTTGTCAAATTGGCAATCCAATTTGGAGGGGCAACGGCTGTATTGATATCGTTATATTTTGTTTTGTCGAAGATTTCAGAAATTGCGAGGAATAAAAATGGCTGGAATTTGGTTAAAAAGATTGATGAATTAGAAAATAACCACTTAAAATCATTGGAAAATAGGGTGGAACGATTGGAAGATTTGGTAATAGATTTGTCGGAAAGGGTTAGTAGATTAGAAGCGAAAATTAATGGCAAAATTCAATAAAATGAACGAGGAAATAAAGCAAAAAACAACGCTGGAGGAGATAAAGCCAAGGGGAGGTCTTGCTTTTCCCTTGGATTATGAAGATATTTCGGTTCTTGATAGTACTTATATTGGTGCGTATATAGTAACGTTACAGAATGGCTCGGCGGTAATTTTTGATCCAAAAGTAAAAACAACATCAGTGGTTATTGCAACGCATAGGGACTTTACAGGATCAACCGTTGGTCTTTTAAGAGCTTGGACTGATAACGGAGTTATTTATATTCAGTCTACTTCTACTAATGATAACAGTCAAATTAATGTTTTGTGTAAATATTGATGCCAAAAGCAAAAAGAAAGGCAGCAAAATCGGAAGTGGGAGTTCTTGTTCTTGATAATTTCAGTAGATCAAGTTTTATGAAAAGGGAAGTTTCTTTTGATAGTGATTTGCTTCATAGATTGGTTTTATCCCCAACTTATCTTTTCAAATTTGCTGATAATCCTTCGTTTTTGGATTATGGAGATAAGCCTTATCCGCTTTTGTCCCATTTGCCATCCACAACAATTAATTTGCCGTCAGGAAGTGGATATCCCACGGCCTATATGACACCATCAAATGCCAACGATAGTAGGATAATTTATATTGCCACATCAACAGGAAGGGTTTTTGCTTTATCACAGACAGGAATAGCAAGAAATTTTGGACAACCAGTAACATTGACAACTCTACAAAATGAGACAACATTGGCAAAATTTATAGGAAAAATTTTCTTTATTAATCCATCGCAAACGAGCATTTATCATATTGATGAAACATCAACAGGAACATCTTGGACTTCCTTGTCTGGTTTTGTTTCTCCTAAGTTTGGTTTGACCTTTAGTGTGTATTTTTATGTGGCAGATAAATCAGCAAGTGCCAATCCATTTAGGAATTTGATAAAGGTCTATGGAACTTCGTTAAGTCAGGTTGGTAGCCTTGATATTGGACAAAATAAAGACATTCAGGATATCGTCAATAATAACAACAGGTTTTTGGTTGTGATAGCTAACGATGCCAATGTTTTTACTGAACAGTATATGTTTTTATGGGATGGTTCTTATCAGAATAGACCATTTCACATCATCAGGCTTCCGGGAATTTATTCTGGAAGTGTGGTTTATGGTGGGGCCTTTTTCATTTTTGTAAGATATGGGAATTCCACATATATTTATGAGCTTGCGGGTTATTCTTTGAGGTTGATTGATGTTTTGCCAAACATAGTCATTAATGAGACATTTTTGCCACAATATCGGATAACTTCGTATGGAAACTTGATAATTTTTCCTGCGACCTTGAAAGATTTGAATATCAATTGCCTAATTCTTTACAATATTTTTGAAAAGGAAACAATGGCCTTGTATGCTTCAGATTTGGCAAATACGATTTATGGGGTTTGGAGCGTATTGGACCTTTCCAAGAATTTTAGGGTGTTTTATAATTCAAATGAAGCTAATAAGATTTATCATAGGCTTGTTTTGCCAAATGAGGGAATTAACTCTTATGAGGCAAGTCAAGGAACAAATAGTTTTCAACAGGTTCCGGTGCCTATCTATTATAGCAATGTAATCAACTTTTTCAGAAGGGTGATGATAAGGAGGGTGGATGCCTTTTATGGAAATAAGCCTACGGGAACTAACAAGATTGACATTTTTTTGAGAATGGTAGATGAATTTCAGGGAGAGACAACATTTAACGAGCAGGTACTCACAATTGACAATCAGAAAATGGATAATTATCATGTTTTTGATTCCGTGGGGCTTACTGGTAATAGATTAGAGGTGCAAGTTTCGATAACTACGGACGGTTCCTTTAGAGGAGGACTGAAGAGAATTGTCATTTATTATGTTCCGTTAGCGTAAAATGCCACAAATACAGACTAAAACACAACCCACAACAAGAACACAACCAACAAAAACAACTACACCTGCAGTTGCTCCTTTTACTCCGGCTCCTGCTTCTGTTACTGCTTCGGGAGTTTATCAAAGACTTGAGAGTGCGATAAAGGACTTTTTTAAGGGATTGGCTACAGCATTAGTAACGGCTCAACAGGTAAAGCCCACTGCAACAATTAATCAAGCCTTTATGACATATGCTACCAGTGCTGCTCCCAGAGTTGGTGGAGGAACTCCTCCTCCAGTTACTCGTCCTACAACTCCTCCCGGGACATTTCAAGTAGCTTCGCAATATATAGCTCCTTTGACTTCTCCTTTGCAGGCTATTGTGGGCCCGGCTACCAAACAATATGAGGAACTTAAAAAGCGTCAGGAGCTAGAATCACAATTTACACCTGCAACTCCTGGTAGGGTGATGCGGGCCGAATTGTATTTGCAATCATTGCAGAAACAAAAACAACAACAAACAAAGCAGGCACAGGTTCAGCCAACATCTCAGGTTGTCGTTACTCAGCCAACATCTCAAGTTCCAAAAACAACAGGAACAACACAGACTGAGGGAACCCGGGGCAAGACAAAAATCGAACCCATAACTGGTGCTACAACGCAGACATGGGGTGGAACAGTTTCTCAAATGGATATTATGCAATCACCTTTTGCTCAGGATGTTTTTAATTTGCTGCAACAGACAGCACGACCAGAAGCTCCAACAATTACCAATGTTCCTCCAGGAGCGGAAATCCAAATCTTTAGGGATCCTCTAGGAGGTTCCACTCCATTCTTTGGGCATATCATACAGCCAGGTGAGACGCTCACTAAAATAGCTCAAAAATATGGTGTTTCCATTGACGACATTTTGAGGCTCAACAGGGACAGAACAGATGCGATAAAGAGCAGGGATTTAATAATCGCTGGAAAAGAGATAAGAATTCCTGTGGTTCAAAAAGAGTTACAACAACCAGTTTTGTTAGGACAGAAATTTACCTCCGTAGACGAGATAAACCAGAAGGCAAGAGAAAATCTTCAGCTTCCTCAACCTCAAATAAACGAAAATAAGCTTAACCAGCTTATTTTGGAGAAAACAGGAGTGGATCTTTCAGGGGTTGATGCCGCTTTTAATAGATTAGTGCAATTGAGTGATCCTAACTTTTATGTCAATCAATACAATCAATTGCTTGAAAGGACCGGGATTTCAAAAGATATACAGGCATTGGCGGATTTGCGAAGTATTATGGAAAGGACAAAGCAGGATGTCTTGGAGGAAGCAGCTAAAGTAGGAGGCTTGGTAACGGAAAGCCAAGTTGCCGAAGTTGTTAATTTCAGACACGGGATACTGAAGGCTCAATATCAAGCCCTTGCGGATGTTATAGAAGCCAAGGAAAGGATGATTGACAAGATAATGAAATACACTGCCATGGATAGAAAATTTATAGCGGATTTGTTAGAGAGGCAGTTGAACCTTGAAGAATGGAAAGTGAAGTTGGCTATGGATGCTGTTAAATGGGATTTTAACGCGCAAAAGGAATTGAGAAATAGAAACTTTAAGAAACTTGAGTATTATGCCGAAACCGGCCAATTGCATACCGCTTCACCTGATTTTCTTTATCATTTTATTGATCCAGAAAGTCCGTTGTATGCTGGTATTACCGTTGATGAGCTGAGGTTCTATATTAGAATGTCACAAGAGGCGGCACGTCAAAGGGAATTGAAGGAATTGAGAACAAAGCAATTGATTCAGAAGACATTGGAGGATATACAAATAGCACGAGCTAAAGAGGCAAGGGCTTGGGCTAAAGAAATGAGAGAAAGGGAATTGCATCCATTGAGAAAGAAAATATTGGAAAAAAGATTAGAAAAATTGATTAAAGAAACTGAAGAAACATTAGATCCCGAAACATTCTAAAAAATGGAACAGGAATCCCAAAAATCACTTTTTCAAAATGTTTTAGAGAAAGCAAGTTATATAGGGAATTTTGTTAAAAATACCGTTTTGTCTGCTGTGAGAGGGTTGGCAAGAGAAGGAGGGGCTTTGACATTGTGGTTGAAAAATAAAATTACCGGCAAGAAAGAAGAATTTATAGCTCAAGACAGTGTGTCAAGGATTTTATTTGGAGATGAACCATTGCAAGAGAAAGATCCTATACAAGTTGCCAAAGATGCCATTAATTTTATAGGTGATATAACTTGGAGGCCTTTTGCGAGGGCAGTAGGAAAAATTGGATTGACAGCAATAGAGAAAATAACCGGAGAAAAATTAAAAGAACCGTTGAAAGCTGAAAAGGCACCCTTGCCGGGATTGTATAGGTTTATTTTTGGTGAGGAGCCGTTGTCTCCTTTGGAAGCGGAATGGCAAAGATATAAAGAATGGGGTAGGAGGCATTTCGGGGAGCAATGGGGAGATAAATTAGGAAGTTTAGCATTTTTAGGATTTTTAGGATTGGATTTGTGGATACCAATAGGAGGAGGAGCAGGAAGGGTTTTTTTAAGGAAGGAAGTTTTGCGGGATATAGCTAAATCAACAGATAAAAGATTTATTAAGAATACGCTTTTGAAGGAATTGCCAGAACTTCATCATCCAAAAATCATTGGAAAAATTGATGAAATTGCTGAAAAATTGGTAGGAGTTAATAAGCCTTCCGCAGTTAGGAAGGTTTTGCAGAGTGAATTTGATAACATTGCAAAGGAAATGGGAGTTGATTTGGAAAAAATTAGAAAAGAAATGATGGAAACTGATTTCAGGAAAACCATTTCTGAAACAATAGAAAAGATAAAAGCGGAAGGAGTAAAAGAACCTCCTATTCCTCCAAGGCCTCCTAAAAATCCTCCATTGGATAATCTTCCATTTAGGCCAGAGTTTAATCCGAAGGGAGGAGAATATAGGGTTCATGGATTTTTCAGAAATCTTTGGGAAAATAAGCCCGAATTTCGTGAAAGAGTTTCAGAACTTTTAGACGAACTTTCCATTTATTATGAACCCATCAAGAATAAGGAAATCATTGAAAGAGCTGTTGCTGAATTGATGCAGTATGAGACTTTGGATGAGGCTTTTAAAAAGATTGGAAGAAAATTTGAAAGAACAATACCAAGAGATCCAGGAAGATTGGCTACTGAGATAGTTAAAAATGTTCTATTGTCCGAGGCATATTGGGAAGCCGGAATGAAGGTTCGTGCAATTAGGATAATGAACAATGTAATTGGCCTTTATGGAGAGATAGGACGAGCATTGCAAACGGCAAGATTTACCCCTCGTTTGTCTCCGGCTTATTTAGCGGCTTGGGCACCTAAAAAATTCGTAAATGTTTTGAAGGAAATGGCAGAGCAAAAAGGAAGGGCTTTATCCGATGAATTTCTTAATGATATTGAACAAAAAATAAGGAAGATTTTTAAGGATATAGAGGTCCCAGCTGAAAAGGAAAAAGCATTGATGGAGTTAATTAATAAGGAAATTGCCCCTCAGTTGCCATTGACTTTCTGGGAGGGACTCAATCTTTATAGATATGGAAATATGCTTTCAGGACCTGTTACGCATTTAAGAAATATATTAGGTAATGTGGTTCAGTTAATTAATAAAAATTTTTTCGTTTTACCTATGGAGGTAGTGGTTGAATATGTAAGACATCGGCATAATCCCGCATTGAGATTTTCGGATTTGCCTAAGATTTGGAAATATACATTTGGTTCAATAGGGTTGGCTTACGAAACAGCAATTAAGACATTTTCAAGTGGCGAAATTTCCACAAGGATGTTCGATTTTTTGAAAGGAGAAGAAGATGCCTTTAAAGCAATGATAAATTTTGCACGGTACAACAATGTTCCTTTGATTTTAAAGCCTGCCTCCGCAATTTCAAGGTTTATGGAAGCTACGGATAAGTTTTTTGCCACCTTAATAGCCGAGGGAGAGAAGTATAGATTAATGGAGCAGGCCAGAAGAGCAGGACAAAAAATTACAAAAACACTTGAAAGACAAATAATGGAGCAAGCACAAGAAGTTGCTGAGGAATACTTCTTCAGAAGAAATTTAGGAGTAGGAAGGGAAAAATTGAATTATTTTGCTCAAGCATTGGATTGGTTTGGTGAGTGGGTTTTAAATCTTAGAAATGCTTCTTTGGAAAGTAAAAATCCGGCCCTTAAAACGTTTGGTTTAGGTTTAAGTATGCTTGTTCCATTTATTAGGACACCAGTAAATATTGGTATAGCAATGCTTGAACATTCTCCATTAGGTTTTATAAGACCGAGAGATAGTTATACTTCAGAAAAACTTGCTCAAGCAATTGTAGGAAGTATTTTTACTGCTGTGGGTGCTTGGTATGCTTTTAATGATAGAACTACTTGGCTTCCACCTAAAGATCCAAAAGAAAGGGCTATTTTTTATGAAAATAGAAAACCATTTTCCATTAATATAAACGGAATTGATGTTCCTTTGCTTTATTTTGGACCATATGGCGTGGTATTTGCAGTACCTGCGGCCTTGAAATGGGCATTAACAGAAAGAAAACCAGATATTTCTCCTGGATTAGATGAAGCATTAGCATCAACAGCTTTAGAAACGGTAAGATTTTTAATGTCTCAAACATCCCTTGAGGGACTAACAAGGCTTGGAAGAGTTTTAAGTGGAGATGAAGATTGGAAACAATGGAGTTTTGTAGGAGGACATTTAGGGCAATATATACCCTTGGAAGGATTTTTGAGAACCATAGCGAAAATTACTGATCCTGTTCATAGAAAAATTGGAATTGATTTTTGGGGTACGGTCAAGGCAGATATTCCATTTCTTAGGCAAACACTTGAGGCTTACGAGAATATTGGAGGTGAAAGTGATTTTGCTTGGTGGCAGACAATTGTTCCTTATGCTACAGGAAGAAAGAGTATGCCATTTTCCCTCGCCTTGAAAGAATTACAGATTGATAGACGAAGAAGAGAAGCCTGGAGATTATATGCAAAAGACAAGTTGAAGCTTGAAGATATCGAAGCATGGGTAGAAAGAGCAAAAATTGGTTTTAGATCTGATAGGAATTTAACTGAAAGAGAAATTGAAGAAGGCATGAAGGTTTTTGAGGCTTTGAAGACTTATGAATTTAAAAACAGAGATGCCTTAAATGGAGCTTTATATTTTGCTACAGTTTTCTTGGAACAATTAAAGAAAGAGGGTAGAATAGATGAATTTAAGCGAGCAGTAGAAGGATTGCCAAAAGAATATGTAAAAGAAATTAAAAAAATAAGAGAAGAAAGAAAAAGGTTGCAGCAACTAAATTTACCAGTTCCATTGCCATTAGATTTAACAGGTAAAAGCGTAAAAGAACGAGCAGAAATTTTACATAAATTCTTTAAGGACATTAAAGACAAAGTTTCAAGGGAAGATTGGTATAGAATTCAAAGAATATTGAAAGAAAAGAAAGTTTTAACAAAAGCTGTGGTTCAAGAAATCAAAAAACTTATTGCAAAAGAAAAGGGAATTCCAATTAAAGAAGATATTAGTATGGAGCAACAAACCTCTGAAAGAAAATCAACAGAAGTAATTGTATTAGAAAGAGGGTCGGAATTAGAAACTGAAGAAGACGAAGAAGAATGAAATATATTTGTTTAACCTATGACGGACATGGTCTTCCGGTGTTTTACAAACTCCTTTTAGAGGGGAATGATGTTATAGTGGGACAAGTTAAAGAATTGGAGCATATGCCAAAGGAAGAAGAAGAATTGAAAAAAAGAAGGCTCTCCCTTTATGATGGAATGGTTGAAAAAATTGATGCAGATGAGCTTATTGAAAGGATGAGAAAAGAAAATCCCGATGACTGGTTTGTTATTTGCGATTTTAGTTATGTTTATCCTTATGCTGAAAAATTAAAGAAAATGGGTTTTAAAGGAATTTTGCCAACAAGAGAGGATTTTGAATTTGAGGAAGACAGAAACAAAGCAAAAGAGTATGTTTTCAGGAAATATAAAATTTTTTCTCAGCAGGATGTACAAGAATTCGATGATATCAAAGAAGCCTTGGACTTTTTGAAAAAAAGCGAGAAGATTTATGGTATAAAGGGCTTTAATCCTGAGGCACCAACATACTTTCCGATTTCAAATGATAAACAGATTGCTTATGATGAGTTGGAGGATGTTATGATAAGTAATCAAAAGCTTTATGAAAGCGAGGGCTTTATTTTGGAGGAGAAAATTGAAGATATGATTGAATTCATTCCAGAAATCATAACATATGACGGAGAAATTGTGGGAATGAGTATAGATCTTGAAAATAAGCCAATAGGAGCAGGGAATATTGGTTTTCAAACTGGAGATGCCGCTTCGTTTATTTTTTGGATAAAAAAGGATGAACCTGCTTTTCAGAAGCTTTATGAGTTGTTTTTCAGGCCTTCGATGGATAAGTGGGTTCGAGAAGACGAAATGGTAGTGTGGGATGCGGGTGTTATGTATTCTCCAAGTAGAAATGCTTTTTATTTTACAGAGTTTTGTAGTAATCGTGAAGGCTATTCATCCCTGTTTAATAAACTTTCAACATTTAAAAGTGTATCGGAATATTATGAAAGAATTATGGAAAAGCAATATCTTTTTGACGAAGATGTAAAGCCGTTTGGCAATTCTATTAGGGTTTTTAACGAAATAAAGGACAAAAATTTTAAGAATTTGATAATGAGGGATGCTCGTATAATAACGGACGAGAACAATTCAAATGTGTGGTTGTGGGATGTTTATAAGAAGAATGGAAAACTTTATACTGCCGGTTACGATCATAATTTGGCAGTAATAACCTACGCAGGTGATAATTGGAAAGAAAATTTTTGTGTTATAGATAGTATGCTTTCCGATGGCAAGACATTCGTTTTTCCGGGAATGCTTTATAGAAGAGCATTTGATTTAATAAGGGATGATTATCCACAGAACTTCGAAGAGAGAATAAGGTTTGTTTATAATTTCCTTGAAAAGGAAATGCCAAAAGAATGGTCGAAACAATCATCGGAAATCGAACAACTTCAAAAACTTATCAAAAAGATTGAAGAGCTATGACAAATAATAGCGAAAAAATATATTTTCAAGTTTGGGCAAAAATTACAGAAAAAATCTTGTCAAAATTGACGGATAAAATAAAGACTATTGAAGAAAAAATTGACAGCCTTAAAAATGTTAGAGAGCTGCCAGAATTCCAAGAAATTATTTCTGAATTAAAGACCTTATCTCAAGATGTAAGTAATTTGAAGATTTTAAACGAGAAAGAAAAGGAAGATTTAACTGCTCAAATTTCTCATATTCAAAAAACATTGTCAGAATTTAGTGAGAAATTGAATCAAAACGAGAAAAACGCAGCTGATGTGAGGGAATTTTTAAATAATTTTTTGAAGGAGATTTCAGAAGAATTGGAAAAGATAAAAGAAAAAATAAGTAAATATGAAAAAGAAACGAAACTTTTCAGGGAAGGAATATTGAAATCTCCAGGCATTATAGGACCTTCTGCTTCTGGTATTGAGATTTTATTGAATAATTCAAAAAGGGGGGTTTATTCAAAATTGAATTTCATTGAAGGAAACAATATAACTTTTGACTTTTCCGAAAACAAACAAGAAGGTAGAATAAATCTCACTATCCATTCCGCTGGAGGAGGAAGTGGTGGAGGAGGAGCAACAACATTTTTACAGCTTACTGATACCCCCTCTTCTTACACCGCCCACGGATTAAAATTGGTTCAAGTTAATGATTCGGAAAATGCTTTACAATTTGTTCCAGTTTCTTCTTTATTAGCTGCTGGAAATGGAATATCTTTGTCCGGAACGACTAATGTAACAATTACTAATACTGGAATTCTTTCATTGAATGCTGGTGAGGGTATTTCCATAACCGAAGGACAAAATCCAACGATTACTAATACAGGTGTTCTTTCTTTGAATTCAGTTACTGGTGCATTGACTTTACAAGGAACGGCCAATCGGATAAATGTTTCCATCTCAGGAACTACTATAACTTTGTCTACTCCGCAAGATATACACACAGGAGCTTCTCCTGTTTTTTCTGGTTTAACTCTTAAACGAGCAACTACTGGCAATTTGTTGATTATTAGAAATGTGGGTGATACTGCCGATGTATTTGTAGTAAATAATTCTGGAAATTTAGTTGCTTCAGGAACAGGAACATTCAATACTTCTCCATTGACTGTTGGCAATCTTATTCTATCTCATTCAGGTTTGACAGCTCCAAGAACATTTACTTTTCCAGATGTTTCTGATACTTTGGTTTCTTTGAATGCTACGCAAACATTGACAAATAAGACCCTAGGAACAGGTTCAACTTGGCAAGGAAATGTTATTTCAATTCAATACGGAGGCACTGGTCTTTCTTCAATAGGTTCAGCCAATCAAATTTTAGGAGTTAATGCTGGAGGAACTGGTTTAGAATATAAAAATATTTCGTCTTTACTCACAGCAGGAACAGGAATATCAATTACAGGAACAACGAATGTAACAATCACTAATACAGGAATACTGTCTTTGACAGCAGGACCTGGTATTTCAATTTCCTCGGGCCAAAATCCCACAATTTCCAATACAGGAGTTCTTTCCTTAAATTCAGCTACTGGTTCATTAACACTTCAAGGCACAGCTAATCAGATTAATGTAAATACTTCAGGAAGTACAATTACTTTATCATTGCCACAAAATATTCATACTGGAGCAACACCAACGTTTGCTGGACTGACTCTTTCATCTTTAACTCCAGGTTCTATATTATTTGCTGGTACTGGAGGAACTATTTCTCAAAACAATTCAAGGCTCTTTTGGGATAATGCTAATTCAAGATTGGGAATAGGAACCTCAACACCAGCTGGTGTTTTACACGTATCTACCGGAACAGTTAATGCTTTAGTAGTAGATAATTCTGGAAATGTCGGAATTGGAACAGCGACACCCGGAGCAAGATTAGATGTTGCAGGTGCCGTAAAACAGACTGGAACATTAATAGCAACACTTGATAGCCCATTTTTGAATTTAGCAGTTAGTCAATTTAGAGATGTTTTTGCGTTCAAAACTCCTACGAACTTTGAATATTGGAATGGAACAGCGTGGGTGCCTTTTACTCCCGTAAATCCAAGTGGGATGACTTCTTGGGGTGTTAATCCTACAAGAATTCCAAGTGCTTACAAATCCAAATTTAGATTTGTTATAGATACTCAAAGTGAAGTAGGATTAAGGGCAAGCTTTCTTGTTGTGCGAGCTACGGATTGTTGTACCGGAACAGGAACATACACTATCCAAGTAGAAGGTAGCACAGACCAAGTAAATTGGACTGTTTGTCTTCCAGCTACAAATATTGGTAGTGGTGGGTCTCCAACGCATCCAGTGATTATTCCTTTTTCGGGGGCTAATCAACGATATGCCAGGATAACATTCGAGCGTGTAAGTGGAACAGGAACTCTTGATTTATCAATTTTTGAACTTCATCTTTTTACTAATTGGTTTCGAGCAGATGCTAACCTACCGATAAAATGGGATAGCGTCGGTAATGTTGGTATAGGAACGGCATCACCAAGCAGAAAGTTGCACATAGTGGATAATGTATCAACAAATGTAGAGAGCTTACTTATTCAAAATAATGGAGCCCGTGCTTCGTTAAGATTGCAGGGAAAATCGAGCCTTGATGGAGGAAACGCTTCGGCTAATGTCCAATTCTACGACCAAGATACAACAAATAACGCCCACTTTGTTTTTGAAAGCAGAGCAACGAATGCTCCTTTAGCGGTTTGGATAAATGGTCAAAGAAGATTGGGAATTTATGGTGGTTCAACATCGGGGATATCGGTGGGTTCTTATTCTGGAACTGTACCTCCGAATGATGGAATGATAATTCCCGGCAACGTTGGCATCGGGAAGACTACACCAAATGCGAAATTAGATGTTGCTGGAAATATGCTGCTCTCTGGTGATATTGCCCAACAAAGATTGGGTATTGGAATCAGTGGTGCGGGTGATATAGGAATTCAATTGCTTAATTACGGAAGAAAACACGCAGGTATTAGATTCACAGGTAATCAACTAATTGTAGAAGATGCAAGTGGCGGTAATGTGCCGTCTACGTGGTATAGTGGTTCAACATTGGACTTCATTGTAAGAAATGGTAATGTGGGAATTGGAACAACAGCACCAACGGCAAGGCTTCACATTCAAGGAACAACAGGTTATAATCAATTAAGATTGGCTACAAGTTATACTCCAACTTCCAGCGCTGATCCCAACGGTAATGTTGGTGACATAGCTTGGGACAACAATTTTATATATGTGAAAACATCGGTTGGATGGAAAAGGGCCGCTCTTTCAACATTCTAATAAATCTCAATTCGGCCAATATTCCAAATGAAATACCAAGTCACAAGGTATGAAAAATACAAAGATAATAAGGGGAACATAACCTCAATTTTTGTTGCGGTCTTGGTCGATGACGAACAAGGCAATTCCTTAATAGAGGAATACTGGTTGGCTCCAAATGAAATTGCTTCCGTGCTTGCGAACGAAAACAATATCATTCCTATCTTAATAAGAGTTGCTGCGGAGGGAACAATTAGGCTGGAGCAAGAGGTTGCCAACAAACCGCAACCTCCAGAAATTGCGGACGAAACACAAAAAATGCAGTTATCCTCAATGCTAAAAAGGGAAGATATTCTAAAAAAGGTCGCTGAATTAAAGGGCAAACAAACAAACGAAGAAACAAATGAATCAACAAATGAATCAACAAACGAATCCCTGTTTTTCTAAAGAAGAAATCCAAATCATTATTCAGATAATAGAAAGTGTTAATTTGCCCGTAAAACAAACAGAAGAAATCATTATCCCGCTATTGCAAAAATTGAGAGCTATGTTGATGGAAAAACAAGAAGAGTGATATAATTAAAATAATGTGGAAATTCTTTAAAAATTTTTTGAAAAAAGAACAATTTGGTTACGGCTGGTTAGGGGACGAAAAAGAATACCTTGACGAAAGAAATTATCATACGGAAGAAATCTTTAAATCCTATCCCTCTCCTAATTGGATTGAGAAAAAGCCATCTGAATGGAGAAGATTCGAGCCTATTCGAAACCAATCTACCTCTGGAAGTTGCGTTGCACATTCATTGGCTCTTGCTCTTGGAATTGAAAACTATTTAGAAGAAGGAAAATTTGAGGTTTTATCGGCAAGATTTATTTATTCTCGTGGCTATGTAGAAGCAACAGGAGGAGGAATGTATTATCTTCAAGCTTTGGAAATTGCCAGAAAAGAAGGAACCTGTTTAGAACAGCAGATGCCCTCTTTGGGTTTAGGCGAAGATGCTATGAGAAAAAGAGATGATGAAACTCCAAATATAAGGTGGGTGGCCCAGATTTACAAAGCAAATTCTTATGTTTTCCTTCCTTTGGATATAGATATAGTAGCTGGCATTATAGAGCAAACAAAAAAGGGAATTCTTTTAGGAACGAGGTTTAACCAAGGAGGATTTGCCAAACCGGAAGTAGTTTTGGACAAAAACGGAATATACGGACATGCAGTTGTGGCAACAGATTACACTATTTACAAAGGCAAAAAAGCGTTAATTTTTCAGAATTCCTGGTCCAGAGACGGCTGGGGCATCAACGGACTGGGAATAATCACTGAAGAACAGTTTAAAAACGGAGTTGTTTTGGCAGCATACCTAATTGATTTCAAATACGAACCACAAAAGACCAATAAGCCAAGGTTGATTATCAATGCAAGAAGCCTAAAAGTTGGAGATAGGGGCGGTGATGTTGTCAAATTACAAGTTGGTCTTCAGTGGCTTGGATATTTTCCTGCAAATCAAGAGTGCTCGGGCTATTACGGAGGCATTACAAGACAAGCTGTAAGGGATTTTCAAAAGAATTACGGCTTACAAGTAACTGGTATAGCAGATTTAAATACGATTGAAAAATTCAATGAAATATTCGGTCGAAATTAAGAAAATTGTAAAAATGGACACCGAAACAGAAATTTTGGAACCTGAAACAGAAAAGGACTTGGAAGTTTCTGAAGAGGAATTCGAAGGAGAAATGGATGAAGAATTAGAGGAATTAGAAAAAGAATTAGAGGAATAGGTCGTAATTAATTTTCTTTTCAACAATGGAAATGGCAACAACTACAGCTCTTGTTTCTACATCAGTCCATCCTTTAGTCTCTGTTGTTTCAATTGCTGTTGTAATTTTGCTTACAGAACTTGTAAAGAGATTAACTAGGGATAGGTTAGATGGAAGATTGAGGGATGTGGTAACTCCAATAGTTGCTTCCGTTTTTGTAGGAGTTTTGATGGGATTAGGTTATGTTCCACACGATAACATAGCTGAAATTGTGGCCTTTTTAGTCGCTCCACAAGGTTGGTGGATAGTTCTAAAGAAGCTTTTAGGAAAATAAAAGGTCGTAATTAAGGAGTTAATTGAAATGCCCAAAGCCAAAAAGAGCTCCAGAAGCTCCAGAAGGTCCAGAAAGTCCAGAAAGTAAGATGGGAGGGGGCTTCAGGGCCCCCTCTTAATTTTATACGGGCTTTTAGGAGGTTCAAAATTTGTTTTCTGGTGATGTTTTAAAAAACAACGAAAAATCGTTAATTTTTTCATACGAAAAATCGTAATTTTTAAGGGGTACCCCCTGTAGAATGTCACCAGATAAAACATTTTTGCGGGGTAGGTATGATAATACCTTCTCGGCAAGAAAATTGAAATGGTGACGAATTAAAAAGGGGGGCGCAAAGGCCCCCTAAAGGTCGGCAAGGAGGGTCAGCGCAGGGCAGGCCCCAATCCGTCTTCTTACTTGTTGTGAATCTCTAACTTCACGGTGCGGGAAAGCAGAGTGTAAGAAGCTAGGTGGATTGCGATATGGACTCCCCAGAGGTAGAATTTGTTCTTGTGGCGAGAGAAGATGCCACCTCCTGACACCCCTGGAATGGCAATGCCCTTGGTGTAGATGATGCCTCCACAGATTGTTATCAGCTTGGGTTTCCAGACAAAACCGAAAGCTCCGTTAGGGCATCCAAAGGCAGTTAAGGGAAGGCCCATGATTCTGCTCTTGTCCCATCCAATTTCTATTGGATGGCAATCATCAGGAAGGTAGGGAGCGGCAATTAAGGCAATATCCAGCTTGGGTTCCTCAACAACGACATAGTTACGAGGTACGGAAAACATAGTCCAGTCTCCATCTTTCAGGTAGAAGGCAATGTTGATTTCTTCCTTCGCGTGCTCTATCAGGTGGTATGCCGTGAGAATTCCGACAATTCCCTGGGTTTCAACGAGGGTTCCAGAGCCCATCCAGGTTCCAGTTTTTGTTTTTGTTCCGATGAAACAGCAGAAGGGGCGGTATTCTTTGGGAATTCCATGGGGTGTCAGAATGGGATACTCGATTTCCAAGGAGCTCTCCTTTTTGTTCCTTCGAGGCTCCTCCTGGAAGAAGGGAAGGATTAGGCGACGGAGCAACATTTGGCATCACCTCCTTTCGTCATAGGATTTGCATTTCGTGGATGCGTTCTTTGCACGAACAACGTGGCGGAGTTTTGTGGATTAGCAAAGTATGAAGCGTGATTGCCCGGTTGATTAGATGTTCGAAGTGCCAATGGCTGAAGGTATGCGGGAATTCCTTGATATCCAGGCCTCCTCCTGGAAGGTAGCCTACATAGCAGAGAACTCCGTGGGGGATTTGCAGAGCTCCGAGATAAAAGTTCAGTTGCAGGATATGCTCGAATTGTGGTTTTACGGGAATTTGTCTTACGTGCTTGAACTCGTAAACTTTGCGCTCAATTCCGGTACCGTGGATAGCATCTGCGTGCCCGAGTATGGTTAGTGTAGAACCTTCAGGGGTAGGAACCTCGATAGAACAGGCAACTTCCACGGCGTCCCAGTATTTCTTTCCGTCTTGGCGGAGACTCTGGATTAGGCGGTGAAACACGATGCCTCCCGATAGAAGCAAGATTATGTCGTCAGGTATCTCCTCTGGGGATTTGCCCGCAAAGTTGCTGTAGTAGTTATATTGCTTGCGGACGCAACTCCACGAAAGAACGGAAGGGCGATAGATGCCAATCTGCACAGGCTGAGCCTCCTTGCCGAAATACTTCTTACGGCAATAGTCAGCCAGAAGTTGCTTCAGCAACTTTCTCACCTCCTTTTAGGGTTTTGCCTACTTTTATTATACGCCTTTTTCTTTTGACAAGCTTTTTCTTTTTGGGAAGGGTGTAAATGACCCCGAAAATAACAAAAATTTTTTGTGTGTAAGGTGTCAGTTCTGTAGATGTTAATACGAAATTTATGG
>OGCB01000175.1_pt1 | contig 19164 bp, 18 predicted proteins | sample 1570031 | NCBI WGS metagenome assembly OGCB01 (sample SAMN05518655, study PRJEB24509) | hot springs metagenome | isolation source: Octopus Spring Streamers, Yellowstone National Park, Wyoming, USA | place: USA:Octopus Spring Streamers, Yellowstone National Park, Wyoming, USA | collected 2011-10-11 | reverse complement strand
TGCGGGTCGTCCGTCCCCGCAATCCAAATCCCGTCCCGAAAGGGCAATGCCTCATTGCGCAGCCAGTGACCGCCGCAGCGGTGCAGCAAATCCGTCATCTCTTCGGTTAAACGATTGGCTGCTTCGGCGTTGCCTTCCACAGCGAACACGGGGGCGATGGCGGTGAGGGCGAGGCCGTTTTGCCAGCGGGCGGTGGTGGGCTGCCAGGGGGCGGTTTGGGGTTTGCGGACCAGGTGGAAGAGGCTGGCGCCGTATTCTGGGATGGGGTGGGGGTAGGTGGCGGCGAAATCGATGAGGTGGGTGGTCTGGAGGTCCTCCAGCCACGGACGCCAAAAATCCTGATACACCGTCACCCCCACGAACCAAAAAGAAGGATGCCTCTCTACGATTGCTGTCCGCTCCTTCAGATCCGTCCATTCATAAAACAAGCGGTATGCTTCGGTGTGCTGGTAAAACGGACTGGCTGCGTCGATGTGCCAGCGGGCCTGGGCCAGGATGGGATCGGAGCGGTTCAGGACGGCCAGGGTGGGACCTGGGACGTCGAGGCCCGAGAGTCCCAGCGGCTGCGCGGCCATGATGGAGAAACGGGGGAGGCCGATCAGGCCGAGGATGAGGATCATCGGGATCCAGGCTCGAAGGCGGAGGCGGTGGAGGGCGGCGGCGAGGGCGACGGCCCCGGGAACGGTGAGCATGGCGAAGTAGCGGGCGGCGAAGAAGGGCCAGCGGAGGGCCATCAGGGCGCCCAGCAGAAGGGGAAGGCCCACCCAGACGGCGAGCTCGCCTCCCCCGGATGAGAGCCCCCTGAGGCGGGGACGGCGGACCAGGAGGGCGAGGAAGAGGCCCAGGGCGAGGGCTAGGGAGGCCGCGCGGGCGAAAGCCCCGTCGACGAAGGGACCCATCAGGGCGGTGGCTCCATAATGCCACACCACCTCCACGGGCCCCGGACGGACCGGGATGGCGGAGAGATTCCGCACCGTGTGCTCGAGGGATCCCGCGTAGGCCTGGCGGAGCCAGAGGGCGAAGAGGGCGGCGGCCGGGGTGGATGCGAGGAGGCCCTGGGGCCAGCCGCGGGGACGGCGGCGCAGCAGGGTCAGCCAGAGGGCGGCGATCAGCAGGGCCCCGTAGTAATGGGTGAACAGCAGCAGGCCCTGGGCCAGGGTCCAGGCCGCCCAGCGACGGGGAGTAGGGCGGTCCAGCAACCCGAGGACGATCCAGACGCCCCAGGCGCCCAGCGTCGCGGTCAGGCCATACATCCGGATCAGGATAAGGAGGAAGAGGAACCAGGGGTTGAGGGCGAGGAGGGCGAGGGCGGAGAGGCCGAGGCGGAGCCCGCCGAGGCGGCGCCCGATCTGGAAAGCCAGGGGGAGGGCGGGCAGGCCGAGGAAGAGGGAGAGAACCCGAAAAGCCCACGGATGATCAAACCCTCCCAAGGGCAGCCATCCCTGCGCCAGCAGATAGTAGAGAGGCGGGTGGCTGTCCCGCATCAGGTTGCGGATCACCCCGGCGGGCGGATAAGAGGCGATCTGCCAGAGGACGTGGTTCTCGTCGTAGAGGGCCAGCTCCGCCGGCATCAGGGCGAGGGCGGCCGCCGCGGTGAGCCCGATCAGGAGGACAGCCGCCGAGCGCGGTCCCCCCCATGGGCGGGTTCGCCGCGCGAGAGCCCGCTCCGCCTGGATCAAAAGGCCGGTTCGAGCCTGTCCGGGGTGGAACGACGCCTTTCCCTCCATGGGCCACATTGGGGATCCCTCATCGGATTGCCGGATGTTATCCCTTGGTGCTTCTACAGGAAAGAAGCGAAGAAATCCCGGAGCCGCTCCAGATCCCCCAGTCCGTGCTGGAGGGCTTCATACACGATGCGGCGGTCGAGATCCAGATACTCGTGGACGGGGGTGTTCCGGAACCCGATCATCCGGATCCATCGGTCCCGAAGCTCCGGGGACAGCCCACCGCGTTCCGCCAGGATCGTCGGGATATCGCTATACCACTGAACGGTTCCGAGATCCAGGTCCGCGATCACGTGGTTGCCCATGTCCAGCAGGGCCTCGATGGCCAGCTGGAGGAAGCGTTCCGCGCTGCCGTAGCGTTCGGGGTCAGCGACGAACTCGTCGTAGGAGTAACGCTGCAGGCGGCGCAGGATGGCAAGGTATTCCTCCAGTTTACGGAGGCGGCGTTGCAGGATCTCGACCCGGACCATGGAGAACTCTCCGTCGGTAAGCCTCCCGGTGAATCCGAAGGTAAGGTGCGAAATCCAGACACTGGCGCACGACGCGGGAGAAGAACTCGCCCCGATCGAAGCCCTCCGCGGCGTAGAGGAGCCGGTTCCGGCGCACCGCCTCGAACTTCAGCAGGATGTCCTCGGTGTCCAGGAAGATCAGATCCACCTGGCAGAACCCATGGCGGGCGAGGTCGGCGAGCAGATCCAGCGGGTTCGGCCGGGGGGCGCCCCGCCGGGGCAGGACGGCGAGGTCCAGATCGCTTTCCGCGTGGAGGCGGCCCTCGGCGGCCGAGCCGAAGAGGTAAACCGCCTCGATCTCCGGATATCGCCGGAACACCTCAGCCAGCCGGCTCAGATCCGGGAAGGGCACTGTTTGTGCCATCGATCCCCCCTGGTCTTTCTGCGCACCGAATTATAGCCCGATCGGACCGGATCCTGCTGAAGGGGCGATGGCCTGGGATGCTCCAGGCGGATGGACAACGCAGAGGGATGGGCTTTCGGCATCGTTAGGGACAGGCTGGCCCATTAATGGCCAGCGCAGGGGGATATCGCCTGGATGCCCCCGGGCGATCGAGACCCTCGGCCTCTATGGTGTGCGGGCCCTCGTGCTTCGTGAGGCGCTCACGCGGGGGAGCGGGACTCGGTCCGGATGCCCTGTCCTCATTCCCGCGGCCGTGCGACCTCGTAATTCACGTTGCGGGCCTCAAAGAAGTTCACCTGCTCCGGAAGGTCGATCTCGGCTGCCAGCCAGCGGAAGGGGTTGGGCGTGTGGAAGTGCGGGCCCAGCCCCAGCTCCTCCAGGCGCCGGTCCGCTACATAGCGGACGTAGGCGTTCAGGGAACCGGCGTGGAGGCCGAGGACGGGCCGCGGCAACAGCGCCTGATTGTAGGCCTCCTCCAGGGCCACCGCCTCCAGGATCATCCGACGCAGCTCCTCCCCCAGGGCGGGCGTCCGCACCTCGGGGTTCTCCTGGAGGAAGGCCTGGATCAGGTGCACACCAAACGAAAGGTGAAGGCTCTCATCCTTGAGCACCCAATCGATGATCGTCCCCAGGCCCCGCAGGCAGTTGCGCCGCCGGAAGGAGAGGGCGAAGGCGAAGCCGGAATAGAAGAAGATCCCCTCCAGGATCACGAAGAACCCCACCAGGTTACGCAAAAGCCGCTGTCGCCCTTCGATCGTAGCCAGGTCCAGGTCCGGCCTCAGGATCTCCGCGGTGAGCCGACGCTGGAAAGCGGCCTTGGCCGCCACGGCCGGATGCTCCTCCATCATGCCGAACACGCGCTCCCGATCCACGGGTAGTGTCTTGATCACATATTCGAAGGCCATGGCGTGGTTGGCCTCCTCCCAGGCCTGGCGGGCGAGATAGAGACGAACTTCGGGAGCGGTGAGATGGGGATAGAGGGCCAGCAGCAGGTTGCTGGTGACCAGGGATTCCATAGGGTTGAAGAAGCCCAGGAGGATCTCCACGGCCTGGCGCTCTTCCTCAGTGAGGCGCTCGTGCCAGTCCTGGACATCGTCGTGGAGGGGGGCTTCTTCGGGGAACCATGTGTTGCGCTTGGCCTGCTGCACGTGGGCGTAAGCCCACGGGTAGCGCAGAGGAAAAAGACGCAGCGGCTCCACCGGATCGCCGCCGATCAACCCGCGCGCGGATCGCATGGTCGTCCTCCTCAAAGGAGATGGGCTGGTGATGCGCTCAGAGGGCGCGACGGTGTTGCGCCCCTACTACTGGCAGGCCTCACAGGAGCCATCCATGGCGCAGACAGCCTCCGCCTGCAGCTCCGCTTCTGCTGCCTCCACCCAGCGAGGTCGTCGGGCTGCCTTGTTCACCCGCACCGTCGCCGGCTCGGCCCGCATACGAGGCATCACGTAGCAGTAGTAAGTGGCCTTAAGGCCTTTCCGCCAGGCTTGCAGATAGACCTCCGCCAAATCGGCCGGGGTCTCGGAAGTGAAGTAGAGGCTGCGGCTGATGCCCATATCCACCCATTTCTGGGCCCTGGCCGCGATCTCCAGCAGGGCCTCGGGGTGGATCTGGAAGGCGGTGGGGAAGCGGCGGCGCACCGGCTCCGGGATCTCCGGGATGGCCCACACATCGCCCTGGGTCTCCACCAGCCGCTCTCGAACCCGTTCCCAGAGCCCCAGGGCCTTCAACGTCTCCACCAGGGCCGGGTTGAACTCGACGAAGCGACCGGAGAGGGTGGTCCGGACAAACAGGTTGCTGAAATAGGGGTCCAGACTGGGGCTGGTGCCAGCGATCAAGGCGATGGTCGCGGTGGGGGCGATGGCCATCACCGCCCCGTTGCGGATCCCCGCGCGCACCGCGTCCCGGAGGACTGTCCAATCCAGCCGCCCCCCTCGATCCACCTCGATGGTCCGCCCGCGCTCTCGCTCCAGATCCTCCAGGGTGTCGAAGGGCAAGCGACCCTTCGACCACTCGCTGCCTGGGAAGCGGGGGAAGGGTCCGCGCTCCCGGGCCAGGGCGCAGCTGGCCCGGATGGCGTGGAAGGAAAGCTGCTCGACGAGGCGATCAGCCCACTCCGCAGCCTCCGGATCGTTGAAGGAGAGGCCCTGGCGGCTCAGGAGCTCCGCGAACCCCATGCAGCCCAGCCCCACCGGCCGGTTCAGGAAGTTGCTCCGACGGGCACGCTCTGAGGGATACAGGTTCAGGTCGATCACATTATCCAGGGCCCGCATGGCGATCTCGACGGTGCGGGCCAGCTCTGCCTCGTCCAGGGACCCATTCGCGTTCAGGTGGCGGGCGAGGTTCACGCTGCCCAGGTTGCAAACGGCGATCTCCTCCGGACAGGTGGGCAGCGCCACTTCTGTGCACAGGTTCAGGGAATGAATGATCCCTGCATGGCGCAGCATGCTGCGCAGGTTGCTGCTGTCCTTGAAGGTGATCCAAGGATGGCCGGTCTCCAACAGGGCGTCCAGGATCCGCAAATACAGCTCCCGAGCCCGCACCTTGCGCCATGCGCGACGGGGGATCTCTCCTCGCTCCGCCCGGGCGATGTGTTCCTCATAGCGCCTCCGGAAGGCCTCGCCGTAGAGGTCCACCAGGTCCCCTGCGTATAAGGGGTCGAACAGATACCAGTCCGCGTCGGCCTCCACCCGCTCCATGAAGGCGTCCGGGATCCAAAGGGCGGTGTCCAGCGAGGGGGTGCGCTGATAGGGATCGCCCGCGTTCCGGCGCAGGTCCAGGAAAGCCTCGATCTCCAGATGCCAGGGTTCCAGATACGCGGCCATGGTCCCGCGCCGCCGCCCTCCCTGGTTGATCGCGTGGATCAGGGCGTCGTAAAGGTGCAGGAAGGGGATGAGCCCGCCGCTGCGGCCGTTGATCCCCCGCACCGGGGCGCCGGCGGCCCGGATGCGAGTCACAGAAGCCCCGATGCCCCCCGCGTATTTGGCCAGCATCCCGAAGGTTGCCGCGGCATCCAGAATGTGCTCCAAGCTGTCCAGCACCTCGTAGAGATAGCACGAGGCCAACTGGTGATGGGGGGTGCCGCTGTTAAACAGGGTAGGGGTGCTGGGGAGGAAGCGCAGGGTGCTCATCCGTTCGTAAAACCGCAGGGCCCACCCCTCGCGATCCGTCTCCCGAAGAGCTAAACCCATGGCCACCCGCATCCACATGAACTGGGGCGGCTCCAGAACCTGACGGGTCTCCGGGTCCCGGACCAGATACCGATCGAAGAGGGTAGCCAGCCCCACGTAAGGAAGCAAGGCGTCCCGCCGGGGATCCAGAGCCCGTGCCAGTCGGTCGAGATCGTAGGTGAGCAGATCTGGATGCAAGGCCCCGCGTCGCACCCCCTCTCGAATGTAGGCCGGGAAAGCGGCGGCGTAGTCCGGGTCCTCGGTGCCCAGGGCCTCCAGGAGGATGCGCCGGCGCATGAGGGCGGCGGCGGCCCGCTCGTAAAGGGGTTCCTCCCAGATCCGTGCGGTGATCGACAGGAGCAGCGCCTCCAGGGCTTGCAGCGGATCCAGCGCCTCCACCCCGCTTTCCCAGGCCTCCTGCAGGATCGGAGCCCAGAGGTCCTCCGGCAGCCCGGTTTCCTGGAAGACGCGACGAAGCGTCGTCCGCTCCTGGGGCGCGATCCGCATCGCCATCGTGCCCTCCCGTAGAGGAAAGGATGGAGCGGGAGAATCGCCGGCATAGGGGCAGAGCCTCCCTGGAAACGGGAAGCTGCGTCATCGCCCTCCCGCGAGGCGATGTCCGCCGCAGAGGAGGATGGGCCGGTCTTCGGGCTTCCGGATCCTCCTACTCGCCGCGCCTTCCCGGAGGGAGTCCTCCAGTGGCGTGTCGCGCGGCCTGAGGGGGGCCGCGCCAAAGCGGCTTTCGTCCCCGGTTACCGCTGCGGGGCAGCGCCGGTCTCCCACCGGACTTCCCGCCACCCATCCCGCAACCTTGCCGGCCTGTCGCTCATTATATCCGGCGATGGCCCGATGTCAAATCCGCGCTACGTCGTCCTGCGGCGGGCGCGTGAGCAGGTCGCCCGTCGCCCCTGCCGGACCTCGCGGATCGCTTCCAGGAGGTCCTCGCGGCGGATGCGCAAGGTCTGGTAGCGCTCCAGCTCGGAGATCGGGATCCCCTGGGAGGCCGCGAAGGCCTCCAGAGCGAGGTAGGCGGCGTGGGCGCAGACGGCTGCGATCTCCGCGCCGCTGAACCCGCGGGTCTTCGCCGCCAGCTCCGCCAGGGAGACCGCCGGGTCCAGGGGCCGGCGGCGCAGATGGACCCGGAAGATCTCCTCACGCGCCTTCCGATCGGGGAAGGGGATCACAATCTTGCGGTCGAAGCGGCCGGGCCGCTATTCCATCACCAGGAAAGGATTGAGGGAGGTGTCGACGTCAAAGACGTCCACCCCCTCCCAACGCTTGAGGGCCTGGGCCAGGGCGGCGGAGAGGGGCGAGGCCAGGAGCTCGTAGAGGATCTTGGCCCCGGAGTGGGTGGGGATCATCGCCAGCAGCGCCCCGGGCGGGACCACGCCCAGGAAGGCCATGGTGAGGAACACGGCGCTGTCCAGGGTCTCCCCCACCACGGTGCTGACCCAGAACCGCGGCAGCATCCACCGTCCCCGGGTGCGGACCTTCATCCTGGCCAGGACGGCCGCGTTGGCGAACTCCCCGACCAGATAGGCGGTGAAGGAGGCCAGCAGCAGCCGGGGGGCGAAGCCCAGGATCTCCTGGTAGGCGGCCTGGCCTTTCCAGAAGGGCGCGGGGGGCAGAAGCCCGCCGGCGGCCGCGGCCAGGACGGCGAGGAGGTTCCCGGCGAAGCCCGTCCAGATCATCCGGCGGGCGACGCGGTAGCCGTAGACCTCGGTGACCACGTCCCCGATGATGTAGGTGACCGGGAAGACGATCACCGCCGCGGGCAGGGTGAGGGGGCCGAAGGCGAAGAGCTTGACGGCGATGATGTTGGAGATCACCAGGCCCGCCACGAAAAGCCCCACGAGCAGCGTGAGGGGGAACGAGGGGATCGCCGGATTCGAGCGCATGGTTTCCCTCCGGGAGCGGTTCGCCCCGCCGCGGGCGGAGCTACAGGGCTTGCGGATCGCTGTCGGGCGAGGGGCGCGGGGCCTCCCGCCGGGCCACGGCGGTGATGGTGATCCCCCCGCGGGCCTTCTGGACCACGGTCACCTCGCACCAGGCGGGGCGGATGGTGCGGAAGACGTCCTCGGCGATCTTGTCCGCCAGGCTCTCGCAGAAGATCCCCTCCTCGCGGAAGTGCCAGAGGTAGAGTTTGAGGCTCTTGGACTCGATGCTCCAACCCCGGGGCTCGAAGGCGATGGTCACCGTGTAGTAGTCCGGCTGGCCGGTGATCGGACAGAGGGCCGTCACCTCATCGCTGGTCATCACCACCCGGGTGACCGTCGGCGGGCATGGGACCGTGTCCAGCTCCGTGATGGGATGGCGCACCGGCTTGCCCAGCACCAGGAACTCTTTCTTCTCCATCAAAAACCTCCCGCTGAGGGCTCCAGGTTCCGATTCGAAGGAGAGGACTCATGGTTCAGCATGCCACAAGCGGGGCATTCGTCAAGAGTAGGAGCGTATGGAGGGAGAAGCCTGCCCGGTGCGGGAGCAGGGAAGATCTCGGGCGGCGAGGGTGGCAAGAAGGAACAGTGGTCTTCCCCCCCGCCGCCCGCTTCGGCCCGGAGGACTCAGGGGTGGGTGGTTCCGTGGAACTGTTCGGCTTCTGTGGAGCCGGCGAGGGCGACCGTGGCGGATGCCCCGCGGGTGACGGCCAGCACCACGGCGTCGAAGTAGCCGGTCCCCACCTCCCGCTGGTGGCGGACCGCCGTGTATCCCTCCGCCTCCCGGGCGAACTCGGCCTCCTGGAGGCGGACGTAAGCCGACATCCCCTCCTGGCGGTAAGAGCGGGCCAGCTCGAAGGTGTGCAGGTTGAGCAGATGCCAGCCGGCCAGGGTGATGAACTGGAACTTGTAGCCCATGGCAGCGAGCTCCCGCTGGAAGCGGGCGATGGCGGCGTCATCCAGGTGGCGTTTCCAGTTGAAAGAGGGCGAGCAATTGTAGGCCAGGAGCTTGCCCGGGAACGCCGCGTGGATGGCCTCAGCGAACCGCCGGGCCTCCTCCAGGTCCGGCCGGGAGGTCTCAAACCAGAGCAGATCCGCGTAGGGGGCGTAGGCGAGAGCGCGGGCGATGGCGCTCTCCAGCCCGCCCCGCACGACGAAATACCCCTCCGGGGTCCGCTCCCCGGTCAGGAAGGGACGGTCGCGCTCGTCGATGTCGCTGGTGAGGAGGGTGGCACTCCGCGCATCGGTGCGGGCGATGAGCAGGGTGGGCACATCCAGGACGTCGGCGGCCAGCCGGGCGGCGTTCAGGATGCGGATGAACTGGCCGGTGGGGATCAGGACCTTCCCCCCCAGGTGGCCGCATTTCTTCTCGGCCGCCAGCTGGTCCTCGAAGTGCACCCCGGCCGCCCCCGCCTCGATCATCGCCTTCATCAGCTCGAAAGCGTGGATGATCCCTCCGAACCCGGCCTCCGCGTCGGCGACGATGGGGACCAGCCAGTCGCGCTCCCGGCGTCCCTCCACCCAATCGATCTGATCGGCGCGCAACAGGGCGTTCTGGATCCGACGGACCGGGGCGGGGACGCTGTTGACGGGATAGAGGCTCTGATCCGGGTAGGTCTGCCCGGCGAGGTTGGCGTCGGCAGCCACCTGCCAGCCGCTCACGTAGATCGCTTTCAGCCCGGCGCGGACCATCTGCACGGCCTGAGCTCCGGTCAGGGCGCCGAAGGTGGCGACGTAGGGCTCCGTGTGCAGGAGTTGCCAGAGCCGCTCCGCCCCGCGGCGGGCCAGCGTGTATTCGATCCGCACGGATCCCCGCAACCGGACAACGTCGAGGGCCGTGTAATCGCGACGGATGCCCTTCCAGCGCGGATCCGTCGCCCAGCGCTGCTCCAGCGCCTCCGCTTCCGCCATCCACAGCGTGCCGTCGCGGGCCATCGCTTCCCTCCTGTCCGGATGTTCACACGTGGGACGAGACCGGTTCCTCGAGATAAGCCATCCCCGGTTCGGTGAGGAAAGGGATGAAGCGCTCCGCTTCCACCAGGAGGTCCAGCAGCGCCTGAGCTTCCCGGAGGCGGAGGCCTTCCTCACGGCTTGCCTCCTCCAGGGCCGCGATTTCCTGGTCCCGGAGGGTGCGGTAAAGGGTTCCATCCACCGGGCGTCCGTCGTCCAGGCGGGCGCCGTGGCGGCGCCACTGCCAGATTTGGGACCGGGCGATCTCAGCGGTAGCGGTGTCCTCCATTCGGTTGAAGATGGCCACAGCGCCGCGCCCGGCCAGCCAGGCCCCCAGGTATTGCAGCGCGACGGAGATGTTGTTCCGTAGCCCTTCTTCCGTGATCGGACCCTCTGGGACCTGCAGCAACATCTCCGGCGTCACCTCGCCCTCCGGGAGGCGATGGAGCGGGTCCGGCCCCTGCAGGGCCTCCCGGAAGATCTCCCGGACCACCGGGACGAGGCCCGGATGGGCGACCCAGGCGCCGTCGAAGCCCATCCCGACCTCCCAGGTTTTATCTGCCCGCACCTCCGCGAAGGCCCGCTCGTTGGCAGCGGGGTCCCGGCGGGGGATGTAAGCGGACATCCCGCCGATGGCATGGGCGCCCCGCCGATGGGCGACCTGCACCAGCCGTTGGGCGGCGGCCCGGAGGAAGGGGGTGGCGGGCACGGTGAGCCGGTTGCGATCGGGGAGGACCATCGCCGGATCGTGGGCGAAGACCTTGATCATGCTGAAGATGTAGTCCCACCGGCCCAGGTTCAGCGCCGTGATCCGCTCCCGCAGCTCATACAGGATCTCCTCCATCTCGAAGGCCGCCAGGATATGTTCGATGAGGACGGAGACGCGGATGGCCCCGCGGGGCAGATCCAACCGGTCCTCCGCGGCCTCGCAGACCTGGTTCCAGAAACGGGCCTCGTGGTAGCCCTCCATCTTGGGCAGATAGAGGTAGGGGCCGCTTCCCCGGTTCAGAAGCTCCCGGGCGTTGTGGAAGAGGAACAGCCCGAGGTCGAACAGCGCCCCGGCGACCGGCCGGCCGTCCACGAGCATGCGGGGTTCGCTCAAATGCAGCCCGCGCGGGCGCACCATCAGCGTGGCCGTCTCCTCCGCCAGGCGGTATTCCCGTCCGTCGGGCGCGACGTAACGGATGGTCCGCCGCACCGCCTCCCGAAGGTTCCATTGCCCATAAAGCTGTTCGTCCAGGTTGGGGCGTTGGCGTCCTCGAAATCCGCCATGAAGACCTGGGCCCCGGAGTTGAGGGCGTTGATCACCATCTTGCGATCCGTCGGCCCGGTGATCTCCACCCATCGGCAGCGCAGATCCTTCGGAGGCGGGGCCACTCGCCAGTCCGCCGCGCGGATCGCCTGCGTCTCCGGGGGAAAGTCGGGGCGTTCCCCGGCTGCCAGACGGGCGTAACGCTCCCGGCGTCGGGCCAGCAGACGCTGCCGCTCTTCTTCGAAGGCTCGGGCCAGCTCGGCGACGAAGGCGACCGCCTCCGGGGTCAGGATCTCCGTGAAGGGCTCTTCCACAGGTCCACGGATCTCGATCCTCTCCCGCGCGGTGTGCATCCGGGCTTCCTCCGGGTGGGATGCCGCCGCCCTTTGCGGCGGTGGTCCTCATCGTATCCGCCCGGGTCGGTCCTCACAACGGTCTTTCGAGGGGTCGAGCCGCGCCGGCAGGAGGGCGGCCCCCGCCGGCCTAAGGAGAGAGGCCTCCCCCGCCGAAAGGTGAGGATCGGGCCCGTCTTGGGAAGGGTGGGGGTGGGTCGGAAAGCCGGAGACGTTTAGGAGGATTGCTCTGGAGGAATCCGGCCGGAGCGGGCGGTGAGGTAGAAGCGGGCGGCCTCCGTCCGATTGCGCACGCCCAGCTTCTGGAAGATGTTCTGCAGGTGGAACTTCACTGTGGCCACCCGGACGCCGAGGCGTCGGGCGATCTGAGCGTTGCTCAGACCCTCCGCTACCAGAGCCAGGATCTCGCGCTCGCGTGCGGTGAGGGCCCCCAGCCCTTCCGGGATCCGCCGGCTGAGCCAGCGTCGCGCGGCCTGGGGGAAGACCAGATGGCCCTGGGCGACCTGCCGGATGGCCGTGAGGGTCTGCTGGGGCGGCTCCGTCTTCAACACGAAGCCATCGGCTTCGCGCTCGATGGCCATCTGGATGAACTCCCCGTCCCCGAAGGCGGTGAGAATGAGCACCCGGGTTCCGGGGCTGGCCCGGCGGATGGCCTCCAGACAATCCCATCCCGAGAGGCCGGGCATCTGGAGATCCAGCACCACCACATCCGGGCGATGGCGCTCCACGATGGGGATCAGCTCCGCCCCATCGGTCACCGCCGCAACGACTTCCATGTCCTCCTCGGCCCGGAGCATGGCGCGCAAGCCCTCCAGGACGAGGGGGTGATCGTCGGCCAGCACGACCCGGATCCGACGGGGAAGCCCGCTCTTCCCTTTCAGCATGGCAGCCACACCCGGATGGAGGTTCCGCGGCCCGGGGCGCTCTCGATCTCGAACCGTCCGCCCAGCAGCTCCGCCCGATCCCGCATGCCCCGCAGCCCGAAGTGGCGCATGGCCTCGGGGGAGGGGTTCTCCAAATAGCGACCCGGATCGAACCCCTGGCCTTCATCGCGCACCTCCAGCCAGAGCCCGTGGGGCTCGCCGCGCAAGCGGACGGTGTAGCGGGAGACACCGGCGTAGCGGGCCGCGTTGTTCAACGCCTCCTGGAGCAGCCGGTAGAGGGCGATCTTGACCGGGAGCGGGGGCGCGGGGAGATTCCCTTCCACCTCCAGATGGACCTCGTGGCCGGTGAGGACTTCGTGCTGGAGGATCAGGCCGTGGACCATCGCCAGCAGCGGGCGGTGTTCGAACTCCGGGGGGCGGAAGGCCCCGATGAAGGTGCGGATCTCGGTGAGGGAGCGCTCCGGAAGCCGGGCCGCCTGCTCCAGGCGACGGCGCGTCGCCCGACCCCGTGGTCCGGCGCGCAGCAGCAGCTGGATCTGGGAGAGAGCGGCGAAGATATCCTGGACCGGGCCGTCGTGGATGTCCAGGACGATGCGGCAGAGCTCCTGCTCCTGGACGTGAAGCAGGCGACGGGAGGCCTGCTGCTCCCGCGCCAGCCGAAGGAGGGCCGCCGCCGTTCGAAGGAGGGCGGGCATGGCAGAAGCATCGGGTTCCGGGTTCGGCTCCCGGGTCCAGATCAGCCCCAGCTCGCCGATCTCCACACCCTCCTCCTTGAGCGGGAACCGGCGGACGAAACAGGCCCCGGCCGCCTCAGGCTCCCTCGCTCCCGCCAGGAGCGTTTCCGCCGCTCCCAGCCAGCCGGGATGAGCAGCGATCCAGCCGCGCTCCGCGCCGAGCCATGCGATCGCCAGCCGGAGCAGCTCCCGGGCCGCCACCCGCACCGGCTCTCCGGGCTCGATGGTCTCCCCTGAGCGCATCGCGCCGCTCCATTCCCGGACTTTGAGTCCTCCAGCGTGCAGCCGCTTCGATGCAGGATCGATTCGCCGGCTTCTGGATCCCCGCGCAGGGACTCCTCGCTATGATACGGGCTTCCCTCCGCGCGGGCAGATCTGCGGCCTGCATTCTGTCCCCCGATAAGTCCCCACTGTGGAGCCCATAGCTGGGATTCGGACACGAGTTGGGACAAGGGGAGGGAGACCTTCTCACTCCGTAGAAGCGCGAGGGAAAGCCTAACCTCGGAGGTCCCCCATGACGTAGCGTATTCCCATGCGCGGATGGATGCAAGCCTGGTTTGAGGATGGGATCCTGGCCGCTCCGGCGGCGGAGATCGACCAGGCCCTTTCACTGGGGAGCAGGGGGCTGAGGGGAAGGCTCTCTTGTCCCCTCGCTCCCTTGCTCCCCGGCTCCAGTTTTCGGAGCAGCCCCCTTTTCCATCTGTCCCCACTCCGGGCTGAATCTCGGGCCGAGGGGTTGACAGGCCCGAAAACCCCGTTTATAATCGCCTTGAACGAAGTTGCATAAAACGCACGTTTGCTCAACAGGCAGAGGGAGGCCTGGGGCTGGCGGGCGGTGAGCGGGAATCCTTCCGGCGCGTGGGATGGGGATGTCTCGGAGGATGTCTTCTCCGTTTCCGACCCGTGAGGAGCTGCTGGCCTATGTGGCCAGCCTGTATTACCAGCGCGGCTGGGATCAGGCCCGCATCGCCCGGCGGCTGGGGCTGAGCCGCTCCATGGTCTCCCGACTCCTCAGCGAGGCGCGGCGCAAGCGCATCGTCCAGATCCACATCCAGTGGCCGGTGAAAACCGTCCCCCACCTGGAAAGCCAGCTGATGGAGGCCTTCTCCCTGCAAGGCGCCCGCGTCCTGGATGCGGAGAACTCCTCCTACCGGGAGCTGCTCGGCCAGCTGGGGAAGCTGGCCGCCCTCGAGGTGCTCCCCCACCTCCGGGACGGGATGACGGTGGCCGTCACCTGGGGGGCCACCCTGTGGGAGGTGGTCCAGGCGCTTCCTTCCTCCTCGTATCCACGGCTGCGGATCGTCCAGTGCCTGGGGGCCCTGGGGGGACGTCAGCCCTGTGATACCCCGGCCATCGTCCGCAAGATGGCGGAGACCCTGGGGGCTCAGGGATATTACCTGCACGCGCCGGTGATGGTGGAGCGCGAGGAGGTGGCCCAGCGCCTGCTGGAGGAGCGGGCCATCAAGGAGGTCCTGGACCTGGCCCGGAACGCGGACCTGTTGCTGGTGGGCATCGGAACGACCCAGGCCGAGGCCTCCTCGTTGAAGCGCGCCGGATACCTTTCGGAGGAGGACCTGGCGGAGCTGCGCCGGCGGGGCGCCGTCGGCTACCTCTGCGCGCGGTATCTGGACCTGGACGGGCGCCCGGTGAGCACGCCCTTCGATCGAAGGACCATCGGCCTCACCCTGGAGGACATCCGGCGCATCCCCTGTGTGATCGCAGTGGCCGGAGGGACAGTGAAGGCCCCGGCGATCCTGGCGGCCCTGCGCAGCGGCCTGATCGACATCCTGATCACCGACAAGGGGGCCGCCACCGAAGTCCTGAACCGTCATCTCCAGAGGTCCCCGGAGGCCCACCGATGAACGGCGAGGCCGTGACGGAACGATCAGGCGGGATCCTGAAGGCCATGGCCCAGGTCCGGGTGATCCCGGTGGCGACCCTGGAAAGCGAGGCGGAGGCCCGCATCCTGGCGGACGCCTTGCAAGAGGCCGGGATCCTGATCCTGGAGGTGACCTTCCGCACTGCGGCGGCCGCCGCGGTGATCCGATATCTGCGGCGGGCCCATCCGCTCCTGCGCATCGGGGCGGGGACCATCCTCTCCTCGGAGCAGGCGGAGCAGGCGGTGGCCGCAGGGGCGGAGTTCCTGGTCTCCCCAGGCTGGGAACCTGAGCTGGGACGCTGGTGCCAGGAGCGGGGGGTCCTCCTGATCCCGGGGGTGGCGACTCCCTCAGAGGTCATGGCCGCCTGGCGGCAGGGGTGGGAGGTGCTCAAGTTCTTCCCCGCTGAGGCCCTGGGCGGGGTGCGGGCCCTGGAGGCCCTGGCGCCGGTCTTCCCCCAGATTCGCTTCATCCCCACCGGGGGGATCCAGGCGCAGAACCTTCGGGATTACTTGCGCCTGCCCAATGTGCTCGCCTGCGCCGGCACCTGGCTGGCGGATCGCCATCTGATCCGCGGAGGACGGAAGGAGGAGCTGGTCCGCCGGGCCCAGGAGGCCCGGGCCCTCGCCGGCGAGACGGCGCGCGTTCCGTGATCCCAAAGCGGAGGGGAGCCCTGTGGCGATCATTCGGACGGTGACCGGCGATATCCCCCCGGAATCCCTGGGGGTTTGCTACGCCCATGAGCACGTCTTCTGCCGGCCCCCGGTGGAGGATGCGGACCTGATCCTGGACCGCGAGGACGTCGCCATCGAGGAGCTGCGCGGGTTCCGGGAAGCGGGCGGGCAGGCGCTGGTGGAGATGTCCCCACCCGATTACGGCCGCGACGTCCAGGCCCTATATCGCATCTCCCAGGCGGCCGGCGTGTATCTGATCGCGGCCACCGGCCACCACAAGGAGGCCTTCTCCGGCCCCTGGGTGGAAGGGCGCTCGGTCCACGAGCTGGCCGATCGGTTCGTGCGGGAGATCGTGGAGGGCATCGACGGGACGGGAATCCGGGCCGGGGTCATCAAGGCCGGCAGCAGCTTGAACCGCATCACGCCGAACGAGGAGAAGGTCTTCCGGGCCGCTGCCATCGCCCATCGCCTCACCGGAGCGCCCATCTCCACCCACACCGAGGCGGGCACGATGGGCCTGGAGCAGGTGGCCCTCCTGCGGTCCGAAGGAGTGGATCCGGCCCGGGTGATCATCGGGCACGTCGACCGCCGGATGGAATGGGAGTATCACTTGGCCCTGGCCCGGGCGGGGGTTTACCTGAGCTATGACCAGATCAGCAAGGAGAAATACGCTCCGGATCGCCTCCGGGTCGAGTTCATCCGGCGTCTGATCGCCGAGGGCTACGGGAAGCAGATCCTGCTGGGCGGGGATATGGCGCGCAAATCCTACTGGCCCAGCTATGGGACCGGAGGCGGGCCGGGGCTCACGTATATCCTGTTGCGCTTCGTCCCGTGGCTGCGCTCGGAAGGGGTGTCGGAGGAGGCGATCCAGGATCTCCTGATCCACAACCCGGCGCGGGCGCTGGCCATCGGATAAGCGGCCCAGGACGTCAGGCACCGAAACCTTCAGGGAGGGCAGGAGGAGGTGCACCGTGAGCGGGAAGCCACCGATCCGGGTCGTGGCGGCATGCGGGCTGGGGACCGGGACCGCCCTTTACCTGAAGATGACGGTGGAGGAGATCCTGAAAAAGGCGGGCGTCCCGGCGGTGGTGGAGACGGCCGACGCCACCCTGGCGCCCACCATCGCGGCCGACATCATCGTCACCGGCCCGGACCTGGCGGAGATGTTCCGGCAGCGGGCCCGGGCCCGGGAGATCGTGGCGGTCACCAACTACGGGAACAAGGCAGAGATCCAGGAGAAGTTGCTGGCCGCCGTGCGGCGGCTGGAGGGGTAAGCCCGTGGATTTCCTGGAAGCCCTGGACGGGCGCATCCGCATCCTGGAGCGCGTGGGCTCCTGGGAGGAGGCGGTTCGGATCAGCGGGGAGCTCCTGGCGGCTGACGGCCTGGTCACGCCTTCGTATGTGGATCATATGGTTCGGACCTGCCAGGAGCTGGGCCCTTACATTGCCATTGCCCCCGGGGTGGCCATCCCCCACGCCCGGCCGGAGGATGGGGCCAACGGCCTGGGTCTGTCCCTCGTGGTGGTCCGGGAGGGCGTCCGTTTCGGATCGCACAACGACCCTGTTCGTGTGCTCATCGCTTTTGCGACCCCCGATCGATCGGCCCATATCGATCTCCTGCGCCAGCTGGCGGAGATCCTGGCGCGGGCCGACGAGCTCGCGCAAGCGGCCGCGCGCCTGGGAACCCCCGAGCAATGGAAGGAGTTGGTGCGGTCCCTGATCCAGAATCCCCCATAGGAGGTCGCCATGGAGGCCTTGCGCGCTGTTCTGGAATTCATTCAGAAGTTCATGCAGGAGCCGTCCCTCTTCCTGGGGCTGATCGCTTTGCTGGGCTTCCTCCTGCTCCGGGAGCGGGTCGAGCGGACGATCTCCGGGACCCTCAAGACGGCCATCGGGCTGCTCATCCTCCTGGCCGGAGTCAACCTGATGGTCCAGGCGCTGCTCCCGCTGGGGGAGCTGGCCGGGAAGACCCTGGGCCTGCCGCCGGTCCAGATCCAGATCGGGACCCAGAAGATCATCAGCGAGCTCGGGATCCAGATCGGCCTGGTCATGCTCTTCGCCTTCCTCATCAACGTGCTCCTCACGCGGTTCCTCGGCGGCCTGGGGTTTAAGTACATCTACCTCACCGGCCATCTCATCTTCTGGAACGCGGTGATCTTCGTCTCCGCCTTCCGGTATATCCTGGGGCTGGAGGGGGCGGCCCTGGTGATCGTGGCCAGTCTGTTCACCGGCCTCTATCAGACCATCCAGCCCTGGTATACCCATCGGTTCGATCTCTTCGTCAACGAGGGCAGCGGGTTCGTCCTGGGTCACTCCTCCTCTCTGACTGTCCTGGCGACGGCGTGGCTGTCCCGCCTGCTGTCAGGGGGAGGGAAGCGGCGGGTGGGGGACATGGAGGCCCTTCGCTTCCCGAGGGCCCTGGAGTGGTTGCGGGAGCCCATGCTGCTGATGGCGGCCACCTTCCTGGTGGTTTACCTCATCATGGCCGCCCTGAACGTGAGCTTCGTGGTGGAGGCGGCGGGCAAGGCGGGCAAGCATCCCATCATCTGGGTCCTGCTGCAGGCGTTGAACTTCGCCGCCGGCTTCGCCATCCTGATCATGGGCGTGCGGATGATCATCGCCGAGCTGATCCCCTCCTTCAAGGGCATCGCCGAGCGCATCGTCCCCGGTGCCATCCCCGCCCTCGATTGCCCCCTCTTCTTCCCTTACGGCCAGGTCTCCATGGCCTACGGCGGCCTGATCGGGATGCTGACCATGGTCCTGGTCTCCCTCCTCTTCGCCGCGGGTCGTTATCCGTTCTTCATCTTCGCCCCCACCATGTCCGTTTGGTTCCACGGGGCCACCGCCGGCGTGTATGGGAACAAATACTGGGGGATCCCCGGGGCCATCCTGGGCGGCGTGGTGGCCGGGGTGCTGATGGGCGTGGGGCAGGCGCTGATGTGGCCGGTGCTGGGGTTCGCCATCGGCGATTTCTTCAGCTGGGCCTCGGACACGGATTACGTGCTCTGGCCCCTGCTGATCGCCCTCATCGGCCGGATCCTGGGCCGCTGAGGGTATCTGGACCGGAGGCTTCCCTCGGGGGTTTCTCGGTCTGCGCGGAAGGATGGGAGGGGCGGGCGGAAAGCCCACCCCTCTCGTTTTCACCCGAGCCGCTGAAGGGCGAGGCGGAGAACGGAGACGATTTGGGCGACGACGGCCTCTATGAGGGCGGCCCCTTTCTCCGCCGTGGCCAGGGTAGGGTCCCCGAGGACGCCGGTGCGAGTGATCTCGGTCCAGGGGACCGGGCGGTAGGGGAAGTCGGGAGGGAGTTGGGGTTTCTCTCGGATCATCCGATCCGGACGCACGTGTTCAGGGGCGACATAGAGGACCATAGAAGTCTCGATCTCATCGGCGTGGAAGTAGCCGCCGGGCAGGGGACGGGAGGTGCAGATCCGCGCGGCGGCCTCGCCGAGCCCGGGGTAGGTGAAGACATACATCACTGGACCTTTGAGGGCGTAGAGGCGGCGGGCGGCCGACTGGAGGGCGGCTCCGTTGCCGATGTGGCCGTTGATCACGGCCAGGATCGCCGCCCCCTGCCGCTGGAGGCTGAGCCCCAGGTCGACCAGGAGACCGCTCAGGATCTCGTTGGAGACCGAGAGGGATCCCGGGAAATCCTGAAGGGACCAGACCTGGCCATAGGGGAGGAGGGGCAACAGCACCCCTC
>OGCB01000174.1_pt1 | contig 19327 bp, 17 predicted proteins | sample 1570031 | NCBI WGS metagenome assembly OGCB01 (sample SAMN05518655, study PRJEB24509) | hot springs metagenome | isolation source: Octopus Spring Streamers, Yellowstone National Park, Wyoming, USA | place: USA:Octopus Spring Streamers, Yellowstone National Park, Wyoming, USA | collected 2011-10-11 | reverse complement strand
TCCCGCTCGAACCGCTCCCGGATGCGCCGCAGCACCGGCATCTCCCGATCCGCCCACTCGATCCGCTGCAGGCCGCGGTCGGCCAGAGAGAGATCCTTCACATCGAACGCCTTGGCAGTCATCCGTGCCTCCGTGATGTGGGGCTCGCAGGATCGGAATGACGGTCCGACCGATCCCGTCACGCCTCCTCAACCGGAGGGAGGCGCACTCTCCGATTGTAGCAGTTTCTGCCATCGCCGGATCCGTGAGGCGCTCCCGATCGTGGCGCCGGCAACGATCAGGGCCGCCCCCAGCAACGCTATCTCATACAGCGGGATCCATCCCATGGCCCAGGCGACGAAAGGCACCCAGGCTCCCGGGGAGATCCCCAGTGCGGCCAGGATGATTTCCCGATGAACCGCCCGGATGACCTCAGGGCGCGGCGCGCTCTCCCGTAATGCTCGCCACCTTGCCCGCAACCTCCAGATCAGGAAGATCGAAACGATTATGATGAGCGAGTTGACGGTGTTCAGATACAGAAATGGGAGACCGCCCATCAGGAGGATAAACAAAGCCAAGTAGAGAATCGACATTAGAAACGCGGAGACGATCCCTTTCAGGGTCTGCTCGGGTGGAATGCCCATCGATTGGGCGCTGAGAACAAGCAGGAGGATCGGGAGGCCGATCCCGATCAGTAAGCCGATCCATGCCCGGCTTCGGTGGTGGCGTGCGGGTGCGAGGGCATGGACAGCGGAGCGAGTGGCGAACCACAGGCGTGCAATCGCCTGACGGCTCCGAACCTGATAGAACAGCAATGCCAACATCAGGGTGGTATATAGCTCAGGCAACATAAGTCGTGATGCATCAATCAGACTTTCCGCTGTGTAGGGTGTATGAATGACTTGGATCCCAAAAAATCCGCGCACCTCGATGTCCTGAATGCGCCACGACCTGTCGGAAGATAAGATAAGGATCCCCTCCGTTCCCAGCGCCACCAGCCATTGGTTCCCCTCTGGGTCGAAGGCCAGATCGTAGGGTCCTTCGTCAATGACTTGCTTCGCGCAACCGATTGGAAAATAATTAAGCAGTCGCTTGCGGAAGCCCTCCCGTCCCCACGGCGGCGCCCAGGCGGTCTGCCACGTTTGTCCCCTGTCCGCACTGGCCTCCACCCGGCCCGGCCCGGGGATCCGGTAGCATACGGAGGGCTGATCCGCGCGGCAACGCACGATTGGCCAATCGAGCGTAACCGGCTCCTGCTGGAGCCATCGTGGCGGGCTCTCCACGTGTTGCCATGTCTCGCCCCTATCCGCACTGACGACCCAGGTCGGGGAACCTCCGTTTAGGCCGGCATAGATCTGACCCTCCCGCAGAAGAATGCGGTGCACAGAAAGCTGCCGCGGGCATGGAGGGGTAGCGAGGGAAGCAATCATAGTCAGGGTCCAGGCGGCCCAGGCCCAGCGGGGCGGAGCATCTTGACCTGCCTGCACCTTCCGGGCAGTGCGCTTCCAGAGCCAGCGGGAAGGGATCAACGCGATCAGCGCGATCCCATCGGAGGGATCCGGCGCGAAGACCGCCGGACGGCCCAGGAGGGCGGAGACGATGGTAGCGATGGCGGCGTTCAACGGTGGGGAGAACTTCAGGGCGGCGAAGGAGAGCGCGGTCAGCCCGAACCCCAGGTCGGCAAGGCGAGAGGGTGAGAGACGAAGGGGGCCCAGCGCGAGCGCCAGGGCGGGGATCACCAGAAACGGGAAGAAGAACAGCCCGGCGAAATCGCTCAGCTTGCCGGTCCAGAACGAAGGGAAGCGGGCTTTCAGGACATGGTCGTTCAGGAGCAAGAGGACCACGCCCAGCAGGACGGCTGGGTGCATGAGGGCGTGCCCACTGATCCGGCAGACGAGATCCGAGCGCTCCCGGGCGTGGCCATCCCCGCGCACCGTTCTCTCCCAACGGAAGGGGTCGCCTCTATTTTAGCCTGGGCGCGCGCGGTCTCCCCGTCGGACGCCCGAGGGCAGCTGGGCAGCGCTTCCCTTGACAGGGTCCTTCCGGTGGATCATAATTTGTGAAGATTTTCATTTTTGGAAAAAGGGGGGGACGATGCTGCGACGGATTCTCCTCGGCATCGCCATCGGCGTGGGGCTCGTCGCCTGTCAGCCCTCCGCGGGCGCCCGCCCGCTCTCCGTGCGGTTCGGCGCGCTGCCCATCCTGGACGTGTTGCCCGTATATGTGGCCCAGACAGAAGGGTATTTCGCCCAGGCGGGCCTGGAGGTGGAGGTGATCCCGGCCGCCTCGGCGGCCGAGCGGGATCAGCTGATGCAGGCCGGCCGCATCGACGCCATGGTCAACGACACCGTCTCCACCCTCTTCTACAACAAGGAGAAAGCTCAGATCTACGTGGTCCGCATCGCCCGTCAGGCATATCCCGAAGCCCCTCAGTATTTCATCCTGGCCAACCCCAACGCCGGGATCCAGAGCCCTCAGGATCTCAAGGGCGTGGAGATCGCCATCTCCCAGGGCACGGTCATCGAATACATGACCGATCGCATCCTGGAGCGGGCAGGCCTGAAGCCCGGGGATTATCGGACCGTTCACATCCCGCGGATCCCGGACCGGCTGCAGGCGCTGATGGAGGGTCGAGTGAAGGCCGCCACCCTCCCGGATCCTTTCGCCACGCTGGCCATCCAGCAAGGCGCGAAGGTGGTGGCGGATGACCGGGAGGTGCGGTCCATCTCCCTGAGCGTGCTCAGCTTCCGGGCGGAGGTGGTGGAGCGGAACCCGGAGGCGGTGCGACGCTTCCTCCAGGCCTGGGATCGGGCGGTGGCGGCCATCCGGGCGAACCCCGAGAAATACGCGGGCCTCCTGGCGGAGAACCGGCTGGTGCCCCAGCCTTTGATGGGGACCTACCGGCTGCCTCCGTATCCCGATCGAGCGCTGCCGACCCGGGAGCAGTTCGCGGACGTGATCGCCTGGGCCCGGGCGAAAGGCCTGCTGCAGGCGGACATCCCCTACGAGCGTCTGGTGCGGGAGGTCCGCTGAAGGAGGATCCGACGGCGAGGACCTTTCGAGGCCGTGGGGACATGGGCTGGGAACACCTCCTCCCAGCCCATGTCCATATCTCCAGTAGGAGGGGCTTTCGCCCCGAACCCTCGTTTTCGATAACGCAAGGGTCACAGTGAGAGCCGCTTCGATGACTCCGAACCTCTGGTTCTCGATGACGCAATGGTCGCGGCGAAAGCCGCTCCTACGAAAAGATGGTGGCTCATGTCTCTGAATGATTGGAGAAGGGTGGAGGCTACCTCCTCTCTCGTCGCACGATCGGTTCAAGCGGGCAACGGCCCGTGTTTTGTAAGAGGGGCTTCAGTTTCAAACCTCCATCCTCGATGACACAAAGGTCGCGGCTGAAGCCGCTCCTACAAAAAAAAAGATGGTTTCTGTAGGAGGGGCTTTCGCCCCGAACCTCCGTCTTCGATGAGGCAAGGATCGCGACGAAAGACGCTCCCATACCACCATGCCTCCCGCATCGATCTTGCTCTGCCCTCGTTGAGCCATCGGTTCACGCAGAGCCACTGCAGGCTGCCGAACGGCATCCCAATCCCCGATCATTGGAAGGGAAGAGCCAAGATGGTTTTCTGTAGGAGGGGCTTTCGCCCCGAACATCCGTCTTCGATGACGGAGTCGTTGGGGTGAAGACGGTTCCGACAACCCCTGAGCCCCTGGTTCGCGATGACGCAATGGTCGCGGTTGAAGTCGCGGCTAAATCCGCTCCTACAAAAAGACAAAAAGAAAGAAAGATGGTTTTGTAGGAGAGGCTTTCGCCACGGACCTCGCTTCCATCCGCGCGTCGGGGGATGCCCGCGCGGGCCGGCTGGGTATAATAGAAGCCATCGGGGAGCGTCACAGGGGGAATTTTTCGGGGAGGGGAAACGGTGGTTTCTCTGGAGCTGGTTTACTATTTCGCCGGGGGCGCACTGATCGTTGGCCTCCTCTTCGGGATCGTCCTGGGGTTCGCCCTAAGCGGCGGGCGGGGAGGGGAGCCCGCGGGTGCGCCGCCTCCGCCCAGAACCGAAACCGGTGTGGCCATGATCCGGGAGCCTGACGGCACGTGGCGGATCGAGGTGGGTAAGCAACGTTACCGCCACCTGCGGGAGATCCACGATCACCGCGCGGCCCTGCTCGTCCTCGAGGCGATGCAAGCCCTGCAGGCCATGCTCCGGGAATCCACCCCCACGCTGCCGGCGGAGTCCCGTCTACAGGGTCCTGCGCCTGCAGAGCAGCTGGACCGTATCCTCCAGGAACTCCTCCGGGAACACCCCGAGCTGCCCTATCGGGCTGTCCGCCTGGAAACCCTCCCGGACGGCACCATGGGGATCCTCATCGGAACGCAGCGTTACCAGCGCGTGGAGGATGTCCCGGACCCGGAGCTCCGCGCTCTCCTCCAGGAGGCGATTCAGCGATGGTTGCAGGGAAGTCCCCGCCCGTGAGCAGACCCGTGCGAGCCGGTCATGCGGGGGCCCACCACCGGTAATCCAAATCCGGGAACACCTTGTCCAGCTCCCAGTAAGCCTCCGCCAGGTCCCCGTCCGGTCGTCCGGCCTCCACCGAGCGGCAGAGGGCCTCGAAGCGCTCCAGGTGGGTTGTGAAACGCTCAATGGCGTAGGCGCGGGCCTGGCCGGTGGTGACGAGGAAGGGCCAGTCGCTGGCCTGAAGGAGCAACAGCTCCCGGGCGGCCTGGTTGAGCACTCGGGCGGTCTCCGCGTCCGCCTCCGGATATCGTGCGGCCAGCCGCTCCATCCGCGCCTCGGCCGCGTGGATCGGCTCCCACATCCAGTGGGTCTCCGGGTTGTCCCACGTCCAGTGCCCCCCTCCCAGGCCCCAGCTGGACTCCGGGAGCACCAGCACCTCCGTCGGAGGATAGGCCTCCAGGAACTCCCGGGCCGTGGTCAGCCAGACCTCCTGGCTCTGCGCCAGGCGCCGCAACACCGCCCGGATCCAGTCCACGCCCTCGAACCACCAGTGGCCGAACAGCTCGGCATCGTAATTCGAGGCGATCAAGCCGACCTGCCCGGTGGACCGATGGAACTCCCGTAGCAGATCGTGCACCAGATCCACGAAGTGCCCCGCATGTTGCTCCACCTTGGCCGCCGCCCATTCCGGATGGTAGTAGTCCTTCTCCCCCAGATCCACTTTTCCGGTCACCCGCCAGTATTGCAGGCCGGAGCGCCCGTCCTTCTTGTGGAACTCCCGGTAATCAAAGTCGCCCGGGTAACCCCAGTCAGCGGACCACACCTGCATCCCCGTGCGGTTGTTGCGGGCCACCACCGCCACGCCGGAGTGTTCCCCGCCGGGGATGTCTGTGCGGGCCACATAATACGGACGGTAGGTGGTGCCCCGGACGCCCTCGATGGCCTCGAAGGGGATCACGTAGTGGCGCACGATTTGGCCGTAGGGGCCGATGGCGTCGCCCGCCGCTTTCCCCACCGGACGTCCTCCTTCCACCGCGTGGGTCTCGGCGAAGAACAGCCGGAGCCCCTCCCGGGCCAGGAAATATTCCAGGCCGGGCCGGATGGTTCCGTCCGGCAGGCGATAGGCGGGCCGGTAAGCGCATTCCGGGAGCCAGATGGAGAAGGGATCCCTCCCGAAGAACCGCCGGTAGGTCTGGATGCCGGCGCGCAGCTGGCCCCGGATGGAGGAATCCCGGGAGAGCAAGGGAAGATAGCCATGGGTCGCCGCGCTGGTGATCAGCTCGATCACCCCGGCTTCCTGCAGACGCCGGAACGCTCCGATGAGATCCCGACCGTAACGATGGATGAAACTTCGCAGCCGTCGATCGTAGTAGTCCACGTAGAAGCGCGCCAGCTCCCGCAGGTGGGGATTCCCTTCGGCCTCGAAGCGGGCCACATCCTGCTCCGCCCGACTCCGCCGGTCCTGCGCATACTCGATGAAATGCTCCTGGATGAGCGGATCCGCCAGCTGCTCCGCCAGCACCGGCGTGAGGCTCAGGGTCAGACGGGCCGGAACCCCCTCCTCGTGCAGGTCATAGAGGGCGTCCAGCAAGGGGAGGTAGGTCTCGGCGATCGCCTCGTGGAGCCACTCCTCCCCGTGGGGCCAGCGCCCGGCGCGCCGGCAATAGGGGATGTGGGCGTGGAGAACGAAGGTGAACGCTCCGATCGGTGCCATCGACGGTTCCCTCCTGCGGATCTTCTCCTATGATAGCCGAAACCCGACCCGCTGGCGGCCTGAGGCCACGGATGGCGGTTTGCGCCCGTGAACCGCTGTTAGGGTGGATCCGTATCAAGAAGCAGAAAGGCATCGCAACGAGGAGGGAACGTGCCCGCCCGCAGGGGCCGCCGTTGGATCCCATGGGTTCTCACGGCCGGGGTGATCGGATGCCAGGCTGCGGCCCGGCCGGAGGGAGCGACGCCGTCGATTCCGGCGATCTCCCGCTTTCCGACCGTCGCGCCTGCTCCCTCCCCCTCTCCGACCGCTACCCGATCGGAGACCGGGGCGGGGCTTTTCGCGGCCTTCTGTGAGTCCTGCCATCCCCAGGGAGGCCATGCGCCGGGCGCGGGCCCCTCCCTGCGCGGCGTCGTTCATCGGCACTCCGCGGGTTTCATCCGTCAGCAGATCCGCAACGGGCGGGGGGACATGCCGGGCTTTGGCGACCGGCTGAGCGAGGAGGAGATCGAGCGCCTGCTCGGCTACCTGAGGACGCTGGAAGGGGAGCCGACCCTCGCCCGGACCCCCGTTCCTCCGGACCCGGGGGCGGTGGCTCGGGGACGGGCCCTTTTCCGGCAGCGTTGCGCGTCGTGCCATCTCGAAGGCGGGCGTTTGCCGGGGACCGGCCTGGGCTTCGAGCCGCCGGCTCCCGTGCTGGTGGACGAAATCCGGCGCCACACCCCGGCCTTCATCGCCCGGCAGATCCGGGAGGGCGGAGGTCAGATGCCGGCCGTCGGGGCGGACCTCACAGAAGAAGAGGTGGCGGACCTCATCGCCTATCTGAGCGCGCTGGCCATCGGAAGCGAAGGCCCTTGAGCGGGGATCCCCCGCCGGGCCTTTCTTCAAACTCCGATTTCGGGAGGGGACCATGAACCGCATGCGCTGGCTCATCGGCGTCCTGCTCGCGCCCCTGGTCATCGGGGCGGCGCCGGCCCAGGAGACGGTGACCATTCCCAGACGCTTAAAGCCATGGGGGATCAGACGGAGGTCACCCTGGACATCCGGCCGGGCCCGGCGGGCGTGGATCAGCCTGCCCACATCCATGAGGGCACCTGCGCCAACCTGAACCCCAAGCCGGCCTTCCCCCTGACGCCGGTGCGGGACGGGAAGTCCACCACCGTGGTGAACGTCAAGCTGGCGGATCTGCTGGCCAAGCCCTTCGCCATCAACGTCCACAAGTCCGCTCAGGAGATCTCGGTCTATGTCTCGTGCGGGGAGATCCGGGCGGCGCTCCCGCGCACCGGCGGGGAGACCCGTGCGGTTCCCGCGTGGGTCGGATGGCTGCTGGCCGGAGCGGGGGTGTTGCTGGCGGGGATCGGCTACGGGCTGCGCCGGCGCAGGGCGACCACCCTATAGCCCGGGTGAGGAGGATCGGCGGGTCCACGAAAAAAGGGGGAAGGCGGGAGCTCCGCCTTCCCCCTTTCTGAGCGGGCCCGACGGGATTTGAACCCGCGATCTCCGCCTTGACAGGGCGGCGTGTTCGGCCAGGCTACACCACGGGCCCACCCACCTCGGAATATACCACATCCCGGGAACCTCCGTCAAGATCGGGGATCCGAGAAGGTCCTGGCTTCCCATCCTGCGCCTCTTCCGGCTTTTCGTGTCATGTCGGACGGTTTTGCAGAACTCCTCCCCGCAGATTACAATATGTAATCTGGGAAACGATCCCGCATCCAATCCCCGATGGGAGGGAAGCGCGGTGAGCCTGTCGAAAGAGGAAAAGCAGCAGCTGATCGAGATGTTCCGACGCCACGAGTCGGACACCGGTTCGCCGGAGGTGCAGATCGCCATCCTGACCGAGCGGATCAATCGCCTGACCGAGCATCTCAAACAGCATAAGCACGACGAGCATTCCCGGGTCGGCCTTCTGAAGCTGGTCAGCAAGCGCCGGCGTCAGCTTCGCTACCTCGCCCGGGTGGATCCCCAACGCTATCGCGCGATCCTGGAGCGGCTGGGCCTGCGCAAATGATCCGGCGGACGGGCGTGGGAGGACGCCCCGCGTTTCACAGAGGATCCTGGCGCCTGCGGAGGCAGGGGCGGGCGTCCGGGTCATCGACCGGGCCGGGGCTCTTATCCGGGATACAGGGCCATGATGGCATCCGAGCCGGAGGGATGTGATCGGACATGAGGCGAGAGAAGCATGTTTTCAAAACGATGGTCGGCGACAAGGAGATCGTCATCGAGACCGGCTACTTCGCCTGGCAGGCCAACGGCGCGGTGATCGTCCGCGTCGGCGACACGATGATCCTGGCCACCGCCACCATGGCGAAGGAGCCGCGGGAGGGCATCGATTTCTTCCCCCTGAGCGTGGATTTCGAGGAACGGCTCTACGCGGCGGGTCGCATCCCCGGCAGCTTCCAGCGTCGGGAGGGCAAGCCCTCGGAGAACGCCATCCTCACCGCCCGCCTGGTGGATCGCCCCCTCCGACCCCTGTTCCCCAAAGACCTGCGCAATGACGTCCAGATCATCCTGACCAGCCTCTCCGCGGATCCGGAATATCACCTGGATATTCCCTCGATCATCGCGGCCTCGGCGGCCCTGACCATCTCGGACATCCCCTGGTTCGGGCCGGTGGGGGCGGTGCGCGTGGGCTACATCGACGGGCAGTTCGTGATCAACCCCACGGTCAGCCAGATGGAGCACAGCCGGCTGGACCTGCGGCTGGCGGGCACAGCGGACGCGGTGATCATGGTCGAGGCGGGGGCCAACGAGATCCCCGAGGACCTGATGGTGGAGGCGATCCGCCTGGGCCACGAGGCCATGCAGCCGCTGATCGCCCTCCAGGAGGAGATGCGGGCCGCCATCGGCAAGCCCAAGGCCACCTACAGGGCCTTCTCCATCTCCGAGGAGGTGCGCCAGGCTGTCCGCGCCCGCCTGGATCACCAGATCGCGGAGATCCTGGACACGTATTTCGACAAGGACAAGCGGAACGAGGCGCTGGACGAGCTGGAGGAGGAGATCCTCCAGGCCCTCTCCGAGTATGAGCAGGCCCAGGTGAAGGAGAGCTTCCACGAGGCGCTGCGGGAGGAGGTGCGCCGCCGCATCCTGGAGGAGGGCCGCCGGCCGGACGGGCGCGGGCCGAAGGACATCCGGCCCATCTGGTGCGAGGTAGACGTGGCGCCCCGGGCCCACGGCTCGGCCATCTTCACCCGGGGCGACACCCAGGTCCTCTCGGTGGCCACCCTGGCCACCCTGGCCGAGCAGCAGGAGCTGGACACGCTGGCCCCTGAGGAGACCAAGCGCTATATCCACCATTACAACTTCCCGCCCTTCTCCACCGGTGAGGTGCGAGTGCTGCGCGGGGCCTCCCGGCGGGAGATCGGGCACGGGGCCCTGGCGGAGCGGGCGCTGCTGCCGGTGATCCCGCCGGAGGACGAGTTCCCTTACACCATTCGGGTGGTGAGCGAGGTGCTCTCCTCCAACGGCTCCACCTCCATGGCCAGCGTCTGCGGCTCCACCCTCGCCCTGATGGACGCCGGGGTCCCGATCCGCAAGCCGGTCTCCGGTGTGGCCATGGGCCTGGTGACCGCCGATGAAACCTGGCGGAAATACGTGATCCTCACCGACATCCAGGGGATGGAGGATCACCTGGGGGACATGGACTTCAAGGTGGCCGGCACGGCGGATGGGATCACCGCCCTGCAGATGGATGTCAAGATCAGGGGGCTGCCCTATCACGTGCTGGCCGAGGCCCTTCATCAGGCCCGCGAGGCTCGCCTTTACATCCTGGAGAAGATGCTGGAGGTCCTGCCCGCCCCGCGGCCGGAGATCAAGCCCCACGCCCCGCGCATCTTCACCGTCCATATTCCGGTGGAGAAGATCGGCGCCCTCATCGGGCCGGGCGGGAAGACCATCCGCAAGATCCAGGAGGAGACCCACACCCAGATCGACATCGAGGAGGACGGGACGGTCCACATCGCCGCCACCAGCCTGGCCGACGCCGAGAGCGCCCGCCTCAAGATCGAGGCCTACGCCGAGGAACCCCAGGTGGGCAAGATCTACCTGGGGAAGGTCATCCGCATCACCGACTTCGGGGCCTTCGTGGAGATCCTCCCCGGCGAGGTGGGGATGGTCCACATCTCCCAGATCGCCGACCAGAAGGTCAACCGCATCGAGGACGTGGTGCGCGTGGGCGACCAGATCCTGGTGATGGTCACCCACATCGACGAGGACGGCAAGATCCGCCTCTCCCGCCAGGCGGTGCTGGAGGGGCTCTCGGTGGAGGAGGCCCAGCAACGGGATCGGCTGCTGGCCGCGAGGGCCGCGCCCAAAGGGAAGGGGAAGCCCGGCGAGGAGCGTCCCCTGGCCGGCCGTGTGAAGATCGTCAAGCGGGCTTCCGGCGAGCGCTGACGTCATCCCATCCGGGCGCTCCGCCGATCTCAGGGCCGGGCATCGAGAGGTGTCCGGCCCTTCTTGTTGCCGCGAGTCGGATAGTAGGGGCGACCCGGCGGGTCACCCCTACCTGGAAGGCCCTGCGCGGGCGTGTCCCAAAATCGTAGGACAACTGCTCGCAGTTGTCCTACAAAGCGGCCAGGCCCGACAAAATCGGGACACACCCCCCTGCGCCTCCGGAAGATCTTCGCCTCGCTTTAGGGTAAAATCCGTAAAGATCCGGAGCACAGGGCGGATCGCGCTTTCTCAACCTCCATCGCGATCGGAGGCTCTGCATGCGCAGCGTGGAATGGCACGACGGCGTCCTGCGGCTGATCGATCAACGGCGGTTGCCCCATGAGCTGGTCATCCTGGAGTGCGAGACCCCCGAGGCCGTCGCCGAGGCCATCCGCACGATGGCCGTCCGGGGGGCCCCGGCCATCGGCGCCGCGGCCGCCTTCGGGATGGCCCTGGCGGCCCTCCGCAGCCCTGCCTCAGACCGCGCGGCGTTGCTGCGGGACCTGGAAGCGGCGGCCCGGTTGCTGAAGGCCTCCCGCCCCACCGCGGTGAACCTGTTCTGGGCGGTGGATCGGATGCTCCGCCGGGCCGCGGACGAGGGGCTGGAGGATCCCCAGGCCGTGCGCGAGGCGCTGGTGGCCGAGGCCATCCGGATCGCCGAGGAGGACGTGGAGACCAACCGTCGGATGGGGCAGTATGGAGCGACCCTCATCCGGGACGGCGACACCATCCTGCATCACTGCAACACGGGGGCCCTGGCCACGGTGGATTACGGCACGGCTCTGGGGGTGATCCGCACCGCCCACGAGCAGGGCAAGCGCATCCACGTGCTGGTGGATGAAACCCGCCCGCGCCTGCAGGGCGCCCGGCTGACCGCCTGGGAGCTGCTCCAGCTGGGCATCCCCTTCACCGTGATCGCCGACGGCGCCGCCGGCTACTTCATGCGCAAAGGGAAGGTCAACATCGTGCTGGTGGGGGCGGACCGCATCGCCGCCAACGGGGACGTGGCCAACAAGGTCGGCACCTACACCCTGGCGGTCCTGGCCCGGGAGCATGGGATCCCCTTCTACGTGGTGGCCCCCACCTCCACCATCGATCCGAACACCCCCAACGGCGACGCCATCCCCATCGAGGAGCGGGACGAGCGGGAGGTGCTGGAGATCGAGGGGGTGCCCATCGCGCCCCGAGGGGCCCGGGCGGCCAACCCCGCCTTCGATGTCACCCCCGCCCGCTACATCACCGGCATCATCACCGAAAAGGGGATCCTCTATCCGCCCTTCGACCTGCACATCCGACGAGCCCTCGGCCTCGAGCGGGAGGATCTTCGGGATGTGGCTGCGCTGCGCGGCCTGTAGTCATCAGTGGCCTTACCTTCGCTTTGAGGTCCGCTGTCCGCGTTGCGGAGGCGACTGGCTGGACGTGGTCTACGATCTGGAGGCCGTCCGCCAGCGGTGGGATCGGCTGCTCCGGCAGCGTCCCTTTACCATGTGGCGCTACCGGGAGCTCCTCCCCCTGCGCCAGGATCTTCACATCGTGACGATGGAGGAGGGGGGCACGCCGCTGCTGCGGGCGGAGAACCTGGGGCTGATGCTGGGCCGACCCCGTCTCTACATCAAAGATGAGCGCCAGAACCCTACGGGCTCCTTTAAGGACCGACAGGCCTCCCTGGCCATCTCCGTGGCTCGGGAGGCGGGCCTGCAGGAGATGGTGGTCGCCTCCACCGGGAACGTGGCGATCTCGTATGCCGCCTACTGCGCCCGGGCCGGCATCCAGCTGTGGGCCTTCCTGGTGAGCTCGGCCCCCGCCGACAAGATGCGGGAGGTGGCCCTTTATGGGGCCGAGGTCATCAAGGTGACAGGGACCTACGATCAGACCAAGCAGGTGGCGGCCCAGTTCGCCGAGCGACGCGGGCTGTTCCTGGATCGGGGGATCCGGAGCCTGGCCGCCCGCGAGAGCATGAAGACCATCGCCTTTGAGATCGCCGAGCAGCTGGGCTGGCGGGCGCCGGACTGGTATATCCAGGCCGTCAGCGGGGGGATGGGGCCCATCGGCGTGTGGAAAGGGTTCCAGGAGCTGAAGGCCATGGGCCTGGTGGATCGGATCCCCCGCATCGGGGTGATCCAGGCGGAGGGCTGCGCGCCCATTGTGGAATCGTTCCGCCTGGGCCTGGAGCAGGCCCGGGTGGTCCGCACCCCGCGCACCCGCATCGCCACTCTGGCCACCGGTGACCCCGGCCCGGCTTATCCGGTGCTGCGCCGCATCGTTCAGGAGACCGGGGGGGCCATGGAGACGGTGAGCGATGAGGAGACCTATCGGGCGATGCATCTGCTGGCCAAGATGGAAGGCCTCTCCATGGAGCCGGCGGCGGCCGCCGCCTTCGCCGGGGCCTTCAAGCTGATCGCCTCCGGTCACATCCGGCCGGAGGAGACGGTGGTCATCAACGCCTCCGGGCACACCTTCCCCGTGGAGAAGTTCGCCTTAGGGGAGGGATGGATTTACACGCTGGAAGCCCCCGCCGCCCCCTCGGAGGGGTTCCTCATCGCCCTGGACCAGCTGGACCCGCGCAGCCGACGGGTGCTGATCGTGGACGACGACCCGGATGCGGTGCGGCTGATCCGGCGGATCCTGCAATCCCGGGGGACCTTCTACGTGGAGGCGGTGGATCGAGGCGACGAGGCGCTGGAGCGGATCCGAAGGGATCCTCCCGATGTGATCCTCCTGGATCTGATGATGCCGGGGATGGACGGCTTCGCCGTGCTGGAGGCCCTGAAAGCGGATGAGCGGCTGCGTCGCATCCCGGTCCTGGTGATCACCGCCCGGAGCCTGGCCCCGGAGGAGCAGGCTCGCCTGCGCCAGCAGGCGTATGCCGTGCTGGAGAAAGGGATGTTCACCGACGAAAACCTGATTGAGGACATGCTGGCGGCTCTGCACGCCTCATAGCAGCGCGCGTCTTCGCTCCCGAGTTGTAGGCCGAAATCGTTTCGGCCCCTCATTTCTGTTTGAAAGCGATCCAGCCTGCGCGGGAGCTGAAAGATCCCGTTACGGCGCGGGGGAGACCGTCACCCACGGGCGGATGCGCTCCAGGGTGGCCGGGCCGATCCCGGGGACGTTGAGGAGATCCTCCAGCCGGCGGAAGGGGCCGTGCTTGAGCCGGTAATCCACGATGGCCTGGGCCGCCCGCGGCCCGATGCCTGGCAGCCGGTCCAGCTCCTCCACCGAGGCCGTGTTGAGGTCCAGAAGAGGCCCCGGCGTGGGGGAGGCCGACGCCTCCTCTCCCCGCCGGGGGATGTGCAGATGCATGCCATCCGTGAGGGGCGCCGCCAGGTTCACCCGCTCCAGGTCCGCCGACGGCAGGGCCCCCCTGCCTGCTCCAGAAGCGTCCAGATCCGAAGCCCTTGCGGGACGGTGTAGACCCCGGGCGCCTGCACCGCGCCGGTCAGATAGACCTGGATCCACTTCGGGGTGGGGGTCAGGGTCGGGGCCGGGGTCGGGGGAGGGATGATCCGGATGGGCGCGGGAGCCGGGCGCCGGAGGAGCCAGACGCTGGCCAGGAAGCTGGCCAGGGTGGCCGCCAGCACCACCGCCTCTCGCGCCGCCTCCCAGCGGGAGCCTCCGGCCCGCCCCCCCGGGCCGACCTCCTGCGCCATCGATCCACCCTCCGGCATTCCCTAGAAATCCGGGGAGGAAAAACTCCCCATAAGAATGATAGCCGGCCCGGGGGGCTCGCTCCCATCCCGGCCCGCAGGGGGATCGGAAGAGGGGTCCTGGGACCGGTTACAGCATCCCCTCCAGCACCCGCTCCAGGGCCATGGTGTGGGCGCAGGTCCCACGATGGCGGAAGAAATCGCAATCGCAGGACCAGTTCCCTTCGTGGTAACGGACGTGGTGGGTGTCGTTCTCGCCGCGGACGGTGACCGAGAACGAGAGGAAGCGGAAGCGATCCCGCTCCTCCGCGTAACGCCGGGCCTTCTCGATCTTGCTGATCAGCGCCGAGTCCACCATTGGACCTCCTCATCGGGATAGGGGTTGGGGTTCCATCCTTCCCTTCACCGGCCGCTCCATGTCTCCGGGAGAAAACAAAACGGCACGCCAGCCCGCAGGCCGCGTGCCGTTCGGATGCGCCGGAACATGCAGGTTCCTGCCCGCAAGGGAGGCCCCCTCTTGGCATCTTTGCTTTTAGTATAGGCCGGGCTGGGAAGGATGTCAAAGGGGGATCCCTGGGGGGTATGTCCCCAAATCGTAGGGCAGCTGCGAGCAGTTGCCCTACAAAAGGAGTGATAACATATGGGGAGGCGATGCTCGCTTCGGATCTCTGAGGGGAAGAGGTGGAAGCCGTGGAGCCGGAGCTGATCGTCATCGGCGGGGGGCTGGCGGGCTCGGAGGCGGCCTGGCAGGCGGCCCAGCGCGGGGTTCGCGTCGCGCTGTATGAGATGCGGCCCCGGCGCTTCACGCCGGCCCACACCACCCCCTGGCTGGCGGAGATCATCTGCTCGAACTCCCTGGGATCGGATGAGCTGGAGAACGCTTCGGGGTTGCTCAAGGCGGAGCTGCGCCGCCTGGGCTCGTTGTTGATGGCCTGCGCCGATCGCACCGCCGTGCCCGCCGGGAAGGCCCTGGCGGTGGATCGGGAGCTGTTCGCCCGCTGCGTCACCGAGCACATCGAACGTCATCCCCTCATCACGGTCATCCGGGAGGAGGTCATGGAGATCCCGGATCGACCATGCATCATCGCCAGCGGGCCCCTGACCTCCGACGCCCTGGCCGCCGCGATCCAGCGCCTCACCGGACAAGAGTATCTTTACTTCTACGACGCCATCTCCCCCATCGTGGCCGCCGATTCGATCGACATGTCCATCTGCTTCCGGGGCTCCCGCTACGGCCGGGGCCAGGATCCCGATGGGGACTACATCAACTGCCCGATGACGAAGGAGGAATACGAGGCCTTCGTCGACGCCCTGATCCATGCGGAGACCATTGAGCTGCGGGACTTCGAGAAAGAGGACCCGCGCTTCTTCGAGGCCTGTCTGCCCATCGAGGTGCTGGCCAGGCGGGGACGGGACGCCCTGGCCTACGGGCCGTTGCGGCCCACCGGCCTCATCGACCCGCGCACCGGCCGGCCGCCCTACGCGGTGGTCCAGCTGCGGCGGGACAACCGGGCGGGGACGATGTATAGCATGGTGGGCTTCCAGACCAACCTGAAGTGGCCGGAGCAGCGCCGGGTCTTCCGGATGATCCCGGGGTTGCAGAACGCGGAGTTCCTGCGCTACGGCCAGATGCACCGGAACACCTACATCAACGCGCCGGCCCTGCTGGAGCCGACCATGCAGTTCCGGGGGCGTCCGGACCTGTTCTTCGCCGGTCAGATCACGGGGGCGGAGGGCTATGTGGGCAACATCGCGACCGGGCTGGTGGGGGGGGTGAACGCCGCCCGCCTGCTGCGGGGGAAGCCTCCCCTCGTCTTCCCGGTCACCACCATGATCGGGGCGCTGTGCGATTACCTGGCCCGGGCGGATCCGCGGGACTTCCAGCCGATGAAGGCGAACTTCGGGCTGTTGCCGCCGCTGGAGCGGCCGGTGCGGGACAAGCGGGCGCGGGCCCTGGCCTACGCCCGGCGCGCCCTCTCCGATCTGGAGCGTTTCTGGGCGGAGAGCGGCGAGGCGGAACACACCGTCCTTCCACCCTCGGAGGCGGCATCATGAGCGACCGATCCCGGGAGGCATGGCGGTTCATCGTGCTCCTCGGCCTGGTGAGCCTGATGGCCGATGTCACCTATGAGAGCGCCCGCAGCCTCATCGGGCCGTATCTGGCCATGCTGGGGGCCAGCGCCGCCCTGGTGGGGGCCCTCGGCGGCGTCGGGGAGCTGCTGAGCTACGGCCTGCGCCCTCTCTCGGGTTACCTGGCGGACCGGCTGCGCCGGCCCTGGGGGCTCACCTTCGCGGGCTATGCCATGAGCGTTCTGGCCGTCCCCTTGCTGGCCCTGACCCGAGCGTGGCCCGCGGCGGCCCTCCTCGTCCTCCTCGAGCGGCTGGGGAAGGCGATCCGCACCCCGGCCCGCGACACGATGCTCTCCCACGCGGCCCAGGAGGTGGGCCCCGGGAAAGGCTTCGGCCTCCACGAGGCCCTGGATCAGATCGGCGCAGTGGGAGGGCCCCTGCTGATGGCCCTGATCCTGCAGCTCAGCGGACGTTACGACCTGGCCTTCGGGGTCCTCGCCCTCCCGGCCCTGATCACCCTGGCCTTCCTGATCGCCGCCCGCGCCCTGTATCCGGTCCCCCAGCGGCTGGAGGCGATCGCGGACAATCCGGAGGGGGCGATCCCCCGAGGGATCGCCCATCCCCGGTTCCGGCGCTATCTGGTTTTCGTGGCCTTCAGCGTGGCCGGGCTGGTTCACTTCCAGCTGCTCTCCTTCCATCTCAAGCGCTCCGGCTTGTTGCCGGATCCCGCCATCCCCGCCCTCTTCGCCGCGGCCATGCTGGTGGACGCGGCCGCCGGCCTGGCCTTTGGGGCCCTCTACGATCGCCTGGGCCTGGGGGTTCTGATCGGGATCCCCCTCTTCAGCGCCCTGGCCGCCCCGCTGGTGTTCTCCGGGCACGCCCTGCTGCTCCTTTTGGGGATGGGCCTGTGGGGGGCGGTGATCGGTGGACAGGAGACGATCATGCGGGCTGCGATCCCATCGCTGGTGACCCGGGAGGAGCGGGGCACCGCCTACGGGATCTTCAACGGGGTCTACGGGCTGGCCTGGTTCCTGGGCAGCGCCGCGATGGGAGGGATCTACGAGCTCTCCCTGGGAGGGGTGATCGCCTTCGCTCTCCTGATGGAAGGGATCGCTGTCGCTGCCTTCCTGAGGCTGAGGCACGAAGCCGCCTGAAGACGTCGGGGCGCCGGCGCGGATCGGCGTTCCTTTGAGTGACCATCGGGCGGGGGCGCAACCCAGGCCCCCGCCCGCAATGGGTTTTACGCCGGCACGGGCTCGGCGAGGAGGGAAACTTCCCGCTCGGTCGCCGGCGGCTGGGCCATCAGGTATTCGTGCATCGCCCGGGCGGCTCGCATGGCAGCCGCGGAAGCGGTCACCACCAGGTCCGGCCCGGTCACGCCATCCCCTGCCGCGAAGACCCCCGGTCGGGAGGTCCGACCCGCTTCGTCCGTCACGATGAGGCCGGACCGGGAGATCTGCAGGCCGCTCGTCGTCTGGGCCACCGTGGGGTCCGGCCGGAAGCCCAGGGCGAGGACGGCGGTGTCCACCGGCACGGTGAAGTTCGAGCCGGGGATGGGCACCGGGCGCCGGCGGCCGCTGGCATCCGGCTCCCCCAGGGTCATCCGGATGAACTCGATGGCCACCAGCCGGCCCTCTTCCCCGATGAAGCGGACGGGGGCCACCAGGAACTCGAAGCGGACGCCTTCCTCCCGCGCCTTCTTGCGCTCCTCCCGGTTTCCGGGCATCTCCGCCTCGCTGCGCCGGTAATACACCACCACTTCCTGCGCGCCCCGGCGCAGCGCCGTGCGGGCGCAGTCCATGGCGGTGTCGCCGCCCCCGATGACGGCGACTCGACGGCCCACCCGGGGGGGCTCCTGTTGGCCGGGGGGAGATCTTCGGGCGGCAGGTTGGCGCGCATCAGGAACTCCAGGGCCGGATACACCCCTTCCAGTTCCGCTCCCTCCCAGTCCGGCTCCACCGGCCGCCATGTTCCGATGCCGAGGAAGATCGCCTGATAGCCCTGGGCGAACAGATCATCCAGGCTCAGGTCCTTCCCGATGCGGACCCCGGTGATGAAGCGGACGCCCAGCTGCTCCAGGTCGGCGATCTTCTGATCCACGATGGCTTTGGGCAGTTTGAAGGAAGGGATGCCGTAGCGGAGGAGGCCGCCGGGCTTCGGCATCGCCTCGAAGACCGTCACCGCATGGCCCTGGCGGGCCAGGAACTCGGCCACGGTGAGCCCGGCCGGGCCGGAGCCCACCACCGCGGCCCGCCGGCCGGTGGGCGGCGCCCGGTGGAGGATCAGCGCCCCCGCCCGGCGCTGGTAGTCGGCCACGAAGGCCTCCAGGGGGGTGATCTGGATCGGCTTGCCGTAGGCGGAGAGGGTTGACAGTAGCTGGCATCTTTGTTATCCTTTGCTTCGGTAGCCCGGGGCGGCGGGCGGCCCAGGAGCGGCGAAAACCAAGCCGCACGGCCGGAACCCGATCTAGACGGGCTGGCCACCCTCAACGGCCCTACCGGGAGTTCCCCGGGAAGTGACGCCTGTGGAGATCCCTCTGGCGGCGGAACGGGCACCGCCCGGTCTACGAGCCATGGGTCGATGAAGCAGGAAGCAGCCGGTCGTTTGTTTCACCCTTCGGGGCGAAATAAACGACGATGCGCTGCGGAACGGTGCACGAGTTGCGACACGTCTGGGGCGGGCAAACCCTTCCGCAGATCTCCGAGAGGAAGGAGGTCTGACGGAACACCTGGGCCGCCCGCAGGAAATCCCCGCGCTCGATCAGCCACAGCGCCGTGGGGATGTCGTTATGCAGAGGGCACGCCTGGATGCACGGGGCCGGATCCGGACAGTGGAGGCAGCGGGCGGCTTCCAGCCGGGCGGTGGTCTCATCATAGCCGATCCGAACCTCCTCAAAATCCAGGCGGCGGATCTCGGGGGGGCGCTCAGCGGGGAGAACCGGAAGCAGACGCGTGCGGATCTTCCGCTCAATGACCAGCTCATCCCCCGGAAGATGCGGGATCATTCCGCCCCTCCTGTTTCGAATTCAGGTT